>Ga0081455_10001269_pt1 | contig 31519 bp, 28 predicted proteins | sample TabmetS3T2R1_FD_70207 | JGI IMG/M metagenome (GOLD analysis project Ga0081455, IMG submission 70207) | Tabebuia heterophylla rhizosphere microbial communities from the University of Puerto Rico - S3T2R1 | ecosystem: Host-associated > Plants > Roots > Rhizosphere ... | reverse complement strand
CGGCCGTCGGCATTTTTTGCGGAATAGCGGCGTCCCTCTTCTGGGCGGCGGGACTTGCTGGCGTCCGTCATGGGTTGGCCGTCGGGTTCTCACCGATCGATCTTACCGTTCACCGGTTTCTCTGGTCAGGGCTCGCATTTTTGCCTTTTGTCGTTGAAGGTGGCATTCGCGACCTCAATGGGATCGGCTGGCGGCGCGGGATTTTATTGGCCGTTCTCGGGGGGCCGTGCTTCGCACTAATCAGCTATGCGGGCTTTTTGCTAGTTCCTCTTGGTCATGGCGGTGTGATCCAGCCATCATGCGTAACGCTCGGTGGACTACTGCTGGCGACATTTTGGCTTGGGGAGAAAATCACCACCAGACGTACAATCGGCGCGCTTATCATCGTTTGCGGACTATTGGTCATCGCTGCTGAGGCGGCAGTCACTATCGGCGTCCACGGGGTCGCCGGAGATCTCATATTCGTTTTGAACGGAACTATTTTTGCCACTTTCGGGACATTGCTCCGGTTGTGGCGCATCTCCGCAATGCCTGCCGCCATGGTCATCAGTGTATTGTCGTTATCCCTTGTCCCAACGGATTGGGTGCTTGGCGGTATCGGCCACATGATCACGCTAGGCTGGCGGGAAAACTTGCTGCAGGCCGTTTTGCAGGGTGTCTTATCGGGAGCCGGTGCGATTTATCTCTTTGCTCAGTCCGTCCATTTATTGGGTGCAGGGCGCGCATCAGTATTTCCTTCGCTGATCCCGCCGTTTGTGCTGCTGATTGGATGGCTGGCGCTCGGCGAGATGCCGACGGTTTTGCAGTTGACCGGTCTGATAATAGTGCTCCTCGGCTTTCGGCTGGCCCAAAGCAGCAGATGATGTCCGCTTTGGGTCAAGCGGACATATGTACAGACCTCACGAGCAACAATTACTAGTCAACAGCGCGATGCTGCCCCGGCAGACATGTTATGGCATTGCAGTCGCGAACGTGCCGCAACATCAGACTACGCTCGATCGGCGGACCCATCGATGTCTGCACCCGCACGGCGCACTTGGACCGCGAGCGGGCCCAGCAAGTCGCTGCAGCGTGCGCGGTCGCCGGCCTTGCCCGCCTGCTCTAACGCGGCAGCGGTGAGCCCGACGGAAGTTGCACCAACCGCCTGCGCAGCCCCTTTCAGCTTGTGAGCGATTGCCGCCAGTTTGGCAAAATCGCCACTGCGCGAGGCAACGTTGATCTCTCGTTCTGCCTCAGCCGCCGTTTTGCGGAATTTCGCCAACAGCGCATCAATCGCGGGTTGGTCCTCGCCGAGCCAAGCCCCAAGCACGTTCCGGTCGATTGCCGCTGTGAGCTCCATTTGGTCTGGTCGATCAATCGTGCTGCTCTCGGACTGCACCGGCAACCAGCGCTCCAGAGTTGCACGCAAGCGCTCGACACTCACCGGCTTCACGAGATAGGCGTCCATGCCGGATGCGAGGCAGCGCTCTTCTTCTCCCTTCATGGCATCGGCAGTGACCGCAACAATCGGGGTCCGAACAGCGCCAACATCGGCTTCAGCAGTGCGCAGTCGCCGCGCTAACTCGTGGCCATCCATGTGCGGCATATGGATGTCGGCAAGGACGGCGGCAAATCGGCCGGGTGCCCATGCTGCCAGCGCATCAAGGCCATTTTCCGCAGTGTCGGCGGCGATCCCCAGCAGCTTGAGCTGGAGCATGAGCACCTCGCGATTAACGGGATGATCTTCGACTACAAGCACGCGCGGGCCCTCGCCTGCGCGCGCGCCGACCCTCCCTGAAGTTCTGGCGACGGGCCTAAGCAATTTCTTGAGCGGCGAGTCCACCGGCGCCGCAAGAAGCGTCAACGTCACGGTGAAGGTGGACCCGACGCCAGGCGCGCTTTTGACTGCAACATCGCCACCCATTGACTGCGAGAGCCGCTGGACGATTGAAAGCCCAAGCCCCGTCCCTCCGAATTTCCGCGTGGTCGAGCTATCGGCTTGGACAAAGGGTTGGAAGAGGCGAGCGATCTGCACCGCCCCGAGCCCAATACCGGTGTCGCTCACGGTCAGGGTTACGCGGGTATTCCCACCTCCGAGTGGCACGGTGCCAGCGTGCACCCGCACCCCGCCGTCGGTTGTGAACTTGATGGCATTGCTCAACAGATTGAACAGAATTTGCCGTACCCGCGTCGGATCACCGACCAAAGCGTCCTGCGAGCCGGCGTCGATGTCGGAATCAAGCGTGAGGCCTTTGGCGAGCACCTGCGGCCGGAATGTATCCAGCGCACCTTCGACCAAGCCGCTCAGCGAGAAAGGCGTACCCTCGAGTTCTAGCCGTCCCGCCTCGATCTTCGAGAAGTCTAGCACGTCATCAATGATGCGTAGCAGCGCCTGAGCCGATTCCCGCATGGTGACGATCATGCGCCGCTGATCGTTCGTAAGCCCCTGCCGCTCAAGTACTTCGATCATGCCGAGTACGCCGTTCATGGGCGTTCGGATTTCGTGACTCATGGTGGCGAGGAAGGTCGATTTTGCCAAGTTTGCAGCCTCCGCGTCACGACGTGCCTGCTCTGCTACGTCGCGCGAAGTCGCCGCCTCGGTGCGCGCACGTTCAGCCACGTCACGCGCGGCTTCCGCGGCGGCCCTGGCCGTGGCCTCATCCTCGAATAGCCGCACGTTTTCAATCGCGATTGCTGCCTGATCCGCGAACGTGCTCGCCAGCTCGATCTGTTTGTCGGTAAATGGCCGCACATCGGAGCGCGAAAACAACATGACGCCAATTGGAACGCTTTCGCGCAGCATTGGAACCCCGAGGATGCTACGAAACCCACCCAGCCTCTGCGCTTGCGACCAGGTGTAGTCGGTGTCAGCCAGTACATCGGGAATATGGATAATCTTGCCCTCAAGCAATGCGCGCCCAGGAACCGTCCCGCGTTCTGGCTCAACGGGTACGTCCCTGATGAGATCCATGAACTCAGCGGAAAAACCACAAGCCTCTGCGCGAACGAAATTGCCCCCGATCTGTCGCGTTACGATGCCTTGATCGGCCTCGCACAGTTGTGCGGCTGATTCGAGCAGCGTCTGAAGTACCGTCTTGAGATTGAATGTCGAACGGCTGATAACTTTGAGTACATCCGCTGTGGCCGTCTGCTGCTTCAGCGTCTCGGTGAGATCCTCAGTGCGCTCGCGCAGTTCGTTGACCAGGCGTGCATTCTCGACAGCAATCGCAGCTTGGCTGGCGAAGTTCTGCAACAGCTCGATCTGCTTGTCGCTAAACGGACGGATCTCTTTACGATAAAGGGAAATAGCACCGACGAATGCGCCCTCCTTGAGCATAGGCACGATAGCCAATGTGTGAATGCCAGCGGCGTGGACAGCGGCAATAGTCAATGGATGGCCGTCGAGATACGACTGGTCTTGTCGCAGGTCGGCGACCTGAAGCGGCTTTCGGGATTCAGCGACACGGCCCATAGGGGCTGCGCGGCCGATCGTGGCGCTTCGCCACATTTCGATGTATGACGCGGCCAGGTCGCCATGGAATGCGACGTTGCGGAAGCGATCTCCTTCTTCGAGCCACATAGCTCCGTAGTTGGCCTCACACAGCCGCGTCGCGTGCGCCAGAATGGCCTGGAACACCGGCTCCAGCCCAGCCCGCGAACTGGAGATGACTTGTAATACTTCGGAGGCTGCCCGCTGCTGTTCCAAAGAGTGGGTCTGTTCAGTGGTGCGCTCGCGCAGTTCATTTAGTAGTCGCGCGTTCTCGATTGCGATGACCGCCTGGGAAGCGAAGTTTTGTAACAGCGCGATCTGTTTGCTGGTGAATGGTGCGACTCTCGATCGGCCAAGCGTTAGTACGCCGATCAGCGCAGTATCGCGCATCAATGGCACCCCAAGCATCGTCCGCTGATGACCTAGCCGTACTGCCTCTATTCGCGTGTATTCAGGATCGGCGCCCGCGTCCTTTATGTGAACCGTGTCTCGCGTGAGGACCGTTCGTCCGGCCAATGTCCCACGATCTGGCACAATTGGATTGCGCAGCTGAAAATCTTTGTATTTTGACGGTGTTCCGAATGAAGCAACCATTCGACAGAGGCCGCCTTCCAGACGGAAGATGAACCCAGAATCAGCGCGACAAATGCGGGCCGCTGTCGCGACCAGTTTGTCCAACACTGGCGCCAGCTCAACACCAGACTGGCTAACAACCTTAAGCACCTCGGAGGTCGCCATCTGCTGCTCTAGCGCTTCGGAAAGTTCGTGCGCCAGCCCTGCAACGCTCCTTTCATCATTCGTGTCGTGCGGCTTGCGCGAGTTCACGGGCGCGGCGGTCCGCGGTCGTGAACTCGACCCCGATGCTCGTTTTCTCGGGCGTCTGACCATTATTGCGTGACCCTGTGGATGCGCAGAATACGTTGTACCGGCAATAGCCTACCAAAGGTGAAGTAGTTGAATACAAGGCCGTCGACTACGGGACGGCCGCGCGATCCGATCCGACCCCCCAACGAGAAGCAGCTGCCATAAACCCCGTTCGCGACACGGTGCACCATTTTGGCTGTTCAGCGTATCGTGCGTGTGTCGCCAGCGCTTTGATTTGTATCGTCCGTATCATGGCGCTGGGTGGGGTTCCCATTCGATCCAAACCGCACCTAAATTGCAGGCGCCTGACACCAGTATAACCGAGGGTTCGCTGACAAATTCACGTGGTTCGTGTTAGCTTGGACCACGGGGCCCAGTAAACTTTTATCAACGTCACCGGCGCGGTGAAGGCGGAGAATGACGGATCCCCCCCACATTGTCGTAGTCGAAGACGAGGCGACACAGCGTCACCTCTTGGTGGATTATTTGGCTCGCCAGAATTTTCGAGTCAGCGGTGTTACGGGTGGCGCCGACCTGCGGAAGCTCGTGGAGCGCGACCGTCCAGCACTTGTTCTGCTGGATGTCGGCTTGCCAGGCGAGGATGGTTTCGCGATAGCGCGATGGCTGCGCGAGAAGAGCGCGCGGATCGGTATTATTATGGTAACCGCCGCCTCCGATACAGTGGACCGCGTCGTCGGACTAGAAACAGGGGCAGACGACTATATTGCCAAACCATTTGACCAGCGCGAACTGCTGGCGCGGGTAAAGAGCGTTCTGCGGCGCGCGACCGGAGCAGCACCGACCGCGGGACCACGCATACGCATGGGCTGCAGGGTATTGGATCTTGAGAAGCGCGTGCTCGTCGACCCGACAAACGGCACAGAGGAAACACTCACCGCCAGCGAGTTCGATCTCCTTAAGGTTTTCGCTGAGCACCCCAACAAGCCGCTCCAACGCGACTGGCTGCTTGAAATAACTGCGCATCGCGACATGGAGCCATTCGATCGTGCCATCGATTTACGGATAACGCGTCTGCGTCGCAAGATAGAATTCGATCCAGCTCACCCCAATGCCATTCGCACCGTACGGGGTGTGGGCTATATGTTCGTTCCGCCATCCCATTAATGCCTGTGTCGGGGCTGGCCGTATCCCTCAGCGATCTCCAACTGGAACGTCGCCCCCGCGGCTGCAGAAATCACGAAAATTGGTAGATTGCAGAACCTGACTGAGACGCGGTTGCAAGGACGTAGTTCATGAGCAACCTGCGCATTCGTAGGATGCGGCCGGACGAGATCTCAATCGCCGTTGACTGGGCGGCCGCCGAAGGATGGAATCCTGGCCTCGCCGATGCCGCCTGCTTTTCTACAGTAGATCCGGATGGTTTTTTCATTGGCGAACTCGACGGCGCTCCGGCCGCGACGATCTCCTGTATCAATTACGGCGCGAGCTTCGCCTTCCTTGGCTTTTACATCGTACGAAAAGATGTGCGTGGCTGCGGCTATGGACTGCACATATGGAACGCTGCGCTCGCCCACGCGGGTGCACGGGTGATCGGACTCGATGGCGTGCCAGCGCAGCAGCAGAACTACAAAAAGGCGGGTTTCAAATTGGCCTATGCGAATATCCGTTTTGGCGGCATGGCCGTTGCGCCGGACGGGCAGCGGGATCGTGTCATCGCGCTGGCCGAAGTGCCGTTGGCGTTGGTGTCGGCTGACGATGCGACAGTATTTCCGGGTCCACGAGCTGCGTTCTTGCGTGCCTGGATTGGCTCGCCTGGACACATCGGGCGAGCAATCGTACGTGATGGCCGACTTGTCGCTTGGGGTCTGATGCGTCCGTGTCGCAAAGGCAACAAGATCGGCCCGCTTGTTGCCGACGATCGAAATGCCGCGGAAGCCTTGCTGGGAGCTTTGCTCGCAGGCGCGGACACCGGCGAGATTTTCATCGACATTCCGAACCTCAACCGTGACGCAATTGCGCTGGCGCAAGACCTGAGGTTAGCCCCGGTGTTTGAGACTGCGCGCATGTATACTGGCGCGATTCCGCCATTGCAGATGGAGCGAGTATTTGGTGTCACGACCTTAGAGTTGGGATAGGGGACCACATGGGCGACTGGCTGCACAATTTGCCGATCTTTTGGATGACATTTGTCGTTTTCGGCTTCACCTACTTGTTAACGGCAGCAATCCACGCGCTCGTCATGGTCCTCGCAAAAGATGAAAGAGCGCGTGCATTTAAGGCCGTCTCCCCCGGAATGCTGCCGCCATTGGGCATTATCTTCGGCCTGTTTGTCGCCTTCACTGCTGCGCAGGTCTGGGCCGACAACGAACGGGCGAATGCTGCGGTCGATCGTGAAGCGAGTGCGCTCAGAGCCGTCGTGGTCCTTGCCGGTGCTTTTCCCGGCGAACCGGAAACACGCTTGCGCGCCCTCGTCCGCCGCCACATTGAGGAAGCCGCAACTCAGGAATGGCCGATGATGGCTCGTGGCACCGCCACCTTGCGGTTTACGTCACACACGCTTGCCGAGGCCGTCCAATTAACACTTGCTCTGACCCCCAATACCGACGGGCAGAAGACCGCGCAGCATGAAATCGTTACGGCACTCGAAACCGCATTCGATGGGCGTCGACAGCGAATCATCGTTAGCCAGTCGAAAGTGAATTTGGTCAAGTGGCTTTGCTTGTTGTTGCAGGCTGTTGCCGCGTTATTCGCGATAGCCGTGGTCCAATGCGACAATCGGATCGCCTCTGCGATCGCGCTCGGCCTCTTTGCAACGGGTGTGGCGGCGTCCGTATTGCTAATTGCAGCCCACGACCGGCCATTCACGGGCGAGATCTCGGTTGGGCCCGGGCCACTTCTGCAGGTCATGCCGGACGCGAGTCGTTAGGGACGATCGGAGACATTGATAGCAGTCCCGTTCAAATGCGTCCGTCGAACTATCGATCTTCGGGCAAGCTCTGGTCGCTTGCTCTACCCGGCGACCAGGCGCGCAGCGGCACACCTACGACGACCGTGAAGCGTCAGTGCACGGATTTATCTGGTCGAAACGGGTCGTAGGGATAGCCAGCGTACACAAGGCTGGCGTCATCGCTGTAGCTTAGCGCTTCCTCTATCTTCTCGACGGACCTGCCAATCACGGCAAGAGGCTCGCCGGCTTCTATCTGTTGCTTGACCTCGATAAGCGATCGATTGGCGGCATCGAGCCGGCGCGCAAGGATCGCCGCCACGTAAAGAGCGACGGCAGGATCGCCTGCAAGCATTGCCTGTGCGTCGGCGACATAGAACTCGGACTGCTCCAAGGTCCTCACATCCGCGCTGTGGGGCTGATCGAGAAGGACGGCTTGCTCGCCGAACACCGAACCGGGCGCCGAAACATTAGCGATCGACACGCCATCCTTGATGACCTCCACAGCGCCATATCTGAGGAAAAACAGCCTGCCCGTTTTTGAGCCAGCGTCCAGTACGACGTGGCGAGCTGGATGCTTTATCACGGGCAGGCCTGCAAGCCTCCTCTCGAGGGCCGCGGCGTCAGGAACTAGTTCGAGCATGATTACCTCCTTCGACAGCTGCCCTGCAGCGACATTTTCAATTAAAGACGAGGCTGTAGTCGACGATCTCCGTCTGCGACAAACCCGTTGCATTCTCCATCATATGCAGGGGATCCGTGCCGACCGGTGTTGCCGCGTCAACGCGCCCGTTGGTGGTCTGGGACCAAGCTCCGATGCCAACGATGACCAGAGCCGCTACGAAAATGCTGATCTTACGCATCTGAATTCTCCCGTTGTTGGACTCACCGCCTATCCGGTGACACAGCCACCTTAAATCGCATCGGTATCGTAGAAATGTCGCGTGCCGACGATTTGGTATCGTTCGTATCGTCCAGGCACGTCCGTGCTGTTGGTTTCCAGCTGCGCAGAAAAGGGCTGAGGTGCGCGCAGCTGATTGGTCGCACACGTTCGCATCGTTCGCATTCAATTCGAATTGAGGCAGCTGGTCGCCTGCGTCTTGCCGGAACGGACCGGTGTCACTAGTAGCCAAGCAGATACGCACGATACAAAACGAAGGCGGGGCGACATTCGCCCGATACCACGGACATGTAAAAGGACAGGTGCGCAAAACGCATCGGAGCGAGACGGACGTCGTCTGACCTAAGTCATCCGCGAAGAGGAGAGCAGAAAATGAACAAACAATGGGAAAAGGAAGCATGGCGCATCGAACAGGCAGACGATGCCATGATCACGTTCACCATCGCACTCCATGGCAAGCGTGCTTGGGAAATGCTGCTGGAAGATCGTGACCGCTACCACAGCATCGGCCATGGGTGGGCAACCGATTGTCCACGCGAATGGGAAGAAGCCATCGCACCCGCATTGCGTCGACTCTTCGTCAGTGGTCGTTTGGACTTCGCGGCAAAGGTTTCCACCTATCATTCCCCCATTGGCAGCGCCACTAATGCAAGCGTTCCTATGTACGATCCCCCTCTCTGCAGCCCCGAAACACGCGCTGTCGTCAGGACAAATGGCGGGCAAAATAGCACCGAGCCATATTCATCTTTAAAGCGAAGCCAATGTTCTGATCCAGGTTTTGCCCCAGATAGCGAAAGGCAAGCTGTCCAAAATCTGGTCGCCGCCGAGTAAGTCCAACGCAAAAAAATAAGTCCCCCTAAAAGGAGACGAAATTGAACAAACAGATGACACCGGCGGAATAACTCCTCCAGCAAAGCTTCGCCAGGCTTGCTTCAATTTCGGCCAAGGTTGCCTCAGTTGAGGTAGAGCCAGGCCACTGTCCCCCGTCGAAAATTCCCGCCGCTCTCGCGCTCGCCAGCGCGACCACGAAATAATGCATTTTCGATCGGAACGCTCGCGGTGCCACTTCGGCCGCGATCCGTTGAAGTTGCCGCGGTGGGCCGCGATACCAACGATACCAACTCCATGGCGACGCGACATCGGCACGGTACCGATCGCACATAGCATGGCTGCGGTACCGCATGAGCGGCCAGTGACACTAACGAGCAGGAGAACTCAAATGCGCAACCTCAGTTTGATTGGGAATTCACTTGCTTATCTCCTCCGACAAAACAAAGCCCGCGCAACGAGCAGGCGAACTCAAATGCGCAAGGCCAGTTTGATTGGGAATTCACTTGCCTATCTCCTCCGCCAAGAACAAAAACGCGCAACGGCCAACGTTCGCGTGGTCTCGAAACAGGAGGCCTGACACTCGGCTGCGAGTACTGCTGCACAGCCCCGCGCGTTTGAGTGCATGCGCGGGGCCAACTGCATTACCAGAAGTGACAATTTGGAGTATGTCCGCTTTGGGTCAGAAGCAAACACATGCATTGCAAACGCGATGTCCGCTTTACCCCCAATAGCGACCGCGAAAGCGGACTTTCGCAACAAGTTCTTTGGACGGATCGACCGAAAATCGAATATCTCGATCATCGGGCGACCGGCGCCCGACATTCTCAGGCTCTTTTCCAGGTTTGAAAAAGGAAGACCTGCCGTGAGCGCTGCCGCCGACCGGCTTCACGGTGAGCTGTTCCCGGTGAAAGTGCGTGGCGGTTCAGCCGGTTGGACGAGGGCTGTTGCTATCATTGATGCTTGATTGCCCACCGCGCCGGGCGATAGCATCACATCCAACCAAAGGCCCGGTCAAATCCCGGCAAAATAAACGTTTCCAGGGAGGATCACGTGGATAGACGTAAATTCGTTGCCGGCACCGCTGCGGCCGCGGCAACTTTAGGCTTGCGGCCGGCATTTGCTCAGGACGCTTATCCGTCCCATGCGATTACCTTCATCAACCCGTTTCCGCCCGGCGGCGCGGTTGACGTGGTCATGCGTCCTTTCGCGGCCATGCTCGAGCCGTTGGTCAAACAGCCGGTTGTGATCGAGACCAAGGCGGGCGCTGCCGGACAGGTGGGCGCGCAGGTCGCAGCCAGCGCGAAGCCGGACGGCTACACGCTGCTCGCTCATCTACCATCAATATCCGGATTTGAAGCCGTGGACAAAACGTTCGGCCGCGCGCCCAAATTTACGCGCGCCGATTTCATCCCAATCGTACGGCTCACCGAAGGCCCGATGGTCGTGGTCGTCAATGACCAACAGCCCTACAAGACACTCAAGGAATTGGTCGACGATGCCAAGAAGCGTCCGGACGAGATCATCTTCAGTTCATCCGGCCTTTATGGCGCTCTGCATCTGCCGACCGCATTGTTCACGAACGCCACCGGCATCAAGATGCGCCATCTGCCGACCAATGGCGGCGGCCCGGCGCTGACCGCAGTCCTAGGTAACAACGCGCAGGTTCTGGTGACCTCGATCGCGGCGGCGAGCGGCCAGATGAAGTCGGGCAAGTTGCGCGCCCTCGCATGCTTCTCGTCCAAACGTGCACCGTCGGCGCCGGACGTGCCGACGATGAAGGAGCTCGGCTACAACGTTGAATTCTCCATTTGGGTCGGCCTGTTTGCACCCAAAGGCACGCCGGTGGCTGCAATCACCAAATTGCGTACCGAAAGCAAAAAGGTCGCCGACAACGAGCAGTTCAAGAAGGCCATGGAAAATATCGGCGATGTTGTGGCTTTCCTCGATCAGCCTGAATTCACAAAATTCTGGGACGAGGACGCCAAGCGGGTCGAGGCCGCTGTGCAGGCAATCGGTCGCGTGCAGGGATGACACGGCGCTAGCTTGCGCTGAATTCCGGAGGACAATCATGGATCGCCGTAGCTTCGTTATCGGCACGGCCGCTCTTGCGGCGGCCGGGCCCGCGCGTGCACAGGAAACTTTTCCCTCGCGTGCGATTACAATCATCAATGCGTTTCCACCGGGCGGCGCCAACGACATCGCGACAAGGCCTTTTGCGGCGGCGCTTGAGCCTGTGATCAAGCAACCGGTGGTCGTCGAGACCAAGGCAGGCGCCGGAGGCCAGGTTGGCGCTCAGGTTGCCGCCAATGCAAAGCCCGATGGCTATACGCTGCTGTCGCACAACAACGGACTCGCCGGCTACGAAGAGGTCGACAAGCTGTTCGGGCGGCAACCGAAATCTACCCGTGCCGATTTCATCCCGTTGGCCCGATTGATTGCCGATCCGGTGCTCGTGCTTGTCAACGACCAACAGCCCTACAAGACGCTGAAGGACTTCACCGACGACGCTAAAAAGCGACCCGAAGCAATCGTCTACAGTTCGGGCGGATTGTACGGCGCGACCCATTTGCCGGTGGCGCTGCTCGAAAAAGTCACGGGCATACCGAAGCTTCGCCATCTGCCCACCAATGGCGGCGGGCCGGCAATCACGGCCCTGCTCGGCAACAATGCCCAAATGAGCGTGCAGAGCGTGTCTGCGTCGCTGCCGCATATCAAAGCAGGCAAGCTGCGGCCGTTGGCGTCATTCGGCGGCAAGCGGGTGACATCGGTGCCGGACGTGCCGACGCTGAAAGAGCTCGGCTATGACGTGGAGTATTACTTGTGGGTCGGTATTTTTGCGCCGAAAGGCACGCCCGCCAGCACTGTTGCAACGTTGAGTGCAGCGATCGACAAAGCCGGAACATCCGACACTTACAAAACTGCAATGAGCAATGCCGGGCTCCAGGCTGATTATCTCAACGCCGCTGGATTTGCGAAATTCTGGGCGGACGATGCGAAACGATCCGACGAAGCTGTTGGCTTGATCGGGCGCGTGCAGGGCTAAGCCAAGGGGAAAAGGGGGAGCACGATGGATCGCCGCAGTTTTGTCATCGGTACGGCCGCTTCTGCCGCCACGCTGGCGGCCGGCCAGGCGCCCGCGCAGGACGCCTATCCGACGCGGGCCATCACGATGGTCAGCCCGTTTCCGCCGGGCGGCGTCAGCGACACCATCACGCGACCGCTCGATGCAGCGCTTGAAGCGGTCTTCAAGCAGCCGGTCGTGCTCGAGAACAAGACGGGCGCAGCGGGCGCGGTCGGCGCACAATACGTCGCTGCAGCCAAGCCGGACGGCTACACGCTGCTCAGCCACATCGTGTCGATTTCCGGTTTCGCCGCCGTCGACAAGCTTTTCGGCCGGCAGCCGAAATTCACCAATGCCGACTTCATTCCGATCTGCCGTGTCATTGCCGATCCGATCGTGCTGATCCTCAACAAGGATATGCCCTACCGCACGCTGAAAGACCTCGTCGCCGACGCCAAGGCAAACCCCGACAAGCTGATTTACAGTTCATCAGGCCTTTACGGTGCGTCTCACATCCCGACGGTCCTCTTCGCCAAGTCGGCCGGCGACCTGAAGATGCGGCATCTGCCAACGAACGGAGGTGGACCGGCCGTAACCGCCGTGCTCGGCGGAAACGTCAACTTCTTCATGTCACCAACGTCGATCGCCTTGACGCATATCCGCGCGGGCAAGGTGCACGCGCTCGCCGTGTCGAGCACAAAGCGGGTCAAGGCGCTGCCCGACGTGCCGACGTTCAAGGAGCTTGGCTACAATCTCGAATACTATTTTTGGGTCGGATTCTTCGCGCCGAAGGGAACGCCGGCGCCGATCATCAACACCCTGCGCGACGGATTCAAAAAGGCCGCGCACAGCAAGCAGTTCACCGACACGCTCGAGAATCTTGGCCAGGAACTCGATTACCTGGACCAGCCGGAATTTGCGAAATTCTGGGAAGTCGACGCCAAGCGGCAGGAAGACGCGATTAATTCCATCGGTCGCGTGCAGGGATAATTTCGCGTATACCGAAGCCCCTGTTCCGGACTTCAGCCTGAGGGTGGTCCAATGACTTTGCGCGCCGATCACGTTGCTGGCGCATTCTTTGTCGGCGTCGGCGCGCTGGTCATCGCGCTGAGCGGCGACCTGCCGACCGGAACGCTGTCGCTGCCCGGGTCAGGCTTCATGCCAAAGATCGTTGCCGTGCTAATGATCTTCTTCGGACTCGTGCTCGCCCTGCGTGGCGGCGAGAGCAAGCCCTTTGCAGAGGTGACATGGTCGGATGCAAGGCACGCCGCGATGGTCCTCGCGATTACTGCGATAGCCGTTGCGCTCTATGAGTGGCTGGGTTTTCTCACCACGAATATTCTTCTCATGTTCACCCTGCTCGTGGTCATTGAGCGGCGCAAGGCGTTGCCGGCGGCGATATACAGCGTCGGTGTCGTTGCGATCACTTACGTTCTCTTCGTCTACCTACTGAGGACTCCGCTTCAAATCGGGCCGTTCGGAATCTAGGCCGTGGAAACCACCCTCCTCAGCCTGGCACACGGCTTTTCCGTCGCCCTTGCACCGACCAACCTTTGGTACGCGTTTCTGGGCTGCCTCGTCGGTACGTTGGTCGGCGTCCTGCCGGGCATCGGACCGCTTGCCGGCATCTCCATTTTGTTGCCGGTCACATTCGGCCTCAACGCGACGCAGGCCATCATTATGCTCGCGGGCATCTACTACGGCTCGCAATATGGCGGCTCGACGACATCAATACTGATGCGCATCCCCGGCGAAGCCTCGTCGGTGATGACGTGCATCGACGGTTACGCCATGGCGAAGAAGGGGCGCGCAGGCGCGGCGCTCTGCATTGCGGCGGTCGGCTCTTGGATCGGCGGGACTTTCGGCGTTCTTGTTCTGACACTGGTTGCGCCGCCACTCGCGACCATCGCGCTGCGGTTCGGACCGCCGGAATACACGGCCCTGCTCGTGCTCGGCCTCATTTTCCTGGCCTACATGTCGTCATCGTCGCTGATCAGAACACTGCTGATGGCGTGCCTCGGGCTTCTGCTCGGCATGATCGGTATCGACAACCTGACCGGGCATTTCCGCTACAGCTTCGATCTCGCGGAACTCGGCGACGGCATCGGTATTGTGCCCGTCGCTGTAGGATTGTTCGGATTGGGTGAGATCCTGTCGACCCCGAGTGCCGGCGCCGTCAAGAACGTGATCAGCCCGCGCCTGCGTGAGCTGCTCCCGACCAAAGCAGAGTGGAAAGATGCCAGGATGCCGATCGTACGCGGCACGGTTCTTGGATTCATCATCGGCATCATTCCCGGCTCGGCGCACGTGATTTCGAGTTTCCTTTCATATGCCATAGAGCGCCGCGTCTCGAAGCATCCCGAGCAGTTCGGCAAAGGCGCCGTGGCAGGCCTCGCTGGGCCGGAAACTGCGAACAATGCCGCCTCGACCGGAGCCTTCGTGCCGCTGCTCGCGCTCGGCATTCCGGCAAGTCCGATCACCGCCGTTCTGATCGGCGCGCTGATGATTCACGGTGTCTCGGTCGGCCCAACGCTCGTCAACGAGCACCCGAGCGTGTTCTGGGGCTTCGTCGCCTCGATGTACGTCGGCAACCTCATGCTGCTGGTTCTGAACCTGCCGCTGGTGAGCCTGTTCGTCACCGTACTGCGCATTCCCTATGCCTATCTCTATCCGATGATCATCATGTTCTGCATCATCGGCGTGTATCAGGTTAACAATTCGATCGTCGACGTATGGATCATGCTGATCATGGGCGTGCTTGGCTACGCGTTGCGCAAGTTCGATTTCGACCCGGCACCTCTGGTGCTCGGGCTGGTCATTGCGCCGATCCTGGAGCAGAGCCTGCGCCAGTCGCTGATCATGTCGAACGGCAACTACCTGATTTTCTTCAGCCGCCCGATCTCACTGGGCCTGATGATGGTCAGCATCGGGTTGCTCGCCCTTGCAGCCTACGCGTTCGTGATGCACCGGGCCGACTGGCGAACCAAGCTCGCCGAAGTCGAGACGGGCGAAAAAGAAACGTAAGGCCTGCGCCTCACGCCCAAAGACGTTCGCTTTCCAGACCCTTGTAGAGACCGGCGACGTACTCGCCATAGCCATTGAAAAGAAGCGTCGGCCGCCGCTCGCCGGTGCCGATGATCTCCTCGGTTGCCTGGCTCCAGCGCGGATGCGGCACTTCCGGATTGACGTTTGCCCAGAAGCCGTATTCGGACGCCTGCAACGCCTCCCACATACCCTTCGGGCGCGTGTCGGTGAAACTGAACCGCACGATCGACTTGATTGATTTGAACCCGTACTTCCACGGCACAGCCAGCCGCAACGGTGCGCCATGCTGGCGCGCAAGCGGATGGCCGTAGCCGCCGGTTGCGACAAATGCGAGTTCGTTGGTCGCCTCGGCCATGGTGAGGCCTTCGATGTAAGGCCATGGGTACCAGGGCTGCTTCTGCCCAGGTGCTATTTTCGGATTCATGAAGGTTTCCATCCGCACATATTTTGCGGAGCCGAGTGGCCGTGCAAACTCGACGAGCTTGGCGAACGGGAAACCCGTCCACGCGATCGCCATACCCCAGGCTTCCACGCAGCGGTGCCGATAGGTGCGCTCTTCGAGTGTGAGCTTGCGAATGAGATCGTCGATGCCAACCTCCATCGGCTTCTCAACCATGCCATCGATCTTGACTGTCCACGGCCTGATCGGCAGCGCCTGTGCAGCCGTGGCAACTGTTTTCGACATGCCGAACTCGTAGAAATTATTGTAGTTACCGTTGACCTTCTCGTCGGTGATTGCCCGGTCCAGCGTATATTTCTCGTTGCGCTTGGCGGGATAGAGATCCGCGCTCGGATCGGGCAGCTTGGCAATGTCGGAAACGCGTTGTGCCTGCGCGACATAGGGCGCCATCGCGAGCGCGCTGGCGCCGCCAGCCAGAAAATTGCGGCGGTTGAAAACCAGATGCTCGGGCGTGGCGAGGCGGTCGGATATTTCCCAGCCGCGGCGGCGGATAACGTTCATCGGCAAGACCTCCAGAATCGCCATCCAGAGGTAAAAGCCGGGCGGCTCACAGGCAAGTCACGCTTTTTTGCAGGAAGGATCCGGCCGCAGGGCCGGATTTACTGGCTCAAGTCAGCTAAGCGCGATCCGCCCGTGGACCGGCTGCGGCATTCCGGCGCCTTTAACAAGGGCGCGCAGGCGACCGAGGAAATCTGCTTTAGGCATTGGTTTCGCAAACAGGTAGCCCTGGCCGATCTGGCAGCCGATCGACTGCAGCTTGTGGCTCTCCCGGGTGGTTTCAATGCCTTCGGCGACAGTGCGCAGACCGAACCGGCGGCCGAGCTCCACGATCGTCTCGCACAGGCCGGCATTGAAGTGATCTTCGTAACAATTGGCGACATAGCTGCGATCGATCTTCAATTCGCTGAACGGCAGCTGCTTGAGACGAACCAGCGATGAGTAGCCCGCCCCAAAATCGTCAACCGACAGTTCGCATCTGAGCTCCTGCAATGCGCCCGCGACGTCGTTGGCAAGGTCGAGATCGTTGATAATCTGGTCTTCGGTAACTTCGAGAATAAGGCCTGGCCAGTTCGAGGCGCGCGGACGTGCCTCGCGCAACATGCGTGGAATCGGCAACTGGACCAGCGCGGACACCGGAACGTTGACGGCAAGCTTGAGGTGCGCGCTGTATTCGGCAAAATCTTCCCAGTCGCCCAGCGCAGTGAGGATCACCCTCTCGGTGAGTTCATGCATGTCCTGCTCGCTGGCGCCGGGCAGGAACAACGCGGGCGGGATGATGCCGCGCGTCGGATGACGTGCGCGCACGAGCGCTTCGGCGCCGACGAGGTGCGTCGATCGCAACTCGACCTTTGGCTGGTACCAAAGCTCCATCCAGTCATGCCGCAATACGGCGCTGAGCGGAATCGACGATTTCGGATCGGTGTAGGGCACCGGCTCCGACGAAAACAGATTGCGAAAACCTTCCAGCATGCTGTTTGTCCGCATACCGACGCGGTGCGTCGCTCGCAGCTGGAGGGAATTTTGCGAGAGGGCGGCGGCTGACCGGTTAACGGCAAGAAACTGCCGTAGAACCTGCTTTGCATCTGCTTACCGCGATCGCGAAAATTGTCGCGGTCGCGCCCAAAAAGCCGGAACGCGACCGCTTTCTGTTACAGCAAATTTATTCCGCCGCCCGCCGTGCCGCGACGATCTGGTCGGCCGTTCGGCCGGTGAGCTCCGCCATGTGGTCGAATTTGAAGATAAACGACCCCACGCCGGCCGTGGCTGAGCGGACCTCGATGATCAGATCGCCGATTTCTGCCTCCGCCATTTGCGCACGCACCGTGTCCCAGCCGTCCCAGCCTTCGCGTGTATCGAAGCCCAGGATCTGACCGCGCCGCCCGGACAGGATCGCGTTCATTTTTGCCGTCGCCTCGCTCGGACACACGATCTCCACATGGTGGATCGGTTCGAGCAGAACCGGTTGGCACTGCGGCAGGCCTTCCGTAATGCCGATGCGGCCGGCGGTCCGGAATGCCTGATCGGACGAATCAACCGTGTGGTAAGAACCATCAATCAGCGCCACCGACAGATCGACCACCGGGAACCCAAGCGGCCCGTGCTTGAGCGCGTCGACTACGCCCTCTTCAACCGCTGGAATGTAGTTGCGGGGCACCACACCACCGGTGATGCGGTCCTCGAACTTGAAGCCGGTGCCGCGGGGCAGCGGCTTGATCTCCAGCACGACATCGCCGAACTGGCCATGACCGCCGGATTGCTTCTTGTGGCGGCCGCGTTGCGTGACCGGCTTGCGGATGGTCTCGCGATATCCCACCGACGGCGGGCGCGTCGTGACGGGCACGACGAACCGCTCGGCAAGGCGTTCCGCCGCCACCCGCAGGTGCATTTCTCCTTGCCCCCAGATCACCACCTCGTGGTTTTCTGCATTGTGGACGACGGTCAGCGACGGATCTTCTTCCGTCAGCTTGGTAAAAGCCGGCCCGAGCTTGACGTCGTCTTTGCGTTCCTTGGCCTGCACGGCGATCGCCAATACGGGCGGCGAAGGCTTGATCTCCACAAGCGCCGCATGCGGCTGCTTGCCGGATGAAAGCGTATTGCCGGTCTTGGCGGCGTCGAGCTTGCCGAAGGCGACCGTTTCGCCGCTCGCGACTTGCCCGCGTTTTTCAAAATGCTGGCCCATCAGCTTGAACACGCCAGACACACGTCCGGTCTCGCCTCCTCCGGTGGTGAGCGTGGTGCCGTCGCCGGCCTGGCCTGCAAGAAGGCGGGCGACCGACATTTTTCCACCGTGCGTCGTGTGGAAAGTTTTAAGCACCAATGCTACCGCTTCGGTGCCGACCTTGACGCCGAGCCGCTGTGCCGTTTCGCCGGCGCCTGGAGCCTCATGACGAAGCGCTTTGAGCAGCCGCAGCACGCCGTTGGTGCGCGTGGCGACGCCGAGCAGCACCGGACAGACGATGCGATCGCGCAATTCCTTCGCGAGATCGTCAAAGACTTTGTCGCGCGGCGGCTCGATGTCCTCGAGCAGTTGCTCCATCAGCTGGTCGTCGTGATCGGCCAGCGTCTCCAGCATTGTGAAGCGCGCCTCTTTCTTGCGGTCGAGGTTCTCGCCCTTAAGCTCGATAATCTCCGACGGCGCGTGCTCCTTGTAGACATAGGCGCGCTCGAGCGCGAGATCGACAAACCCGGAAATGATGTCGCCATTCCAGATCGGAATCTGGCGGAGCAGCAGCGGCACGCGTGACGCCGGCTGCAGCAACTTGATCGTCTCGCGAACGCGCTTGTCAGCCTTGTCGATCTTGTTGAGGAAGAGAAAGCGCGGAATGTTCTGGTCTTCCAGTTCGCGCATGATCAGTTGAAGCTGCGGCACTTTCTTCTCGTCCGCCTCGCAGACCACGACGGCGGCATCGACCGCCGGCAGGACGCTGCGCATGTCCTGGATGAACTCGATGGAACCAGGACAGTCGACGAACGTGTAGTTGTCACCCATGAAGGTGGCGGTGGCGAACGTCGCCTCGACGCTCATCTTGTGGTGGCGGGCTTCCTTGCTCGCGTCGCCTACCGTGGTACCCGCATCGACGGTGCCCTGGCGCTGGATCGCGCCTGTACGGGCAAGGATTGCTTCCAGAAGTGTGGTTTTGCCGCTTTGGAATGGGCCCACCAGCGCAATACACCGTGGACCCGAACTCCTTGTGCCATTGGGACCTGAGCCGTTTTGTCCCATAAACGCCTCCCTCGCCGGCCGGGAGGTCGGACCTGGTTTCCCGGCCCTGTGACGTTATCGTCTCAGGACGCAGGGAGGCTGGCAAGGGCAGAGATTCGCCGGTGCAGAAAATTTGCTACTTGACGAAGCTAGCATCGACGACGGTACGCGCCTCGACAGCCTTGTCGATCAGACCCTGCGACTTGTACCAGGCGATCTGGCGCGCGACGTCGGCGACATCGAGTCGCGCCTCTGGGTCGATGTAATACGCTCCAAGTTCGACTGCTACGACCGCGTCCGTTCCACGATCAGGGTAGACGTAACGCGAGATCGTTGTCGCCGCTTCCTTCGACTTGAAGTCGGAAACCCGTTTCGAGTTGCGGTCTTTCCGCAGTAGCGCTGCGGCGTAGTCGGCGGCGCCACGGCGATAGGCCTGCACGAACTTTTCCACCACCGCGCGTCGCGTCTCGAGCATTTTTTTCGAGGCAAACAGCGCACCTAGCTGCTGCTCATCAAGCTCTGAATACCAGCCGAGAAACCGGGCCTGATTTGCCATCAATAATTCACGCGCATAGAGCGATGGCATGACCGCCGCGTCGACCTGGTCGGTACCAACGGCGCGCGCGATGGCGTCGACCGTTCCAAGCGGCTTGACGGTGATACGGGCCGGGTCGACGTGCTTGATGCGCGCGATCTGCTGGAGCTGGTAATGTGCCGTCGATCCAAGCGCATCGATTGCAATGGTCTTGTCCGCAAGATTGTCGAACTTGCGCAAGCCTTTTTGAAATCCAATGCTTGAGACGACGATCTGATTGCCCTCGTAGTCGCGCTTCTCGCGCGCCTGCGCCGCAATCGCCCTGATCAGGCCCTTGCCCGCAGCATCGAATGCAGCCGGGGTAAATCGGGCAAGGCCGAAGTCGGTCGCACCGGAGGCAAGCGTTTCCGCAACAGCCTTGTCGGAATCATAGGCGGTCATCGCAAGGTCGATGCCTTGCGCCTTGAAGTAACCTTGCGCCGCGGCCAGGAACAGCGCGCCATTTTCGCTCAGCCGCTGCGTGCCGATGACGACGCGTTCCTGTGCATAGGCCGCAAACGACAGATTAAAAATGAAAACAAAAGCCGCAACGGTGAGTCGAATCATGCCCGCAGATTAGCGGAGCCCGGCATAAGAGAAAGTGAATGGCCGCTGATGCGGCTTGGACAGAGCTACTTCAAATTGCCGCAGAAACGCTGGATGCGGCGGCAAGCCTCCTCCAGGTCCTCGGTCTTGGTCGCATACGAAATACGGAATGCCGGCCCAAGCCCAAAGGCTGTGCCCTGCACCACCGCGACGCCCTCGGCCTCGAGCAGCTCGGTGACGAAATCCTGATCGGTGGCCAGCTTCTTGCCGGTCGGCGCCGTCTTGCCCATCGTGCCGGCGCACGACGGATAGACATAAAAGGCGCCCTCCGGGGTCGGACACTTGATGCCGTTCGCCTGGTTGAGCATCGAAACGACGAGGTCGCGCCGCTCCTTGAAGATCTTGTTGTGCTTGGCAATGAAATCCTGCGGCCCGGTCAAGGCTTCCACTGCCGCCCATTGCGACACCGCGGTCGGGTTCGACGTCGACTGCGACTGCACCGTCGCCATCGCCTTGATCAAAGGCTCCGGCCCGCCGGCATAGCCGATGCGCCAGCCAGTCATGCAGTAGGCCTTCGAGCACCCGTTGATCGTCAGCGTGCGCGGATAGAGCGAGGGCTCCACCTGTGCCGGGGTCGTGAACTGAAAGTCGTCGTAGACGAGATGCTCGTACATGTCGTCGGTCATCACGTGCACATGCGGGTGCTTCACGAGCACGTCAGTGAGGGCCTTGAGCTCGGCGCGCGTATAGGCAGCGCCGCTCGGGTTCGACGGCGAGTTCAGCAGAACCCACTTGGTCTTCGGCGTAATCGCGCGCTCGAGCTGCTGCGCAGTCATCTTGAAGCCGCTCGCCATACTGGTGACGACTTCTACCGGCTCGCCGCCGGCAAGCAGCACCATCTCCGGGTAGCTCACCCAATAGGGGGCGGCGATGATCACTTCGTCGCCAGGGTTCAGCGTGGCCACGAATGCGTTGTACAGCACCTGCTTGCCGCCGGTGCCGACCGTGATCTGGCTCGGCTTGTAGTCGAGGCCGTTCTCACGCTTGAACTTCTTGACGACCGCGTCCTTGAGCTCGGCGATGCCGTCAACGTTCGTGTATTTCGAAGCCTTACCGCTTTTGATTGCCTCGATCGCCGCCTGCTTGATGTTGTCGGGCGTATCGAAATCCGGCTCGCCGGCACCGAGGCCGATGACGTTGCGGCCGGCCAGTTTGAGCGCGCGCGCCTTATCCGTGACGGCGATGGTCGCCGACGGCTTGATGCGCTTGAGCTGCTCCGCGAGAAAGGCCATGGAAGCTCCGAATCCCGGGCGAAAATGCCCTGCCGCAGTGTCGTAATGGGCCATTGAGGCCACGGCAAGTCGCAAAGGCTGATGGTCATTATCAAGGCTGTTGATGGCCTAACCTTCCTTTAAGGCACAATTGTTAGTTCCTTCCCATGGCACAAGCCGTGGACATTCTGCGCACCGGGACCTGGCTGACCCGCGAACGGGTAAGGCTCGTGGTCTTCGGCCTGCTCGCGGCCAGCTTGATCGCCGTCGTCTACATTGCGGGGACCTCGGACGGCCTCAACGACCGCTTTGGACGGCCGCTCGGAACGGACTTCTCCAATGTCTACGCAGCAGGCACTTACGTGCTCGACGGCAATGCCGCCGCGCCCTTCGACCCGCGGACGCAATATGCGCGCGAGCAGGCAATTTTCGGCGCCGACACGCAGTTCTACGGCTGGCACTACCCGCCGTACTTCCTCGGTCTTGCGGCGTTGTTTGCCGCAATGCCCTATGCGCTGGCACTCGCGCTTTGGCAGGGCGTCACGTTCGCACTTTATCTTTGGGTGACGCGGGCGATTCTGAAAACGGGACGCGGCCGCGCCCTCGCCGATCCGCTGTGGCTTCCGCTCGTCATCGGGTTCCCGGCAGTGTTCGTCAATCTCGGCCACGGGCATAACGGCTTTCTCACTGCAGCGCTGTTTGGTGCCGCGCTGCTACAACTCGAACGCAAGCCCGTTCTTGCCGGCTTCCTCTTCGGCTGCATCGCGTACAAGCCGCAATTCGGACTCCTCATCCCGGTCGTGCTCGCGGCAAGCGGACGGTGGCGCGCGTTTGCCGCCGCCGCCGCGACGGTCGCGGTGCTGACAATCGCTGTCACAATCACGTTTGGTGTGGACATCTGGAACGCGTTCCTTGCCTCGACCAGGTTCACGCGCACCGTCGTACTGGAGCAGGGTGACACCGGCTGGCACAAGATCCAGAGCGTTTTCTCCATGGTGCGCCTGTGGGGTGGTGGAATTGCGCTCGCCTATGCCATTCAGATCCTGGTGACGCTTGCCGTTGCCGGTGGACTTGCCTGGCTTTGGCGCAGCCGAGCCGCCTTCCCAATCAAGGCGGCTGCACTCTCGATCGGCACAATCCTCGCAACGCCTTACAGCCTCGACTACGACCTTATGCTGCTCGCGCCGGCGATTGCCTTCCTCGCTGCCGACGGCATGCAACGTGATTTCCGCCCTTGGCAAAAATCCCTCCTCGCCGCGCTGTGGCTGGTGCCGATTCTGACCCGCCCGGTCGCACACGCGACGCTGATACCGCTCGCGGTTCCTGTCATGCTGGTGGCATTTGCATGGCTGCTGCGCCGCGTCATGACGCAAATGGGCACAACGACGCTGTGGCGTTTTGCAACCCGTCCGCTGAAGTAGCGTCCTCGCCACGAAATAGAATTCTTCTATTCTTCCCTGCGACAGACTGCGCATTCGCTGTTGCAGCGCAGCGAACGATTTAACATTTTCGTTATGCCGCGAGGATACTCCGGCCTTGTAATTGCCGGACTTTCTTCTTCCTAATGGAAGGCCGCGGGAGCGGGACACCTCATCAGACCAAGGTCTCGAATGTACACGCTCTATTCGATGCAACGCTCGGGTAACAGCTACAAGGTTCGCCTTGCGCTGGCGCGGCTCGGCATTCCCTACAATCTCGTCGAGATCGACATCCTCAAGGGCGAGAGTCGCACACCCGAATTCCTCGCAAAAAATCCTAACGGCCAGGTGCCGCTGCTGGAGGTCGGGCCGGCCCGACATCTTGCCGAGTCCAACGCCATTCTGTGGTACGTCGCCGGCGGATCGACGCTGGCGCCGGAAGACCGCATCACGCGGGCCGAGGCCCTGCAGTGGATGTTCTTCGAGCAGCACAGCATAGAGCCAAACATCGGTGCGGCTTATTTCTGGCTCGCATTAATCAAAGGCGGCCGTGAATTGCAAAGTCATGCGCTCGAGGACTGGATGGAAAACGGATATCGCGCGCTCGGCGTGATGGAGACGCACCTGACACGGCACCGTTTTTTCGTCGCGGATCATTTCACGATCGCCGACATAGCGCTTTATGCCTACACCCATGTCGCCGACCAATGCGATTTCGAGCTCAGCCGCTTTCCGGCCATTAGGGCCTGGCTTGCGCGAGTCGCCGATGAGCCAGGCTATATCCCTATGACCTGGCAGCCCGAGCTCGCCGCCGCGCAGTAGCGCTGGATTTGCGGGCCTGAGTTATTCACTGCCTTGAAAACGCCCCGCTTCGTCACCGGCTCTGCCCCAATGGGGCCGAACCGATGCCGGGTTCCGGCGTTATCAGGGCACCATTGTTCGCGCGAGTCATTTCAGGTCGATCATGCGCAAGCACATTCAGTTTGCAGGCTTTACGTCCCCGGCAGGACGCACCCTAGGCACCGAACGCCGGACTGCGGTCTTTGCCGAGCTTGTGGCGACCATTGGCCTCGCGCTCTCCGTTCTGGTGGCAGCGACCGTCGTCTCGATCGAGGTCGCGCGGGCCGATGTCGCGACCAATGTCATCGACAACGAAAGCGGACTGTTTGCGATAGCACTCCTGCTCGGCCTTCTGTTCATCGGAATGGGTGGCCTGACCGCGCTTTCACTGCCGCATTCCAGGCATAAAAAGACCCATAGCTAAATCGTGTATTCCGGAACTCCGGCCGATGTCGCACAGTTGAGGCGACATTGAAGGAGGTCGGCATGCGATCGATGTTGGCATTGGGCGCCGTTCTGGCGACGAGCAGCGCCGTGCTCGCGGCTGACCCGACTTTTCCGAGTTCGGCGGGCAAGCTCGCAGTCCATACTGTTGCGCAAGGCCTGTCGCACCCGTGGTCGCTCGCTTTCCTCCCCGACGGTCGCATGCTTGTGACCGAGCGCCCCGGCCGCATGCGAATCGTGTCCCCGAATGGTCAGCTTTCGCCGCCGCTCGGCAACGTGCCGAAGGTGTTTGCCGTCAGCCAGGGCGGGCTCTTCGACGTCATCCTTGACCGCAATTTCGCACAGAACGCCACCGTCTATTTTTCCTACGCCGAACCGTTCGACGGCGGAGCGCGCACTGCGCTTGCGCGCGCCCGGCTCGAGGCCGGAGAGGTCCCCCGCCTCGCCGACCTGAAGGTCATCTACCGCCAGCATGGCCCGCCTTCCCGGGGCAACCATTTCGGCGGCCGCATTGTGCAGGCCGCGGACGGCACGCTGTTTCTCACCAATGGCGAGCATTTCAGCGACCGCGACATGGCGCAGACCTTTGACAACGATCTCGGTAAAATTGTCCGGATCACGACGGACGGCGCCGCGCCGCCCGACAATCCGTTCGCCACGAAAGCCGGCGCCCGTCCTGAAATCTGGTCCTACGGCCACCGCAATCCGCAAGGTCTCGCCATCAACCCGGCGGACGGCAGACTGTGGGAGCAAGAGCACGGCGCCAAGGGTGGCGACGAGATCAATCTCATCGTGGCCGGCCACAACTACGGCTGGCCGCTCGTCAGTCACGGCGTCAACTACGACGGTTCGCCGGTCGGCACCGGCAAGGCGACGATGCAGGGCGCCGACGATCCGCTCTGGCACTGGACACCGTCAATCGCACCATCCGGCATGGCATTTTACACGGGTGATCTCTTTCCGAACTGGAAAGGCAGCCTGTTCAACGGCGCGCTGAAATTCCAGCTGCTGTCACGGCTCGAGATCAAGAACGGCAAGGTCACTAAAGAGGAGCGACTGCTGCAAGGACTGAATGAACGCATCCGGGATGTGCGGCAGGGATCGGACGGCGCGCTCTATCTGCTTACGGACAATTCGGCCGGACGCATTTTGCGTGTTGCGCCGGCAAAGTGATCTCTCACCACTTGTGAAATACGAAGAACGCGCCGGCAGCGATCAGCGCGAACCCGAACCCCTGGCTAAGTGTGATCGGCTCGCGCAGATAGAAATACGAGAAGGCGGCGAACACCGCGAAGGTGATCACTTCCTGCAAGGTCTTGAGCTGAGCGGCGTTGTACACAGCATTGCCGTAACGATTGGCGGGCACCGCCATGCAGTATTCGATGAACGCGAGACCCCAGCTGATCAGGATCACGCGAAAAAGCGGCATCTCCTTGTACCGCAGGTGCCAGTACCAGGCTGTGGTCATGAAGACATTGGAGCCGGTCAACAACAGGATCGGCTTCAGAAAAGGCGACAAAATGGGCATGTAATTCTCTGGGCGTACGGAAGGATTCGTGGTGAGGCGCGGCATGTAGCGGGCGGTTGAGGCAGAAGTCCACAGGCAATTGTGCCTGTCACCGTCGCGTCATGACCACGGGATACCAACGCACTGCTTCTGTCGGTTGTTGCGTCCCTGTGTTGCCCCTCCTGCGGTCCCGCGGGTCACCCCTGCTCTTCGGGACCGCATATTTTTGACGGCCGGCCAGCCCCCGCCTCCCAGACACACCTGCCTATGATAGATTTTGGCCATGGCCCCAGGCGAGCGCCGGTACGCGCCTGCGCAAAACGGGGAGCGAAACCATGCACCTTATTCGTCCGACAGTCGCAGTCGCAGCCTGTATTCTCGCGCTTTCATCAGCGGCGGCGCCACAAAATCAACAGCGCGGCCAAGCTCAGCCTGCGAGCCCGGGACCATATAAGCCGGTTACGGTGACGCCCCCACAAGTGGTGAACGATGCTGCTCTCGAGGCATTGCGCAAGCAGCTTGGCGAGGTGTCACAACAAAAAGATCGCGCAGCCTTGGCAAAGCTTGTCGTCGGCCAAGGATTTTTCTGGATTGGCGAGAGAGGCGACCGCGCCGACAAGCGAAGGTCAGGCATCGACAACCTCGCCGCGGCTCTCGGCCTCAAGAACAAGGATGGCGCCGGCTGGGACATGCTTGCGAGCTTTGCCGACGAGCCGACGGGCGCTCCTTTGCCCGAGCGCAAGAACGTAATTTGCGCGCCTGCCGACCCGACTTTCGACGGTAAGGCCTTCAACGACCTGCTCGCATCGACCAGGACGGACGTCGGAGATTGGGGTTATCCCGTCTCCGCTGATGTCGAAGTGCGCGCGACGCCACAGGCGAATGCGCCGGTGATAGAAAAGCTCGGCTCTGTTTTCGTGCGCGTCGCTGCCGAGAATGCGTCGAACATTCCGACTTTTTTGCGCATCGTCACGCCGACCGGCAAGACGGGTTTTGTTTCGGTCGACTCGCTCGCACCGTTCGGCAACGATCAGCTTTGCTATGTGAAGGAGGCCGGCGACTGGAAGATCGGAGGATATATCGGCGCCGGCGACGTACAGTAAAATTCCATCGCTGTGAGATACTTCACACCGGCCGGCGCGCAGGATCGGTATTTGAATTAAACTTCGGATTTTCCGGAGTCCGGTCGTTCAGCTTTCGTGCTGGCGCGACAGGTTGAAGCGCTGGTCCGGGTATCTGGCGTGGTTCTGGCAAAAATGCCTCGACCTCGCGCTGGTGCTTTGGATCGTGCGCGTGCCGCTTTGCGCGGTCGTGATTGGCGGCCTGATCCTCGACTATACGGTTCAGGCACAAGATGTGCTTACCGAATTCTCGGACCATTGGGACCGTATGGCCCTGTTCCTGGTCCTGCTTACAGTGGTCTGGGCCGCAACGACGCACTACGCGGCGCGACTATTGCTCGACACGGACAGCCGCTTCCGCGCTTATACCGAGACGCGCGGGTCGCCTTTTCTGACTTGGGCCGAAACATGGGTCCCTCGCCTGCTCGGCCTCGCCCCGTACGCCATCGTGTTGTTTGCTTCAGGACGCTCGGTTTGGAACCTGCCCGAAATCGACGACGCTGGGTTGATTTGGGGTGTCAAAAGGACACTCTACGTTTTCAGTGGCCTTGTTCTGATCGTTGGCGGGGCGTTCTTCGCGTACATGGTGAACCGCCCGGCATTGATGAAGACCGCACTTGTAAGATGCGCGGAGGAAAGGGCCGCCAGCTTCATCAATCCTCTGTTGCAGTGGTTCGGGCTTGGTGGTGATGGCAGGATCAGCTCACGTGCGGGTTATAAAATTCAGCCGGGTCTGGGACCGCTGCTCCTCATCATCGTTTTCGCGATTTCCGCCTTGATCATCTTCGTGGGCGCCAATCGGGCGGCCGCCCTCTTCCCGCGTGCATTGATCCTCCCGATTATTTTCGGAGGATGGCTGCCGCTGCTGACATTTCTTTCGGGATGGGGACGTCAGCTGAGGGCGCCGCTGATCGTTGCGTCCGCACTTGTGATTGCCGGGCTCTCCGCGATTGTTGGCGACAATCATTCCGTCCGGCGCGTCAATGCGAGCGCATTCATGAAGCGACCCGTCGACACCTCCACGATTGAGCTTAACCAGGCGCTCAGTCTCTGGATGAAGAAGAACGGCTGCACGGATAAACCGGGGTCATGTCCGAGGCCGATAATCATTGTCGGTGCCGGTGGTGCAAGCCGTGCGGGCTTTTTCACCGCCAGCGTCATCGGAAAATTGCTCGATGAGGCGAGCCAACATTCATCACAGGGCGCGCCTCTGGACGCCGCAAAGATCCGCAACCGCATTTTCGCGATCTCGGCGCTCTCGGGGAGCGCTCCGGGCGCCGCGATGACCGTCGCGGCGTTCGCGCGCGCCGGCGAGCAGACAAAACAGCCCTGCGCGTCCGGCAAACCGGATCTCTGGTACGGGAAGGAGATCTATAACTGGCAGGACTGCCTCGAGGCACTGATGGCCGGCGACTTTCTGACTACGAGCGTGATCGGCCTCACCTTTCATGACACGATCAGGTTCGGATGGTGGCAGGATCGCGCGGCGCTGCTGGAGCGTTCATGGGAACAACGCTTTGCGAGTGTCATGGACATCGACCAGAAAACCTGGCGAGACAGTTGCCCCGGCGACCTGCGTTGTCCGTTCATGGCGTTGCGGCCGAAGGAAGATGAAAAGGAACCGTGGCTGCCGCTGCTTCTGCTTAATGGTGCATCGGCAGCGACCGGTCAGCGGCTGATTACGACGATATTGGATCCAAAGTACATAGCCCCGGCCAACAGCTGCCCGACCGAGCGCCCAAAGGAAGCTGCGAACGAACTGAAAGGGAAAACGCAGGTCAGCCAGACCTACGTCACCGAGGAGGCTCCCAAGAAGGGCGAGACGCCTTCTAAGAAAAATAGCACTTCCACAGAATGCCCGATCTTCATGGAGGCGACCCGGTTTCACACGTTGCTGACGGACGACACCGACGTCGATTTCTTGGCGCGCTTCCAACGGTACTTTCTGCGCGATTACATTCGCGAACTATTTTCCAAAGGGCCCAAGCTGCCCCTGGATGATGTGCGCCTGAGCACGGCAGCATCAAACTCGGCGCGATTTCCTGTGGTTTCACCGCCGGGCGCCGTCCGTAATGCAAAGCATAACGTTGTCGACCGTATCGTCGACGGCGGCTACATCGAAAATTACGGAGCCATCACCGCGATGGAGCTTGCCGTGGCGATCAATGCCGTGCAACCGGGGCTTGCTCCCTTTGTGTTGATCATCTCCAACGATCCTGACGAGAACCCGATCATCAACAAGATCGATGTCCCGGATGCAATCTTCCTTACCGACGTCTCAATCCCTCTCCAGGCGATCGCCAGCGCGCGTGACGGCCGTGGCCGGCTTGCCGTGCAGCAACTCGAGTCAGTGCTCGATGCCATTACGCGACACGAATGCAAAGAGGACACATCACACATCCGCGTGTGGCCGCAATACACGCAACAAGGCACGAAAAAGGTTTCACGGCCCGTGTCTCTGAGCTGGTGGCTCTCAACGCCGATACAAGTTCATCTGCATCAGCAGCTTGAAAACACGAAGCTGCTTCAGAAGGTCGAAGGCGAGCCCAACCCGGAGAACCTGAACCGCAAGGATATCGACAAGACCTGGCGGGCCTTCGAAGCCACGTCAGCCTGTATGGCCGCCAGGCGCTGACAGTCTACTTCGACGACGCGGCCTTCAGGATTGGCGCCAGGCGATCGATCTCGCTTTTGACCAGAGCCGCAAGCGCTTTCGACCCGCGGCGGTTGGGTTCGGCAATCTCGGCGCCGAGCGCAGCCAGCCGCTTCTGGACGGCCTCTTCGCTCAAGCCCTTGCTGAGAGCATCCGCGAGCTTGTCGACGATCGTCTGCGGCGTACCTTTCGGCGCGAAGACCGCGTAGAAAGGCGCGCAGTCGAAATCGGGCAGGCCTTGCTCGTGCGAGGTCGGCACGTCCGGCAGCAACGGGCTGCGTTTCTTCGCCGCGATTGCGAGCGCCTTCGCGTTGCCGGCCAGCACGTGCGGCAGCGGACCGAGCACCGGATCGCAGTCATAGTCAATCTGACCGGCGAGGATCGCGTTCATCACTGGAGCCGTGCCGGTAAACGGCACCATCGTCGGCTTGATGCCGATCGCCGCATTGAGAAGCAGGCACCCGACGTAGGAAACCGAGCCGACTCCAGCGTGCCCCATATTGAGCTTGCTCTCGTTCGCCTTTGCGTAGGCGACGAACTCCTTGAGATTGTTGGCTGGAAAATCCTTGCGGACCGTCAGTAATTCCGGCTGCTCGGCAATAAGCCCGATCGGCTCGAAATCCTTCTGCGGGTCGTAGCCGAGATTGGGATAGAAGAACGGCGCCGCCGCATGCGTGCCCATGTGGCCGGAAATAAGCGTGTAGCCATCGGCAGCGGCACGCGCGGCCCGCAGCGATCCGACGGTACCGCCGGCGCCGCCGACGTTCTCGACCACGAATTGCTGCCCAAGATGGCGCGTGAAGATGTCGGCAACGATCCGTCCGGTCACGTCGGCCGGCCCGCCGGCAGCGAACGGCACGATCACGGTCACCGTTTTTGTCGGGTAATCCTGCGCCTGTGCTCCGCTGACGCCTGCAAGCAGGACAAGCAGAGCCGCGATCCTTCGTCCTCCCATCGTCCCTCCCCTTACGTCTTCAGGCTTTTATGAGTGGAACCATACCACGCGATTCCAAGGAGTGCAGTGCGGCAAACCGAGCGCAGACGCCTGGATCGCGCGCGCGTGGAACTTCCTCCGCGACAAACCTGTGCACTGTTGCCATCTCTCATAGAGCGGCGCGAGCGGACACCTATGATGCCCTGTGGGCACTTGGGGAGGCGACTTTGAAATCACTCTATACAATCGCGACTGCTCTGACGCTCTTTGCGTCGGGCTGGACTGCTTCGGCTGAAACGGCTGAAGAGCGGCAGGCGTGCATCGGGGACGCATTCAGGGTTTGCTGGTCCGCAATTCCGGACCGCAATAATGTTCTTCAATGCCTCGTGGAAAACAGAAGCCAGCTTAGCCCGGACTGCCGCGAGATCATAACCAGGTACGCTCGATCACACCGGCACAAGGTCACGCGCTCCGCGCAGAGCGGGCGCACGCGTGCGGAGTGAACGCTTCAGCCGTGCCTGAGCTTCATCGCAAGGATCGGCAGCATGAGCGCAAGCGTTGCCGCGTTTGAACCGATCAGCGGCCAATCCTCGATCGCAAGTCCGTAGATAAGCCAAAGGACGACTCCGGCCGTAAATGCCAAAGTCGCCGGCAGCGACAGCGCTCGCGTTTCCTTCTCACGAATGACTTTAAAGGCCTGCGGCAGCCAGCACAGGGTGGTGAGCGTCGCACCCGCAATTCCAATGACGTCGATCGGCCAGCTGACGGTCATGCTCAGGCCATATACGGATTCGCCTGTGCGTTTATGACAATCTTGCGTTCGTCTTCCGCGGCGCGCAGGCTCCCCTCATGGAATCTCCAACCGCTCCACGCCGGGTCGTCTGCGCCCGATGTGGCACCGCGTTTGACTGCGGCCTCTCAGCCGATTGTTGGTGCGCCGCCGAGCCCTACCGCCTGCCCATGACCAAGGCC
>Ga0081455_10001268_pt1 | contig 31556 bp, 32 predicted proteins | sample TabmetS3T2R1_FD_70207 | JGI IMG/M metagenome (GOLD analysis project Ga0081455, IMG submission 70207) | Tabebuia heterophylla rhizosphere microbial communities from the University of Puerto Rico - S3T2R1 | ecosystem: Host-associated > Plants > Roots > Rhizosphere ... | reverse complement strand
CATCGAATCGGATGAGTTTTTTCACGGGTTTCTTTTACTTTTTCATCACAACTCCAGCTCGCTCGTGGCAAGAAGGGCGCGCGCAATGTCGATTTCTTGACTCGATTTATTCCCGCCCGCAAGCATGATGATGATCGTCCTCTGGCGTCGAGCGAAATACAGACGATATCCCGCACCTTCGTCGATCTTCATTTCCGATGCGACTCCTGCAATGGGTCTCCATTCACCGAGGCTGCCCGTTTCCGCTCGTTGCAGGCGCTTGATGATGCGTGCTTTCGCGCGACGATCGCGCAATGACCTCAACCACTCGCGAAACTCCTGTGTCGACTCGACGATATACATCCGACCATCGTATCCAAAAGGATACAGCGATCAAGATTTAGCCGCACTGAATAATCCTACCGAGGCTCAACAAGCGCCTTCCGCATCGCCCCGAACCGCCTTCGATACTGCACCGGGCTCAAATTCACCTTGCGCTTGAACAACCGCCCAAAAAACCCTGCGTCCTCATAACCGACCGCATTCGCGATCGCCTCGACCGGCGCATCGCCCGCCTCGAGCATCTGTTTCGCTTCTTCCAGCCGCAGCGTATGCACGTACTCGAGCGGCGACAATCCAGTCGCCTTCTCGAACCGGCGCTTGAACGTCCGCTCCGGCAGCTCGCTCTGCCGCACCATCGCCGCGACCGGCGCGGGCTCGTGATAGTGCTCCGCGATCCAGACCTGGCAGCGCGCGATCACCGCGTCCTCGACCTGGCGCGAGCGCGACAGATGCGCGAACGGCTGTTGCCCGATCGCGTGCCAGTCGATCACGTTGACGCGCGCGGTCTGCATGGCGTGCTCGATGCCCGCGAGCCGCGCGATCAGATAGAGCGCGAGATCCGCCCACGACGCGCCGCCGCCGGCCATGATGAGGCGCTGCCCTTCGCCCGAGACGACGAGCGCGCTTTGCGGCCGCATGCGGATGCGCGGGTGGCGGCGGCTGATCGGGTCGCAGAACGCCCAGTGCGTCGTCGCGTCGTGCCCGTCGAGCAAGCCCGCTTCGGCGAGCAGGAAGGTGCCGCTGCAGCTCGCTGCGATCGTGGCGCCCCCCGGCATGCCATTTCGCCAGCCAAGGTGCCCACGCCTTGTTGAGCTCGAACGAGGCGTCGAGGTCGTCGTCGAGCCCGGGCACGACCACGACATCCATCGAGGCGACCTCGGCCGCCGCCAGATCTGGCCGGGCGGTGACGCGGTCGCCCCAGGGGTGCCTTGGGCGCCTGGGGCCAGCCCTCACGCCGGCCGCGTGTCCCGATGACCAATCAGCTTGCGATGGTGGCGTTGGCTGCTTCGAAGAGTGCGATGGTCCGTGTGGGGTCGTTCGGTTCTTCGCTGAGCGGGTCGCCGCGCCATTCGCTTCGTGGGGTGGCGAAGAGGTCGCCGCCGTAGACGTGGATGGCACCGGCGTGCTGGCTGCTGGGGTTGGTGACGGCGTGGATGACGTCGTCGCCCAACAGGCAGACGTCACCGGGACGGAGCATCCGGCCACCGGAGGCGACCAGCGTCGATTGGTCGCGACGGAAGAACTCGTTGTCCTCGGCGCCGGTGTACACACCGATCGCCGCCCACATCCGATGGTCATGTGGGGCGACGCTCATGCCGGGCGTCCACACCACCTTCAGGATGGTGAGGTCCTCGGCCACGTGGAGCTTCACGATCTCCGCCCTGGCCGGCGGTAGCGCCTCGGACAAGGTCGGGTCCGCGACGGCGCGGTCGAGCACCTGCTTGACCGCGAGCCGGGGCTCGGGCTCGGCGATGGCCGCCTGGCAGTCGGCGATGAAGCCCTCGAGGTCGAACATGGCCGGTCCCCTCTCGACGACGCTGGTACAGTAACTGTACGAAACAGTACAGCGGCTTTACCAACTGGTCAAGGGTTCGGACACTATGGACAGTCCCCTGCTCTCCACTCTGGTGCGGCGTCTGCACCTACTGATCCGCCAGCAAATCCACGCCGACCTCGTCGCCGCCGGCCATGACCGGCTGACGCCGGCCCACATGTACATCTTCCAGCTGCCCGGGCCCGACCGGGTCCGACCCACCGAGCTCGCCCGCCGGACGAACATGACCAAGCAGGCCATGAACCACCTCTTGGCCGGCCTCGAGCGCGACGGCTACCTGCACCGGGAGGCCGCTCCCGACGACGGCCGCGGCACGGTCATCCGGCTGACCGACCAAGGCCACGATGTGCAGCGGATCATGCACGACAGCTCCCGCCGCCTCGAGGCCGAATGGGCCGCCGACCTCGCCGACGGCAGCATCGAACAACTCCGCGACATCCTTGTTCGGGTCGACGCCGCCGTCGGCGCCCCACCCTGACGAACCGGCGCGGCCAGGCGTCCGACACGCCACCTGTCGCGGGCACGGGCGACTTCAGGCCCAGCTCGGTTGCCTGACGCCAGGCCGTGCCGGGTCCGCTGTTGTCGGCTTCCGGTTCGGCAACCAGCTCATCGGCGTCAGTAGCCGACCCCACCCCCACCGCTGCCACCGCCACCGCCCACCACGAAAACCAGGATCACCACAGCGGCGACGACGGCCGCGACGGCTATCCAAAACAGGGGAGCACGAAGAACACGTTGCACGATCGGCATCCTTCCCTTGGGTGCCCACCCGAGGCGGGCTCAACCTTCACCCTTTAAGTACCCGCGGGAGCTACCGATCAGATCTTCAGCGCGTCGGCGAGGCGAGCCTGGAACTTCGGGGCGCTGACAGGAGTTCCGAGCGGATCGGCGGATCGGGGCGCCGCACCACTCTCGTCTGTAGACATCGGAATGATGACTGGCAAGAGCACGCCTGGTGCTTCGCGGGCTCAGGAACGGGTCCGCCAAGTCAGAGGACGAACCCGGGGCCGAAGTGGTCGACGAGCGCCAGGACCACGACGGCGATGACGGCGACGCGGGCGACCAACGGCAGGCTCTTCACCAGGTCGGTGATCGTGGGCAGCCGCTTGCTGCGGACCGCCACGAACTCGTAGATCGCGGCGATGAGGCCGATGATGGCGACAGTCACTCGAGCTTCCCCCTCCAAGGAGCCCGGAAGGTCAGGGTCGTGGCTCGAGCAAGACCAGCGGGATCTCGCGATCGGTCCTCGTCTGGTAGTCGCCGTAGCCCTTGTACCTGGCGACGACCTGCGGCCACAGCCGAGCTCGTTCGTCGGGATCGGCGACGCGCGCCCGCATGGGCCGCTTCGGTTCGCGCCCTACCGCCACGTCGACGTCCGGGTTGTCGCGCAGATTGAGGAACCAGGCCGGGTGGTGGTTGTCGCCGCCACGGGATCCGACAACCACGATGGCGTCGCCGTCCCGCACGGGCGAGGTCAGGACCACCGTGTGGGGCCGGCCGCTCTTCCGACCCGTCGTGGTGAGCTCGAGCACCGGCATGTTGGCCACGTCCCAGCCCAGCCGCCCGCCGCTCAGCTTCATCACGGTCCGGTGGACCGTGTTGAGCCCCCGGAAGAACAAGTCGCTCGGCATGCCCGGACACTACGTCGCGCCCCAGACTGGCGCCGTGACCTCCGCGGACGACGCCCTGCTCGACGACTACCGGGCGCTGAACGACCCCGAGCGTCGGCGCGCGGTCGAGCGCCGCGGCGGGTTCTTCGTGGTGGAGGGCACGTTGGCAGTGGAGGCGCTGCTGGGTTCGGAGTTCCCCGTCCGCTCGGTGCTGGCCGCGGCCCGCAAGGCCGAGCTCGCGCATTCCCTCGTAGGCGGCCGGGCACAGGTGGTGGTCCGGTCCGACGCCGAGGTCCAGGCGATCACCGGCTTCCCGTTCCATCGGGGCATGCTGGCGGCCGCCGACCGGCTACCGCTGCCGGCGCTCGGCGACGTCATCGAAGGCGCGGAGCTGGTCGTCGTCGCCGAGGGGCTGAGCGACCACGAGAACGTGGGGGCGCTGTTCCGCAACGCGGCCGCCTTCGGCGTGGACGCGGTTCTGCTCGACCCGGCCGCCGCCGACCCGCTGTACAGGCGCAGCGTCCGCGTCTCGCTGGGCCACGTCCTGCGGGTGCCGTGGACCAGGCTCGCGGCCTGGCCCGACGGCCTGGGCGAGCTGCGACGGAGAGGCTTCGAGCTGCTGGCCCTCACTCCCGCGCCAGAGGCCGAGCCCGTCGACACGGTGGCGCGCGACATCGCCGCCCGCCGGCCCAAGGTCGCGCTGCTCGTGGGCGCCGAGGGGCCCGGGCTCAGCGACGCCGCGCTCGTCGCATCCGGGCGGCGGGTCCGCATCCCCATCGCCCCGTCGGTCGACTCGCTGAACGTGGCCACGGCGGCCGCGGTGGCTCTTCACCTGCTCAGTAGATTCGACCCCGCCTGATGCCCGCACTGACCGGACCCGCCCTCACGGCCGCACTGCTCCTCGCATTCGCCGGCGCGGCGAAGGCCGTCGATCCGGCGATGACTGCCGGTGCGCTCCGGGCGCTGGGTCTCCCGTCATCGAAGACCTGGGTGCGGGTGGGGGCCGTGACCGAGCTGCTCGTGGGTCTGCTGGCGGCGGCCGCCGGCTGGGCGTGGCTCTGGTGGCTTGTCGCCGCCAGCTACCTGGCATTCGCGGCGTTCGTCATCGCCGCGTTGCGGGCGGGAACCATGGTGGGTACGTGCGGGTGCTTCGGGCGCGAGGACACCCCGCCGCATCCAGTCCACGTCGTGGTCGACATCGGGTTGGCGGCAACCGCCACCGCTGCGGCGGTCCTCGGGATCGGTGCTCCGCTCGACGCCATCGCCGACGCGCCGGTGAAGGGCTCGCTCGTTGCCGGACTCAGCGTGCTTTCGGTGCTCGTGCTCTATGTCGTCCTGGTCGACCTCCCGAGGGCGCTGCGCCACACGCGAGGTTCCTGAGGGCAGCCTTTTGCGTCGCAGCCAGGCACCATGGGTGCCATGCCCAGCGCCACCCACGAGGTCACGAACCAGCCGCCACCGCTAGAGGACTACGACGTGTTCGGTGCTGACGCCCCCCTCGTGGAGGCCGTCGAGCGCGAGGGCGCCGGCTGGGCCGTCGACGACCTGCACGCGCTCGGCCGACTCGCCGGGTCACCCGAGGCCATCGGGTGGGGGTTCGACGCCAACCGCCACCCGCCGGAGCTGCGCACCCACGACCGTTACGGGCATCGCATCGACGAGGTCGCCTACTACCCCGCCTACCACGAACTGATGCGGGTTGCCGTGTCCCACGGCCTGCACGGCGCCCCGTGGGCGGTCGATCGGGCGGGTGCCCACGTGGCGCGGGCCGCCGGCTTCGTGGTGTGGTCCCAGGTCGACGCCGGACACGGCTGCCCGATCTCCATGACCTACTCGATCGTGCCCGCACTCCGGGCGCAATCCGACCTGGCCGCCGAGTGGGAGGCCCGCCTGGCGGCCCGGGCATACGACCCGCGCAACGTGGCCGCACGCGAGAAGCCGGGCGTCCTCGCCGGCATGGCCATGACCGAGAAACAGGGCGGATCCGACGTCCGGGCCAACACCACCCGCGCTGAGCGAATCGCCGGGGGCGGTGACGTCGACGGCGACAGCGGCCTGTGGGCGCTCACGGGGCACAAGTGGTTCTGCTCGGCGCCGATGTCTGACGTGTTCCTGATGCTGGCGCAAGCCCCGGGCGGCCTGACGTGCTTCCTGGTGCCGCGCTGGCTGCCCGACGGCGAGCGCAACTGGGGGTTCCGGATCGCGCGCCTGAAGGACAAGCTCGGCAACCGGTCCAACGCATCGAGCGAGATCGAGCTCGATGGTGCGCTCGCATGGATGGTCGGCGAGGAGGGCCGGGGCGTCCGCACGATCATCGACATGGTCGCCCACACCCGCCTTGACTGCGTGCTGGGCGCGACCTCCACCATGCGGCAGGCCACCGCCCAGGCGCTCCACCACACCGCCCATCGCTCGGCGTTCGGCTCGACGCTGGTCGACCAGCCGCTCATGCGGGCGGTGCTCGCCGACCTGGCGGTGGAGTCCGAGGCCGCGACACTGACCGCGATGCGGCTGGCCCGCGCATTCGACGAGGCCGCCCGGGGTGACGAGAGCGCCGACGCCCTCAGGCGCATCTCCACCGCCGTGGCCAAGTACTGGACCTGCAAGCGCCAGCCCACGCACGTCGGCGAGGCGCTCGAGTGCCTGGGCGGGAACGGCTACGTCGAGGAATCGATCATGCCTCGGCTGTTCCGCGAGAGCCCGCTCAACGGCATCTGGGAGGGCTCGGGCAACGTGATCTGCCTGGACGTGCTGCGGGCGATGGCCCGTGAGCCGGCGGCGCTGGAGGCGTTCCTGACCGAGATCGACGCCGCTCGTGGCTCGGACGAGCGGCTCGATGGCGCCGTGGCCCGCGTGCGCCGCGAGCTCGGCGACCTGGTCGGGATCGAGTCCCGGGCCCGGCGAGTCGTCGAGGCCATGGCGCTGTCCTTCCAGGGCAGCCTGCTGGTGCGCTACGGCCATCCTGCCGTCGCCGAGGCCTTCTGCGCCTCGCGGCTGACCGGTGAGGAGGGACTTGCCCTGGGCACGCTTCCGCCGGGGCTCGATCTCTCCACGATCATCGATCGGGCCCAGCCCAAGGTCGCCTAGCGGGTTGCCGCCGCTCGGGGGTCGGCCGTCGCGTCCAGACAGGGTCGACGGCACGAGTCGCTACAGCCGCTCGACGATGGTCACGTTGGCCTGGCCGCCGCCCTCGCACATCGTCTGGAGGCCCCAGCGCCCGCCGCACCGCTCCAGTTCGTGGAGCAGGGTCGTCATCAGGCGCGCGCCGGTGGCGCCGAGCGGGTGGCCGAGGGCGATGGCCCCGCCGTTGACGTTGACCCTGGCCATGTCGGCGCCGGCCTCACGTGCCCAGGCGATGACGACAGAGGCGAACGCCTCGTTGATCTCGATCAGGTCGATGTCGTCGAGGCGCATGCCGGTCTTGGCCAGCGCGAGCGCGGTGGCGGGGATCGGAGCCGTCAACATCCACACCGGGTCATCGGCTCGCACCGAGATGTGGTGGATCCGCGCTCGGGGCGAGAGCCCGTGATCGGCCAGGCCCCTCTCGTTGACGATCAGCAGTGCCGCCGAGGCGTCGGAGATCTGCGACGAGCACGCCGCCGTCACTCGGCCGCCCTCGGTCAGGGCCGGCAGCGAGCGGATCTTGGCCCAGTCGGGCTCCCGTGGCCCCTCGTCGGCGGCGCATTCGCCCAGCGGCACGATCTCGGCATCGAAGCGACCCTCGGCGCGTGCTCGGATGGCGCGCGTGTGGGACTCCACGGCGAACGCCTCCATCTCGTCGCGCCCGATGTCCCACTTCTCGGCGATCAGCTCGGCCGACCGGAACTGGCTCAGCTCCTGCGTGCCATAGCGTGCGACCCACCCCGGCGACCCCGTGAACGGGTCGTCGAAGCCCAGCGGTTGGCCGGCCGTCATGGCCGACGAGATAGGGATCTGCGACATCTGCTGGACGCCGCCAGCCACGACGACATCCATCGTCCCCGACAGCACCGCCTGGGCGGCGAAGTGGATCGCTTGCTGCGACGATCCGCACTGGCGGTCGACGGTGGTGCCGGGGACGTGCTCGGGGAGCCCCGCCGCCAGCCAGCAGGTGCGCGCTATGTCGCCGGCCTGTCCGCCGATGGTGTCGACGCAGCCGAACACCACGTCCTCGACCGCCGCCGGGTCGATGTCCGTGCGCTCGACCAGGGCCGCCATGCTGTGCGCGCCGAGGTCGGCCGGGTGGACGCCGGCCAGTCCACCCCCGCGCCTGCCGACCGGCGTGCGAACTGCGTCCACGATGTACGCCTCGTTCATCCTGACTCCTGGCTCCCCAGCGCCCGGGCGATGCCAGGGGCTCGGAACTGTGTGGTTGTGGAGACGGTCATCGACAGTGCAGGCGCTCGAGGGTGGCGGTCGCCTCACCGGCGATGCGCTCGAGGAGCTCGGCCACCGCAGGCACCTCCTCGATCACGCCGGTGACCTGACCCGTCGGCAGCACACCGACCTCGGACTTCCCGTCCACCAGCGCCGCCTTGATGAGCATGGGCGCGTTGGCGGCCATGGCCACCTGCGACCACGACAGGCCCTGGTTCTTGCGCATGGCCACGCCCTCCCGCACGAGGTTGGGCAGCGGCGTTCCCGTCAAGCGGCGGAAGGCCAGTGTCGCCCGCAGCGCCCGCGGCAGTCGGCTCAGCGGCGAGGCCCGCTCCAGCCGGTCGACCGTGGTGGTGCGGATGACCCGCTGCGGTGCCCCGTCGAGCGCAGTGGTGACCACCGTGTCGGTCACGGCTGCATCCAGGTAGCGTCGCTTGATGGCATCGGGCACGCGGCTCTCACGGGTCAGCAGGAACCGGGTTCCCATGGCCACGCCGTCGGCTCCCCAGGCCAGCGCAGCCACGAGCCCCCGCCCGTCGTAGAAGCCGCCGGCCGCCAGGACCGGGATCTCCGACCCCACGGCGTCGACGACCTGCGGCAGCAGCAGCGACGTCGGGACGACCCCGGTGTGTCCGCCGCCCTCCGCGCCCTGGGCGATGACGGCGTCGACGCCCCATTCCAACATCTTCTCGGCGTGGCGCCGGGCGCCCACGGTCGGCATGACCAGCACGCCGGCGCCGTGGAGCTCGGCGATCGCATCCTTGGTGGGAGCGCCAGCGAAGCTGACCAGCCGGACTCCCTCCCGCACGCACAGCTCGATGCGATCGGCCAGGTCCGGCTGATCCGCCCGCAGATTGACCCCGAAGGCATGGGCCGTCCCGCCCCTGACGGCGCCGATGGACTCGGCCAGCTGATCGGCCGTCATGGTGACCGCCGCGAGGATGCCGAACCCGCCGGCGCAACTGGTGGCGGCGGTCAGGGAGGCGCCCGACACCCAGCCCATCCCCGTCTGCACGATTGGATAGCGGCAGCCCACCAGGTCGCAGAACCGGGTGTGGAGCGCCGGGTGCAGCGCCGGACCTGACGCCGCGTCAGACATCGGCTCAGACTACGAGCCGGTCCGGCGGACCCGCCACCGGCGGGGGACGCCCTTGTGTGCCGTCGTACCCTGGAGAGCGCGGGCGGCGAGCCGACCAGGAGGTGCTTCCGATGAGGGGTGCAAGCCTCGTCAAGCTGACGATCGCCGCCGGCGTCGGGGCGACGCTCGCCTACGTCTTCGACCCAGTCCGCGGGCGCAGGCGCCGGGCCGAGCTCAAGGATCGGAGCCGGGCGAGCCTGCGTCGCGAGGTGCGGGCGGTCGAACGCCACGCCAGCTACGGCAAGGGTAGGGCCGAGGGCGTGATCCACAAGGTCCGCCACCCCCGGCCCCATGCCCCCGAGGACGACCTGACGCTGGCCGACAAGATCCGGAGCGAGGTCCTCGGGCGGGTCGATGGTCCTCACCTGACGATCGACGTCAACGACCGGGTCGTCACGCTCCGGGGTGAGATGCCCGATCAGCAGGCCGCTCAGCACGTCGAACGTGAAGTGCGGGCGACGCCGGGCGTCCGCGACGTCGTGAACCTGCTCCACCAGCCAGGAACGCCGGCGCCCAACAAGGCCGACGCCCTACGCGCCGAGAACCAGTAGTCGGCGCGCGACCGGCGTCGGACCTGCCCTGACCTCTGGCGCCGAGGCCGTTCCGGCGTTCGGATGTACCGGAATGCGTCGCATTCGGACGCCGGTCCGGGTTGTGACCTCTGACGCCGAGTCCGGTGCGCGGCATCAGGCCTTGTCGGGTACCTCGCGCTCGCGCGCGTCCTCCGGGTCGATCGCCTCGCGGATCAGCCGCAGCTCCTCGGGTGTCGGGAGCCGCGACACCGGAACGTCGGCGGGAACCACGAGCTCGAAGCCCGTCGCCCCGAGCACGTCGTCCACGTCCACGCCGGGGTGGACGGAGCGCAGCCGCATGCGGCGGTCGGGCGTCTCGAAGTCGAACACGCCCAGGTTGGAGACCACCCGCCGAACGTCGACGAAGCGCGCCGCGGGCCCCAGGGCGGCCGCCCGGTCCCAGCCGATGCCCGTGACGGTGTCGACCTTCTCGACGAAGACCCTCGGCCCGTGGTTGGGCACCCAGTAGCTCGTGGGGTCATTGATGGTGTTGCCGGGAGCGCCGCGGTAGCCGAGCAGCTGCACCGTGGGCCGGTCGTAGTCCCCGATGGCGGCAAGGTTCTGGTTGCCGTAACGATCGACCTGCGAGGCGCCCATCATCACGTGGCGGCGCCCCGACCACACCCAGTCGAACATCGACCGGTAGGGGTTCCAGTACTCGATCACCCGCTCGTCGGGCGGGACCACCGCGCGGTCGTTGGCGACGAGCGTGGCTTCGCCGTCGGTCATCGCCAGGTCCGGCTCGAACGTGGCCCGCGCCAGGCGCCCGCCGATCATGGGGATGGTGCCGATCGGATTGGCGAGCAGCTCTCCGTCGCCGCGGAAGCACTCGGCTACCGCCACCACGCAGACCTCCGCGCGCGTGACGTGCGGATTCATAGGTGCTCTCCGCTCTTGCTGCTTCGCAGCGGGCCGCTCGGGCTCCGACGCGTTGCTTGTCCGCTCCGACAGCCGCTCGGGCCGGGCTCGCTCTCACCTTGCTTCCCCGTCACCCTCGACGGACGCTCGCTCAGGGCCTGCCGGACCTTGCGCTGGTACTCGGGTTCGGGGATGTCGATCCACTCGGCGCGGAACTCCTCCCACGCCTCGGGCGAGCGGGCCGACGCCGCGTAGGCCCGTTGCACCGCCTCGTCCCGCGGATAGTCGGGCTCGCACAGCGTGAAGTGGGCGCCCCCCGGGGCGCGCACGACGCCATCGACCATCATCCGGCTGATACGCAACTGGTGGATGCACCCCTCGTCGCGCAGATCCGCGGTCTCGACGATGCGCTCGGCGGAGATGAAGCGGCCGCCGGTGGGGGCGGCCTGGAGCATGAGGTCGTCCCAGTACAGGTCGGGCCCCAGGAACATCGCGTTGCCGCGGCGGTCGGCCCGGTTGAGGTGGCAGATGCTGGCGTCGAGCCGGAACGCCGGCATGGCCACCAGCTCCTCGGCCTGGCCGTCGTGGCGGGGGATCGGCGACGTGAACGTCCGCAGCGCGCCGTTGTCGCGCAGGAGGTCGGAGCCCAGCCCGGCCCGGCTGGGCAGGAATGGCAGCCGCCACGCCGCCGCCTGCAGTCCGAGGTGGAACAGGCCTTCGTCGAGCGGTTCGTCCTCGATGGCGCCCGCCTGGCGCGCGGCGCGGAAGTGGGGCTCGAGGGGAATGGTGTCGAGCGACACGAAAGCGTAGATCGCCTTGCGGACCTTGCCGGCGGCGCACAGCAGGCCGAGGTCGGGGCCGCCGTGGGTGACGATCACGAGATCGTTCAGGTCACTGCGCACGATGGCGCGGACGATCGACATCGGCTTGCGCCGGCTGGCCCAGCCGCCGATGGCGATGGTCATGCCCGAGCGCAGCCGGCCGACCACCTCGTCCTCGGTCATCAGCTTGTCTGCCATCGGGGCGGCCCTCAGCGAGAGGTGTCTGTGTCGCGGCCCTCGACGAAGGCGCTCCGGTGCTCGTCGGCCACCCCGGACAGGTTCAGCTCGAAGGTGAAGCCCTGCTCGTAGCGGTAGCTGCGCCGGACGTCCCACAGGTCGATGCCGTTGAGCGACTCCTTGGCGGCGCGGATCACGGTCGGTGACTTGGCGGCTATCGCGTCGGCCACTTCGAGCGCGGCCGCCCGCAGCCGGTTGCGGGGCACCACCTTCAGGACCGATCCGAAGGCGGCCAGCTCGTCCGCCGTGGCGGTGGCCGCGGTGTAGACCATGGCCCGCATCTTGTGTTGGGGGACCAGCCGGGCCAGGTGGGTGGCGGCGCCGAGGGCACCCCGGTCGACCTCCGGCAGCCCGAACGTGGCGTCGTCCGACGCCACCACGATGTCGGCGTTGCCGACGAGGCCGATGCCGCCGCCCAGGCAGTAGCCGTGCACTGCTGCCACTACCGGCACCTGGCACTCGTAGACGGCCGCGAACGCCTCGAAGCAGCCGCGGTTCGCGCTCACGAGGACATCGAAACCCTCGCTGGCCTGCATCTCCTTGATGTCGACGCCGGCGTTGAATCCCCGGCCCTCGGCGCGCAGGACGACAGCCCGCACCGCGGCGTCCTCGCCGAGCCCCCGCACGGTCGAGGCCAGCTCGAACCATCCGTCCACGGTCAGGGCGTTGACGGGCGGGTTCTCCATCACGACCTCGGCGACCCCGGAGTCGTGGCGCTCGGTGGTGATCGGCATCCGGCAGCGGCCCTCGGCTCGATGTCTGACGCTTCGTCAGACGGCCGACGCAACGTAGGTCGGTGCCGTCACCGGCCACAACACCCGATTACCTGACGGTGTAAGGTCACGTCTACTCTCGCGGACCGATGAAGCGCACCGTCGTGTCGCTGCTGGGCCTCGTGCTCGTCGCCGGTTCGTTAGCCGCCTGTGGCGGCGACGACGACAGCGCCGGCGGCGCGTCGGGGCTCTCCACCTCGAACGGCTCCTCCGACGAGTCGGTACCCGAGGACGTCGTGGTCATCGACACCGACCCCGCCGAGGTCACCGCCCTCGACAACTCGTTCCGGCCCGAGAACATCGAAGTGCCCGCCGGCACGGAAGTCGTCTGGACCAACAAGGGTCGCAACGAACACAACGTCCTCCACGTTGAGGGCGACGATTGGGGCGTCGAGGTAGAGGATTTCCAGCCGGGCGCCTCCTATTCGCACACCTTCGACGAAGCTGGCGTATACCGCTACTACTGCTCGATCCACGGCACCACCGACGCTGGCATGATCGGGACGATCGTCGTTAGCGGCTGAGCCCAGGGGAGAAGCCCATGCCCACCACTCGACGCCTGTTCGCGGTGCTGCTCGCCGGCGCCCTGGCCCTCGCCGCCTGCGGCGGCGACGACGATGACGGCGGGTCGGCCGAGGGCGAGGGGGACAGCAGCGATGGCGGCACGATCAACGTCCCCGACGACCACGACACGATCCAGGCCGCGGTCGATGCGGCCGAGCCCGGCGATCTGATCCTCATCCAGCCCGGCACCTACGAGGAGTCGGTCAGCGTCACCACCGACGAGCTGACGATCCGCGGCGTCGACCGCAACGAGGTCATCCTCGACGGGGGCTTCGAGCTCGACAACGGCATCCGGGTGACCGGCGCCAGCGGCGTGGCGATCGAGAACATGACCGCACGCAACTACACGAAGAACGGCTTCTTCTGGACCGGTGTCGAGGGGTACCGCGCGTCCTACCTCACGACCTATCGCATCGGCGACTACGGCATCTACGCGTTCGACTCGGTCAAGGGCCTCATCGAGCACAGCTACACGTCGGGCAGCCCCGACGCCGGCGTCTACATCGGCCAGTGCTACCCGTGCGACGCCGTCATCGACAACGTCGTGTCCGAGCACAACGGCCTCGGCTACTCCGGCACCAACTCCGGGGGCAACCTGCTGATCGTCAACTCGACGTTCCGCTTCAACCGGGCCGGGATCGTGCCCAACTCCGGCAGCTACGAGCTCTGCTACCCGGAGCGCGACACCACCATCGTCGGGAACCTCGTGTACTCCAACAATCAAGCGGACACGCCGGCCATCGATGTGGCCCTGCTGGGCATGGGCAACGGCATCCTGCCGGCCGGTGGTGTCGGCAACACCATCGAGCGCAACCGCGTCTTCGACCACGACCTGACGGGGATCGGGCTGTTGCCCTTCCCCGAGGAGGACGCCAACGACGTCGTGCCGCCGGCGTCCGATGACGATCAGCCCTGCAGCGAGGCGAAGGGCGAGTCCACCGCGGACCCCGCCACGATCCCCGACACGGTGGTGTGGAACCCGCGGGACAACCGCGTGATCGGCAACGTGATCGAGGACTCGGGCATGGCCGACATCGGCATCGGGTCGTTGGTGGACGTGTCCGGGCTCGGCAACTGCTTCGCCGACAACGACATCAGCAGCACCGCCCCCACCGACCTCGAGGCCCTGGCGCCCTGCGACGGCCAGGGCAGCGGCGGTGACTGGACCGCCGGAGCCCTGGACCTGAGCAAGTTCCTGGCCGAGAAGCCGCCGTCGGGGGACTACAAGACGTCGCCGGTGCCCGACGATCAGGAGAACATGCCCGACGCCGAGGACGCGCCGGCCCATCCCGCGACCGACGTGCCCCGCGATATCGACGTGGATGCGATCGAGGTGCCCGACAGGCCGAGCGACGCCTAGCCCAGAGCATGAACCTGCCGTGGTTGGAGCTGCCATGACCACGCTAAGGGCGGCAAGTTCGTTGGTGTTGGCCGCTGCCGTGCTGGCCGCGTGCGCCCAGGGCGACGGCGCCGGCGTCGCCGAGCGCGTGTCGCCGACGCAGGCGGGACCCCAGGGTCGCGTCCCCCAGTTCGTCGTGGAATGTCGCTTCAGTCACGCCGGACGCGATGACCCCATCGTGCACTTCGGTCATCGCGGCCGGTCGCACCTGCACACGTTCTTCGGCAGCACGGTCACCGACGCGTCGACCACGGCCGCCGACCTCGCCGCCGGTGACACCACGTGTGAGCAGAAGCTCGATCGGGCGGCCTACTGGGCGCCGGCGCTCTTCGAGCGCGGCCGGATGGTGGCCCCCACGGCGGCTGCCGCCTATTACCGACCCGGGGTCGGCGTGGATCCCGGCTCGGTCGAGCCTTATCCCTTCGGGCTGAAAATGATCGGGGGCGACCAGGGCGCGTCCCGCCCCCAGTCCCTCGGTGCGGTCGCTTGGGCCTGCGGTACGGGATCCGAACGCCACACCACACCGCCCTCATGTCCCGAGGGCCGGCCGTTGCGGCTGCTCGTGAGCTTTCCGGACTGTTGGGACGGTTGGCACCTCGACAGCGACGACCACGTCAGCCACATGGCGCGCAGCGCTGACGGCGCGTGCCCTGAGTCACATCCAGTCGCGGTGCCCCAGCTGCTGCTCTCGATCGGATACCCGATCACGGGCGGCGGCCACGACCTGTCGCTGGCCTCGGGTTCGCTGCTCACGGGGCATGCCGACTTCTTCAATGGCTGGGACGAGCACAAGCTCGCAACCGAGGTTTCTTCGTGCATTCACCAGGACGTGACCTGTGGTGTTGTCAGCAGCCGGCCGTGAGAGGCCCCGAAAGGCCCAGCACTGAGTGAGTTGAGTGGCGACGTCAGCGCGAAGCGCGCTTGCCTCGGATGGCAAGCTCTTGGATCAGTGGGGGTGATCGTCCGCCAGCTGCCGGGGGTTGGCGGACGGTTCCCTCCACGCGCCCGCGCCCGCAAGCATGTTCACGCCACCGCCATCAGCCGGCGGACGCGGGTGACTGTGCCGGCGTGTCGCGGTTGACCCAGCCCGGATCGGCGTACCTGCTCCCGATTGGCTGCAGGGCCTCGAGGCGCGCGACATCATCCGCGGACAGCTCGAGCTCCAGCGCCGCCACGTTTTCCTCGAGGTACGTGCGGCGCTTCGTCCCGGGGATCGGTACGACGTCGTCGCCCTGAGCCTGCAGCCAGGCGAGCGCGACCTGGCCCGGTGTGGCACCGAGGTTGGCTGCGATATCCCGCACCACGGCGACCAGCTCGAGGTTGCGCTGGAGGTTGTCGCCCTGGAAACGAGGCTGCGTGCGGCGAAAGTCGTCGCTCTGCAGCTCGTCGAGGCTGGACACCGCGCCGGTGAGCAGACCACGCCCCAACGGGCTGTAGGGCACGAGGCTGATGCCGAGCTCCCGGCAGGCCGGCACGATCTCTGCCTCGACGTCGCGCGAGAACAGCGACCATTCGCTCTGCAGTGCGGCGATCGGATGAACGGCCGCGGCCCTGCGCACCGTTCCGGCCGACGCCTCCGACAGCCCGAGATGACGCACCTTGCCCGCGCCGACCAGCTCTGCCATCGCGCCCACCGTCTCCTCGATCGGCACGCCGGTGTCGGGCCGGTGCTGGTAGTAGAGGTCGATGTGGTCCACGCCCAGCCGCTCGAGCGAGGCGTCGCAGGCCTGCCGGACGTACGCGGGGTCGCCGCGGACGTTGCGGACATCGCGGCCGTCGGGGTCGATGAATATGCCGAACTTGGTGGCCAGGACCACGTCATCGCGGCGCCCCGCAATGGCCCTGCCCACCAGCTGCTCGTTCTCGCCGAAGCCGTAGATGTCGGCGGTGTCGAGCAGGGTGATGCCGAGCTCGAGGGCCCTGTCGATCGTGGCCGTCGCCTCGGCGGCGTCGGGGGTGCCGTAGGCGAAGCTCATGCCCATGCAGCCGAGGCCCTGGGCCGACACGCTGAGTCCGGAACGCCCGAGGGCGCGATGCGGCAACGCCATGGCCTTCTCCTTTCGAGATGAGGCGGGGACAGAGTGGCTCAGGGGTCGCACATCCCGCCATACATGGCGATCTTGAAGTCGATCACGTCGAGCGCCGCCTGGAGCGCGACGAGCCGCTCGCTCACCTGGCTCCGATGGCGCTCCAGGAGCGCGAGGCGCTCGGCCTCGTTGCCCGGCCCGGCGTCAACGAGCCGGAAGTACGCCTGGACGCCGCGGATGGGCATGGCGGTGAGCCGCAGGCGCGTGATGAACACCACTCGCGCCAGTTCGGCCTCCGTGTACCAACGCCGTCCGGCGCGGTCGCGGGGGATGTCCAGCAGGCCGATCCGCTCGTAGTAGCGCAGCGTGTGCGCCGTCACGCCCGTCCGCTCGGCCGCCTCCGCGATCGGCAGCGACTGCGGTCCGCCGGGCGGCAGGGTCGGAGCTGGAGCGGTACACGCCGTCGACGCGGATTCCTCCACTTCGACGACGTCGACGGATGGCGGGGCAAGCGCGACGGTCATCGGCTCGACCGTAGGGCTTCGAGTGCGCTCTAAGTCAAGGGGTGACTCCGCTCGCCCTCAGGCCCGAGCGGATAGGCACGTCATCTTGGCTCACCGTGGTCAGCGCTGCCGGAGGCCGAGCTGTGTGGCCAGGGTCACGCTGCAAATCCCGTACTGTTCCGTGCCCACGTGCGGGCCTATCCGCTCGGCCTCTTAGACGCCGATCTTGTGCCAGGGGCCCCAGATGGCGAAGCTCATCCCGCGGCTGGCCTGGATGTTCACGAACAGCGTGTGCCCGTCGGGGTCGAAGGTCGCGCCTGCGAACTCGTCGTTGAACCTGTTGGCGCCCGTCGAGCTGACGAGCCGGTTCAGCGCGATGTCCCACAGCTTCCCGTTGGAGGACAGGCCTCGCACGAAGTTGTCGTTGACGTTGTCCTCGCACAGGACGATGGTGCCCCGCTTGCTGGTGGTGACGTTGTCGGGGAAGTCGAGGGTGTCCGGTCCGGGCGACTGGAACACCAGCCTGAGCCGCCCTGACGAGATGTCGTAGGCCCAGATCTGCCCGGAGCCGTTGCCCCAGCCCTGCACCGTGTCGCTGGTGCCCGGTTCGGCCGGGCCCCCGCCCTGCGTCGAGCAGAAGTAGATGGTGCCGCGGTCGTAGACGGCGCCCTCGAGCCGCGAGAACCAGGCCGCGCCCTGCGCTCTGCCCTGGTTGCCGACGTGGTTGAGTGCGGTGTCGTTGGTGGTGGGTGCCGTCTGACCCGGCGTGAACGGGAACGTCGGGTCGGGATCGTCGATGTCTACCCATGTGACCCCGTAGCGGGCGTTCGCCGGCTGGGTCGCTGCCAGGTCGGCGCTGGGAGTGCCCTTGATGGCGAGCATCTGCAGCCGCCCCTCGTTGACCAGCCGCCCGACGTCGAGCGGATGCCTGCGGGGGATGTAGCGATACAGGCCCGACGGGAACCCGAAGTTGTCCTCGGTCAGGTAGAGCACGCCGCCCCGGGGGTCGAAGGCCACGGCCTCGTGCGCGAAGCGCCCCGCCGCCGTGATCGGCTGGCGATCGGAATCACCGCGTGCGGGCACCTCGAAGATGAAGCCGTGCCGCTGGGTGAGCGGCACGTTCGAGACGCCGGTGAAGTCGGGGCCGACGTCGGGCCCGTTGATCGTCTCCTCGCAGGTGATCCACGAGCCCCACGGCATGCGCCCGCCCGAGCAGTTCATCTGCGTGCCGTTGAGGCTGGTGCGTGCGCTGACCACCTCACCGAACCGGGTCACCTCGGTGGTGGTGGTCCCGCCGCCGGCCATGGTGTCGTAGGCCAACCCGGCGTCGCCAAAGGCCGGCACCGGGTTGTTGATCTCATGGTTGCGAACGAGGAGGACGTTTCGCCGCGGGCCCCGGAAGGCGGCCATGCCGTCGTGACGCCCCGGCAGCACGGTGCCGTCGTCCAGCATCACCGTCTGCTCGGTGTCGTGGAACGATCGGTACTTGAATCCCTCGGGCAGCCACAGCCGTACCTGTCCGTCCCGCAGGTCGGGAATGGGACCCAGCGTGGGGTTGGGCGCCGCAGCGACGGGTCCGGCCACGAATCCGGCGAAGGGTCCGGCCAGGGCGGCGCCCCCGGCCACCGCCGTACTCGTCAAGAACGTGCGTCGGTCGATTCTCGTCATGCGGATCCCCTCGTGTGGTGATGTTCCCCCGCGAGATGGTGGCACGCCCTCGGTATCCGTGCTGCCGTCTATGATCCGCGGCCGAGGGGATGCACCTGGGGTGTCCCCGGCATCTGCCGTCCAATGGAGGAGACAACCGTGGACGCTCGAACGCGCAAGCTCGTGGGCTGGGTCATCACTGCGGTCGGCGCGATCATCGCCTTCCTGGGGATCTTCGCCGGTGTGCTCGGCATCGGCGACGACGATTTCGGTGGGTTCCAGCTCGCCGCTCTCATCATCGGGGTCGTCGTGGCCGCCGCCGGCGTGGTGCTGACGCGCTGGAGCCCGGGTGTCGGAGCCGCCACGGCCGCCGGCCCGTCCGACGCGACGACCGCCAGCCCGACCGACACCTGAGACAGTTCCGGCGCCGGATCTCTCGCGAGCAACGCGAGCGATCCGGCGCCAGTACTACCGCTACCGGTTGACCTAGCGCGACACGGAGGCCGAGGCCCGGGCGGCCTCCGGCTCCCCGGGAGCCTGCCCGTCGGCGCTGGCGCCGCTGGCTATCCCCGCCCCCGATCGCTTCGAGAAGGCGATGGCGCCGAGCAGCACGACGAGCGCCAGGGCGGCGATCACATACCCGCCCGGCTTCGGCGTCGTGGACAGGATGTTGTCGCTGTCGATGTTCGACAGGTTGATGATCGCGGGCAGGATCAGCAGCGACACCAGGTTCATCACCTTGATCAGCGGGTTGAGCGCTGGTCCCGCGGTGTCCTTGAAGGGGTCGCCCACCGTGTCACCGATCACCGCCGCCGTGTGGGCGTCGGATCCCTTGCCGCCGTGGTGCCCGTCCTCGATGTACTTCTTGGCGTTGTCCCAGGCGCCCCCGGCGTTCGACAAGTAGTTGGCCATGAGCTGTCCCACGAGGATCACGGCCGCCAGGAATGCACCGAGCGCCGTGTAGCCGATCCCGAAGCCGATGATCACCGGGGTCAGGACGGCCAGCAGGGCCGGGGTGGCGAGTTCGCGCAGCGAGGCCGCGGTGCAGATGTCGATCACCGGGGCGTAGTCGGGCCGCTTCTCGCCCGACATGATCTTGCCGTCGGCGAACTGGCGGCGGACCTCCTGCACGACCACGCCGGCGGTGCGGCCCACGGCCCGGATGGCCAGGCCCGAGAACAGGAACGGCACGGCGCCACCAATCAACAGGCCGATGAACACCTTGGGATTGGCCACGTTGATCTGGATCGTGCTGAAGATCCCCTCGGCCGTGTCCTGGAGCCGCTCGATGACACCGACCGGCAGGATCTCGTTGGCCGAGATCTCGATGAAGCTGGCGAACAGCGCCATGGCGGCGATGACCGCCGAGCCGATGGCGAAGCCTTTGGTGACCGCCTTGGTGGTGTTGCCCACGGCGTCGAGGCCGACCATCACCCGCTCGGCGTCGCCCTGGAACTCGCCCGACATCTCGGCGATGCCGGCGGCGTTGTCGGCCACCGGGCCGAACGTGTCCTCGGAGACCACCACGCCGGTGGTGGCCAGCATGCCCATGCCGGTGAGGGCCACCAGGTACAGCGTGAACTGCGTGTCGCCGCCGCCCAGCCCAATGGCGGTGCCCAGGGCGATGGCGATGGCCACGATTGCCCACACCGACGACTCCAGGCCGGACGACGTGCCCGCGAGCACGGTGGTGGCGGGACCGGTCTCGGCGGCGTCGGCGATCTCACGAACCGGGGTGGTCTCGGTCGACGTGAAGTACTCGGTGATGCGGCTGACCACCTGGGCCAGTACCAGGCCGATCACCACGGCCCCGAACATCCGCAGGCCGACGTTGCTGATGAGCCCGGCGGGGTCGCCGATGTAGACCAGCGCCACCACCAGCGTGCCGACGACGGTGAGGATGCCGGCGGTGAGGAAGCCCCGGTTGATGGGCGCCATGGCGGTCTTGTCGCTGTGGCGGGCCCGCACCATGAAGACGCCGACGATCGACGCCAGCACGCCCAGGGCGCGGGCGGCCAGCGGGAACAGGGCGCCGGCGGCCCATAGGCCGGGGTTGTCGGGGAAGATGCGCTGGAACGCGGGGACACCGAGGATGATCGACGCCACCAGCGTGACCTCGTACGACTCGAACAGGTCTGCGGCCATGCCTGCGCAGTCGCCGACGTTGTCGCCCACGTTGTCGGCGATCGTGGCGGGGTTGCGGGGGTCGTCCTCGGGGATGCCGGCCTCCACCTTGCCCACCAGGTCGGCGCCCACGTCGGCCGCCTTGGTGAAGATGCCGCCGCCGACCCGCAGGAACAGGGCCAGCAGCGAGCCGCCGAACCCGAAGCCGATCAGGATGGCCGAGCTGGTGTTCTGGAACACCATCATGATCAGGGTGGCGCCGATCAGGCCCAGGCCCACGCAGAACATGCCGCACACGCCGCCGGTGCGGAACGCCACCTGCAACGCCGGGGGCATCTCTCCGGTGCGTGCCGCCGCGGCGGTGCGGACGTTGCCGCGCACCGCCAGGCTCATGCCGATGAAGCCGGTCAGCCCGGACATGACGCCGCCCGCGAGGAACGCCAAGGTGCGCCAGGAGCCCGACTCGGCGAACGACAGCGCCTCGACGCCGCTCGGCTTCTCCACCGCCACCGAGGTGAGGAACACGACCACCGCCAGTGGCACGACGATGAAGCCGATCGTGCGGAACTGGCGCTTGAGGTAGGCGAGCGCCCCTTCCTGGATGGCCTTGGCGATCTCGATCATCGAGGGTGTGCCCTGGTCCGCCTCGAGCACCCGGCGCATGAGCAAGAAGCCGACGGCGATGGCCAGCAGCGCCGTCAACGCCGAGCCGATCAGGACGAACCACTCACCCCCCCGCAGGGTGAACTCCTGGTAGCCGCCTTCCGCGGCGAGTAGCGACACCATCGTCGTACTTCCCTCTCCTCTGTGCTACTGGCTGTCCGCCGTGCGGGCGTCGGCCGTACGCCCTTCTGCCGATCGTGCGCCGTTGACCCGCCGCCCCTCGTCGGCCGGTATGCGCCTGGTCACGTACACCTGGCGAGCGACGCGCTCACCGATGGTGCGGGTCTGCCCGTCGACCACGACCACCAAGGGCCCGTCGAACGGGTGCTTCTCGACGACCGTCACCTGCACGCCGGGCACCACTCCCAGGGTCTCGAGGAACGACAGGATCTCGGCGTCGGTCGAACCCGACACCGCGACCTCGGCCACCTCACCCGGCTCCAGGTCGTAGAGCTCGGGAGTGTTCGGCATCTCGTCGGCCTCGGCGCGGGGGATCGGGAACCCGTGCGGGCAGGTCTCCGGCCGGTGGAGGGCCACGTAGAGTCGGCCGATCACCTCGTCGGGCAGGTCGTGCTCGAACGCCACCGCGAGTGCGTCCGCCTCGTTCCAGGCGTAGCCGAGCATGTCGGCCAGGAAGCGCTCGACGATGCGGTGTACGCGGATGGCGGCGACGGCCGCCCGCCTGCCGTCGCCGGTGAACCGCACGCCCTGGTAGGGACGGTGGTCCACGAGTCCCCGGTCGGCCAGGCGCTTGACCAGCGTCGTAACCGTCCCGGGCGAGAGCCCGAGCCGCTCGGCCAGGGTGCCGGTGTGTGCCTCCGAACCGTCGCGGGTGAAGCGATAGATCGCCTTGAGCGCCTCGCGCTCGGAGCGGGTGAAGTCGTTCTGCATGAAGGGTTTTGGCACCGTCAAAATTCAGGCTTCGGGCATTGCGATCTGCTTGCCTACCACGCCGCGAGACCGGTCCCCAAACCGGGCTGCGGCCGGCGTGGTCAGGCAAGCCAGCGGCTGAGGGAGTCGACCACGCAGGCGGGGTGGTCGGCGCCGTCGACCTCGACGGTGATGCGGATGGTCGTCTGCACGCCACCGGGGATCTCGTCGCACGCCACCAGTTCGGCCGTGCCGCGCACCCGGCTGCCCACCAGCAGGGGCGCCCGCAACCGCACGCTGGCGGTGCCGTAGTTGATGCCCAGCGAGGCGCCACGCACCTCGACGATCTCGGGCAGAAACAGGTTGGTGAGTGCCAGGGCGAGGTAGGCATGGTCGCGGTCACCGGTCGCGGCGGCGAAGCGATCCAGGCGCTCCGGGGTGATCTCCAGCCAGTCGCTGGTGCCGAGGTGGCGTCCGACCGCGGCCCGCACCTCGTCGAGCGAGTCGAGCACCGTATGCGCCATCGGGACTCGGATCAGGGATGCTGCGAGCTGACGCTCACGACTTCGCCGGTCATGTAGCTCGAATAGTCACTGGCGAGGAACGCGATCACGGTCGCCACCTCCCACGGCTCCGCGGCGCGGCCGAACGCCTCGCGTCCGGCCAACTCGTCGAGCAGCTCGTCGCTGGTCACCTTGGCCAGGAACGGGTGCATCGCCAGGCTGGGCGCCACCGCGTTGACTCGCACCCCGAACGGCGCCGCCTCGAGCGCAGCGCTGCGGGTGAGCGCCATCACCCCCGCCTTGGCGGCGGCGTAGTGCGCCTGCCCGGCCTGCGCCCGCCACCCGAGGACCGACGCGTTGTTGACGATCACACCCGAACCCTGGGCACAGAGGATCCGGAGGGCGGCTCGCGTGCAGCGGAACGTGCCGGTGAGGCTCACGTCGACGACCCGGCCCCATTCGTCGTCGGTCATGTCCACCAGGTCGGCCGTGCCGCCGAGGCCGGCGTTGTTGACCACCACGTCGATCCGCCCGTGGCGGTCGGCGGCGGCGGCGAACAGGTCCTGGACCTGGATCTCGTCGGTCACGTCGCAGGGGATCGCCAGCGGGGTCTCGGCCACGGGCTCGGCGGCCATGGTCCCGGTCTCCATCAGCCTGGCCAGCTCGGCCGCCGCCTCGCCGAGCCGGCGTTCGTGGGCGTCGCTGATGACCACCGAGGCGCCCTCGAGCACCAGGCGGCGCGCGGTAGCCGACCCGATCCCCGAGCCCGCGGCGGCGGTCACGACGGCGACCTTGCCGGCCAAAAGGTCGTGCCCCGCCGGCTCGGGCGGTGGCGGGGGCGGCGGGAGAAGCTCGCCCGCTTCGCTCATGCCGAGCCCTCACCGACGGGACGCCGCACGGCCACGGTCCCCGAGGCGATGGGTTCCACCGCGCCCGGGGCGGGGTCATTGGTTCCAGATCCGGAACCTATTGCCTCGGGCGCGGTTTGCCGGAACCCATGACCTCCGGTGGTCGTCGGCGCGGACCAGCTCACCGGGGCTCCTTGGGCAGGCCGAGGGCCCGTTCGCCGATGATCGTGCGCTGGATCTGGTTGGACCCGGCGTAGATCGTGTCGGCCCGGGTGAAGAGGAAGAGCCGCTGCAGGGCCGGGTCCTCGGTCGTCATCGCGCCCGCGCCGAGAACGTCCATCGCCAGCTCGCCCAGCGCCCGGTGGAACGTCGCCCAGTAGAGCTTGCCGATCAGCGCCTCGGGCCGCAGCGCGCCCGCATCGCTGCCCGCGAGAGTGCGCAGTGCGTTGAGCCGCATGATCTCCAGCCCGACGTGCGCCTGCGCCAGCCGCTGGCGCATGACGGGATCGTCGATCCTGCCGGAGCGGCGGGCGGCCGCGAGGACGGCGTCGAGCTCGTTGCGGAAGTTGAGCTGTTGGCCCAGCGTCGACGCGCCCCGTTCGAACGCCAGGGTTCCCATGGCGACGCCCCAACCGGCGCCGACCTCGCCCACGACGTTCCCGGCCGCCGTGCGGGCGCCGTCGAAGAACACTTCGTTGAACTCGCTGTCGCCGGTGAGCTGCACGATGGGGCGGACGTCGATGCCGTCCTGCCGCATGGGGACGAGCATGTAGGAGATGCCCGCGTGGCGTGAGCCACCCTGCGGCCGCGACGTGCGCGCCAGCACGAAGCACCAGTCCGCCCAGTGGGCCAGCGATGTCCAGACCTTCTGGCCGTGGATCACCCAGTCGCCGCCCTCGAGCGTCGCGCTGGTGGCGACGTTGGCCAGGTCGCTGCCGGCGTTCGGCTCCGAGTAGCCCTGACACCAAAGCTCGGTGCCGGCCAGGATCGGCGGTAGGAACCGCCGCTGCTGCTCGGGTGACCCGAAGGCGATGACGGTGGGACCGAGCAGCCCCTCGCCGATGTGGCCCACCCGTCCGGGGCCCTGGGCGCGGGCGTACTCCTCCAGGAAGACCACCTGCCGCCGCAGCGACAGGCCGCGGCCGCCGTGCTCCTTGGGCCAGCCGACGCACGTCCAGCCGTGGGCGCCGAGGTGGCGCTCCCACGCCAGGCGCTCCTCGAACAGGGCACGCTCGTCTCCGGGACCGCCACGGCCCCGTACGGCAGCGAACTCGCCGGTCAGGCTGTCCTCCAGAAACGTGCGGACCTCGTCGCGGAAGGACCTGTCATCGGCGCCTTCCCGGAGGTCCACGCCGGCACGCTATCCGACCGGATCTGACGGATCGTCAGGTACTGGAGCCCGATGCCGACGCGGGCGTGAGGACCGCCGTCGGCACCTCGTCCGCCCGTGGCACGGGTTCGGCGTCCTGCGGGGCGGCGCGGTCCGCCGATCTCCTCAGCCCGAGGAAAGCCAGCACCGCCACGGCGTAGATGGCCAGCGCCGCCAGCTGCACGGCCCGGAAGCCGAACGACATCGACAGGATTGTCGTCAGCACCGAGCCGATCACGGAGAAGAAGCCGTTGATCGCCCAGCCCCAGGCGGCATACGCATCGCCGTGGTCGGTCAGGCGCGACACCGTGGCCAGGCCGAGCGGCATGAACATCCCCAGGCACAGGCCCAGCGGCGCCAGCAGCAGCACCGCCACCAACACGCGCACGCCCAGCGACGACGACAGCAGCGACTCGGTAATCGGATCGAGCCCGAAGCGGTAGAAGACCGTCAGGCCGGCGAGGACCGCCAGGATCAGTGGCAGCGGCGAGCGTCGCCACGCCGCCAGCCGCCGACTGGCGAGCGCACCGATGCCCGTGAACACCAGGATCGACGCCAACGTCACGGTGAGCGAGTAGGTCGGGTAGCCCAGGAACAGCACCAGCCGCTGGATCATCGTGATCTCGAAGAACATGAAGCCCAACCCGAGCGCTGCGAAGTAGACGCCGGACGCGCCCTTGGCCGGGAGGGCCCTCCACGTCCGGCGCACGGCCACGAACGGCAGCAGCAGGAACACCGCGGCGTACACGACGGCAATGGCGAGCAGCAGGAGCAGCACGCGCTCACCGATCACGTCTTCGGGGTCGTCGGTGTCCAGCGGGGAGAGGATGTTGCCCAGCACGTCGGGGAAGTCGTGGAAGTGCCAGAAGAACGGAGCGTCGTCGCTGATGGGGTCGATCTCCCGGTTGGAGCCAGCGACGAGCGCATCGACTTCCGCATCGCTACCTCCCGCCAGCCCGGCGACGATCTGGTCGCCCGGCGCTTCGGCCGGGAGGTCGACGCCGGGTGCATACACGGCGTGGTGGTCCCGGAGGGTCGCCACCCTGGTCGCGAACGCCTCCGCCTCGGCGGCGGTGAACGGCGTGCGCTTCACGACGATGGTCGACAGGCTCGTCGACAGGCCGTCCCCGGTCGGGGGCTGCTCGACCGCCACCATGAGATGCCTGGCGGGATCGTCCACGCCGGCGTTCGCAAGGGCCTGGCGTGCGGTCGTGAGGTACCTCGACGTACGCGAGGGGCGCCCCTCGAAGTCCCACTCGCCGAACTGCACGACCATGATTCCGTCGTTCGTGAGGTGATCCAGGGACTCCTCGATCATCTCGGTCGTGTAGAGGTAGCTCTCGGACAGCACGAAGGCGCCCAGGGAAGCAGCGTTGTTGGCGGCATAGCTGTCCGGGGCCGGGAACCACACCAGGTCGTAGTCGCCGTCGTGGCGGGCGAGGTAGGACCGCCCGTCACCTTGGTGCTGCTTGACCTCGGGCCGTTCGGTCAAGTGGCCCGTGTAGTCGGCGAAGTGGTCCTCCAGCAGCGAGACGGTCACCGGGTTGAGCTCGACGGCCTCGATGTCCTTGGATCCGAAGTACAGCGAGGCGAGGATCTCGTTGCCACCGGCGGAGCCGATGATCAGCTCGCGTCCAGGCGCGCCATCGAGAACGGCGAAGGGGATGGCTCTCGGGTCGCGGTCGTAGTGGGTGAGCGAGGAGAGGTCGCCGTCGAACGGCCACAACCCGGAGCCTGGGTTGCCGTCGTGGATCAGCATGCGGTTCTCGCCGACTCGGGCGGGGGGGAGCGGACCGGTGACGTCGACACGAAACACCGGGCCCCAGTCGGAGTACTGGATGCCCGGGCCGTCTCCGATCTTGGCCGCCTCGTTCTCGACGTCGGGCAGGACGCCCCGGCCGGCGACGACCGCCACCAGCGCGACGGTGGCAATGGACCCCACGGCGAAGGTCCGCGAGCGGAGGGGGCTGGACAGCACCCCGACCGCGGCGAACACCAACGCCGCGACCATGACGACCGCCGGTGGCCCCAACCGGACGATGAGGGGGATCGCCAGCAGGCATCCGAGCCCGGCGCCCACCAGGTCGGCGAAGTAGAGCCGCCCCACGCCGTCGCCCGCCCGGCCCAGGACCGTGGCCAGGATCACGCCCAGGGCGATGAACGAGGCGAACAGCAGGAGGCAGATAAGGGCGAGCAGCCCCAGGTTGCGGAACGACGAGGCGGATCCGTAGTCCCAGATGACCACCGTGTCGATGGGCAGCCTGGCGATCGCCAGGTAGCCGAGGGCGATGCTCACGGCACCACAGACCGAGCACACGGCGATGATGCGTTCGGTGGCCCAGCGCCGCATCGGCTCCCAAATGGCCACCAGGATCGCGCCCGATCCGATGCCGAGGAGGCTGAGCCCGATGACCAGGTAGGTGTAGTAGTACCAGAGCTTGTAGCCGACGATCCGGGTGTAGCCGACCTCGAGCAGCAGCCCGGCGAGCGACACGAGGAGCAGGGCCAGCCAGTGCGGCAGCCGAGCACTCCCGGTCTGCCCTGCTGCGGGGCCCGCGTCGGACGTGTCGGTCGTGTTCGTGGTGTCGGCAGCCATCACACCCGGTCCCCAGCCGGTCCACCGTCCCTCCGACGGCGGCGCCGACAGTACCGGGCCGCCCGTCGCCACGGAAAGCGTTCGGCGCGCTCGGCTTGGCACAAACACCCGTACCCTGCACATCATGCGTGTTGGTGGACGAGTCGGCGGTGGCAGCGTGGGCGCGCACCCCATGCTCGGCGCCGACCCCAACCAGATCGCCGGGGCCAGCGTCGACCGGTCCCTGGTGCGACGGGTGTGGCGGTTCGCCCGGCCCTACCGGTGGATGCTCCTCGGCTATCTCGCGATCATCGTCGTCACCGCGCTCATCCAGCTGGCGCCGCCGCTGCTGTTCCGCAGCATCATCGACTCGGCGATCCCCGACGGCGACCGGGCCTACCTCAACCTCCTGGCGGGCCTGGCGGTGCTGGCGGCGTTCATCGGCGCGACCTTGGCGGTGGCCGACCGCTACGTCTCGTCCCGCGTCGGTGAGGGCGTCATCTACGACCTACGGGTGGCGCTGTTCGCCCACGTCCAGCGCATGCCGGTCGCCTTCTTCACTCGGACCCAGACCGGGGCCCTGACCAACCGCCTGAACACCGACGTCATCGGCGCCCAGCGCGCCCTCACCGGCACGATCGGGTCGGTGGTCTCCAACGTCATCACCCTCGTCACCACGCTCGTCGCCATGGCGCTGCTGGAGTGGCGGCTCACGCTGCTGTCGCTGGTCGTGCTGCCGCTGTTCATCCTCCCCGCCAAGCGCGTCGGGCGCCGCCTGCAGGCGGTCACCCGCCACCAGATGGACCTCAACGCCTCGATGAACACGACGATGACCGAGCGCTTCAACGTGGCGGGCGCCCTGCTGGTCAAGCTGTTCGGTCGCGGCCGCGACGAGGAGCGCAGCTTCGCGGCCCGGGCGGACGGCGTCCGGGCGGCGGGGATCAAGGCGGCGCTGCTCGGCCGCACCTTCTTCATCGCACTCGGCCTCGTCGGGGCGATCGGCACGGCCGCCATCTATTGGGTCGGCGGGCTTCAGGTGATCTCGGGGGCCCTATCGATCGGCACGCTCGTCGCCATGGCCGCATACGTCGGGCGGCTGTACGGCCCACTCACGGCGCTGAGCAACGCGCCCGTCGACCTCCTGAGCGCCTTCGTCTCGTTCGACCGGGTGTTCGAGGTCCTGGACGCCCCGGTGCCGCTCACCGACCGGCCCGGCGCCGTCGACCTCGTCGACGTGCGGGGCGAGGTCGAGATCGACGACGTGTGGTTCGCCTACCCCACCGACACGATCGTCCCCACCCTGGAGCTCGACCCCGCCGTCGCCACCCCGGCCGCAGACGGCCAAGGCAACGGTGCCCGTACCCCCGCGCGCAACGTTCTGCAGGGCGTCTCCGCCCGGGTCGAGCCCGGCGAGCTCGTGGCGCTGGTGGGGCCGTCGGGCTCGGGCAAGACGACCCTGTCGTCGCTCATCCCCCGCATCTACGACGTGACCGACGGGGCGGTGCGCATCGACGGCCACGACGTCCGGGACCTCACGCTCGAGTCGCTGCAGAGCGCCATCGGCGTCGTCACCCAGGACCCGCACATGTTCCACGACAGCGTCGGCAACAACCTGCGCTATGCGCGGCCGGACGCCACACAGGACGAGGTCGAGGCCGCCTGCCGAGCCGCCCAGATCCACGACGTCATCGTCCGGATGCCGGACGGCTACGACACGGTCGTAGGCGAGCGCGGCTACCGCCTGTCGGGAGGCGAGAAGCAGCGCCTGGCGATCGCCCGCATGCTCCTGAAGGACCCGGCCATCGTCATCCTCGACGAGGCCACGAGCAGTCTCGACACGGAGAACGAGGCGCTGGTGCAGGAGGCGCTGGGGGTCGCGCTCGCCGGGCGCACCAGCTTCGTGATCGCCCACCGCCTGTCGACGATCGTGTCGGCCGACCAGATCCTGGTGCTCGACAGGGGCCGGATCGTCGAGCGGGGACGCCATGCCGAGCTGGTGGCCAGGGGTGGCCTGTACGCCGAGCTCTACCGGACGCTGGTGCGTCAGGACGCCACCGCCGCCGACGAGACCACCGCCCTGGGGCTGGCGTAGCCGCCTTGCCGGTGGCGCGCTCAGGTGACGTAGTCGAGCATCACCGCCAACAGGAACCCGCCCGACGTGACAAGGCCGCTGACCGGCCCACCCTGGCGGGCGGCCTCGGGCACCATCGTCGACGCCAACATGGTGAGCACGGCACCGGCGGCGAACGCAGACAGGAAGGCGATCGTGTCCACGCTCGTGCCGTCGAGCAGCGCATAGCCGGCGACGGACGCCAGCGTGGACGCGGCGACGACGACGGCCCACAGCCGGAAGATCCTCCGGGCCGACCGTCCCTCCTTGGACAGCCCTGCCGAGGCCGACATCGCCTCGGGGATGTTGGACAGGAACACCGCCGCCACGAACACGCCCCCGATGTGGCCACCCTCGAGGAGAGAGATGCCGATGGCCACCGACTCGGGGATCCCGTCCAGCACCGCCCCGAGCACGATCGCCGCGGGGTTGCCGTCCTCGTCGGCGTCGGTCGATCCGCCCCCCGGCAGCGCACTCTTCCGGTTGGCGGCGCCGCGGCGCGACACGACCGTGTCGCCGACGAAGTACGTCACGGCGCCGAGCGCGATCCCCGCCGTCGTGGGTCGGCCCCCGCCGGTGTCGAGCGCGTCCTCCACCAGGTCGAACGCCACGGAGCTGAAGAGCACGCCCGTCCCGAAGGCCATGACGAGACCGATCGTGCGCATCGACCATGACCGCCACAGCGCCAGCGCCGCGCCGAGCAGCAGGGACCCGGCGGCGAAGAACCCCCAGAAAGCGGCGGCGGCCACACCCGGGGTCTAGCGGAACGGTGACGGCGCTAGTGGGCGCGAGCGCCCACTAGGTGGACGTCTGGTCCCGCAGGAAGGCCACGTCGTCCTTGCGCCCTTCGGGGGCTGTCTCGCACACCACCGGGGCACCAGCAGCCGAAACGATGGCCACGAGCAGCTCGGGATCTATGGTGCCGGTGCCGATGTTGGCGTGGCGATCGGCCCCGGAACCGGCGGCGTCCTTGGAGTCGTTGCAGTGCACCAGGTCGATGCGCCCGGTGATCGCCTTGATGCGATCGACGGCGTCGATCAGTGCTTCGCCCGCCGCCCAGGCGTGACAGGTGTCGAGGCAGAAGCCGAGGCCCTTGTCGCCGATCGCATCCCACAACCCGGCGATCGTGTCGAAGTGGCGGGCCATGGCATGGTCCCCGCCGGCCGTGTTCTCCAGGTAGACCGGCACCTCGGTCTCGAGCTGGTCCAGTCCCTTCTGCCAGCGCTGGAAGCCGGCTCCGGGCTCGTCGTCCTGCGTGACATGCCCGCCGTGGACGATCACGGCGTGGGCGCCGATCTCGGCGGCGGCGTCACAGGTGTTCTGCAGGATCTTGCGCGACGGGATGCGGATGCGGTTGTTGGGCGACGCCAGGTTCACCAGATATGGCGCATGGACGTAGATCGGCAGTGCCGATGCCCGTAGCTCGTCGATGTCGTCCCGGGGCGGCGGCTTCTTCCAGCTCTGGGGATCACCGAGGAAGATCTGCACGAGGTCGGCGTCCTCGGCGGCTGCGATGGCGAGGGGGTCGGCCTGGTTGACGTGGGATCCGATCAGCACGACATCAGGCTACGCCCGCCGCCGCCATGGTCGAACGGGTCGATACCCCGCTAGGGTATGCGTGTGCCCGGCTACAGCATGACCAAGGACGACTACCTCAAGCGCCTGCGCCGGATCGAGGGCCAGGTGCGGGGCCTGCAGCGCCTGGTGGAGTCCGACACCTACTGCATCGACGTGCTGACGCAGATCTCGGCGTGCAGCAGCGCCCTCCAGAGCGTGGCGGTCGGCCTGCTCGACGAGCACCTCCACCACTGCGTCAGCGATGCCGTGGCGACCGGAGCGCCGGATGCGGCCGACAAGGTCACGGAGGCCACCCGGGCGATCGAGCGCCTGGTCAAGAGCTGAGCGCACCCGCCCACAACGACATGCTCGGGGCCGCTGGGGACCGGAACCGCCTCGTGCCCCGATCGCCGCATCGACTAGACGCGTCCCATGGCGCTCGATCCCGCGACGGTGCGCGGCAGCTACGACCGCATAGCCCGTCAGTACGCCGAGGAGTTCGACGACGAGCTGGCACAGCGCCCGCTCGAGCGGGCGCCGCTCTGGGCGCTCCCGG
>Ga0081455_10001267_pt1 | contig 31568 bp, 24 predicted proteins | sample TabmetS3T2R1_FD_70207 | JGI IMG/M metagenome (GOLD analysis project Ga0081455, IMG submission 70207) | Tabebuia heterophylla rhizosphere microbial communities from the University of Puerto Rico - S3T2R1 | ecosystem: Host-associated > Plants > Roots > Rhizosphere ... | reverse complement strand
CGCTGATCGAGCTCGAACGCCGTCTTGAACACCGCCTTCTCATGGTCGTCGAGGCAGTCGAGATGCTGCACCGAGCCCTGGCTGATGGTGATCGAGGTCCAGGTGTCGTCGTCGTTCTTGCCCTTCTGCGCCAGCAGCTTCTCGAGGTAGGGGTTGCGCACCACGAACGAGCCCGACAGCGTCTTGTGGTTATAGACGTTGGCCGCCGACGGCTCGATGCCGGGCGAAGCGCCGCCGCAGATGATCGAGATCGAGGCGGTGGGGGCGATGGCGAGCTTGTGCGAGAAGCGCTCCGTGAAGCCGAAATCAGCCGCGTCCGGGCAGGCGCCGCGCTCGGCCGCCAGCGTCTTCGACGCCTGGTCGCACTGGCCGCGAACGTGCTTGAACATCTTCTTGTTCCACACCTTCGCCATCACCGATTCGAGCGGGATGTTGTTCTGCTGCAGGAAGGAGTGGAAGCCCATGACGCCCAGCCCCACCGAGCGCTCGCGCATCGCGGCATAGGTCGCGCGAGCGAAATCGCTGCCGGCCTTGTCGATGAAATCCTGCAGCACGTTGTCGAGGAAGCGCATCACGTCCTCGATGAAGGTCGGATGCTCCTGCCATTCGAAATAGGTCTCGAGATTGAGCGAGGAGAGGCAGCACACGGCGGTGCGCTGCTTGCCGTGGTGATCGACGCCGGTCGGCAGCGTGATCTCGCTGCAGAGGTTCGAGGTCTTGACCTCGAGGCCTGCGAGCTTCTGGTGCTCGGGCCGCGCCTTGTTCACGTGATCGACGAAGATCAGGTAGGGCTCACCGGTCTCGATGCGCGCCGTGAGGATGCGGATCCACAGATGGCGCGCCGAGATCTTGCGCAGGACGGCGCCGTCCTTGGGGCTGACCAGGCCCCATTCCTCGTCGTTCTCGACGGCGCGCATGAAGGCATCGGAGACCAGGAGCCCATGATGCAGGTTCAACGCCTTGCGGTTGGGATCGCCGCCCGTCGGACGGCGGATCTCGATGAACTCCTCGATCTCCGGATGGTTGACCGGCAGATAGACCGCCGCCGAGCCGCGGCGCAGCGAGCCTTGGCTGATGGCGAGCGTGAGCGAATCCATGACGCGGATGAAGGGCACGACACCGGAGGTCTTGCCGTTCATGCCGACCTTCTCGCCGATCGAGCGCAGGTTGCCCCAGTAGGAGCCGATGCCGCCGCCACGCGCGGCCAGCCACACATTCTCGTTCCAGAGACCGACGATGCCCTCCAGGGAATCGGTCGCCTCGTTCAGGAAGCAGGAGATCGGCAGGCCACGGTTCGTGCCGCCGTTGCTCAGCACCGGCGTCGCCGGCATGAACCACAGATTGCTGATGTAGTCGTAGAGCCGCTGGGCATGGCCGTCGTCGTCGGCATAGGCCGAGGCGACGCGGGCGAACATGTCCTGGTAGCTCTCGCCCGGCATGAGGTACCGGTCGCTGAGGGTGGCCTTGCCGAAGACCGTAAGGCGGGCGTCCCGCGAGGAATCGGTAACAACACGGCCGCCGCTTCGAACTTGAACAACATCAAACACTTGCGGTCCCCTTCTTGTTTTTGTCCACAGCGGTGGAAAACACACTCTGTGGAAGAAACCTACATCTTGGGAGCGACATCAGCGCCGCCACTATCCATTGATGATACGTCTCTCCAAGGACATGTCATCGCCAAATTTTTACCCCGCTTGTGAATCTCAAGAATGCCTATCTAAGATATTGAAAAGGTTCATTTAAATAGCCTTTTGGAGCGCATGGATATGTTCCCGGCCCCGCCTTCGCATGTGCAGCACAGGATGAGAACAAAACGCGCTTTGCCGCGGAATTCAAGGGCCGCCAACAGAAAGCCCAGCGAATTCGCTCCGTCGCGCCGACGCACTGCGGAAAAGGCGCGATGAGACCGGCACTTTTGAGAACGCCAACTTCGTCGCCAGACTGTCACGGTCGGACGTAACATCAGCCGACGCCCAACCCGGGAGGTACGCACCCACCATGGCCATTGCATTGGCGCCCCGCGTCTACGGCTTGGACGCCATCTGCGCCGCCGCCCTGCAAGCCGGTAGCGGTGATCAAAGCGCCCATTTCGCCCGCCGTCTCTACAGCCGCGTCGCCGACAAGGACCTGGCGGCTGCACCCGCCGAGCAGCGCGCCGGAGCCGCCAACGCCCTGCTGGCCTTCGCCCGTCGCCGCCTGCCCGGCGTGGCCAAGGTGCGGGCCTTTAACCCGACGCTCCGCGACCACGGTTTCGAAAGCCGCCATTCGATCGTGCAGATCATCAATGACGACATGCCGTTCCTGGTCGATTCGATCACCAACGAGTTCAATCGACGCGAGATCGCCGTGCATCTGCTGGCGCATCCGGTGCTGGCCGCACGGCGCGACCTCGATGGCGATCTGTTGGGCTTTGCGCCCGAAGCAAATGAACGGGCGAAACCCGAATCGATGATGCACATCGAGATCGACCGTCAGGCCGATCCCGTGCTGCTCGACGAACTGGCCGCCGCGCTGACGCGCGTGCTGGCCGAGGTGCGCCTGGCCGTCGAGGATTGGCGGCCGATGCGGCGCGCCTGCCTCGATGCCATCACCGACCTCGCGCCCAGCCACTCGCCCAACCTGCCGGAGTACGAGGAGTTCCTGCGCTGGCTTGAGGGCAACCATTTCACCTTCCTCGGCTATCGTCGCTATCGCTACGTCGACGACGCTTCACAGCCGAGCGGCCTGCGCTACGACCTGATGCCAGGCTCGGCGCTCGGCATCCTGCGGCACGACGAGGTCAGGCTGTTCGAAGCCGGGCTGGGGGCCGGCGGCGCCATGGCCCGCTTTGCCCGCGGCCAGCACAACATCCTGATCGTCAAGACCGACCGGCCGTCGCTGGTCCATCGCATCGGGCCGATGGATTGCGTGATCGTGAAGACCTACGACGCCGACGGCCGCGTGACCGGCGAGCGCCGCCTGGTCGGCCTGTTCACCTCGGCGGCCTACCACGCGCTGGTGCACGACGTGCCGCTGCTGCGCGGCCGCGTCGACAGCATCCTGCGCCGCTCCGGCCTCGACGTGCACAGCCACGACGGCAAGGCGCTGATGGCGATCCTCGAAGCCTATCCGCGCGACGAGCTGTTCCAGATCGAGGAGGAGGAGCTCTACGACCATGTCATGGGCATCCTGCAGCTGCAGGAGCGCCGCCGCGTCGCCCTGTTTGCGCGCCGCGATGCCGTCGGCCGGTTCGCCACCTGCCTGGTGTTCGCCCCGCGCGAGCGCTTCGACGCGGCGCTGAGCGATCGCTTCGCCAACCTCCTCGAGCAGGCCTGGCGCGGCAAGGTGAGCTCGGTCGCCTCCTCGATCAGCAGCGATTCGGCGCTGGCCCAATCGCTCTATACCCTGAAGCTCGAGACCGCCGACTCGGCCACACCCAACCTTGCCGACCTGGAGCAGGCGCTGGCCGACGCCGCGACCTCGTGGAGCGACCGTCTGCGCATGGCGCTGCAGGCGAGCCTGGGCGAGGTCGATGGCCGAGCCGCGGCGCGCCGGTGGCGCGACTGGTTTCCCTCCACCTATCGCGACAGCTTCGCAGCCGACCAGGCGGTCGCCGATCTTGCGCCGTTGCAGGCCGTGGTGTCCGGCAAGCCCTTCGCCATGCGCCTGGATCGCGCGCCTGACCTGCCGGCGCACCGCTTCACGCTTCGCCTTTTCCACCCCCGGGAGCCGATCGCCTTGGCGGACATCCTGCCGCCGGCCGAGCATCTCGGCCTGCGGGTGCTGAGCGAGGTGCCCTTCCAGCTGCGCGCGCCGGACGCCGAGCCCGTGGCGCTGCAAGTGCTGAGCGTCGAGACCATCGACAAATCAGCGGTCGATCTGGCAACCGCCGGTCCGCGCTTCCTCGAGACCATCGACCGGCTATGGTCGGGCGCGCTGGAAAGCGACGGCTTCAATCGGCTGGTGCTGGGTGCAGGCCTCGCCTGGCGCGAGGTCGTGATCCTGCGGGCCTACGCGAAGTACCTGCGCCAGGCCGGCATCGCCTTCAGCCAGGACTATATGGAGCGCGCGCTTTCTGCCTATCCGGCGATCGCGCGCGGCATTGTCGATCTCTTCGTCGCTCGTCTGGATCCTGCCTTGGGCGACGCCGCATCGACGGCTCGTCGGGAGCGCGTCACCGTCATCGAGGCGGCGCTCGCCGTCGCGCTCGAAAGCGTCGCCACCCTCGATGAGGACCGCATTCTGCGGCGCTTCCTCAATGCGCTGCGCGCGACGCTGCGCACCAACTACTGGCAGGCCGCTGCGGACGGCGCCGCCAAGCCCTGGCTTTCGTTCAAGATCGACAGCCGCGCCATCGACGAGCTGCCGGCGCCGCGGCCGTTGGTCGAGATCTTCGTCTACAGCCCGCGCATGGAGGGCATCCATCTGCGCGGCGGCCGCGTGGCGCGCGGCGGCATCCGCTGGTCCGACCGGCGCGAGGACTTCCGCACCGAGATCTTGGGCTTGATGAAGACCCAGATGGTGAAGAACGCCGTCATCGTGCCGGTCGGCTCGAAGGGCGGCTTCTACGTCAAGCAGCCACCGGTAGGCGGCACGCGCGAACAGGTCCAGGCCGAAGGCATCGCGTGCTACCAGATCTTGATCCGCGGCATGCTCGACATCACCGACAACTATGTCGAAGGCAATGTGCAGCCGCCCAAGGACGTGGTGCGCCATGACGCCGACGACCCCTATCTCGTGGTTGCCGCCGACAAGGGCACAGCGACCTTCTCCGACATCGCCAACGCGCTCGCCCAGGACTACGGCTTCTGGCTGGACGACGCCTTCGCCTCCGGCGGATCGGCAGGCTACGACCACAAGAAGATCGCCATCACGGCGCGCGGCGCGTGGGAGTCGGTGAAACGACACTTCCGCGAGCTCGGCCAGGACATCCAGACAACGCCCTTCACAGTGGCCAGCGTCGGCGACATGTCGGGCGACGTCTTCGGCAACGGCATGCTGCTGTCGCACCATATCAAGCTGGTCGCGGCCTTCGACCATCGCCACATCTTCATCGACCCGATGCCCAACCCGGCGACGAGCTGGACCGAGCGCAAACGGTTGTTCGACCTGCCGCGCTCCTCGTGGATGGACTACGACAAGTCGCTGCTCTCGCCCGGCGGCGGCATCTACGATCGCGCGGCCAAGTCGATCGCGCTGTCGGCGGAGGCGCGCGAGGTGCTGGGCATTGAAGCGCCATCGATGACCCCGATCGACCTGATCCACGCCATCCTCGCCGCACCGGTCGACCTGCTCTATTTCGGCGGCATCGGCACCTACGTGAAAGCCACCAGCGAGAGCCATGCGGACGTGGGCGACCGCGCCAACGATGCCGTCCGCATCAACGCCGCCCAGCTGCGGGCCCACGTGATCGGCGAAGGCGCCAATCTCGGCTTCACCCAACGCGGCCGTGTCGAGGCGGCGCTGGCAGGACGCAAGCTCAACACCGATGCGCTCGACAATTCGGCCGGCGTCGACACCTCGGACCACGAGGTCAACATCAAGATCGCGACCGGCGAGGCGATCACGCGGGGCATGCTGAAGCGCGCCGATCGCGATCCCCTGCTCTTCTCCATGACCGATGAGGTCGCGAGCCTGGTGCTGCGCCACAACTATCAGCAGAGCCAGGCGATCAGCGTCGCCGCCGAGCTGGCGGGCGAGGAGCACGACCGGCTGGAACGCTTCATGCGCACGCTGGAGCGCAAAGGCCATCTCGACCGCGCCGTCGAGTTCCTGCCCGACAGCGCGGCCATGCGCACGCGGGCCCAGAACCGCCAGTATCTCACCCGCCCCGAGCTTTCGGTGCTGCTGGCCTACGCCAAGATCGATCTCAACGACGAGATCCTGAGGTCGGACCTGCCCGACGACCCGCTGCTGGAAGGCGAGTTGCTGCGCTACTTCCCGAGTGCGCTGCAGGAGAAGTTCGAGCCGGCTATTCGCGCCCATCGCCTGCGGCGGGAGATCGCGGCGCTGCAGGTCGTGAACTCGCTCGTCAATCGCTGCGGCCCGACCTTCGTGCACAATGTCGGATCGCGCACCGGTGCTTCGGCGGCGTCGATCGCGCGCGCCTTTGCCGTCGTGCGCGACGCCTGGAAGCTGCGAGAGCTGTGGAGTGACGTCGAAGCGCTCGATCCGGCGCTCAAGGCCCAGGCACAGATCCGCATGCTGGTCGCCTCGCAGCGGTTCCTGACCCGCACCGTACAATGGTCGCTGCGCCGATTGCCGCAACCACTCGACACGATGGCCGCGACCGAGCAGCTGGGCGCGGCCGTGGCGGCTCTGGGCGACCTGCCGGCGGCGCTGATCGGCGACGCCGAGAGCCATGCGCTGGCCGAGCGCGCGGCGGCGTTCGAGGCAATGGGCGCGCCCGCCGGCGTTGCCCGACGGGCGGCGGCGCTGGAGACCCTGGCCGCCGCCGGCGATCTGATGCTGGCGGCGCGCGCCAATGGCTTCAGCATCGAGGCCGCGGCTCATCTCTACTTCCGTCTGGGAGAGCGCCTGTCGCTGGCCAGCCTGGCAACGGCAGCGCAAAAACTACCGCGCGACGGCCAATGGGCGGCCCAAGCCGCGCTCGCCACCCAGGACGAGCTCGCCACTCTGCATGCCGACCTGCTGGCCTCCGCGTTGCGCGCGGCCGGGCCCAATGGCACGGATCTCGGCGGCACGGACCCTGATAGGGCGCTGGCGCAGTGGAGCCAGCCGCGCAAGGTTTCGCTCGACCGCATCGATCGCTTGCTGAAGGACGATCTCGCTGCTGCCGGCACGCTCGATCTCGCCATGCTGTCGGTCGCGACGGCGGAGCTGCGGACACTCGTCTGAGGATCCCATCGGAGGCGGTCATGACCACCAAGACGGAGACGTTCCCGATCGAGAAAAGCGACGCCGACTGGCAGAAGCAACTCGATCCGCTGCAGTACCACGTGTTGCGCAAGCACGGCACGGAGCGCGCCGGCACCAGCCCGCTCAATCACGAGAAGCGGGCAGGCATGTTCCGCTGTGCCGGCTGCGGCGCGCTCTTGTTCGACTCGGCCGCCAAATATGAAAGCGGTACGGGTTGGCCTTCCTTCTGGCAGCCGTTGCCAGAGTCCGTCGGCACCTCGACCGACCGCAGCTTCTTCATGACCCGCACCGAGGTCCATTGCGCCAAATGCGGCGGCCATCTCGGCCACGTCTTCCCCGACGGGCCGCGACCGACCGGCCAGCGCTATTGCATGAACGGCGCGGCGCTCAGGTTCGACGAGAAGAAGTGACCGGCCCGCGCTCGGGCAGACCGTACAGCTCCTCCACCAGCCGCCGGAAATTGGCGCTCACCGCTCGCTCGTCGGCGATGCGCAGCCGCACGTCGTTCATGACCGCGTCATTGAGCGACGCCGAGCCCAGCGTGGTCAGCGTCGAGGTGTAGACGACCATGCCCGTCGCGACCTCGGTCAGACGATAGGCGATGGTCGCCGTCACGGTCATGGCAAAGCCGGCATACGGCCGCTGCAAGGTCAGCAGAACCGCATCGAGGCGATACCGTCCGTTCTGGGCGGCTCCCAGCCGCGCCGCGGCCAGCGTCTCGGCCAGCGCTGCCTGAACCTGGGCGGGGCTGACCTGCGAGGCCCACGGCGTTGCCGTATCTTGCCCGACCGTGACCGAGGCGACGGTGATGGCGTCGCGATAGGCCGGCGCCGGCCCGCGCGCCACGTCGATGCCCGCCAAGTCGGGCGGCAGAACGGACAGCGCCGCCGGCCCGTTGCAGGCAGCAGCCATCAAGATCGCCACGATAGCGAAAACCGCTCTTATGCTTTGCAACATGATCGCCAATTCCTGGGAACAGGGGATCACAGCGCCTTCAGGAAGTCGATCAACAGTTTGTTGACCTCAACCGGCCGTTCCTGCTGCACCCAGTGGCCGGCGCCTTCGATGATATGGCTGCCGCGCAGGCCCGGCAGCGTCTTCGGGAAAGCGTCGAGCTGCGATTGCGCAGCTGGAAAGCGCAGCACGCCGTCGCGACTGCCGGCGATGAACAGCGAGGACTGACGAATGGGTTGACCCCGCCACGGCCCTCCCAGCTCCCAGTTGCGCCGCAGGTTGCGGTACCAGCTGAGGCCGCCGCGAAAGCCGGTGCGCGAGAACTCCTGCACGTAGTAGTCGAGGTCGGCCTCGCTCAGCCACGCCGGCAGCGCCGGCGGATCGACGGTGTTGGCGAGCAGGGTGCCGCCGGTCAGGCGGGCGAAACCTTTGCCCTTCTCCTCGAGGTCGCCGCCGGCGGTGAAGTAGATCCGGCGTAACGCGCCGCGGATATCCTGCTGCAGCTCGGCTTCGGCAACGCCGGGCTTCTGGAAATATTGCAGGTAGAAGTCGGTGATGCCGAGCTTCTCCAGCGCCGTCAGGACGTCGACATAGCCGGGCGGCGAATAGGGAACGCTCATGGCACAGACCGCGGTGAAGACATCGGGCCGCCACAGCGCCGCATGCCAGGCGACGGGTGCGCCCCAGTCATGGCCGACAATGATGGCCTTGCTCTCGCCCCCATTCTTGTCGCTGAGGGTCTTGGTGAGCTCGGCCATGTCGCCCACCATATGCAAGAGCGTGTACTGATCGATCGGCTCCGGCGCCTCGGTGCCGCCATAGCCGCGCATGTCGGGCGCCACGCAGCGAAAGCCCGCCGCGCTGATCGCGACCAGCTGGTGACGCTAGGAATACCAGCTCTCCGGCCAGCCATGGCAGAACAAGACCAGCGGGCCGCTGCCGATCTCGGCGTAGCGCATATGGATGTTGTTGGCCTTGGTCGTCTTCAGGCTGACGCCCGGCACTGGCTCCGGCACTGGCTCTGGCACTGGCGCTATGGTCATGCTTCCTCCCTCGGGAAGGCGAGCGTAGCGAGCCGGCCTATCCGCGCAAGTGAACCGGATGCGACAGCCGCGCCCGCACGGAAGCGCGCACGCCGAACAACAGTGAGACCAGAAAGAACAGGCTGGCGAACAGCACGATCACGGGACCCGACGGCAGGCCGGCATGGAACGACACCAGGAGGCCGATCGCTGCCGACGCAAAGGCGATGGGTGCCGCGACCAGCGTCATCGACCAGACCTCGCGCGCCCAGAAGGACGCCGCGACAGCCGGCAGCAGGATGAGGCCAAGGGCCATCAAGGTGCCCAGCGCCTGGAAGCCCGCCACCATGTTGAGCACCGCGAGCGCAAGAAAGAGATAGTGATAGAGCGAGCCCTTGATACCCATGGCGGCGAGAAAGCCGGGATTGAAGCATTCGACGACCAGCGGCCGGTAGATCGCCGCCAGTCCCACCAAGGTGAGCGTCGTCGTCGACAGCACCAGGATCATCGCCGTGTCGTCGACCGCGAGGATGGCGCCGAACAGGATGTTCATCAGGTCGACCGCCGAACCGCGCATGGAGACGATCAGCACGCCAAGCGCCATGGCCGTGAGATAGGCCGCGGCAAAGCTTGCATCCTCACGCATGCTGGTGAAGCGCGCGATCATGCCTGACGCCAACGCTGTCGCCGCGCCGGCGAGAAAGCCGCCGAGACTCATGGCTGGCAGCGACAAGCCGCCCAGCAGAAAGCCCAGCGCGGCGCCGGGCAGCAAGGCATGCGCCAGCGCGTCGCCCATCAGGCTCATGCGGCGCAGGATCAGGAACACGCCGATCGAGGAACCGCCGACCGACAGCGCGAGACTCGCCACCAAGGCCCGCCGCATGAAGCCGAAATCGGCGAACGGTGCGATCAAATAGTCGTAGAGCATCGGCGTGCGGTCTCGATGTGAGCGCGGATGGGCGTGTCAGGCGCTCAATCGCATCGGCACGTCGCAGGCGGCGGCATGGTCATCCCATGCTTCGGCCATGGCCCGGGCGCGCAGCAGGTTCTCCGACGACAGCACCCTGGCCGTCGGTCCGGCGTCGACCAGCTCGCGGGCAAGCAGCAGCGTGTTCGGAAAGTCGCGCCGCACCTGATCGAGATCGTGCAGCACCGCCACCACGGTGCGCTGCTCTGAGCGCCAACGCTCGATCACGGCCATGAGATCGGCAACGGTCTTCGAATCGATGGCGGCGAACGGTTCATCGAGCAGAACAAGATCCGCGTCCTGCAGCAGCAGGCGCGCGAACAGCACGCGCTGGAACTGGCCGACGGAAAGCGTGTCGATGGGTCGCCGCTCGAAGCCCGCCAGCCCGACGGCCTCGATGGCGTGCTGCGCATCGTCGATGTCGGCGGGCTTGGCCGCGCCGAAGCCGCCGAAGCGCGACCAGCGACCAAGCAGCACGGTGTCGAACACGGAGATCGGAAAGGAACGATCGATCTCGGCTTGTTGGGGAAGGTAGGCAATGCGCTTGGCGGCGCACTCGATGCGGCCCTCGATATGCGGCGCGAGCCCCAGCAGGGCCTTCAGAAGCGTGCTCTTGCCGGCGCCGTTGGGTCCGACAATGGCGGTCATCTCGGCCGCGGGAATTTCAGCGGACACGTGATGGACGGCCGGATGGCGGTCGTAGCTCACGGTCAGATCGACCAGGCGCAAAGCGGCCGTCACATCGCCCACCAAGCCGCAAGCCACAGCAGACCCGCGACCGCCAGCGCCGCCGCGATGCGCGTGGGCGCGCTCATGGCGAGCAGGATGGTACCCGGTGAAACAGGGCCGGTTGAAGCGGGTTCGTGCATGGCGACAGCGCTGATCGCCACACTGTTATAATGTTACCTTTATGGAGTCCAGCAGACGCGATGAAGTCGTAGGTGGATTTTCTAACTGTTTGTTGATTGGCGGGGAGGGCTGCTGGAGAGCATCTTGCAGTGATGAAGAGAAGTTTCGATCCAGGGCGGCGGTCCCTGGTTGTTGGCGGCGCTGCCGCCGCGGGCGTTGCGATCACGAGTAGCCTGACAGCGGGACGTGCGCTTGCTGCATCGGAAGGGCCATGGGCGGTCGAGCTTTTCACGTCGCAAGGCTGCAGCTCCTGCCCGCCCTCGGATGCCTATCTGGGCCGATTGGCCCGGCGGCCGGATATCGTGGCGCTCGCCTTTCATGTCGACTATTGGGATTACATCGGCTGGAAGGACGCTTTTGCCACGCGCGCGACCACCGACCGCCAGCGCGCCTATGCGCGCGTCCTGAAACAGCGCTACGTCTACACGCCGGAGATGGTGGTCGAAGGGATCGGCCACGACACCGGCCGCGAGCGCGGGCCGATCGAAACCTTGCTGGCCGAAGCGCAACGCCGCTCGCCGCGGCGCGCCACGCCCCAATTGTCGCTTGCTTCGGCAGGGTCGCTGATCGTCAAGCTCGACGCGTTCGCCCTGGAAGGCGGCCGGGCCGACGTGACGTTGATGATCTATGATCGGCGGCATGCGACTCCGGTGGCCAGCGGCGAGAACCAGGGCCGCATGCTGGAGAACTTCAACGTCGTGCGCCGCCTCGAGATCCTGGCTCGCTGGGACGGGTCCGCGGCGACCTGGACCTTCCCCGACCCCTTGCAATCGGGCCAAGGGGCGGCGGTGATCGTGCAGCGCGCCGACCATGGGCCGGTGTTGGGCTGCAATAAGTTGGAGCCAATGGTTTCCGGCTGAGATGTTTCGAGCTGTCGGGCGGTCTTGCTTCGGCCGCCGCTGCACGCCAAGTTGAGGCGATGTCGCTCACCAGCGCTGCCGGCCGGCTGACCGCCGTTCTTGGGCCCACCAACACCGGCAAGACCTACCTCGCCATCGAACGCATGCTCGGCCATGAGTCGGGCATGATCGGCTTCCCGCTGCGCCTGCTCGCCCGTGAGAATTACGATCGCATCGTGCGGGTGAAAGGGGCGTCCCAGGTGGCGCTGATCACCGGCGAGGAGAAGATCGCGCCGCCGGGCGCGCGCTATTTCGTCTGCACCGTCGAGTCCATGCCTCTGGATCGTACGGTTTCGTTCCTGGCCGTGGACGAGGTGCAGATGGCGGCCGACCCGGAGCGCGGCCACTTCTTCACCGACAGGCTGCTGCACGCGCGTGGCACCAACGAGACCATGCTGCTGGGCGCCGACACGATCCGCCCCGTGCTCAACCGCCTGCTGCCCGACATCGATGTCGTGGCCCGCCCTCGCTTCTCCAAGCTGAGCTATGTCGGGCCCAAGAAGGCGACGCGCCTGCCGCGGCGCTCGGCGGTGGTCGGCTTTTCCGCCAACGAGGTCTACGAGATCGCCGAGCTGATCCGCCGCCAGCGCGGTGGCACGGCGATCGTCATGGGCGCCCTCAGCCCGCGCACGCGCAATGCGCAGGTCGACATGTTCCAGTCGGGCGAGGTCGACTACCTGGTCGCGACCGACGCGATCGGCATGGGCCTGAACATGGACGTCAACCACGTCTGGTTCGCTTCATTGCGCAAATATGACGGACGCACGCTCCGGCCCCTGCGCAATGTCGAGCTGGCCCAGATCGCCGGGCGCGCCGGCCGGCATATGAACGACGGCACCTTCGGCACGACGGCGGAAGTCGGCGGCCTGGAACCCGAAGCCGTGGAGGCGATCGAGAACCATCGCTTCGATCCGCTGCGCGACGTGCAATGGCGCAACAGCGACCTCGACTTCCGTTCCGTGTCGGCACTGATCGCATCGCTCAATCGGCCGCCTCCGCATGCGGCGCTGCAGCGTGTCCGTGAACAGGACGATCAGCTCGCTCTGCAAACCTTGTCAGCTCATTCGGAATTCCTGCCCCGGCTCCATACGCCGCAGCGCGTCAAGCTTCTGTGGGAAGTGTGCCAGGTGCCGGATTTTCGCAAGACGATGACAGAGGAGCACACGCGCCTGCTCGGTCAGCTCTTCGAGCACCTGACACAGGGCGGCGAGCGACTGCCGGAAGACTGGATTGAAAGTCATATCAAGCGGCTGGAACGTTATGATGGCGACATCGATACCTTGATGGCGCGCATCGCACATGTGCGGACGTGGACTTACATTTCGCATCGCCCGGACTGGATCCAGCGCGCGACGCATTGGCAGGAACGCGCGCGTGCGATCGAGGACAAACTTTCTGATGTATTGCACCAGCGGCTGACGCAAAGGTTTGTGGATAGACGTGCGGCCTTGCTTGTAAGAAGATTGCATGATGAGGGTGAAATGACGACGTCGGTCGCTGCGGCGGGCGAGGTCTCGGTCGAAGGCGAGCATCTCGGACGCATCGAAGGCTTCCGCTTCGTGCCCGACACGACCGAAGGACATGCCGACCAGAAAGCCGTGCTGAGCGCAGCGCTGCGCGCGCTGCGGCAGGATTTGCCTGCGCGCCTGCAGGCCTTCACGAGCTCGGCTGACGGCGAGCTGGTCTTCGACTCGCAGCTTCGCGTGTGCTGGGGTGGCGGTCCGGTCGCGCGGCTTCTGGCAAGCGGCGACGTGCTCGCCCCCAAGGTCGAAGCGCTGCCATCCGACCTGCTCGACGGGCCTGCCCGCGAAGAGGTCCGCAAGCGTGCCGCGGCCTGGGTCGAAACACGCATTCGGTTGGGCCTCAGCGAGCTCATGGACGCACGTGCCACGACCGAGCTGCCGGCCGGTGCGCGTGGCATCATCTTCCAGCTGTGCGAAGGCCTCGGCGTGCTGCCGCGGCGACCGATCGAACGGCAATTGGCAGAGCTCGGCGAGGACGACCGCAAGGCCTTGGCCAAGCTGGGGGTCAGAGCCGGCGTCTATTCGCTCTATTTCCCGAGCATGCTGAAGCCCGTGCCGATTCGGCTGCGCGCCGGCCTCTGGATGATCGCGAAGAGTCGCGAGACCATCCCGCCGTTGCCGGCCGAAGGCCGCACCTCCATCGACCTGCCGCGCGACGCCGATCGCGAATTCTATGCGGCCATTGGCTATCTGCCGCTGGGCGACCACGCTATTCGTGCAGACATGGTCGAGCGCTTGGCAGCGATGGCACGCCAGGCCGTGCGCGACAGCCGGGAAGCGACGCGTCGTGCCCAACAGCAGGAGAAAGTCCAGCGAGAGCAGGCCCACCAGGAGCAGGAGAAGGCGGCGGTCACAGAACCGATGTCCGAGGCCATGCGGACCGACGAGATCAGCGAATGGGCGATCGTCGCCGCAGCGTTCGGCGAGAACGTGCCTGTAGCCGCGCCGACCTCGACAGCCGACACGGTTGGCGAGGAGCCCAACACCGAGGAGGCGACGACTGAGGAAGCCACGACCGAAGCCGCGCCGCCGGATGAGACCGCCGCGTCGTCGATTGAAGCTGCCGCGGACGCGCTGACCGCGGCTGAGGAACCCCAAGCCGAGGAGCCAAGTTCCAAGGCGCCAAGTTCCGAAGAGCCAACTCCCGAGGAGCCAAGCTCCGAGGAGGCCGTGACCGAGGAGCCCGCGGCCGAGGAGCTAACGGCCGAAGCACCGCAGGCCGAGGAGTCGCTGGCTGAGGCGCCAACAGTTGATGAGGCCAAGCCCGAGCTGCCGAAGAAGGAGGGGCTGCGCCTGCTGCCGCCAGGCTGGTTCCGCGCTACGCCACAAATGATGTCATTGGTCGGCTGCTCGGAGCCCGAGATGGCGGACGTATTGCGTGGCCTGGGTTATCGCGTGCATCCACCGTCCGAGGAACACGGCCCGTTGCATGCGTATTCGATCAAGCCTCGTTTCGTGCGCGAACGCGAGGAGCAGCGTGAGCGGCAGCGCCAGCAGCAGCGTCACCAGCGCGACCAGCGCCGCCGCGAAAGGCCGGAGCGCCCCAACGAACGCCAATTCTTCGCTGACACGCAGCGCGCCGACCGCGGCAAGGACGGCCGCCAGCGCGAGGGGCAGCGTGATGGGCAGCGGCCGGGCGGACCGACAGGCAAAGGACCCCGCGACGACCGGCCGGAAGCCGATCGTCCGCGTGAGGAGCGCCGTGGGCCGCGTCCGCCGCGCCGTGACAGCGGCGGCCCGGCGCTGCGTCTCTACGCCACAACGGAGAAGAAGGGCGAGGCTCCCTCCGATTCGCCTTTCGCCAAGCTGCTGGAGCTGAAGCTCGGTGGAAAGAAGTAGCCGTCCCGTGAAGCACTAAGAGCGCGATGCGGCTCGACAAGTGGTTATGGCATGCGCGCTTCTTCAAATCACGCAGCTTGGCTGCACGTTACATCGAGACAGCCCGCTGCCGAATTGATGGGCGGGTCGTCGACAAGCCGCACGCCACTGTCGCGCCCGGCATGGTGTTGACTTTTGCCCTGGGGTCTCGCGTCCGCGTTATACGAGTCGTCGCCTTGGGCGAACGGCGCGGACCGGCACCTGAAGCTCAGGCGTTGTATGACGAAATTGACGGTGCGTAATTCAGCAGCCTTGCGCTGCCCTTCGCCGCACGTTAAGCACCCGCCGCTCGTTGTTGGAGCCGTTGATGACCTATGTCGTGACCGAAGCTTGCATCAAGTGCAAGTACATGGACTGCGTTGAAGTCTGCCCCGTTGATTGCTTCTACGAGGGCGAGAACATGCTGGTCATCAATCCTGACGAATGCATCGATTGCGGCGTCTGCGAACCCGAATGCCCGCCCAACGCCATCCTGCCCGACACGGAAAAGGGCCTGGAGAAATGGTTGGAGGTCAATCGGACCTACGCCGAGCAGTGGCCCAACATCACCCGCAAGGGCGAAGCGCCAGCCGACGCCGATACCTATAAAGACGAAAAAGACAAGTTCGAGAAGTATTTCAGCGACAAGCCGGCGCAGCGCTGATTTCGGACAATAATCAGTCTTTTTGCGCATCTTTCGCGCGAGGCATGCAACCGCCGCATGCCCCAACCGTTGCCGAAATGCAACATAAATCGCGACTCGCGCCCAAATTTCTGGTATAAGACCTGCGCTGGCAGCGGTCCGGGGTCCGGGTCGCCACTGGCTCGGTGTCCAAATCGGTAGCCGAAAACAACTTACCGATACCAGACATCGGGCTGACGCGCAGGGGAAGCGTGTGTGGCGGGTCGCGGTATCGCTGAACGCGGGGTGCGACGTGAAGGAAGAAGATATGGCCAAGGCGAAGAAAACAGTGGCCAAGGCGAAGGACTTCGCCTTCGAGAAAGGCGATTTCGTAGTTTATCCGACCCACGGCGTGGGCCGTGTGATCGATATCGAAGCCAAGGAGATTGCAGGCCACAAGCTCGATTTGTTCGTCATCTCCTTCGAGCAGGAGCGCATGATGCTGCGCGTTCCGGTGGCGAAGGCGAAGATCTCCGGTCTGCGCAAGCTGAGCTCGCGCAAGATCATGGAGAGTGCATTGGTGACGCTGAAGGGCCGCAGCCGGGTGAGCCGCGCGATGTGGAACAGGCGCGCCCAGGAGTACGAGGCCAAGATCAACTCGGGCGATCCGGTATCGATCGCCGAAGTCGTGCGCGACCTGCACCGCAATGCCGGACAGCCCGATCAGTCGTACAGCGAACGCCAGATCTACGAGGCCGCGCTGGACCGGTTGGCGCGCGAGCTGGCGGCGGTCGAGCGCATCGACAAGGATCTGGCCACGCAGAAGCTCAACAGCGTGCTGCAGAAAGTCGCCTGAGGCGGCATAAGGCACAAGGGTTTGTAAAAAGGCGGCGCGATGAAGATCGCGCCGCCTTTTTACGTCATGGCTCGATAATCTTCACCAAAGGCCGCCGCACGAGCTCATCTGGACTGTCGGTGCCGTTGAGAACGAGCAATCGTTCCATCTTGTAGTCGGCATAGGGCATGCGTGCGGCAAGTTGCTGGGCGGTGGCACCCGCGGGTGATACCACGTGCAAGCGGTAGGGGCGCAACGCAGCCACTTCAGCGGCGGACAAGGAGTGGAAGCTGCGAGCGGCATTGATCATGACATTGATGCGCCGGTCACGATCCGCCCCTTCGCTCAACAGGTTGAAGTAACAGATCTGATCGCCGTGTCTCACCATCACGTATCGCATCTGGCTGAGGCTGGTATCGGAGCCGCGTGGCTTGGCGCCGATGGCCGCTTCGGCGCCGCCGATCTGGGTCGACTGGATGTCGATCGGCGTCGGTTTCAGCGTGTCGCGCATCCAATCGGCAAGCGAGCCCCCTACTGGCTCGTTTAGGCAGGAGAAGAACATCAGCGACCGGTCACGTCCGACTCCCAGCACGCCATCGGAGTCGTTGAACAGGCGGAAATCGCGGGGCGCCTCGAAGGCGAGCTTGAGCATGGGATGCACGAACTTGTTGTCGCGTACGAAGCCTTCCTGTGGCGGATCGTCGACCGACATGCCGTTGATGGCCTCGAGATAGACGGTACGTTCGCTCCGACCTGACTGTGAGACTTCGGGGCGAGCCCGTAAGGCGATAAGGCGCTCAACCGGCGCAGGATGGGTCGAGGTCACCGTGCGACGATCGACGGAATCAGGCGCTTCACCCATGAGCTGCAGCTCGAACTGCGACTGGCGGCGCAGCTTCTCGATCAGGCTCGCCATGGCATCGCCGCGATAGCCGGCGCGCACAAGGAATGTCAGCCCCATGCGGTCGGCTTCGAGCTCCTGCTCGCGCGAATAGCGCCTGAGCGCCAAGAGACCGTCGCGGGCAACCGAGCGGCCGACCGTGATCGATCCGGTGACCACGGCCGCTTCGACCGCGGCATCGAGGACACCCTGGCGCTGTCGCGCGCGCTGAGCCGCATGTCGCTCCACCAGATGCCCCAGCTCATGACCCAAAGCGGCAGCGAGCTCGGCCTCATCGTCGAGATCGGCCAGCAGCCCGCGCGTGACGAAAATGTAGTTGCCGAGAGCATGGGCATTGGGACTGGGCATATCGAGCACCACGAATCGGTAGGTGCCGCGGAGCGCCGATTGCGAAACCAGCTTCTGGCCAACTCCGTCGACGTAGGCTTGCAGCGGCGCGCTGGGATAAGGTGCGCCGACCTCGCGCTCGATCTCCGGCGGCAGGGCAGGGGCGCCGCGCGCGGCTGACGCCGATGCGTCAGACGGACCGACCTGCGGCGCACAGCCAACGAGCCAGACCAGGAGCGCGATAAGCGGCAAAATTCGGCGGAAAACCACAAATCCTCCTTCGCGCCCGGCGCGACCATTAACGCTCCTATGAGGTGCTCGCAATCGTCGCCGGATTGGCGTCGTGAGACTGGAACAAAGCTCGGCTCTGTGGCAGTGATTCCATATTCGACAATGCCGCGTTCCGAGACCCCTCTTCGTTCCGACCTGTTTCCTGAAATCTCGCCCTTCGCCAGCGGGATGCTGGCAGTCGACGGGCGGCACACGGTCTACTGGGAGCAGAGCGGGAACCCTGGCGGCGTGCCGGCCCTGTTCCTGCACGGCGGTCCAGGGGCCGGATCGGCACCTGTACATAGGCGCTTCTTCGACCCGCAGTTCTACCGAATCATCGTCTTCGACCAACGTGGCTGCGGCCGGTCGATGCCGCTCGGGGAGCTGCAGGACAACACGACAAGCCATCTCGTGGCCGACATGGAGAAGCTTCGGGCGCATCTGGGCATTGCGCAGTGGCTTTTGTTCGGCGGCTCCTGGGGCAGCACCTTGGCGCTCGCCTATGGCCTGAAATATCCCGATCGTGTCAGCGGCTTCATTCTGCGCGGCATCTTCCTCGGCGCCCGGTCGGAGATCGATTGGTTCTTGCACGGCATGCGCGCGATCTTCCCCGAAGCTTGGCGCGACTTTGTCGAGCATTTGCCGGACGCCGAGCGCGGCGATCTCCTGGGCAACTACTATCGCCGCCTCATCGATCGCAATCCCGACTATCATCGACCGGCAGCACGGGCCTGGAGCCGCTACGAAGCGGCTTGCTCGACGCTCTATCCGACGGCGCGCGCGCCGTTCGAATCGGACCACGGCGGCTTTGCGCTCGCCCTGTCGCGGATCGAGGCGCACTACTTCGCCCATGGCACGTTCGTGCCCGAAGGTTGGCCCTGGGCCGAGCTGTACCGAATCCGCCACCTGCCCAGCACGATCGTGCAAGGTCGCTATGACATCGTCTGCCCGCCCGTGACGGCCGACGCTCTCGCGCGGGCCTGGCCGGAAGCCCGCTACGTCGTCGTTCCCGATGCCGGCCATAGTGCGCTCGAGCCCGGCATTCGCGCCGCCTTGGTCAACGCCACCGAAAGCTTCCGGCTTGCCGCGAGCGAGGATCTCTTTGCGCCGCGCTTCCCGTGGGAGACCTGACTGTGGGAGACTTGACTGGCATGTCGTTCGAGCTTCCCCCCGAGCAGACCTGCGCTGCAGCCTGGTATGGACCGGAAATGGCCAAGCGCAGCGATTGGCTGATGCAGCTTGATCCAAGCGAGGTCGCCGAGATCGAAGCTGCCGCCAAGCCGCTGGCCGCTCGCGAGGCCGACATCGCGGCGATCACCGCGCAAGACTTTCCGCTGCCTACGCTGGCGACCAGACTCAAGGCACGCGTGCGGGACGAAGTGCTGAATGGCCGTGGCTTCCTGTTGATGCGCGGCCTTCCCGTCGAGCGTTGGTCGATGCGCGAAGCGGCAACCGCGTTCTTCGGCCTGGGCTGTCATCTCGGAAGCGCGCGCTCGCAGAACGGCAAAGGCCACGTGCTGGGCCATGTGCAGGATCTTGGCCTCGATGTGAAAGATCCAAACGTGCGCATCTACCAGACGCACGAGCGACAGACCTATCACACCGATTCCTGTGACGTCGTCGGCTTGCTTTGCCTCAAGACCGCTCGCAGCGGCGGCCTGTCAGCGCTAGTGAGCTCGACCACGATCTTCAATGAGATGCATCGCCAAAGGCCCGACCTGCTGAAGCTACTCTTCGAGCCATTGGCCACAGATCGTCGCGGCGAAGTGCCTGAAGGCCGGAAGCCTTACTTCGAGGTCCCGGTATTCAGCTGGCACAAGGGCTTCCTGACCGCGATCTATCAGCGCCAGTACATCGACTCCGCCCAGCGTTTCGCCGATGCGCCTCGGCTTTCGCCCGCTCAGATCGAAGCGCTCGACCTGTTCGATGCGCTGACCAACGATGCCAGACTGCACCTGTTCATGGAATTCAAGCCCGGCGATGTGCAGCTCGTGCACAATCACACCATGCTGCATGACCGGACCAGCTTCGTGGATTGGCCGGAACCCGAGCGACGGCGCCATCTGCTACGGCTGTGGCTCGCAGCATCAGAAGCCCGTCCTCTGCCCGAGACTTTCGCGCAGCGCTACGGCACCGTCACGGTAGGCGATCGTGGTGGCATTATCGTGCGCGGCACAAGGCTGCAGGCTCCGCTGGAAGCTGCCTGACCGCGCAATAAGGGTGGTTGACCGGGACCATCGTCGTCCCTAAGTGAAGCCCGCCAAAAGAAACCACAGTGAATAGGGATAACGTATGGCCAGCGATTCAACCGCGGGCGACGCCCCGGCTGAGATGCCGGTCGAGACGTCCGACGAGAACCTCGATAGTGCAGCGAAGCCGGAAGGCGGCGTTGCCGAACAGCTGCAGCAACTCCAGGCCGAGAAGGCCGAGCTGCAGGACAAGCTGCTGCGCGCTCTGGCCGAGACCCAGAACGTGCGTCGACGCGCCCAACAGGACGTCGAACGCGAGCGCAAGTTCGGGATCGAGCGATTTGCCAAGGACGTGCTCTCGGTCGCAGACAACCTCGGGCGAGCGCTTTCCGCCCTGCCCACCGACTCGGAGGGCATCGATCCTGCCCTGCGCAATGTGATCCTGGGCGTGCAGGCGACCGACCGGGAGCTGCAGTCGGTGCTGGAGCGTCACGGCGTGACGCGCATCGAGTCCCTCGGGAAGCCGTTCAACGCCGAGTTCCATCAGGCCATGATGGAGGTCGAAGATTCCACAGTGCCGTCGGGGACGGTGGTGCAGGAGCTCATTCCGGGCTACCTGATCGCCGGTCGCTTGCTGCGGGCTGCCATGGTAGCGGTTTCCAAGGGCGGACCGGCGATGCGGCCATCCGGCAACGGGACGGCCAGCAACGAAAATTCGGTCAGATAGATGCCGCTTGGGACCTCGACTTTGCGGCAAAATTCCGCTTTTTTCAGCCCGTCGGACATTGCAGGCGGCCTCATAGGACCTATATAGCCCCTGTCCTGACCCGGTTTTTCCGGCAGGTAACATGTATCGGGGGCCGTCCTGGCGCCTTTGGGGCCGCGGCGGCTTGCTAGGGAAGAGAGAACAGTCATGGCGAAAGTCATTGGTATTGACTTGGGCACGACCAATTCGTGCGTCGCGGTCATGGAAGGCGGCGACACCAAGGTTATCGAAAATTCCGAAGGCGCGCGCACCACGCCATCCATGGTCGCCTTTACCGACAGCGGCGAGCGCCTTGTCGGTCAGTCGGCCAAGCGCCAAGCGGTGACCAATCCGCTGAAGACCCTCTATTCGGTCAAGCGTCTCATCGGCCGCCGCTTCGACGACCCGATGGTCACCAAGGAAATGTCGCTGGTGCCCTTCAAGATCGTGAAGGCCTCCAACGGCGACGCCTGGGTCGAGGCCAACGGCCAGCAGTACAGCGCCAGCCAGATCTCGGCTTTCATCCTGGGCAAGATGAAGGAGACCGCCGAGGCCTATCTCGGCGAGAAGGTCGAGCAGGCGGTCATCACCGTTCCAGCCTACTTCAACGATGCCCAGCGCCAGGCCACCAAGGATGCCGGCCGCATCGCGGGCCTCGACGTCCTGCGCATCATCAACGAGCCGACCGCTGCTGCCCTTGCCTACGGCATGGACAAGCGCAAGAACGGCATGATCGCCGTCTACGATCTCGGCGGCGGCACCTTCGACGTGTCGATCCTGGAGATCGGCGACGGTGTGTTCGAGGTGAAGGCCACCAATGGCGACACCTTCCTGGGCGGCGAGGACTTCGACGCGCGCGTCATTGCCTACCTGGCGGACGAGTTCAAGAAAGAGCAGGGCATCGACCTGCGCAACGACAGGCTGGCCTTGCAGCGCCTCAAGGAGGCGGCCGAGAAGGCCAAGATCGAGCTCTCCAACTCCAAGGAGACCGAGATCAACCTGCCGTTCATCACCGCAGACCAGACCGGACCCAAGCATCTCGTGATCAAGCTGTCGCGCGCCAAGCTCGAGGCTCTGGTCGATGATCTTGTCCAGCGCACGCTGGAACCCTGCCGCGCTGCGTTGAAGGACGCCGGCCTGCAGGCGGGCCAGATCGAGGAGGTCATTCTGGTCGGCGGCATGACGCGCATGCCGAAGGTCATCGAGACGGTGAAGCAGTTCTTCGGCAAGGAGCCGGCCCGCAACGTCAACCCCGACGAAGTCGTGGCGGTTGGTGCGGCGGTGCAGGCGGCCGTCCTGAAGGGCGAGGTCAAGGACGTCCTGTTGCTCGACGTGACGCCGCTGTCGCTCGGCATCGAAACGCTGGGTGGCGTGTTCACGCGCCTGATCGAGCGCAACACGACGATCCCGACCAAGAAGAGCCAGACCTTCTCGACGGCCGACGACAACCAGACCGCGGTCACCATCCGCGTGTTCCAGGGCGAGCGCGAGATCGCTGCCCAGAACAAGCTCCTGGGTCAGTTCGACCTGGTCGGTATCCCGCCAGCCCCACGCGGGATGCCGCAGATCGAGGTCACCTTCGACATCGACGCCAACGGCATCGTGCAGGTCTCGGCCAAGGACAAGGCCACCAGCAAGGAGCAGCAGATCCGGATCCAGGCTTCTGGCGGCTTGAGCGAAGCCGACATCCAGAAGATGGTGAAGGATGCCGAGCTGCACGCCGAGGAGGACAAGAAGAAGCGCGAGCTGATCGATGCCCGCAACCAAGGCGAGGCGCTGGTCCACTCGACCGACAAGAACCTCAAGGAATACGGCGACAAGGTCGGCGCGGCCGAGAAGTCTTCGATCGAAAGTGCGCTCGAGGGCCTGAAGTCCGTCCTGACCGGTGAGGACGCCGAAGCGATCAAGACCAAGACCAACGAGCTCGCCCAGGCGGCGATGAAGCTCGGCGAGGCGATGTACAAGGCTCAGCAGGCCGAGGCGCAGACCGGTGCAGGGCCGGGTGGCGCGGCCGGCGGAGCAGGTGGTGCCGCGAACCAGGCGAAAGATGACAAGGTCGTCGACGCCGAGTTCGAGGACGTCACCGACAAGAACAAGAAGACGGGCTCTGGCTGAGCCGGAACAACAACCAAGGACCGGCCTCCCGCGCGCGTGGGAGGCCGACCTGTTAAGCGGCAAGTGGGGGCTGCGTAGAGCGTATGTCGCAAGACTATTATGAGCTGCTCGGAGTGGGCCGCACCGCGAGCGCCGACGACATCAAGAAGGCGTTCCGCAAGCTTGCCATGCAGCATCATCCGGACCGCAATCCGGGCGACAAGAATGCCGAGAAGAAATTCAAGGACGTCAATCACGCCTACGACATCCTGAAGGATCCCGAGAAGCGAGCGGCCTACGACCGCTATGGTCCCGCCGCTTTCGAAGGCGGCATGGGTCCGGGTGGCCCCAATGGGCCGTTCCACGGCCAAGGCTTCGATTTCGGATCAGTATTCGGCGATATCTTCGAGGAGATGTTCGGCGCTGCCGGCGCCCGGGGCCGGGCGCGCGCGGACACGCGCGGCCAGGACCTTCGCTTCAATCTCGAGATCACGCTCGAGCAGGCCTATTCGGGCACGGAAGCCACCGTTCGCGTGCCGAGTTCGGTCGGTTGCGAAGCCTGCCATGGGAGCGGTGCCGAACCGGGCTCCAAGCCACAGCCGTGCCCGACCTGCCACGGTCGTGGCCGCATCCGGGCCCAGCAGGGCTTCTTCACCGTCGAGCGCACCTGCCCTGCCTGTCATGGCGCGGGCCAGATCATCGACAAGCCGTGCCGCAGCTGTGCCGGCCAAGGCCGCGTGCGCCGCGACAAGACGCTTAAGGTCAACATCCCGGCGGGCGTCGAGGACGGCACGCGCATCAGGCTCTCCGGTGAAGGTGAAGCGGGTACGCGCGGCGGACCGGCGGGCGATCTCTACGTCTTCCTCTCCGTTCGGCAGCATACTCTGTTCGAGCGCGATGGCGCCGACATCCATTGCCGTGTGCCGATCTCGATGGTCCAGGCGACGTTGGGCGGCAACATCGAAGTGCCGACGCTGGACGGCAAGATGGCGCGCATCAATGTTCCGGCAGGTGCGCAGGGCGGCCATCAGTTCCGCCTTCGCAGCAAGGGCATGCCGATCATGCGCTCCACGCAGCGCGGCGACATGTACATCGAGATCAACGTCGAGACGCCGACCAACCTCACGGCGCGGCAGAAGGAGCTGCTGAAGGAATTCGAGAAGGCCGGCAAGACCAGCCCAGAATCCGAAGGCTTCTTCAGCAAGGTCAAGGAGATGTTCGGCGGATAGCGCCGGCCTCCCTATTCCTCGTTGGCGAACCCGCCGACGGGCTTAAGGCCTTCGATCCACGTTTCGCCATCCTTCTTGATGACGTTGCGCGGCTCGATGCCACCATGCTTTGCCAGGGCTGCCGCCAGCCTCTCCGAATGCGTCACCAGCCAGATCTGCGTTCGCTCGGAGGCCTTCGCGATCAATCGCGCCAGCGGCTCCAGCAGGTCGGGATGCAGGCTGCTCTCCGGCTCATTCAAGGCCACGAAGGCTGGCAGGCGCAGCGCCATGAGCGCACCCATGAGCGCCAAGTACCGCACCGTGCCATCCGACAGCTCCGAGGCCTGGAAGACGCGCCTGGGATGTTCGGGCAGCACCATGCCAAACGAAGCGTCTCTCTCCGGCACCGGTACTGACAATGTCGCTCCCGGGAATGCATCATCGATGGCCCGATTGAGATCGCCGGCGTCGCGCCGGATATGCACCAGCGTCGCAAGGACGGCTGCCAGATTCGAGCCATCGGATGCCATGGTCGGGCTCGTCACGGCCAAGCATGGCCTTCGCAACGCCGAGTCCGCGTCGGTGCGCAGGTTGTGATAGAAGCGCCAGTCGAGCATGGCGCGGCGAATACGATGCACTTCAGCGAATCGCTGAGGCTCGTCGAACGAGCCCAGCGCCGTCTCGGACACCAGCAGGTCCCGGCTGATCTCAACCTGACCATCGTCAGCATCGCGCGCCGTTACCAAGGGGCCGCGCCTTTGAAGCAGCTTCGTCTTCCGGCCGCGATGATGAAAGGTCAGGATCTCTTCCTTGATCTGCGGCTCAAGCGGAAAGGCGCCTGGCCCGGAAGGCGACGGCAATCCTGCCGCAGCCTCATACGAATAGGCGATGCCGTCGGAGTCGGCCGTACCGAACGCTGCTGAAAGCACAATGCGCACGGGCTCGCCGGCACGACGGCGACCCGCCCACACGGCGGACTGCATGCCTCCCTCGGCCGCGAGCTCGCGCGCCAGTGTCCCGCTCGCCGCCGCCTGCAGAAGCTGCAGGACACGGTAGAGATTGGTCTTCCCGGCACCGTTGGCGCCAACAAAAACGGTCAGCGGCCCGGTCGGAAAGCGAATCGACCGCAGCGAACGATAGTTGGACGCATGGATCTCGCGGACGACCAAGCTCATCGCCGCAACGCTGCGGTATCAGCTTCAGAAGTTCAACCGATCTATGGTTGCTTTAGGCTGCCAACACGCAGCGCACCAAGTGGCTGTCGCCGACCGGATTGAGGGGCGGTGGCGCGACCACGCAGCGCGGCTCGGCGAAATTGCAGCGTGGCGCGAAGCTGCAGGCTTTGGGGGCCTGCCCTAGATCGGGCGGTGCGCCGGGAATGGCTTCCAACCGCTGGCCGCGCAGACCGTCGTGGACCGTCGACGCCAGCAGGCCGCGGCTGTACGGATGCTGTGGGGCATCGACCATCTGCTCGACCGTCGCCAGCTCGACGATCTTGCCGGCATACATCACGCCGATGCGGTCGGAGACCTCGACCGCCACGCCAATATCGTGCGTGACGAAGATCACGCCGAGGTCGAATTCGCGCTGCAGCTCGCGGATCAGCAGAAGGACCTGGATCTGGACCGTGGCGTCGAGCGCCGTCGTCGGCTCGTCGGCCAGCAGCAGGCTGGGATTGCAGGACAGCGCCAGCGCGATCATGGCGCGCTGGCGCATGCCGCCCGACATCTCGTGCGGGTAGGCCTTCAGGCGCTGCGCAGGCGACGGGATGCGCACCATCTCCAGGAGCTCGTGGGCGCGCTTGTAGGAGTCGGTCTCGCTCTTGCCTGTGTGGCGGCGCACGGTTTCGGCAATCTGCTGGCCTATGGTGAAGACGGGGTCGAACGCCGTGGCGGGCTCCTGGAAGATCATCGCCACCCGACCGCCGCGCAAGTCGGAGAGCGCGCGTGGTCTCATCTGCAGGACATCATCGCCCTCAAGACGGATGCTGCCCGACCAGCGCGTGCGGCGCTCGGGATGGAGGCGCAGGATGGAGCGCAGGGTGACGCTCTTGCCGGATCCCGATTCACCCAGGATACCGAGCGTCTCGCCGCGCTTGAGGTCGAAGCTGACGCCATTGACGGCATGCACCGTCCGGTCGGGCGTGACGAAGGTGACGTGAAGATCGCGCACTTCCAGCAGATTGCTCATCTCACGCTGCCTTCGAATGACCTGAGCAGGCCACGCGCATATGGCAGGCGACCGCCTGGGCACCGGTGTCGGCAAGCGCCGGCTCGACCCGCGCGCAGACATCCTCCGCGAACGGACAGCGCGTGCGGAACCGGCAGCCCGACGGCGGGTCGATCGGGTTGGGCGGATCACCCTGGATAGGCGCCTCGCGCGTGCGCTTGCGCGGATCCATCGACGGCCGCGCCGACAGCAGCGCTCGCGTGTAGGGATGCTGGGGATCGCCGTAGATTGCCTCGACCGGCCCGAGCTCGACGATCTTGCCGAGATACATCACCAGCACGCGGTCGCTGAGATACTGCACGACATTGAGATCGTGGCTGATGAACAGGTAGGTGAGGCCAAGCTCGGTCTTGAGATCGACCAGCATGTTCAGCACCTGGGCCTCGACCGACTTGTCGAGCGCGGACACGGCTTCATCCAGGATGACCAGACGCGGCCGGAGCGCCAGCGCCCGGGCGATGTTCACGCGCTGCCGCTGGCCGCCCGACAGCTCGTGCGGGTAGCGATCGGCATAGTTGTTCGGATCAAGTCCGACCTTGGCCAGGAGGTCGCGCACCCGCTCGCGCGCCTCCTCGGCAGGAACCCCATGGGCCTTGGGCGCAAAGGCCAGCGTCTCGCCGATGGTGAGCCGTGGGTTGAGCGAGGCATAGGAATCCTGGAACACCATCTGCACCTGGCGGCGCAGCTCGCTCACCGTGATGCCATGCGGTTCGTCGACGGGATCGCCGTCGAGCACGACCGTGCCCTGGTCCGGACGAATCAGGCGGATCAACAAGCGCGCCACCGTCGACTTGCCGCAGCCCGACTCGCCCACCACCCCCAAGGTCTCACCCTTGGCCACCGACAGCGTCAGGTCGTCGACGGCGCGCACGACCTTGCGATTGCGGCCAAACAGGCCGCCGCCCACCGGGAAATGCTTGCGCAAGCCACGGGCGAGGAGCAGCGGTTGCGCGGGCCCGCCGCGATCGTCGAGAGGAAGCAGCGTGTCCATGTCAGGCCTTCACATCCATGGCGGCGCGCAGGCCGTCGCTCATGAGGTTGAAGCAGATCGAGGTGACGAAGATCATGACGCCCGGAAGCGCCGCCAGGATGGAGTTGACGTAAATCGCTTGGCGCAGCGTGTTCAGCATCAGGCCCCATTCCGGTTCGGGTGGTTTGACGCCAAGACCGAGGAAAGAAAGGCCAGCCGCCAGGATGATCGCCACGCTGATCAGCGACGTTGCATAGACCAGGATGGGTCCCAGCACGTTGCCCAGCACATGCACGCGTACAATGGTCAGCGTGCCGGCGCCGCTCGCCCGCGCCGCATCGACGAAATCGAAGCCGCGCACCTGGGTGGTCACGCTCTCGGAAACGCGACAGACCGGCGGAATGAAGACCAGGGTCAGCGCCAGCAGGGTGTTCTCGGCCCCGGCACCCATCGCGCCGGACAGCGAGATCGCCAGCAGCACGGACGGAAAGGCGTAAAAGACATCCATGACGCGCATGATCAGCATGTTCACGCGGCCGCCCAGGAAGCCCGCCGTGATGCCGAGCAGACCACCGATCAAGAGCGCGCAGGCCACTGGTGTCACACCCATGAACAGCGACAGCCGGCCGCCATAGATCAGGCGGGCCAGCATGTCCCGACCGAGCTCGTCGGTGCCCAGCAGATGGCCGGGCGAACCCAGCGGGTAGAGACGGCGGATCATCGAGGTCTTGTAGGGATCCGCAAGACCGAGCCACGGCGCGGCGAGGGAAGAAGCAACGATCAGAATCAGGATGCCGGCACAGACCAAGGTCACGGGATCGCGCCGCAGGCGACGGCCGACCGACATCCAGTATCCGCGCGTAGCGGTCGCAGCCGCCGGCTGCATCGCTGATGCGCCAAGCTCCAGCGAAGGGCTTTGCAGGGCCATGATCAGCCTCGCTTGATGCGCGGATCAACCATGGTCTGGATCACGTCCACGGTGAGATTGAGCATCATGAAGAAGAAGGCCAACACCAGTGTCGTGCCCTGCAGGATCGGCAGGTCACGGCGGAAGATGGCGCTGTTCAGAAGAAAGCCGGTGCCGGGCCAGGCGAACACCGTCTCGATCAGGATCGAGCCGCCGATCAGGTTGCCGGCCTGCAGGCCCATGACGGCGAGGCATGTCGGCGCGGCATTCTTGAGCACATGATAGAGGATCTGGCGGTCGCCCATCCCCTTCGCCTGGAGCGCCGTGACGAACTCCATGTTCAGGGTTTCTTTGATGGTCGAGCGCACGGTGCGCGTCACGACGCCGAGCGGGATCACCGACAGGGCAATGGTGGGCAACACCATATGGGCGAGATGGGCCCGGTCGAGCCGCCAGCCCGTGGAGTTCTCGGGCCCGATGCCCATCGGTGGCAGCACGCCCAGCTCGACGGCGAAGATGATCACCAGCACAATGGCGAGCCAGAAGTGCGGAACGCTGACGCCGACGAGGGAGATCGATGTCACCAGCCGATCGACGATGCGCGACTTCGCGTAGGCTGCTGCCGTGCCGAGGATGACGGCGAGCGTGAAGGCGAGCAGCGTGGCGGCAATCGCCAGGATGAGGGTGTTGCCGAAGGCGGTCGCGACCTCGGTTGCGACCGGCCGGCCCGTGCCGATCGAGGTGCCGAAATCACCGGTCAATGTCACGCCGAGCCAACGCAGATACTGGACCGGCAATGGCTGGTCGAAACCATAATACTCTTTCAGCTTGTCGACGACCTCCTTGGGCGCATCCGGCGGCACGATGGCCGAGATCGGATCGCCCGGCGCAAGATGGACGAGCGCGAAGACCAGCAGCGACACACCGAAGGCGACCGGCACCAGATAGATCAGACGCCGCAGAGCATATAGCAGCATGGCAGCTCCTTCGTTACTTGATCTCGACGGGCGTCAGATCCTGAAACCAGCTCTGCGCCTGCACGAAACCTTTCACCTTGGGGCTCATGGCGCGCGGGTTGAGGTCGTGCGCGATATAGACCCAGTAGGCCTGGTCGACGATGTAGCTGTGCACGTCGGCCAGCGCCTTGGTCTGCGCGGCACGGTCGAACGTTGTGTGCGCCTTGTTGATCATGTCGTCGAGCTTGGGATCTTTCAGGATGCCCCAGTTGGCGCCGATGGGTGGCACGAACCCTGAATGGTAGAGCCGCATGAACGCTGAATAGGGATCGACCGTGGCACGGCTGATGTTGATGCCGTTCACGCCAGCCTTTGTCGCAGCGTCACCTGTCACGGGCTGGAAGGAGAAGTTGACCAGCGCGTTCCATTCCATGACCTCGAACTCGGCATCGAAACCGACCGCGTTCAGGTTCTCCTGGACGTACTCGTTCATCGGCAGCGGCAGCATCTGGCCCGAGCCCGACGTCGAGATCGCGATCTTGATCTTGGGCTTCTTGCTGGCGCTGTAGCCTGCCGCGGCCAGAAGCTTCTTGGCTTCGGCGGGATCGTACTTGATGTCGAAGCTGGGCGAGCCGAACCAGGGATGGCCGGGGTAAACTACGCCTTTCGACTCGATCATCATGCCGCCCAGCAGCTTGGTGAGGCCCGCACGGTCGATCGCCAGGTTAGCCGCCTTGCGCACGCGGATATCGGTCCACGGTGACCCTTCGACCATGCTGGGCTGATAGGCCCAGTTGTGCGGATACTTGTTGGTCACAATCACCATGCCGCCCTGCTTGAGGCGCGGAATGGCGTCGGGTGCCGGCACCTCGATCCAGTCGACCTGGCCGGCCAACAGCGCAGCCGTGCGCGTCGCCGCCTCCGGCATCGGGAACAGGATCACCTTATCGAGCTTGGGAACGCGCGCCTTCTCCCAGTAGCCGGCATTGCGCGATAGCTCCATACGTTCGCGCGGCACGACACGATCGACCTTGAACGGGCCCGTGCCTGACGGCTGCAACGCAAACTTGGTCCAGTCCTTGCCCACCTTCTCGAACTGCGCAGGGCTCGAGAAGAAGATGTAGGACATGTCGTAGGGAAACAGCGAATTCACGACGCGGGTCGTGAGCTCGACGGTGTACTTGTCGATCGCACGATAGCCGACGAGGGTCGGAATGCGGGCGCGCGCCTGCGCCAGCTGCTTGCGGTCGAACTGTGGCGACTTGTCGTTGAGCAGCTTCTCGAGATTCCAGATCACGGCCTCGGCATCGAAGTCCGATCCGTCATGAAACTTCACGCCCTGGCGCAGCTTGAAGATCCACTTCGTCGGCTCGCCTTCGACGGGCGCCCATTCGGTCGCAAGCCCAGGCCGAATGTCGGCGATGGTGTCGGCCTTGGACAAGTCCCAGTTCACCAGCGCGTCGTAGATCGTGTACCCGGCGAAGCGGAAGCCTTCGAACCCCTGGTCGGGCTGACCCGTCGTCTGAGGAATATCGGCGGCGGTCATGCCAATACGCAGCGTGCCTTGGCCAAAGGCCGGCATTGCAGCGACAGCGAAAACGCCGATGCTGGCGGCAACGACACGAAGGCGCTTTAGCATTCCAAGCTCCACTGTTGGCGCCTGGAAGGGCGCTCGGCCGCGACCATGCAAGGGTCAAGCCAAGAAGGGTCAAGCCAAGGCATGCCGCGGCATGTCGATTGCATGCAAGGGAACGGGAGGGATCGAATGGAGCGATCAAACAAGCCACCGACACTCGGGCCACCGACACTCGAGGAGTTTCGTGCACGCGCCGCGCTGACGGGCCTGCCGCTCACGCCTGAGGACATCGAGGAGCTGCATAAGGGCTATGTCGGATTGCTCGCATTGATGGACCGCATTCCCCAGCGCTGGGCCTGGGCCGCAGAGCCGCCACAGGTGTTCCGCGCCGATGAGTAACCGTTCCTCCGAGCTGACGACGCTCAGCATTGCCCAGGCCGGCGGCCTCCTGGCACGCGGCGAGATCACTGCGACGTCGCTGACCGAGGCTTTTCTCGCTCGGATTGAAGCTGTCGATCACAAGATCGCGAGCTACATCACCGTCACCGCCGAGCGCGCTCGCAATGCCGCGCGGCAGGCGGACATGGAGCTGAGCCAAGGCGTCCGCCGTAGCCCGCTGCACGGCATCCCCATTGCGCTGAAGGACATCTATGAGACGGAAGGGGTCCTGACCACGGGGCACTCGCATTTGCGCAAAGACTACGTGCCCGCGGTCTATGCCCAAACCGTCCGGCGGCTCAAAGCCTGCGG
>Ga0081455_10001266_pt1 | contig 31572 bp, 39 predicted proteins | sample TabmetS3T2R1_FD_70207 | JGI IMG/M metagenome (GOLD analysis project Ga0081455, IMG submission 70207) | Tabebuia heterophylla rhizosphere microbial communities from the University of Puerto Rico - S3T2R1 | ecosystem: Host-associated > Plants > Roots > Rhizosphere ... | reverse complement strand
AAGCTGCGGGGCGGCGAGATCGTCACGAGGACCCTGTAGCGGGCCCGGCTAGGACCGGGACGAGGGCCGCGGCACGAGGCAGAAGGGATGCCCGCCGGAGACGGACCCGCCCCACGCCAGATACCGCTATCGATATCGGCCGGATCGGCGAGACCCGGCGCCCGGGCCCGGCGCCTAGCGCGCCCGAACCGCCACCGCTCGCCGACGCGCTTCCCGGCCTCAGGACGGCCAGTCGGGCTTCGGTGCGGGCTCCTTGTTCAGCAGGTCGTCGAGCGAGGGCTTGGCCTGCCCCTCGGCCTTCGCGAGCTCCTGCTGGAGTCGGTCCGAGCCCGGCTCGACGTCGCCCGCCGCCTCGAGCATCTCCTCCAACGAGCTGCCAGCGCTTCCCTTCAGCCGGATCCGGAGCGCCGCCAGGACCGAGGCGTGGCGGTCGGACAACCCCTGGTTGACCTTGATCTCGGTCAGGGCCTCCTCGGCCTTGGCCAGGAGCTCCTCGTCGTCCATGGAGCAAGTGTGGCACGGTCGATCCGTAGGCGGATAGGGTGCGCACACGGACGCGAACCACGACCCGCGGCGATGACCGCCGGCCGATGAGCCGGACGGCTCGGGCAACGGTGTGCGCGCTGGCGGTCGCAGCCGTTCTCGGCTCCGCGATCCCCTCGCTGGGCGCGCCGCCGGTCGACGAGCGGGAGGTCCTCGGCGACTCGTTCGACGGGCGCCCGATCCGCGTCTTCCATCGAGGAGACCCCGACGACGTTCGGCTGCTGGTGGTCGGCTGCATCCACGGCGACGAGTGCGCCGGGGTTCGGATCGCCCGGCGGCTGCGCAGGGGGCCGCCGCGGCGCTCCCTCGACCTGTGGATCCTGCCGACCCTGAACCCGGACGGTCGGTACGCGAACACGCGACAGAACGCGCGCGGCGTCGACCTGAACCGCAACTTCCCGTACCGATGGCGTCCGGGACCCAGGGGCCGCACCTACCCGGGACGGCGGCCCGCGTCCGAGCCCGAGACGCGGATCGCGATGCACCTGATCGAGCGGATCGAGCCCGACGTGACGATCTGGTTCCATCAGCCCCTCGCGCTGGTCGACGCGTCGGGCAACGTCCGCGTCGAACGGCGATACGCCCGTCTGGTGGGGCTCCCGCTCGAGCACCTGTCCGGGCTGCACGGGACCGCGACGTCGTGGCAGAAGCACACCCTCCGCGGAACCGAGGCGTTCGTCGTGGAGCTGCCCGGCGGCCGGCTCCGCCCGCGAGACGCGCGCCGCTACGCGCGGGCCGTGTATCGCCTCGCGGCCTGGCTCGGGGCTAGAGGGGGCGGGAGGTCAGGTCGCGCTCGAGGTCGGGCGCCGAGTACCGCTCCTTGCGCACGCGCATGTCCAGGTAGATGAACACGCCGACCAGCGCCATGAACGGCATCGTGATGACCGACGCGATCGCGCCGACGATGCTGCGCGCCGCGTAGTTGTCGCCGAACGGCGCCGTCAGCAGGCTGCTGACGACCCCGTTGATCAGCGCCGCCACGACGATCGTCCCGAACACGTGCCAGCCGTACCCGCGCACCAGGTTCCACGAGCGACGCAGCGCCTCGCGCCCGCGCGTGTCCTCGATCACCAGCGCCGGGATCGAGCACGACAGGAACGTGAGCACGATGAAGCCCGGCACGATCAACAGGATGAACCCGGCCGCGATCGCGAGCGCCGAGAGCACGCCGACCAGCACGATCGACCAGAACCGCGCGAACCCGTACCGGTAGCTCTCGCCGATGTCCATGTCGCGCCCGAGGAACGTCCCGGCCGCCGCTCGGGTGATCGCGCCCGTCAGGATCGTCCACATCAGCACCGAGATCGCGAAGAACACCAGCGCGCCGAACAGACCCCCGAAGAACGTCCCGGTCGAAACCTCGACGCCGTTGCGGATCTCCTCGTTCGTGAAGCCCTCGCCGATCCACAGATTGGTGAGCAGCACCTGCACGATCGCGAGCGGCACGACGATCACCGCGACGAGCACGATCAGGTTCTGCCAGTGCCGCGCGTACAGGCGGAACGCGTCCCCGAGGATCTCGCCCACGCGGCGTGGCCGCAGCAGGCTGGGGCTCCCGGGCTGTTCGGGCAGGCGAGGGTCCATCGCCCCCACTCTATCGACCGTGCTCGGAAGTCCCCGCCCCGGGGCTCCCGGCGATGAACACGGACGCGAAGGCCGTCGCCAGCATGCCCGCGAGCGGCGCCGCGAGCGCCGCGATCGGCACCTGCGTCCCGTCGGTCCCGGAGATCAGCGACGGCGAGGCGATGCTCGCGACCGCCACGAGTGCCCAGATCGCCGAGATCAGGGTGGCGAAGGATGCCCACGAGGAGCGACCGATGTCCGGCGTCCTCCTGCCGAAGGCCAGCATCACCAGACCCGTCGCGATCACCGCGTAGATCCAGTCCAGGAAGGCCGCGAGCGGCACGTGGGTGCGATCGGTGTCCGAGATCAGGTCCGGCGCCCACAGGCTGGCCGCCGTCAGCGCGATCCAGATGGCGCTCACGGAGATCGCCGCGAACCGGTACCGGACGTCCTCGACCGCCCGCCCGTCCGTTCGGTCCGGCGCGGGCATCCGTGGGAGCTCCTGCTTGATGGTCGTGGTCGACATGACGCACCTCCATCGGTCGGCAGTTCGTCCACCGCGACCCTCCCACCCGGTCGGTGGGGGCCGAAGGGCCGTTCGTCCCGCTCCGCCCGGGCCCTGTGCCGCGTGCTCGGTCCGCGTTGCGGGCCAACGTAGACTCCGCCCGTGGAGACCCGGAAGACCGTCACGGTGCTGTTCGCCGACGTCACGGGGTCGACCGCGCTGGGCGAACGCCTGGACCCCGAGTCCATGCGGGGCGTGATGTCCCGCTACTTCGACGAGATGCGTTCGGCGATCCAGAGCCACGGGGGAACCGTCGAGAAGTTCATCGGCGACGCGGTCATGGCGGTGTTCGGCGTCCCGACGGTGCACGAGGACGACGCCCTGCGAGCCGTTCGGGCGGCGTCGCAGATGCGCGACCTCCTCGACGCGCTGAACGCCGAGCTCGAACGCGACTGGGGCGCCGTGCTCGAGATCCGCACCGGCGTCAACACCGGCGAGGTGATCGCCGGCGATCCCGCATCGGGCCAGTCGTTCGTCACGGGCGACACCGTGAACGTGGCCGCTCGCCTCGAGCAGGCGGCCGAACCCGGCGAGATCCTGATCGGCGCGGTGACGCGCGAGCTCGTCCGCGACGCGGTGCAGGTCAAGGAGACCGAGCCCCTCGAGCTGAAGGGCAAGGCCGATCCCGTGGCGGCGTTCCGCCTGCTCGACGTGATGCCGGGGTCGCCGGGGTTCGCGCGGCATCTGGACTCGCCGCTGGTCGGCCGCGAGGGCGACCTCGCGCAGCTCGCGACCGCGTTCGGGGAGGCGGTCGGCGGGCGGACGTGCCGCGTGGCGACCGTCGTGGGCGACGCGGGCCTGGGCAAGTCGCGGCTGGTGACCGAGTTCGTGACGCGCAACGGCGATCGGGCGCGGACGCTCTGGTCGCGCTGCCTGCCCTACGGCGAGGGCATCACGTTCTGGCCGGTGACCGAGCTCGTGTGGGCGGCGGGCGGGATCGGCGAGGTGGAGTCGCCTGAGGACGCGCGGGCGAAGGTTCGGGCGCTGCTCGCCGACGTGGAGGACGGCGACGCGATCGCCGAGCTGATCGAGGCGGCGATCGGCCTGAGCGAGGAGGGGACCGGGGCCGACATCCGGCAGACGTTCTGGGCCGTGCGCCGGCTGCTCGAAGTGCTGGCCGAGGACGAGCCCCTCGTGGTGGTGATCGACGACATCCACTGGGCCGAGTCCACGTTCCTGGACCTGTTGCAGTACCTGAGCGGGTTCAGCGCCGACCACCCGCTGTTCGTGCTGTGCACCTCGCGACCCGAGATCCGCGAGCGCCGTCCCGACTGGGGGAGCGTCTCGACCATGGTGATGCTCGCGCCGCTCACCGCCGCCGAGTGCGAGCGGCTGATCGCGAACCTGCTCGGCGAGGCGGGCGTCTCCGGTGAGGCCGCCGACCGGATCGCCGAGGCGGCCGAGGGCAACCCGCTGTTCGTCGAGGAGATGCTGCGCAAGCTGATCGACGACGGATCGCTCGAACGCGACGGCGGGGCGTGGGCGGCGACGCGGGACCTGTCCGAGGTCTCGGTGCCCGAGACGATCAGCGCGCTGCTCGCGGCGCGGCTCGACCAGCTGGAACCCGGGGAGCGCGCGGTGATCCAGCGGGCCTCGGTGGTGGGCAAGACCTTCTGGTGGGGCGCGGTGAGCGAGCTCTCGCCGGAGGACGAGCGCGCGCAGGTCGGCGCGCACCTGCAGACGTTGCTGCGCAAGGAGCTCGTGCGGCCCGACCGGTCGCGGTTCGCCGGCGAGGACGCGTTCCGGTTCAGCCACATCCTGGTGCGGGACGCGGCGTACGAGTCGATGCCCAAGCGCTCGCGCGCCGAGCTGCACGAGCGCTTCGCGGCCTGGCTCGAGCGCGCGGCGGGGGACCGGGCGGCCGAGTTCGAGGAGATCGTCGGGTACCACCTCGAGCACGCGTATCGGTACCGCGCCGAGCTCGGGCCGGTGGACGACGCGGGACGGGCGCTCGCGCGCGCGGCGGCCCAACGGCTGGCCGCGGCCGGCCGCCGCGCGCTCACCCACTGGGATATCGCGGCCACCGACAACCTGCTGTCGCGCGCGATCGCGCTCCTGCCCGACGACCCCCAGCGCATCGGGATCCTGCGCGACCTGGGAGTGGCGCTGGGGCAGTCCGACCTGTCTCGCGCCGACGCGGTGCTTTCCGAGGCCATGGAGGGTTCGCGGATGGCGGGCGACCTCGAGCTCGAGGCGCGCGCCGGCGTCCGGCGCCTCTTCATCCGGCTCCTGCGGGAAACGCAGATCAGCCAGGCGGCGGCCCTCGCGGAGGCGGAGAGGTACGTCGAGCGGTTCGAGGCCTCGAACGACGACGACGGCCTGGCGGAGGCGCTCGGCCTGTTGGGCATGATCCACTTCTGGCAGGGCAAGGCCGCCGTGAGCGAGCGGGACTTCGAACGCGGGCTCGAACATGCGCGGGCGGCGGGCGACCGCTGGCGGGAAGGGGAGATCCTGCGCCGGCTCGCCCTCGTGATCGACGTGGGGCCGATCCGAGCCGAGGACGGGATCCGGCGCCTGGACGAGATCCTGGCCGAGAGCCACGGCGACCGGCGGGTGGAGATCGGGGCCTCGCGGGCGCGTGCGGAGCTCGAGGCGATGCGCGGTAACTTCGCCGAGGCACGCTCGTCCATCGCCCGGGCCAAGGCGCTGGCGCAGGAGCTCGGCGACCAGGTGGCCCTGGCCGCCGTCCATCGCGACGCCGGGCTCGTCGAGATGCGCGCGGGCGACCCCGTGGCGCACGAACGCGAGGCACGCGTGGCGTACGAGATCCACCAGGGGATCGGGGACGTCGGCCACCTCGCGAGCGCCGCCCCCGATCTGGGGGAGGCCGTGTACGGGCAGGGCCGCTACGAGGAGGCTCTCGAGATCGCCGAGTTCAGCCGCAGCATCACGATCGAGGGCGACGTGGACGCGGAGGTGCGCGGGATCCAGCTGCTCGCCAAGACGAAGGCCCGGCTCGGATCGCTGGAGGAAGGGGAGTCCCTCGCGGCCGAGGCCGTCCGCCTCGCCGCCGAGACCGACTACCTCGAGCTGCACGCGAACGCGCTGCTCGACCAGGCCGAGGTGCTGGAGCTGGCGGGCAAGCCCTCGGAGGCGGCGGCCGCGGCGCACGAGGCCGTGGGCCTGTTCGCCAGGAAGGGGAACGTGGTGGACGAGGCCCGCGCGGCCGCGCTCGCCGAGTCCCTTGCGGCAGACTCGCCGTAGGTTGGCGCTAGCGGTGCGCGCGCTCGCGTATCGCGGATCAAGGGTCGAAGGGAGGAAGCGATGAGTGTTCGAGACGGGGACGCCGCAGGTGCCGGTCGGGGCTCCGACGCCCCGGTTCCGGGATTCGTCTCGATGCCCGGGCAGGAGAAGCGACCGTTCGGCGTGGTCGTTGCGTCGGCGGTGAGCGGCGTGCGGATGCTCCTTCGTCAGCACGTCGAGCTGGCGAAGATCGAGTCGGGCGAGGCCGCATCGGTTCGCGCGCAGGGCGCGGGGATGATGGCCGGGGCGGCCGTGATGGGCCTGTACGCCCTGGGGTTCGCGGCGGCGGCGGGCGCGGCCGGTCTGGCGATCGTGCTGCCGATCTGGGCCGCGATCGTGATCGTCGCCGCGGTCTTCGTCGTGGCCGCGGCGGTGCTGCTTTCGGTGGGACGCAGGGCGATGCGGACGGCGCCCAGCGCCGAGCGGACGCGAGAGATCCTGAAGGAGGACGTGCGATGGGCCAAGCAACAGATCGCAAGGTGACCGAGATCGAGGACACCCGCCGCCGGCTCGAGGCGGACCTGCGAGACCTCGAGAACCGCCTCCCGTCGCCGGTTCGATCGATGAAGGCCGTGCTGGGCGTGGCCGTGACCAGCACCGTGTTGGCCACGCTCCTGTTGCGGCGGCGATCGAAGCGGTCGGATCGGGCCTCGGCCGAGGTCGTGGTCCGGATCGTGCGCGAGGACCGCTGAGGTCAGCGCGGCGACCAGGCCACGAAGTCGCCCTCGGTGACCAGGACGGGCGCGCGGTCCGAACGCGCCGACTGGATCCAGATCCCCGTCTGGCCGTCCTCGTCCATGCCCGGGTACGCGAACGCGCTCCCGTCGGGCGACCACAGGCTCATGCTCTGCGCGTACTGCTCGAAGAACGGCAGGTACTCGTCGAACATGCGCTGGCTGGGGATGAAGCGCGGCGTGGTGAACGCCCGCCCGCCATCCCACACGCCCCACCGGAACCACACCCGGCCCTCGGCCGGATCGGGGTCCAGGTACAGCAGGCGTTCGCCGTCCGGGCTCCAGAAGAACGCGGCGACCGTCTGGTCGGTGATCTCGGTCGTCTCCCCGGAGGCGACGTCGACGACGGTGAGCGGCGATGCCTCGCCGCCCATGAACGGCTGGAACGCGACGCGCTCGCCGTCGGGGCTGACGACGAACGTGATGAGCCCCTCGAAGGGCACGAGCGACCGTCCCCGCTCCGCGTCGGCGTCCTGCACGACGAGCTGCTGGTGGCCGGCCTGCGTCGACGCGTAGACGAACGACCGGCCGTCGGCGGTCCACACGGGCGCGTTGAAGGCGCCGGGGCGGTCGGCCACCGTGGTGAGCTTCCCGTCCAGGCCGAGGGTCTGCAGCCGCGTCGTGCCGACGTGCACGAGCATCCGGTCGCCCTCGGGGCCCCACGAGAGGTAGAAGGGCTGGCCCGTGTCCAGCGGCGTCCCGGAGCTGTGGCCGGCCAGCTCCAGGATCGCGAGCTCGATCTCGCCGCCGCCGGGGGAGGCGAGGTAGGCGATCCGGGACGACGTCGGGTCCCACGACAGGTAGAACGGGGTGACCAGCGTCCGGGACTCCGTCGCCTTCGTGCCGCGGTCGGTGGACGTGGCCACGCCGACCGCGAGCGTGCTCGCCTCGGTGACGTGCAGGTGGACCCACGCGATGCGACTGCCGTCCCGGGACCACGAGGGTTGGCGAACCTCGCTGCGGCCCGGCTCGATCTCGGCCAGCGTGATCTCGCGGGAGCCGTCGGGATCCATCGTCACGAGGTTGCCGTTCTCGTCCAGGACCGCGAGGCGGCCGCCGAGCCCGTCCACCTTCGAGGGCATGGTTGGCGCCGAGCCCTCGGCCTCGGGGCTCGCCGCCGGGGCCTCGGAGGGCGGGGCGGTCGCGCTCGGGATGTCGACGTGGCGGAGGTCGGGCAGGTCGGGTTCGGAGGTGCAGGCCGCGGCGAGCAGGAGCAGGAGCGAGGCTCCGAGCGCGGCGAGCCGGCGGATCGGCATCACCGTCAAGTGTCGACCGTGGGACCGCGCACGTGCAACGCTCAGTCCTCGAGGAGCCGGACGGGCAGCCGCTGCCCCCTGGCCCTCGCGGCCTCGTCCCAGGCCCTCACCGCCGCCCCGTTCAGGCGCCTGCTCGCGGTGACGATCGTGAAGGCCGCGGGCGTGATCCTGCGCAGCTCCCGGGGCAGGACCGGGAGCGAGACCGTGGCCTCGGGGCGGGCTCGGGGCGAGTAGGGCGCGACCAGCGTGGCGCCCGGCCCGTTGCGCGAGGGGTCGAGCATCACACGGCCCTTGCGGTCGGCCTTGCGGAACTCGGCCGTGACGAGGTCGGGCTTGCGCTCGATCACGATCTCGGCCAGGCGGTTGGCGGCCCGGCGCAGCTGCTCGGCGGATACGTGGCGGACGATCGGGACCACGACGTGGATGCCCTTGCCGCCCGTGGTCTTGACGAGCGGCTCGAGGCCGAGGTCGTCCATCGTCTCGAGCACCAGGAGCGCGACCTCCACCGCGGCCTCGAACGCGTCGTCGGGAGGGTCGATGTCGACGACGAACAGGTCGGGCTTGTTCAGCAGGTCCTTGCGCACCGGCGCCGGGTGGAGCTCGAGCGCCGCCTGGTTGCCGAGCCACGCGAGCGTGTCCGCGTCGTTGCACAGCGTGTAGGCGACGTCGCGGCCGGCGCTCGGCGCGGGGATCGTGACGGTCTTGATCCACGTGGGAGCGTACTTCGGCGTGTTCTTCTGGAAGTAGCGCTCGCCGCCCACGCCGTCGGGCGCGCGGATCACCGAGAGCGGCCGGTCCCGCAGCCAGGGGAGGAGGTGTTCGGCCACCGAGGCCAGGTAGTCGACGTACGCCCGCTTGGTGATCCCGAGATCGGGCCACAGGAGCTTGTCGGGGCGGGTGATCTCGACGCGGGCGCTCGGCGTGGTCTTCGGCACCCCTAGATGTTGCCGGTTCGAGGAGCGAATTGGGAGGCTTTCCCCGCGGCGGACGATACCGAAAGCGATATCGGCCGCTCTGAGTTCGCGCCTCGACGAGCCGTCACGTCGGTGATCCGCCCTCCGCGCGACTGCGCATACCTCCTGAACGTCATCCGCATCCCGATCCGGAAGGAGGGACGTTCATGAGCACCGATTACGTCGCCGGAGCACCCGCACGGACCGGCAGCCGAACGTGGGGCGAGATCGTCACCGCCGTGCTGGGCGCCGTGTACCTGGTGGTGGGCGTCGCCGGCTTCTTCGTGACGGGCGGGGTCGGCGTGGCCGACACCGAGGGCACCAAGCTGCTCGGCCTGTTCGAGGTGAACCCGTTGCACAACGTCGTGCACCTCGGGATCGGCGCCGCGCTGGTCGTGGCCTACCTGGCCGGACGCAAGGCCGTCGGCATCGTGGCGACCTTCATCGGCGCCGTGTACCTGATCGTCGGCCTCACCGGCCCGTTCGTGACCGGCACCGACGCGAACATCCTGGCGCTGAACTCGCTGGACCACGCGCTGCACCTGGGATCGGCCGCGGTCCTGCTGGCCGCCGGCATCAACGCGCGGCGGGCGGCTCGCTCCGCTCGCTGATCCGATCCGTTCCCCGGGCGAGGCCCGATATCGATCCGGATATCGGGCCTCCCTGTCTGCCCGCCCTCGCCGTCGGGAACGCCCCTATCATCCGGCCCTACCGGATGGGGGCGTGATGTCGACGGCGGTGGAACCCGAGGCCGAGCAGGGCCGCATCCCCCGGCTGCTCCCGGGGCTGGCCGTCTTGCGCTCGTACGAGCGCGCGTGGCTGAGCAGGGACGCGATCGCCGGCCTCGTGCTGGCGGCGTTCCTCGTGCCGGTGGGCATGGGCTACGCCCAGGCGTCGGGGCTGCCGGCCATCACCGGCCTGTACGCGACGATCGTCCCGCTGATCGTCTACGCGATCGTCGGGCCCTCTCGGATCCTGGTGCTCGGGCCGGACTCCTCGCTCGCCCCGATCATCGCGGTCACGGTCGTGTCGCTGGCCGCCGGCGATCCCGACAAGGCGATCGCGCTCGCCGGCGTGACCGCGCTCATGACCGGCGGGCTGCTCGTGCTGTCGGGGCTGTTGCATCTCGGCTACCTGACCGACCTCCTGTCGCTGCCGATCCGCTACGGCTACCTGAACGGGATCGCGCTCACCGTCATGGTGAGCCAGCTCCCCAAGGTGTTCGGCTTCTCGACCGACGCCGAGGGACTCATCGACGAGGCGAGGGCGTTCGTGCGGGGTGTGGCCGACGGCGAGACCGTCCTCGCGGCCCTGGTGATCGGCCTCGTGTCGATCGTGGTCGTGTTCGGGGGCAAGCGCGTGGCGCCGAAGGTGCCCTGGGTGCTCGTGGCCGTCGTGGGCGGGGCGGTGGCGGTGTCCCTGTTCGACCTCACGACCGTCGACGTCGTGGGGGCGCTCCCGCGCGGACTGCCCTCGTTCGCCGTGCCGACGGCGTCGTTCGACGAGCTCGCGACGCTCGCGGCCGCGGCCGTGTCGATCGCGCTGGTGGCGTTCGCCGACACCAGCGTGCTCTCGCGCACCTACGCCGCCAAGCTCGGCGACGACGTGGACCCCAACCGCGAGATGATCGCGCTCGGCGCCTCGAACCTTGCCACCGGCCTGTTCCAGGGGTTCCCGATCTCCAGCAGCGCGTCCCGGACCCCGGTCGCCGAGTCCGCCGGCGCCAGGACCCAGGTCACCGGCATCGTCGGGGCGGTCGTGATCGCGCTCATGCTGCTGTTCGCCCCCGCCGCGCTGCAGAACCTCCCGCAGGCCACGCTCGGCGCGATCGTGATCGTGGCGGCCACGAGCCTGATCGAGGTCCGGAAGGTCCGGCAGCTGCTGCGGGTGCGTCCCTCGGAGTTCTGGGTTTCGCTCGCGTGCCTCCTCGGCGTCGCGCTGCTCGGCGTGGTCGCCGGCATCTTCCTGGCGATCGGGATCGGCGTCGCGCAGTTCCTGCACCGCGCGTGGCGCCCCTACGACGCGGTCCTGGGCCGGGTGGCGGGCATGAAGGGGTACCACGACGTCACGCGTCATCCCGAGGGCACGCAGATCCCGGGCCTGATCCTGTATCGGTGGGACGCGCCGCTGTTCTTCGCGAACGCCGCGCGGTTCACCGACCGCGCGTTGCGTCACGTTCGGCGCGCCGGCCCCGACTGCCGGTGGATCGTCGTGGCGGCCGAGCCGATCACCGACATCGACGCGACCGCCGCGGCCGAGCTGCGCGAGCTCCTGGACGACCTCGACGCGCGCGGGGTCCGGTTCGCGTTCGCCGAGCTGAAGGGGCCGGTGTGGGACCAGCTCGTCGTGTACGGGATCGCGGAGCGGATCGGGGAGCGCTACCGGTTCCCGACCCTGGGGACTGCGGTCAAGGCGTACGTGGAGGAGACCGGGACGCCCTGGGTCGACCCGAACCCCGACTGAGCGACGCCTAGGTCTGACTCAACAGCTCAAGGAAGAGCGCCTCGGTGTCCGGAGAAGGGTCGACGCCGAGCTCGGCGGCGAGCAGCCGACGACAGTCCTCGTACACCCGAAGCGCCTCCGCTCGATTGCCGAGAGCCGTGTGCAGGCGGATCAACCGTTGGTATCCCGTCTCCCGGAAGGGCTCCAGCTCGATGGATCCGCGCGCCGCCTCGACGGCGAGCGCGGGTTCGTCGTTCGCGAACCAGATGTCCGTCAGGCAATCCAGCGCCCGTACCAGGATCGCGTGCAGGCGCCCCCGCTCGCGTTCGATCCAGTCGCCTTCCTCGCCCGGCAGGAACGGCCGCCTCGCGGAGATCGCCGCGATGTTGCAGGGTCCCCAGGCCTGCTTCACCTCGCCGGAACGCAGCCGTGCCTCGGCCTCGTCGATCGCCTCGGCGGCCGCCTCGCGGTCGATCCAGACATCACCGCCGATCCGCAGGAGATAGTTGCCGTGCTCGGCCTTCAGGCTCAGGGACCCCGCACCCACGACCTGATCCAGAAGCTTCCGAAGCTTGCTGATGAGCGCGTGCAGGGCCGAACCCCACGCGGGCGGAAGCTCGTCACGCCACAGCGCCTCGGCCAGTTCCTCGGGCGTGACCGGATGCTGGCGGTTGCAGACGAGGTAGGCGAACAGCTTGCGACCCTGACGACCGGGGAACCGCGGCTCGGTGATCAGGCCGTCCTCGCTCTCGATCTCCACCCGACCGAGGACGAAGACCCGGGTCACCATCGGTGACCCCAAGGATCCTCCAAGTCGCCCCCAACCACGGCCGCTCATTGTGGCACGGCGACGGAACCGGACCAGGAGAAGGAGGTCGCCATGCAGGAGCTCCACGAGCAGCAAGCGCTCCCGACCCGGCAGCGGAAGCCGGCGGGCGGCGTGTTCGACGAGGTGCCGCGGGTGCTGTACGTGATCGCCCACGTCGCGTTCCTGGGCATCGGGATCTGGCTGTGGATCGCGGCGAGGCAGAGCGCGCTGCCGTACTCGGGCGCCCTGGTGCTGTACGTGGTCTCGCAGGTGGGCTTCCTCGCCTACTTCGGCAACCTGATCACCATGAAGACCGCGGTGCTGGTCGAGCAGATGGCCGTCGCGGCGATGCTGATCCTGATCGTCCTCCAGGCCACCTAGCCGTGGGGTTGGAGCCACACGCCCCCGAAGGCCGGGGTAGCATCGCGCAGGCCCGGAGGCCGAGGGTCAAGGAACCCTCCCGATCCGAGAGGACCATCCGTGGCAAAGACCTTCACCTGCACGTGTGGGGTCGTCCTTCGCGGTGAGACGGACGACGAGCTGGTCGCGAACACGCAGCGCCATGCGCGCGAGGTACACGACATGGAGCTCACTCGTGAGCAGATCCTGGCGATGGCGCGGGCGGACTGACCTCCCGGAACCCACCGGGTCGTGACGTAGAGCTATCCCGCTTCGGTCAACGCGTGACCTCGATCACGCCGTAGACGTTGCCGTCGGGGGCGCGGAAATGCGTCCAGGCGAGGCCGGCGCTCTCCGAACGCTTGGGCCCGAGCACGATCTCGACGCCCGCGCGGCGGAGCTCCTCGGTCGCCGCCTCGACGTCGTCGACCCGGAACTCGGGCACCGGCCCGGTCGTGAGGTGGCCGTTCACCGAGGGCCCGAACACCTCGGCGAGGCCGCCGTCGGGTAGGCGGAAGGCCCACAGGTCGTCGCCGGCGTGGACCGGCTCGAGCCCGAGCACGTGCTGGAAGAACGCGGCCATCGCCTCGGGCTGGTCGGTGCGGGTTCCCACGAACCCGATCGTGTGCACCTTCATGGGTTCACCCCTTCGAGAGTCGGGACCAGACGTCCTGGGGCTCGAGGCCCTCGAACGTGTGGACGACCAGGTCGGCCTCGGAGGTGTCGAGGCCGGCCGTCGCGTCGTTGGGGACGCACAGGCAGGGCAGGCCGGCCGCCTTGGCGGCGCGGATCCCGTTCGGCGAGTCCTCGATCGCGAACGCCCGCGACGCCGGAACGTCCAGCAGCTCGAGCGCCGCCTCGTACAGGTGCGGGTTCGGCTTGGCGCGCCCGGCGTCGCCGTCCGCGCACGCCATCGCGGCCCATCCGTCGGGCCACCCCAGGTGCTCCAGGTTCGTCACGAGCCACTCGCTGCGGCCGCTGCTCACGACCGCGCGGTGCACGCCGGCCCCGTCGAGCTCCCGAAGGAACGCCTCCACGCCCGGGCGGAGCGGCACGTCGAGGGCGGCCTCGCGGATCCGCCGCTCGGTGCGGTCGCGGATCTGCTCCGCGTCGAGCCCGTCGACGAGGGCGGCGAGGGACCCGTACGGATCGAACCCGCCGAACGTGCCGATCGCCGCCGACCACGTCTGCAGCGTGAGCTCGTGGCCGTGCTCCGCGTACAGGTCGCGGAGCACGCCGAACACCGCCGACTCCGAGTCCCACAGCGTGCCGTCGAAATCGAACAGCACCGCGCGCAGCTCGGTCACGGGAGGAACCCGCGCACGGCGGCGTAGAACGCGTCGGCGGACGCGTCCCAGGTCGGGAGGGTCTGGGCGCGGCGGCGCGCGCCCTCGGCCAGGCGTTCGCGGAGGCCGCGGTCGGTGACGACGGCGCGGAGGGCGGCCGCCAGGCCCGCCGCGTCCCCGGGTTCGGCCATGAGTGCTTCGCGGCCGTGTTCGGCCAGGCGGGGGAGGTTGCCGGCGCGCCACCCGACGACCGGCAGGCCGGCCTTGATCGCCTCGGCCCAGGCGGTGCCGTACGCGTCGACGAACGAGGACATCGCGAACACGTCGGCCGAACGATAGAGGCGGCCGACCTCCTCGACCGGAACGGACCCGGTGACCACGACGCGTTCGCGCAGGTCGGGCGCCGCGATCCGTCGCCGGACGCGTTCGGCGTATCGGGGATCGGCCTCGGTGTCGCCGACCAGCCACAGCGTCGCCGCCTCGGGCGGCAGCGCGGCGAACGCGCCCACCAGCTCGAGGACGCCCTTGTGCGGCGTCCAGTTCGCGACGCAGAGCACGGCGACGCCCCGGCCGCGGCGCAGGTCGAGCGCCGGGCCGCCGATGTCGGGGACGTCACACCCGGGCGGCACGACCACGATCCGCTCGGCCGGCACGCCCACCTCGCGCAGGTCATCGAGCAGGCTCCCGGCCGCCGCGACGACGCCGGCTGCCGAGCGATACGCGCGGCCGTCCAGCCGCCGTCGCAGCTCTCGCCGCACGCCGTTGCCTCCCAGGCCTCCCGGCGGCTGATGGACCACCGCCACGATCGGCGTCCGGGTCCGGCCGATCCACGGCGCGACGAACGCGGCCGCGATGCTGTCCAGCAGGATCGCGTCCGATCCGCGGGCGGCCTCGCGGACCACGCCTCCCGCCCGGAGCGTCGCGATCGGGCGGGGGAGCGCCGGCACGGACGCGAACCGCAGCGCGGCCCCGTGCTCTTCGGCCGCCGAGGCCATCATGCGGTGGTAGCGGTAGCCGCCCGTTCGGCCGCCCGGGTCGCCGAGCGTCACCAGCGACAACCGGAGCGCCCGAACCTCAGACGCGCGCACGGACGCCTCCGAACGCGTCCTCGGACTCCCACACGCGAACCGCCACGACCTCGGCGCCGTCCGCGCGCAGCGGTTCGGCCAGGCGATCGTGGATCCAGGCCGAGAGGACCTCGACCGTCACGGCCTCGGTGCCGCAGACGTCCCACAGGTCGCGTTCGCGCAGCGCGTCCGTGATCTCGGCGAGCGCCGCGGTCAGCACGTCGAGGTTCACCACCATGCCGCGGGCGTCGAGGCGCTCGCGCTCGGCCACGACCTCGACGCGGTAGTCGTGCGGGTGGCGCTCGCGCTCCGGCGGCGGCTCGTCGGGCATGCGGTGGAACGCTCGGAACGACGTCACCGCGCCCACCTCGAACATCAGTACCTCAGGGCGACGTGCATCACGCCGTCGTCGCCCCGGTCGAGCGCGGCGTACGCCTCGCCGGCCCGCTCGAACGCCACCTCGTGCGTCGCGAGGAGCTTGAGCGGCAGCTCGGCCATCAGGCGCATCGCGGCGCGCCGCCGGCGAGCCACGTCCCACCGGCCGGACAGCCGGGCCGGGATCGTGGAGACCTGCGTGCTCCGGATCGACAGCCGGCGCCGGTGGAACGCGCCGCCCAGCGGCAGGGACACCTCCTTCGTCCCGTACCAGCTGCACACCAGCGCCTCGCCCTCGTGCGCCAGGAGCTCGAGCGCGGCGGGGAGCGCCGAGGGACTGCCCGTCGCATCCACGACCAGGGGCACGCCGGCGTCGGTCGTCTTCGACGCCACCTCGTCGCGGAGCCTCGAGGCGTCCACGACCGCCAGGCCGAACGCCTCGGCCAGCTCGCGGCGGTCGCGCCGCGGATCCGCTCCGAGCACGTCGGCCCCCGCCCGCTGCAGGAGCGCGGCCGTGAGCAGCCCGACGGCCCCGAGGCCCATCACCACGACCGGCTCGTCGATCCGCGGGCCGGCGTCGAGCGAGACCTGCAGGGCGGTCTCGACCAGCGGGAACAGCGTGGCGACGCGCGCGTCCACCCCGTCGACCGGCACGACCTCGGCCGCGCCGATCGCGAACACGTCCTGGTGCGGGTGGAACGCGAAGACCGTCGATCCCTCCGCCGGCCCGTCCGGCACGGCCCGCTCGACCTCCCCGACGCAGCTGTAGCCGTAGGCGAAGGGGTAGCGGAACGAGCCCCGCAGCGAGGGGAGCGCCTCGTCCAGCTCCAGCTCCTCGTCCAGCTCGCCCCGGTAGGCGAGCAGCTCGGTCCCCCCGCTGATGCCGGACCGGCGCGTCCGGACCAGGACCTCCCCGGCCCCGGGCGGCCGGACCGGCACGCGCTCGATCTCGACGCGCCGGGGGGCCACGAACCGGAGCCGACGTCCGTCCACGGCGTCCGTGTACCCGGCGCTCGGCACCCTCAACCGGCCCGGACGATTGCCGGGCAACGCCGGTGGGAACACACCCCCCGTGCCGCCAGCCATGCCCGCCCGCCCCGGCCCCGCGCCGGCCCCGCCCGACGAGGTCGCGACCCTCACCCTGCCGACCACCTACGGCGAGTGGCGCCTGCACGCGTTCGGGTGGGCCGGGGGCCTGCACCTGTGCCTGGTCCGGGGCTCGATCGGCGACGGCGGGGACGTCCTGGTCCGGATGCACTCGGAGTGCCTGACCGGCGACGCCCTCGGCTCGGTCCGCTGCGACTGCTCGATCCAGCTCCGCTACGCGATGCGCGCGATCGCGGCCGAGGGGCGCGGGGTGCTCGTCTACTCCACGGGCCACGAGGGCCGGGGGATCGGCCTGGCCAACAAGCTCCGCGCCTACATGCTGCAGGACGAGGGGCTCGACACGGCGCAGGCCAACCGGCACCTGGGGTTCGGCGTCGACGAGCGGGACTTCGGCGGGATCGCCTCGTGCCTGGGGGCCCTCGGGGTGCGTTCGGTGCGGCTGATGACCAACAACCCCGACAAGGCCGCGGCCCTGGAGGCCGAGGGCATCCGGATCCGGTCCGTCGTGGGTCTGTCGACGGCGGCGCACGCGCGCAACCTACGGTACCTGTCGACGAAGCGGGACGTGCTGGGGCACCTCGAGCCGATCGGGGCGCCCCTTCCCGACGGCATCGGGCCACCGCCGGACGTCGGGTCGCTCCTGGGCCCGATCCGCCCGACGAAGACCCGTCCCTACGTCGTCGTGAAGTACGCGCAGACGCTGGACGGCCGCATCGCGAGCTCGACCGGTGACGCGCGGTGGATCAGCGGCGAGCAGGAGCGGCGCACCTCGCACGCGCTCCGCGCCGCGTGCGACGCGGTGCTCGTCGGCGCCGGCACCGTCCTGCTCGACGACCCGCAGCTCACGGTCCGCATGGTGCCCGGGGCCTCGCCGATCCGCGTCGTGCTCGACTCGCGTCTGACGATCGCCAACGACGCCCGCGTCCTCGCCCACGACGCCGCCACGACCCTCGTGACCACCACCGCGTCGTCCCGCGAGCGGCGGCTGGACCTGCGGCAGCGCGGCGTCTCGGTCGCGGTCGTGCCGGCCGGTCCGGACGGCGTCGACCTGGAGGCCGCGTTGGACGCGATGTTCGCCGACGGGATCCGCTCGGTCCTGGTCGAGGGCGGAGCCCGCGTGATCACCTCGTTCCTGTCCGCGGGCCTTGCCGACCGGCTCGTGGTCGCGATCTCGCCCCGGGTGCTCGGGACCGGGACCGACGCGGTGCGAGACCTCGGCATCACCGAGGTCGCGAGCTCGATCCGGCTCGAGCACCGGGCGGTGCACGTCGTGGGCGAGGACGTCCTGGTCGCCGGCGACCTCGTCCGCCAGCGCGAGGCCTGAGGCTGTCACCCTGACGCGAGGACCCACATCTCCTTGAACGGCGTCGTGATGTGCCATCTGGTCGCCACGCCGGGCGGGAGGGAGAAGAGGTCACCCGTCTCGAGATCGAGATCGCCGTGGCCCGGGATCTCGATGCGGACCGATCCCTCGAGCACGATGGCGACCTCCCGCTGCTGCGGTGTCCACGGCACGGGCCCGTCGACGCTGGTGAAGCGGGTCAGGCCGGCATGCACGCCGTCGGCGTGTACCAGCTCGTTCATCTGACTGCCCGGCACCTCGGGATCGGGCTCCCATCGGTCGGTCGAGGATGTCGAGACGAACACGCCGGGGAACGGCTCCATGGCTCTCCTCCAGGTGGGTGGCGGCAGTCGCTATCGGGCGGTTCGAAGCATGACACCGTTTCGGCTCGCCAGATCAGGGATCCGCGTGGGTTTGTCGCCGGGTGTAGGCGCGGTCCCGCCGCCTCGGGTCTAGGACCCCGGCGTCCCGTTCCGGAAGGCCTCGACCTGCCGGATCACGCCCGCCGTGTCGAACCAGGCCTGCTCGCGGCTGATGAGCCCGTCCCGGATGTCGAACACGTGCAGGATCCGGAAGCGGACAGGCGCGCCGGCTCCGACGACGCCGATGAAGGTCCCGTGGATGTGGCCCGTCGCGACCGACTCGTCCACGACGTGGTCGCCCGTCTCGAACCGCGCGACCGACTCCAGGTGGATGTCGGGTACCGCCTCCATGATCCCCTCGTAGATCTCGGCCGCGGCCCGCTTGCCGAACACGGGGCAGAGCGGATTGCCCACGTCGTCCCAGACCAGGTCGTCGGTATAGGTGGCGAGCGTGGCCTCCACGTCGTGCGCGTTCTCGGCCGCGAAGTGCCGCTCGATGATGTCCATGCCCGTTCTCCCAGCGTGGAGGAGGTCCGGAGCATAGCCCCGAACCCTCGGCACCTGGCGATGGGTCCGAGGGTCCCCCCGCGAGCGGGTATTCCGGCCCTGACCGGTGGCCCATCCGGCGCGTACCACTCGTGTGGAGGCGATCGAGATGGCCAGGTGGGAAGGGTTCCGTCAGTGTCCCGGATGCGGGTACGACCTCGCGACGGGCGAGGGCGAGCGCTCATGCAGTTGGGGCGACTGCGCCTACCTGCCCCAGGAGCTGGACGTGTTCTGCGACACGTGTCGGTTCAACCTCTTCACGATGGAGGGGAACCCCAGCTGCGAGGATCCGCTCGAGTGCTCGCATGCCGCCGAGCCCCTGTCTCACGTGGAGAACCTGCGCAGGTGGCAGAAGGCGAATCGCCTTCCCGCGTAGCGCTTCCGCACCCAGGACGGAGAAAGAGCCACGGTGCCGAGGCCCCGTGGCTCTCTCTCTGAGCGAGCGACCCTGGTCAGGCGGCCTTCTTCGTCTTGACGGCCGCCGTCGTCTTCACCGGGATCGTCCTCGGCTTCTCCGGCTCCAGCGCCTTCGCAGCCTTGGGGACGGTCACCTCCAGCACGCCGTCCGTGTACAGGGCTTCGATCTTGGGCTCCTCGAACCCCTCGGGGAGCGGGATGAAGCGCTCGAAGGCCCCGTAGGACGCCTCCAGCCGGTAGTACGCCCCCTCCTGAGCTTCCTCCTCGTGCTTGCGCTCTCCGCGGATCACGAGGGAGCCGTTCTCGATCGTGACCTTGAGGTCGTCGGGGTCGACGCCGGGCAGTTCGACGCGGATCACGAGGTCCTCGTCACGGACGAAGACGTCGGTGACCGGCACGAACGGCTTGGCGGCGAACAGCGGAAGGACCGGGCGGCTCAGCCTGATCGTGGGGCCGAACAAGGACCGCATGAGGTCGTCCATGCGCCGCTCGAGGTCGCCGATCTCGTCGTACACCGCGAGCTTCATGCTCTTCACCTCCTTCTCTACCCAAGCTAGGTCCGGGGCGGCGAGGGAGGGAGGGACACAGGTCCCGCGGTCGTGAGGCCTCCCGGGTCAGCGAGAGGCGAGGCGCCAGACGGCGTCGAGCAGGGGGTCGATCTCGGGATGGCGGCGGAGCTCCAGCACGCGTTCGCCGTGCGCTCCGGTCGGCCGACCGCTGAGGGCGAGGACGGGATGCCCGGCCTCGAGGTAGAAGCCGAGCAGGTCCTCGCCCGAGGTGCCCAACACCGTCACGTCGTCGTGGGGCTCGATGTCGAGCACGACGACGCTGTCATCCGTGGCGAGGGGACACCGCCCCGTCCGGGAGCCCAGGCAGGAGTAGTCGGGAGCCTCCGGGCCCGAGCACAGCATCACCTGGAAGCCCTCGCGCTCGAGGGCAGCCCCGAGGCGGTCGCGCTCCGCCTGATGGGACGCCACGACCAGGACGCTCCTGCGGTACCCGTACATGTGCGGAGCCTCTGCCGGTCGAGCCGCGACGCCGAGGGTCGAAGGTCCCGTCCCGTTCGGGACGAGCCCCGTCCCCCTGGACCGGAGGGAGGACGACGATCCGGGGGCAGGTGGGAAGATGGGGTCGGTCCTCGCACGTCGATCCTCGGATGAAGGGAGTGGACCGATGACGGATCCGAAAGAGGCGTGGGCAGAGGTCGATCGCCGGTTCTCCGAGTTCGGCAGGATCGTGTCGGAGCGTCATCGCAAGGCAGGGCAGGAGCAGGGGGCGCCGCCCCCCGAGCAGGCGCGTCGGAGCCTGGAGGAGGCGTTCTCGGTCGTCACGAAGCAGCTCGACGTCGCGTTCAGCTCCGTGGGCGACACGATCCGCGACCCGGAGGCGAAGGAGACGCTCAAGCTCGCCGGCAAGGCGATGATGACCGCCCTCGCCTCCACGGTGACCGACGTGGGCGAGGAGATCAAGAAGCGACGGCGCTGACCGCTCGACATCGTCAACAGGGGAGCCATGGGGATGGGTGAACAGACGCAGCTCGATCCGGGTTCGACCGACGACATGCCGTTCCTGGCCGCGCTCCCCCCGGACGAGCGCGACCGCCTGCTGTCCCGCGTCAAGGTCGTGCGATTCGATCCCGGTCAGGTGATCTTCGAGCGCGAACAGCCCGCGCGGGCGATGTACGTGGTCACGCAGGGGACCGCCCGCGTCGACGTGGGCGGCCGGTACCACGACCTGAAGCGGGGAGCGCTCCTGGGTGAGATGGGTCTGCTGTCCTCCAAGCCGAGGATGAGGACCGTGACGGCGCTCGACGGCTTCGAGGCCCTCGAGATCGAGGTGGACGACCTCGACGCGTTCCTGCGGGAGAACCCCGGCATCGCGATCGGGATGCTGAAGATCGTCGCCGAGCGGCTCCGCGAGGTGGAGGAGCGCCTGGACGCCTGGATGGGCGTCTACGTGTCGTAGAACGGCACGGCCACCGAGCGCTCGGGCTCAGGCCGCCTTCGCGGTTCGAACGACCTCCATGCTCACGGTCGGCGGCCGCATCAGCGAGTTGTGGACCGTGCAGCGCTCGATCACGCGGGTGAACGGCTCCACCCTCGACGCGGGAAGGCCGGGGGCGGTCACCCCGATCCGGATCTCGCCCACCCTCGCCGGAGCGTCCTGGCTGTAGGCGAACTCGCACGCCACGACCAGACCGGTCGGGTCGAGATCGTGCCGACGGAGGTACCGCTCGGCGTAGAACCCGACGCACGTCGCGAGCCCCGCGACGAACAGCTCGGTCGGGTTCGGGGCGAGGTCCTCGCCGCCGTCCTCGATCGGCTGGTCCACGCTCACCTCGTGTCCGCGCACGTTCGCCGTCAGCACGTCCCCCTCGACGTATCGCACCGCGATCCTCGTCATCCTCATCACCTCGTGTCCTCAGATGAACAGCGTGACGGCGTCCTGGGCCTCGAGCAGCATCGTGGTCGCGCCCACGGGCTCGCCGAGTCCGTCGATCATGTCCTCGCGCGTGAGCCCCAGCAGGTCCATCGTCATCTGGCAGGGGACCAGCCGAACTCCCAGGTCCTGCGCCATCTCGAGCAGCTCTCCCGGGCTCGCGACCTTGTGGTCCTTCGCGAGGTGACGCATCATCTTCGGCCCGGCGCCCGCGAAGTTCATGTGCCCGAGCTTGAGGTGCTCCATCCCGGGCCGGTCCATCATCGCGACCATCTTCTGCATCCAGTTCTCACCCGTGATGTGCACGCCGTCCCTGACGAGGGAGAACAGGCCCCAGAACGTGAAGAAGATCGTGGTCTGCATGCCCATCGCGGCGCCGGTGGTCGCGAGGATCATCTGGGGCCAGACCTTGTCCAGGTCGCCGCTCCACGCGATGATCACCAGCTTGTTGTGCTTGGGGTGCTCCTCGTGTTCGTGGACCGGGACCGTCAGCTCCGCCTCCTGAACCGCCATCGTCCTCACCTCACGTCTTCCTGATCACGAAGCGGAACACGTCCTCGGACTCGCTCCGCTCCACGAGCTCGTTGCCGGTCGTCGCGCACCACGCCTCGAAGTCCGGGACCGATCCCGGATCGGTGGCGAGGGCCTCGATCAGCTCGCCGGACCGCAGCTCCCTGATCGCCTGTGCGGTCTTGACGATCGGCAGCGGGCACGACAGGCCCTTCAGGTCGAGCGTTCGGGTGATCTGCGCGCTCATGGCGTGCCTCCTTCGCGTCGTCGCGGTACCTCGGGGATCCGACCCTGAGGCACCGTCTCCCAGTAGATCCGGTTGAACATCCACTTCGCGGCGTGCCAGACCGTGTTCGGCTTGGGCGGCGTCGGCGGGTGCTCGTAGTCGAAGCGCAGCGCGGTCGCCTTGCGGTTCCCGGTTTCCAGGAAGCACATGACGCGGCCGCCGTAGTTGGTCTTCGGGGCGTCTCCGCGCACCAGCGACGCGATCCTGCTGGCGACGACCGGCGCCTCGAAGTGCGCCGTCGAGCCGCTCTTGCTGATCGGCAGGTCGGTCGCGTCCCCCATCGCGAAGACGCGGTCCTGGTCCTTGACCTGCAGCGTGAAGCGGTCCGTCGGGAGCCAGCCCCCGGGATCGCCGAGGTCCGAGTCCGTGACGACCGACTGCCCCTGATGCGGCGGCACGAGCACCAGCAGGTCGTACTCGGCCTTCTCGCCCTCGAGCGACGTCACGGTGTGCGCGGACGGGTCCACTTCCTCCACGTTGAAGAACGTGGCAAGCTCGATCCCGCGCTCCTCCAGGATCGGCTGGATCACCGTGCTCGCCGACTCGATCGTGAAGGCGCGGTTGAGCGGCGAGAGCAGCGTCACGCCACTGCGGTCGCGGATCCCACGCCTGCGCAGGTACTCCTCGAGCAGGAACACGAACTCGACCGGCGCCGGCGGGCACTTGTACGGGATGCCGCTCACGCCGACGAGGACGCGCCCGCCGCGGAACCGCCGGAGCTCCTCGCGCAGCCGTTGGGCGTCGTCCAGCGAGTAGAAGCCGAACGATCCCTCGACGAGCCCGGGGATCTTGTCGTGCATGAGCCTCGCGCCGGTCGCGATGACCAGGTAGTCCCAGTCCACGCTGCCGTGTTCGAGCTGCACGGTCCCGGCGTCGGGATGGATGCGGATCGCCCGGTCGACGATCAGGTCGACCTTCGGTCGCAGCAGGGTCCGCTCGTCGCGGACCAACCACCGCCCGTTCGCCTGGCCGAGTGCCACGTACAGGTAGCCCGGCTGGTAGTGGTGCATCCCCGTCGGATCGATCACGGAGACCGTTGCCTCGCGCCCCAGCGACCTGTCGAGCAGGTTGGCGACCAGCGTGCCGCCGACCCCTCCGCCCAGCACCGCGACCCGGGCGGGCATCGCTAACGCGCCTTCCGAACGATGAAGCGCGAGAAGCCGTCCTCCTCGACGACCTCGACGAGCTCGTGCCCGGCCTTCGTGATCCACGCCGGGATGTCCGTCCTCGAGCCCGCGTCGGACGAGAGCACGTCGATCACGTCGTCGACCTGTCCCTCGCGGATCGCGCCGATCAGGCTCATCAGCGGCCCCGGGCACGGCATGCCGCGGGCATCGATCGAGCGGGTGATGTTGACGGTCGTCATCGATCCCACCTCCTAGATGAACGTCACGGGGCCGTCGGCGTGCAGGAAGAAGCCCGCGACCCCCTCCTGGCCGTCGACTAGCGGGTCGAGGTCGCCGACCTGCAACCCGAACATCTCCATCGACAGCGAGCAGGCCTGGATGTCGACCTCGCCGATGTCCTTGGCCTGACGAAGGATCTCGCTCCAGTGCTGGCCGCCGTGACGCTGGAAGAGCTCGGCCCCCTCCGGGCCGGCCTCCGGCGCGACGCCGTGGTCCTTGAGGATCCGGTCGGCGCGGAACGCATCGAGCGCCCAGTACTGCAGGAAGATGTGGACCCTTCGGCCCATGGCCGCGGCGCCCGCCGTGAGCACGGCGGCCGCGTTCAGCTTGTCGTCGGTCCCCGAGAACACCACCAGCGACAGCGACTCGTCCATGCCGTCCTCCTTCCCGTTGGTCAAGAGCGTGGCAGCGGGTGTGCCGGGTTCTGAGGGTCCGAGGTCCCGGGAGGAGCAGACCGAAGGACCCATGCCCTGGGGGGTACGGCATCCGAAGATGCATGCCGACCAGGAGGAACCGGAGGCCCGGAGATGAGGTTCGAGAGCGAGGTCGTTCCCGAGGCGTTGGACCGGCTGCGGCGGGCCAACGGGCAGCTCGGCGGGATCGTCCGGATGCTCGAGGAGGGCCGCGACTGCCAGGAGGTCGTGCAGCAGCTCGCCGCCGTGGGCAGGGCGGTGGACCGTGTAGGGCTCAAGCTCCTCGCCGGTCAGCTGCGGCAGTGCCTGAGCGATGAGGACGCGGCCCGGGGCGAGGGCTACGACGAGGCCGCGTTCGAGCGCCTGTTCCTGATGCTCACCTAGGGCCACGCTCCGCGCGACGTTCGGGAGTTCCGGGGTGCGGCGTCCAGGCGGTGGCGTTCCTCGCGACCGGCAACGCGCTGGCGCCGATCACGGCCCACATCGTGCTGCACGGCCAGCTGCTGCTCCGAGGGGACGAGCTTCCGCCGGCTCTGCGCCGCGAGCCGGCGTTGCAGACGTAGGAGTCGCGCTAGTGGACCAGGGGGATGAAGCGCCACCGAACGCGCTTGCGGTACGCGTCGTACGTCGGGAAGCGTTGCTCCAGCATCGACTCCTCGAGCCGTGACTTCACCTCGAGCACGAGCACCAGAGCGACGGTCAGCGCGAGTGCGACCGGCGAGGTGATCACCGACCATCCGAACGCGAGCAGGATCAGCCCGCCGTAGATCGGATGACGAACGCGCCCGTAGACGCCGTCGATCTTCAGTCGCGCGCCGTCGAGTGGTCTGGGGAACGGGGTGAGCGAGGGACCGAGCGCGGTCAGCCCGGGGACGAACAGGAACTGGCCTCCGATCGCGATCAGCAGCCCGACCCCCCGGCGCAGCCACGACTCGTCGCCCGGCCACGTGGGCCCCGCGACCCCGGCCACCGTGATCGCCAGCATGAGCCCGACCTGGATGAGCGTCCAACCCTGGCCCCGCGCACCGAGATCGGGGATGCGCATCCGCGACCCGCCGCTCGATCAGGCGTCGTAGCGGGCTACCGCGAACCGGGCGAACCCCGCGGTCCCGCACGCCACGATCCTGCCGTCGTGCTGGATCGCGACGGCGTAGGCGGAGTCGTACCGAGGCGTGAAGTCCGTCGTGAGCTTCCCGTCGTCGCCGAACGTCGGATCCAGCTCGCCGTCGGGCTCGTAGCGGGCGAGGGCGAACCTCGGGTTGGCTCCCCCCGATTGGCCGGCCGCCACGATCGCGCCGTCGGCCTGCAGGGCCACGCTGTAGGCGTCGTCGTCGCCACGGGTGAAGTCGGTCGTGACCGTCCCGTCGCCGCCGAACATCGCGTCCAGCGACCCGTCGGTCTCGTACCGGGCGAGCGCCCAGACCGTGTTCGGCCGCCCGAGACGAGCCGCGCCGGCCGTCACGATCCCGCCATCCGGCGCGATCGCCAAGCCGAACGGGACGTCCGGGGCCGGGCTGAAGTCCGTCAGCACGGTCCCGTCCGTGCCGAAGCTCGTGTCGAGCGACCCGTCGGTCTCGTAGCGCACGAGCGCCCACCGCTCGTTCGGGCCGCCGAACCCCGCCCCACCCGCGACGACGATCCGCCCGTCGCTCTCGAGCGCGAGGGCGAGGCCGTCGTCCGGATACCGCGTGATGTTCGTGGTGACCGTCCCGTCTCCGCCGAAGCTCGTGTCGAGGGACCCGTCGCTCTCGTAGCGCGCGACCGCGAACCTTCCGCGACTGCCGCCGGCGCCGGCGTCGCCGGCCAGCACCAGCTTGCCGTCCGGCTGCATCGCCAGGCCGTAGGCGTAGTCACCCCTGGGGGTGAGATCCGTCGTGACGATCCCGTCCGTCCCGAAGGTCGTGTCCAGCGACCCGTCCGCCTCGTACCGGATCAGCGCGAACATCGCGAACCCGGCCGTGCCGGCCGCCACGATCCTGCCGTCGGGCTGGACGACGAGCCCGAAGACGACGTCCTCGCCGGGGGACAGGTCCGTGACGACCTTCCCGCCGTCGCCGAAGCTCGTGTCGAGCGAGCCGTCCGCGTCGTAGCGGGCCAGCGCGACCTTCGGGTTGCCCCCGCAGCACCCGGCCTCGCCCGCGACCACGATCTTGCCGTCGGCTTGCAGCGCCACCGGGTAGCCGATGTCGGCACGGCGAGTGAAGTTCGTCGTGACCGTCCCGTCGCCCCCGAACGTCGGGTCGAGGTCCCCCGGGGCGGCCTCGGCCGGCGGCGCCGACGCGATCCACAGGGTGAAGGCGGCCAGGAAGGCGAGAGGCCAGGACGTCCGCCTGGTGCCGGACGGCGTGCGCATGTCGGCTCCGGAACTCGGGCGGGCAGGGGCACATCCTCGCGGTTCCCAGGGATCGGGGTCAAACGACCCGGGCCGGTCAGCCTCGGAACCGATAGCCGGCGCCGCGGACCGTCTCCACGACGTCGCGCTCGAGCTTCCTGCGCAGGTACCCCACGTACACCTCGACGACGTTGGAGCTCGGGTCGCGGTCGTAGCCCCACACCCGATCGAGCAGCTGTGGCTGGGACAGGACCCTGCCGCTGTGATGCATCAGCGTCTCGAGCAGCGCGAACTCCCGCGCGGTCAGCTCGACCGTCCTGCCCTCGAAACGCGCCTGCCGCGTGCTCACGTCGACGGTGACCCGCCCCCGCGAGATCGTCGTCGACGCGGCCTGGTCCGCGGCACGCAGGCGCGCCCGGATCCGGGCCAGCAGCTCATCGAACTCGCACGGCCGCGTGAGGTAGTCGTCGGCGCCCGCGTTCAGCACGCTCACGCCGTCGCCGTCCGAGGCCTGCCCCGTCAGGACGATCACGGGCACGGGCGATCGGGACGCGCGGATGCGTTCGAGGACCTCCTCTCCCGTCACCGTGGGCAGGGGGAGGTCGAGCACGATCAGGTCGAACTCGAGCGTCGTCGACAACCGGAGGGCCTCGGCGCCGTCGCACGCCGTCCGGACGGCGAACCCCTCGGCCTCCAGGCCGCGTCCGATGAACGACGCGATGTCGGGATCTTCCTGAACGACCAGCACGTTCACGGGCATCCCTCCGAGCTTCCCCTGTTGGGTTACCGCGATCGCCGGACCGCAAACGGCATCGACGCCCGGGCTCGGATAAGAGATCTCTCAGGCGTGCCTCATGTCGGCCTCAGGCGGCGTTGGCAAGGTGACCCGTTGAGCGACGGAAGGGGGTGCAACCATGCAGACAACGCCTTGGGTCGTCGTCGAGGCAGACGACAAGCAAACGATCCAGCGGGAGTTCGGCCAGGCCGAGATCGTGGATCAGTTCCCCGCGAAGGAACACCCGGTCTTCCTGGTCCAGAGCCCGAAGGTGCCGGCCCTGCCGAACACCGTCCTGCAGGGTCCCATCTACGGCGTCGGGATCTTCCGTGACGAGAAGAAGGCGCGGACGCTCGCCAAGCGTCTGGCCGAGATGTAGCAACCGTTCGTAGCACCAGACCGGCGGACGCGCTTCGGAGGAGACCCCTGCGGTCGATCCGGAGCCCGTTCGCCGGTCTTCCTCGTGTGCCCGCCGGTCCCGTCCCGGGCGCGTGCTAGCGTCGGCGCGGTGGCCGACCTCGAGAGCGTCCTCGACGGGCTGAACCCCGCCCAGCGCGAGGCGGCGCTGGCGCTCCGAGGGCCGGTCGCGATCCTGGCCGGCGCCGGGACCGGCAAGACCACCACGATCACGCACCGGATCGCGTGTCAGGTTCGGAGCGGCGCGTTCGAGCCCTCGCGGATCCTCGCCGTGACCTTCACCGACAAGGCGGCGGGGGAGCTCCGAACCCGGCTGCAGGCGCTCGGCGTGGAAGGGGTCGAGGCGCGCACGTTCCACTCGGCCGCGCTCTCGCAGCTCTCGCGGCTGTGGTCCACATACTCGGGGGAGCCGCTTCCCGAGATCCTCGACCACAAGGCGCCGGTCATCGCCTCGCTCGCGAACGCGCTCCCGCCGCCACACAGGTTCCTTCCCCGGCGCGAGCTCGCCGGCGAGATCGAGTGGGCCAAGAATCGGATGATCGCGCCGTCGCGGTACCTGGCCGGGCTCGGGGACCACGAGCCGCCGATCCCGGCGGACCTCATGCACCGCGTCTACGACGGGTACGAGCGCCGCAAGGCCTCGATGGGGCGGCTGGACTTCGAGGACATGCTGGGGCTCGCGCTCCGGCTGTTCGACGAGCACCCGGAAGCCGCCGAGCAGGTCCGCGCGCGCTTCGCCGCCTTCACCGTCGACGAGTACCAGGACGTCAACCCGCTCCAGGCGGGCCTGCTCGAACGCTGGCTGGGCGACCGCGACGACCTCTGCGTCGTGGGCGACGACTACCAGACGATCTACGCGTTCACCGGCGCCTCGCCCGAGCACCTCCTCGGCTTCACCACCCGGTACCCGAACGCGACCGTCGTCAGGCTCGAGGAGAACTACCGCTCGACGCCGGAGGTGCTGGAGCTCGCGAACCGGCTCGCGACACGACTGGGCGGGTTCCGCAAGACGCTCCGGGCCACCCGGCCCTCCGGGCCTCCGCCGGTCGCTCGCGCCGCGCCCGACGAGGAGGCCGAGCTCGCCGCCGTGGTCGGGGCCGTGCGGCGGCTCTCGACCGAGGAGGCAGTGCCGCTCGAGGAGATCGCGGTCCTGTACCGGATCAACGCCCGCTCCGAACCCTTCGAGGAGGCGTTCGCGGCGGGCGGGATCCCCTACCAGGTGCGCGACGGCTCGTTCCTGCGGCGCCCCGGCGCGCGTTCAGTGCTGCAGCGGCTGAAGCGCGCCGGCACCGGCTCGGTGGCCGAGGCCGTGGCCGTGATCACCGACCAGTTGGGCTTCGACCCGGAGGCCTCGCCCGACGCCGACGAGGAGGTCACGCGCCAGTCCGACCTCGGCCGGATGCGCGCGCTCGCGTCCGAGTTCGAACAGGCGCACCCGGGCGGCGACGCCGCGGCGTTCGGCGCCGAGCTCGCGCGTCGGTTCTCCGCCGAGCACAGCGGCCGCGGCGTGAACCTGCTCACGTACCACCGCGCGAAGGGGCTCGAGTTCGACGCGGTGTTCCTCCCGCGCCTGCTCGACGGCGAGCTCCCGTTCCGCTCGGGCCGAGCCAAGGCCGACCCCGAGGAGGAACGGCGGCTCCTGTACGTCGGCATCACCCGCGCCCGCCGCTACCTGTTCCTCACCTGGCCGACCGACGGCCGCGCACATCCGAGCCCGTTCCTGGACGAGATGGAGCTCGCGCCGTCGGCGCCGTCGAGGCAGCGAGCGGCCCGAGGCCCGGCGGTCACGGTCGGCCGGGGCGGCGCGGTCTTCGACCGCCTGAAGGAGTGGCGCCGAAAGCGCGCGCAGGCCGACGGCGTGCCCGCCTACGTGGTGTTCCACGACCGAACGCTCGCCGAGATCGCCGAGCGCGACTGCAAGGACTGGGCCGACCTGGCCGCGATCTCGGGCGTGGGCCCGGCCAAGCTCGAGCGCTACGCCGACGAAGTCCTTGCGGTCGTCGCCGAAGGATGACCACCTAGGTGAGCTCGTCGATGAACGCCCTCGTGGAGGCGGAGGCGGGTTCGTTCCCCTTGCGCTCGTAGAACCCGAGCGCGCGACGCGCGGCGTCCTCGGCCTCGGCGCGCTTGCCCGCAGTTCGGAGCACACTCGCGAGGTCCATCCAGACGTCGCCGTGGAAGTTCGGCGCTTCCGCGTTCGCATACAGCTCCACCGCCTCGAGTGCGAGCCGCTCGGCCTCCTCGAACTCGCCGCGCGCCGCGAGCACCCGCGCACGCGCGGACCGCCCGCCGGCCTGTGAGGCGAGATCATCCTCCGCGGCGACGCGCAGTGCGATCTCCGCGAAGGTCTCCGCCTCGTCGAATCGTCCGAGGGTGCACAGCGCGCCGGCGAGCCCGGCCGCCCCCGTGGACTTGTGGCCCTCGTCGCCGAGCTCATCGAGCAGGTCGTAGTGGATGCGAAGCCAGTGTTCGGACGCGGTGGCGTTCCCCGCATAGCGCTCGAGCTGGCCGAGCTCCTCGTAGTGCGCCGCTAGATCGAACCGAAGGCCGAGGGACTCCGTGATCTCGATCGCGTCCTCACACATCGTGCGCGCCTCCGAGATAGATCCTTGCATCCAGCGGTACCACCCTCTGAATAGCAGCCCGATGCCCTCCATCTGCCGGCTCCGGGCGATGTCGCTCGCGAAGTCATTCAGACCGGCAAGCCCTTCCTCGGGGGTCGCGGTGCCGAGGATCGGGGCGCCGATCGCAAGAAGCAACGGACCGGTCAGCAGGCGTACGTCACCGGTGCGCCGCGCGTGATCGATCGCTCGGCGGGCTGAGGCTCCGGCTCGATCGAACAGGCACGGGAGCCAGTCCAGGTTCGCTAGCTCGGTCCAGACCGTTGCGAGGGCGGCATCGTCGTCGAGCTCCTCGAATATCCGGACCGCCGCCTCGAACTCGGTCCGGAGCTCCTCGGTCGGCGCGCCGTGAGGGTCGGTCAGCGTCTGGGTCGAGGCGCGACGGATCCGGGCCAGCCGCTCGAGCGAACGGTCCCCGGCAACCGCTGCGGCCTCGGCGGCCTCCCCGAAGGTCTTGAACGCGGACTGGACCTCGCCCGTCCACCCCTGCGCGTTGCCGAGGTCGTACAAGACCCGCGCCCGTTCCACGCCATCGCCTGCGCGCAAGGCGGCGGCCCGGCGCAGCAGGTTCACCGCGGCGACGTGGTCGCCGCGGCTGCTCGCCCGCTTCCCGGCCGCCGCCAGACGAGCCGACGCCCTCCGGCCGATCGCCTCCGAATCCGCGTTCGCCGGCCCGAGCTCCGTCAGGTATCCGTGCGCCTGTTCGAGGTGGTACGCGACGATCTCCTCCTGCTCGGCCACGGCGTCGCCGGCCACGCGTTCGAGCCAGTCGGCGAAGCGCTCGTGCAGGTCCGCGCGTTGGGTCTTCGGGATCGCCTCGTAGGCCGCGTCGCGGATCAGCAGGTGGCGGAACCGGAACGCGTCCTGGCCCGGCAGCGTGGATCGGGTCGGCCGGATGACTTCCTTCCGGATGAGGCTCATGAGGTCGCCCGTCACCTGCGCGCGAGCCTGCGGATCGACGAGGTCGGCGACCGCGCCGGCCACGAACTCCTGTCCGACCACCGAGGCCGCATCGAGCACCGCGCGCTCCTCGGGCGTGAGCCGGTCCAGGCGCGAAGCGAGCAGGGCCTGGATCGACGGTGGCACGGTGACCTCGGACAGGTCACCGGCGGCGACCCACCGGCCGTCCTCGCGGACCACGAGCTCGTCGTCGATCAGCGTGGCGAGCATCTGCTCGACGAACAGCGGGTTGCCCTCGGCGGTCTCGACGATCCGCTCGGCGACCTCGGCCGGGAGCTCGGCCGATCCCAGGAGGTTCGCGATCAGCTGCCCGGCCTGCTCTCCGGACAGCGGCTCGAGCGAGACCGTCGCGGCGTTCAGCTTCCCGCCGCCCCACCCGCCCCGAACGTCCAGCAGCTCGGGCCG
>Ga0081455_10001265_pt1 | contig 31587 bp, 34 predicted proteins | sample TabmetS3T2R1_FD_70207 | JGI IMG/M metagenome (GOLD analysis project Ga0081455, IMG submission 70207) | Tabebuia heterophylla rhizosphere microbial communities from the University of Puerto Rico - S3T2R1 | ecosystem: Host-associated > Plants > Roots > Rhizosphere ... | reverse complement strand
TCATGTTTTGTGCAGATCCGTCGGTGACGGCGCCTAGGCCCATGAAAACCATCACCATGGTCAGCACACCGGCTCGTTGTTTCATGTTCATGTTCATGGCACCCTCCCCGTGTTTCTTATGAGGCGAGTTCTCTTGTCTGCGCCTCATGGGTACTGCGCTAGAACACTTTCCACTGTCTGCTCTCATGGTTGTTTTTGGCAGCCATCGCCAGTGAGAGAACAGGCATAGATGGCCGAGACCCGACTTTCCGTTCCCGTTGCGGTGTTCGTCCCGACGCAGCTGATGCGAAAATAGGCGTCGACACCGTTGGAACCGGCGCCGACACCGGTACCCTCATAGGCTGAAAACTGCTGCTGGCCCGTCCCTGCCCGCATCTTCACATACAGACGGTCAATGTCGCCGGCCACAGTGTACTGGCCCACGTTCATTCGAAGATTCGGAGCTGCGCCTGATCCCGTCGGCTTGTCCGTATGGTTTTCGGGATTCCCGATGAGTTCGTTCTCCAACACCACCTTATTGCCGTTCGGCACCGGTCCGGGAGGCGCACTATTGTCAAGCAGTGTGACCGGGACTTGGCTTCCACTTTCGGGAAGGAACACTTGTTGAATGATATTGGCCCCGGTCCCCAGGCACGACTCGGTAGCGTTTGCAGCGGTCTCCATCGTACGTTGCAGTCCGGCCATGGTGTTCCCCAATCCACTGACCGTGATAGCCGCAATGCCAAGGACCGTGAGCATCAGCAGGACCATCATGACCGTCAACATGGCCATACCTCGATCGTTCTTCATGACGACGAAGAGGGATTGCCATCGGTAATGGGAGAATCTGGCTTTACAAGCCGACATTGCGAGTCTCCACGGATCGTACGAGCATTCGGCGTCGATGGGTGGAATCGGCAGGCAATGTGTGGTCGCCGGTCACAACCATTGCACCAGACCCCACAAAGGCCCTGTTGGTTTCCCCGAATCCCTGATCGCTCTTCGATTGCCTGGCCACCAACGCGACCTGTACCAACTGGATCTTGTCAGGTGTCAACGGGGCCGTCGTCCAAGGCACGTTGCTGAGAAAATCCGCCTGATCGAAAGTATTTGATCCATTTTGATCGTCGATGACGTGATCGGGTATTCCACTGTTGATGGCTGTCACGCAACCATCGCAGGAATAGGCTAGTTGCAGATCCTCAATGCCTTCTGCAATCGCCGCTTCGGCATTGGGACCCGTCGTGACGCCGGCCACACCCCTCGTCAGACAAGGAGTAACCCCTCCGCAGAGATTGCCGGGATCGGGCGCAGATACGACTCGGTAGCGGATGCATTGCAGCAGGTAGATTTGATCTTCGGCCTGAAACCACAAGGGAGGAGGAATGGCGACATTGAGCGTGCTGTTTGAAGCGTCCAACGCCGTCACTTGTGCGGTCGCCGACCCGCCGATGGAGACGTAGGAGGTATTGGCGACAAGCCCCGAGGTCACCATGTCCGCCACGGCCCCCGTCTGAAGAGTAATTTGTGAGGTTCCTGCCGTCGTCGTGGCAATTTTCAGCGTCCACCTATTCGAACCAGTAGCGCGCGTCGTCGGCACCAGCAGTTGGACCGAGTCAGGCCCGCTGTCCACACCGGTTGGAGTCTGATCCGCAGGGACGATGGGATTCGTGCAGTTGCCGATCGCCACTCCGGGGTTGCCGAAACCTGCTAATTTCAAGTCCCTGACAAGCAATTCCATCGCCACCCGCAAGTTGTGCTGTGTGTCGACAATTCGCTCGTTGGCTTGTAATGACTTGCTCGTCGTGGTCAAAATCGTAAATGCGGCTGCCATGACGATGACGGCAACCGCCATGCCGATCATGATTTCGATCAATGTGAAGCCGGCCTGTCTTGCGGTCCGACATAGGGAGAGCCGATGCCGTTCAACAACCATAGAATGTGTCCTCGTCATTCAGGCGCGATTACTCGATTCATCGTCAAAGAACGCCATCGCTTGACCGAGGAATCGCTGGAAAGCGATCCCAACCACGTAATGGTCACTGTGACATTTCGTTGAGACAGAGCCGCCGGCTGAAGATCCAATACCGTCACCGTGCCTTGAATGTTCTGCAGCTGGGTCGCGTCGACAAGACTGTCCCAAAGGAGACAATCGCCTTTCGCCTGTGGCTGGGTCGTCGCACTGATCGCGTTACAATTGGACGGGCTTGTCGTATTGATGCCGTTGTAGCTGATCGCGTTTCGTCGATTGAACTGAATGCGCTCCATCATGTCCGAGGTCAGCGTCGTAATGCGTGTCAGTTCGCTCGAATCGACATTCTTGACGAGCGCGATGCCTTGCATTGCCGACATGGCCAGCAGACCAGTGCCAAGGAGGACAGCGGCCAACATGCCCTCCAAGAGCGTGAAGCCCTGATCCTCTCGGAGCCGGGCTCTGTCGCCGCCACGTTTCGTCCGTCCCGTTGGCAACGTCATGGACATGGAGTTCCTGTTGAATTGACCGACCAGTTCACTTTTCCCGAGGGAATCACCGAGACGGAGTATTGCCGCTTGTAAATGTCACACACGCCAATCGACTGTGTCCCAGTTCCTCCGCTGGTTTTGATCCCCAACGAGGAAAAGCTCACCGTCACGGGACTGCCCACAATCGATTGCACATGTGTCGGAAATGTCTTGTCTTTGATGACGGAGGCGCCAGTAGCGGGCGCCGTTGCCGACAGATGCACGAGGCCTCCAGCCACTTGCACCGTGACGTCGACCGCCCTGTTTCGGTTCATCGCAGCCATTCGAGCAAGAACCAATTGAGTGGCGATCTCGGACGTCGCCTGTCTCAATCGAGATTGCGCATGCCACCGCAGAAACTCTGGGATCGCCAGGCTTGAGGCAATCGTCAGAATGGCGACCGCGATCATGAGTTCGATCAACGTGAAGCCATTGTTGCGCTGGAAGATCGGACAGTTCACAAAGACTCTCCTCTGCTCAGAGCTAGCTGACCCAGTCAGAGCAAGGGACATGCCTTCGTGACCCTGCCGTGACGATGAGCAAGTTATTGATTTATAAGGATGAAATTATCGGTGAATGGGTCGGATTTTGCTTTTTTGGTCGGTGGGCGACAATTTTTGGTTAAGGAACCACTATTGGCTGATCAGCGAAGCACGCGGATCCCTGCAGTGGGGAAGGCGCCGGAAAGAAAGAGCACGAGAGGAGGGAAGGCGCAAGCGCCGTTCCCCCCTCTCGCTTGAGAGAGTTGATCAGCAACCGACACAGGGCTGCGGAGGCTGTTCGGCCGGTGGCTGAACAACCGGCAGCTGCTCAACAGGCGGAGGCGGAAGGACGCCGGAACCTCCCGGCTTGTGGGCATCCTGCTTCGCCGCGGCATTGTCACGACCATGTTGGCCATGCTCACCGGCCACGCTGTTCGCGCGGTTCAAGCCTCGTACTTCTCCAGCCTTATTCGACTTCGGAGAACAATGCGGGTCGCACACAGCTTGTGCCGGTCCCGCCACTAACATAGAAACTGAAAACGCTCCCGCGACAACGAGAGCTAAACGACGTGCCATCATGTGATGCCTCCTTTGCAGTCTCTCAGCTCATCTGATGCCGAAAGATCAACCAGCACAACACGTACACCCGGGAGATCAGCAGGACTTATGCCCAAGGGAAGATGTAAGAAATACAAGGGTCTAGATAAGGAGAGCGGGACCGAATCTCACGATCGGTACCATTATTTGTCCTACAGACCGAAAATCGTGATGCAGGAAATGCTGACATTTGTGCCACTCGTGCGGCATCCAGATTGGAGGTTGCTGAAGCAAGTGCGGGCCGAGCACTATTTACTTCGCCGCAACTGCACGCACCTGTGGGTAGGTCGTTAAGCCTTGGATAACTTTACGTATGCCGTCGTTCAGCAGTGTCTGCATCCCGCTATGAACGGCGGCATTCAGCATGTCGGCCGTTCTCGCTCGCGATTGAATCAGTTGCTTGATCTCGTTGGTACCTACCAAGAGTTCGTGTAGAGGAACGCGACCTTTAAAACCAGATCGGTGGCACTGCTCACAACCGCGTCCACGGAACAGCTGGAGTGTGTCGTGCTCCGGGAGAAGAGACGCTCCAGCCATTCCACCCTGGCCTTCGATCAACTCCTCGTACTCAGCACAAGACGGCCGGTAGGATTCTTTGCAGGTCACGCAAATCCGCTTGCAGAGCCTCGTGGCCAGCACACCGAGCATGGCATCGGCAAAGTTGAACGAGTCGCAACCAAGGTCGAGGAGCCGGATGACGGTTTCGACGGCGCTATTGGTGTGGAGTGTGCTGAAGACGAGATGGCCGGTCAAGGAAGCTTCTATCGCGATGTCGGCGGTTTCCTTGTCTCGCATCTCGCCGATCATGATGACATCGGGGTCTGCCCGCAAAAAGGCCCGCATGGCCGTCGCAAAGTCCAGTCCGATCTTCTGATGAATTTGCAGCTGGCGCAGACCTTCCTGCGAAATCTCAATCGGGTCTTCGGCGGTCCAGATTTTCCGTTCTTCCGTATTGATATGTTTCAAGATTGCGTGCAGCAGCGTGGTTTTCCCAGAGCCCGTTGGCCCGACGCAGAGGAAAATGCCGTGCGGTTGCTCAGCCAACTTCTTGATGGTCTGCAACGTCCCCGGCATGAACTCCATGGCTTCCAACGGCATCGGTTCCTTGGCCGTCAGCAGCCGCAGCACGGCGTCTTCGTTCCCCCCGGCTGTCGGGAGTGTGGCCACGCGCAACTCGATGCATCGCTGGCTCCCGAGCTTGAAGCGAATTTTTCCGTCCTGCGGCTTTCGTCGCTCAGCAATATCGAGATTGGCCATGATCTTGATACGCGAGACGAGGGCTCTCCGGTAGGCGGCCGGGACCTTCGTATAGGTGAAGCACGTCCCGTCGACGCGAAACCGAATGTTCATGTCTTTCTTGCCGGTACAAGGCTCGAGATGCAGGTCTGAGGCGCCAAGACGATCGGCTTCAGTGATCAAATGACTGGTCAGCCGAACGATGAGCGAATCGTTTTCATCTATGGGACCCGCTGAGAGGTCCGGCACCGGCTCGGGAGGCACATCTTCCACCAATTCACTGAGCAGAGTGCCGATGGCTGAACCGCTTCCCTGTGAGATGAGTGTGTCGAGAAATTGTTCAATGTCGCGGCGCAGCCCAACCGAATAGCGGATTGTCATTCCAGGGAAGGTTCGCCGGACGTCCCATCCCCGTTCGAGGTCGTGGGGATCATGTGTCAGCACATCGAGGAGCTGTCCCCGACGCGCGATCGGAATCCACAGATTTCTTCTCAGATAATCATGATTGAGCGGTCGCACGAGATCGGCATCGATGATCGTCCGTTCATCGAAAGGAAGATACGGACATTGGTAATAGTCGCTGAGCGTCGCGCCCAACAGATCTTTCGGTACATGATAACGGTCCAGAAGCAGCGTCTCGATATCAATGCCGCCTCCAGTTGCCTCTTCGAACGCACGGCCGAGGTCAGATTGCGACAGGACCCCACGGCAGACAAGAACGTCTAGGACATTCTGTTCGATGGACGGCCGAGACGACCTCACCGCGCGTCCAGCTCTTTTTGCAAGCGACTCGATTGAGAGGGCGCCGCTCCTCCCGTCGATTGAGAGATGGACACCTTCCATCGGCCACTCACGTCAATATTTCACTTGCCAGGTGGCGGGTGCCCGATAGACGACAGGAAGACCGCGAAAGGCCCCTGCTCCAAAATCCGAGTTGTACCAGATTTCCAATAAAGGGGCGGAATTCCCCGTGGTCACAGTGCCAGCGGAGACGAGGGCTCCGTAGATCCGGGTCTCCCGCTCAAGCATGATGGCCCCAGCCGCATACAGCAGGCCATTGAGATGAATCCCGGACAAAGTGACCGGAATTCGGCCGCTCAATGCGCTCGTGCCTTCGGGCGGCGGGCTTAAGACCGTCATGTTGCGTCCCGCGCCGCTCGGCTTCAGTACGACGTGACCCTGAACGACCAGGAGTCCTTCAACGTACTCGGTATCGAGCGCCAAGGTGCCCATGTTGTCCGGGCGCGGAGCTGCTCCATCGATGGTGTCGATGAAGAGGAGACCTCGAGATCGTCCCGTGGATGATGCCAACACGTCGGCCGGCAAGAGTCCCGGTTCGGATTCGGCACTTCCGAGATTGTGCAGCTTCCCGTCTCGGTCAAGACGGTAATAGGTTCCGTACCGGAGAGCCGTCTTCTTCAAGAGATCGTAATCCCAGCGATCAAGCCGTATTCCCGGCGTCGGCTGTTGATGCATGTACACATTTGCGGGAAAGACGACGTTCCCGCTTTCGGTCGGAGCGAGCAGCGAGACGTGTCCGCCGATCCAATAGTCCACCCACCGGTCCTCCAGGAGCCTTTGCATCTCATATGACTGCCCCGTGACAGCGGCGCTGGCGCTTTTCACCACCAGATCGCTGATGCGATTCACCACCATATCGCCCATCACTCTGATATCGCCCCAATGTGCCAAGACTGTTGGTACTCCTCCGGATGCCGTGATGCCAAGTCCTTGACCGGTCTGAAAGGCGGCCCGAATCGCAGGAATATTCAGGGCGGCGAGTTGGAGCTTGATGGTACTGGATAGAGGCCGGCGTGCTTTCGTTGATGCGGTAACCTCGACCGTGCCGAGCAGCCCCGGTTGGCTCGGCGCGTACATTTTCAGCCGGTCGAAACGCCCGAGTTCAGACAAGGCTCCATTGAACCCGCTTCTTGAGCCATTCAGAAGCCCGGCATCGCTGACATTGGACACATCGAGGAGGATATCCGGCCGGTCTGCAGTTCCTAGGAACTGTGAGTGCCCAGCGGCATCGAAAAATGAGGGCCCCTCTCCAGCGTCTTGCCGCTTCATCAGCAATCCGGCGAGCGAAGCTGGAGCAACGGACGGTTCGTGAAACCAGCTCACGATGAGATCAGTGGCTCCCTCAGCCAAGTACTGAGCCTGAGTCTGCTCTCTCAGCGCTAAAATCCCTGGCGCATCCTGGCTCACCAGATGCAATAGCGTGAGACTCAATAGCGTGAGCATGATCACCAGCAGCAGAGCGGCCAAAAGCACATGACCGCGATGGTTTCCGACCTTGTAGACGCCCATCATTGGCTTCTCCTTGTTGTTTTGCTACGTCCGTAGACTCACCTGTCTCGTTTCCTTCGCTGCCCTGCCGGGTAGCGCAATCTCGACCACAACGCTGTGCACTACTTCGGGATTCATGGTCGGACGCCCCCGCGCGTCCTGATACCGCAAAGTGAACTGCGTGATAGGGCCTGCGATGACGCTGGCGCCGCCGTCTATTTGACGTAACCATCTCAGAATCCCCCGTTCATCGGGGCGGCTATAGTAGCGGACGCGGTTCATCACCATGACCAAAGCGCCGGAGGGAATTGATCGTGTCACCGCTTGCACAAGCGTGAGGAGATTCCTCTGTCCGGCGCGCGCCAAGATGAACTGCTCGCATTGGTTGTTCCAACAGACGCTCACAGGTTTGTTGTCCGGCCATCCTCGTCCGTCTTCCACGGTGAGCGTCGTCTGTCCGGCTGCTATTGGCCCCGTCGTATTGGTCATCAGTCCACTGACATTGGCCGTGAACTCCACGACATCCGGAAGCACGACGGATAATGACTTCGAGCTGGCAAGACGAAGTTCTAGTTCAAATAGCTCCAGCCCCAATCGGACGTCCTGTTGTTGCACCATCCATTCATGTTGCCGCGCGAACTCGCGCTGAAAATAGAATAAGGCCTGCAGGGCGGCACCGACGACGACCAGACCAGCCGCCATTGCCGCAATCACTTCAACCAAACTAAAGCCTTTTGGGTCAGTCAACTGAGGCCCCCTCGGACTGTTGTACTCGACCATTCAACGATCCGTTCCTTTAGTGGTCCCCGGCAAACGCGGGATTCGCACGGACTGTTGCAAGGCGTACTTCATGGTCGCCACTGCTCGTTCGATAGACACCGCGCGCTTCAACGATGATCGCGCCAGAATTGCCTTGCTTTTCCGGGTGACCAAAAGCAACGGTCCAGACGACCGTCACGCCCTGTTGCTCGAACATGGCCGAGTAGACACCGTCCCCTGCCATGCGGTCGCCGCCGGTTCCATCATCATGCATGGTCACATCCGGCACACCATCATGATCGAGATCGTCTGACAGCAACTGTTCCCAGGGCGCGGCCCGTTTGGCTTCAAGCCTGGTTTCCGCCATCGCCAACGCACGTGCGGCGAGAGCATCCTGCCTCAGATTCTTATTCGCGGCTTCAAAAGCTCCCATCGCACCCATGACTCCGACCGACGACAACGCCATCGCCACCATTACCTCCGAAAAGCTGGCACCTCGGATTCCCGCCTGGAATGTTGGTCGGCTCATGAAATGACGACTCGCCCGGTCAGACTCACGGTGATCGTGCTGCGGCGATGATCCCGATCTTGAATGACGATGGTGCTGGCGCTGGCAGAGCGGCCGCTGGGATGGAAGAAGAGGTCAGACCCTGCCGTGGGTTCGTCCACGGTGATGCCCTTGTCCGCATAATTGTAGACATTCACAATCCCGCCGGTGTCGGCCTGACAAAGCGAAATGCTGTGCTCCGCAAGGTTGAACCTGATCACCAGACGTTCACGCCTCGCCATCGCAAGATGTCTGGCCATCCTCAAGGTCGAAGCGATTTCAGCGGTAGCAGTTCTTCCCTGCAGGCGAGTATGGAAGGACTGATAGGCCGGAGCAGCCATGGCTGTCACGATGCCCAGGATCGCCGTCACAATGATGACTTCCGCAAGACTCTTTCCCGCACTTTCCATCGCTTCGCGTTCTGTTCCCATGCCATGCACCGTTTCCAAAACCTATGCCACAGGAGCTGTGCAATGTTCGCCTGCTGCAGACTCCGACATGACGGGGATTTAAGGCACTTCTCTCTGGAGAGATTTCACTGAAGGCAGGGGATCGAGAAAATTCGGATACTCACAGTTGCGAGAGGGATACAGACTGAGCTGGACTTCCAGAAGTGAGGGAGCTCGTTATCGGAATAGGGTCAAGCCAACGAGGCTAAAAGGAGGGATTTAGTAAATGTTGGTACCAATCCAGCAATGGCTGAGCAAAAAACATGGAAATGAGCGCCCCAAGCACGAGGAAAGGGCCGAAAGGGATGTATTCGTCCCGTTTCATGAATCGCAAAGCGATCAAGCTGACGCCGATGACCGAACCGGTCAACGATCCAATCATGATCGTCAACAATGCGGGTTTCCACCCTAGAAAGGCGCCGACCATTGCCAGCAGCTTAATGTCGCCGCCGCCCATCCCCTCCTTGCCGAAGAGATACGGGCTTGCCCAGGCCAGAGCCCAGAGAATCCCTCCCCCGATGATGACGCCAAGCAACGCATTGATGGGACCGACGGGTAAGACGGTGGCCGCGCCCAGGAGCCCGAGAAGGATTCCGGGAACCGTCACAACATTTGGAATGATCTGGTGACTCAGATCGGTACCTGTTACGACCAGAAGTGCCGAGAACAGGATACAATACAAAACCGTCGTCCCGTTGAAGCCGAACGTCGCGAGAATGAGGACATATCCAACCGCATTCGCCGCCTCGACGACCGGATACCGCGGCGAGATGGGAGCGCGACATTTGCCGCAACGCCCTAAAAGGAAGAGATAACTCAACACCGGCACGTTGTCATACCAGGCGATGGGCGATCCGCATGAAGGACAGTGAGATCCGGGCCAGATAATCGACTCACCACGCGGCAGCCGGTAGATACACACGTTCAGAAAGCTGCCGATCAAGGCTCCGAGCGTTGCAGCGGTCACATACCAGAATCCGTCAATCATCTTGGGCGCCAATGACTTGCCAGTACCGATGAATCCGTACGGGCAATGATTGAGTAGGTAGTTACACTAGGGCCATTGTGCATTGGTTTACATGACTTAGAGGACTTTTCTATAATTTCGCACGGACTCATCTCAAGTTCTCCGAGAGGGCTTCCGCTGCTGCAGTATAGCGTAATTGATCTGCGATCAAAGGGAGAACTAGAAACATGGCACGAATCGCAAAACTGAGATCCCGCGCTTCACTGGCCGATCTCACTCCACCGCCGCGGAAAAAGCGGCCGGAATCCCTGACCAGCCGAGAACAAGAAATCCTGGAACTGATCTGGGCGGGATTTAAAAACAAGGAGATCGGTCAGCGCCTGAAAATCAGCGTCAAAACCGTCGAAGCGCATCGCGCCAACATGATGAAGAAGATGCGCGTTTCGAACACGGCGCAGTTATTGAAGACGGCGATTCAAGGAAACATGATCAGGGTCCGCTAAGCTCACTGCGCGGATGAGCCCTGAGCTTTCGTTGCCGGATTCCTTCGAAGAGCGTCACGGCCACGGCCGCCGAGACGTTCAAGGATTTGACTTTCCCTTTCATTGGGATCCGGACGAGGCCGTCACACTCTTGGGCTATCACTCGACGGATCCCTCCGCCCTCTCCCCCGAACACTAGGGCGATCGGTCCGGTCATATCGATGGTCGTGAATTCCGTTGTCCCCGACGGTTCGACGCCGTAAATCCACAGACCAGCACCTTTCAACTCATCCATCAGGCGTGACAGATTCACGACGCGGGCCACTCGCATGTGCTCCAGCGCTCCTGCGGAGGTTTTGGCGACCGCAGATGTTAATCCAGCCGCCCGGCGTTCCGGAATGAAGATGCCGTGCACCCCCGCTGCTTCAGCGGTTCGAATAATCGCGCCCAGATTATGAGGATCTTCGACGCCGTCGAGAATGACGAGGAACGGCGGTTCGCCCTTCTGGCGAGCCAGTTCGAGAATGTTTTCAGTGCTGTCGTAGGCCTTGGCCGCGACGAAGGCAATGACCCCTTGATGATTGCCGCCGGGGACCAGGCGGTCAAAGGCAGCGGGAGGCTCGACATGGACAGGAATGTGCTGACCCTTGGCCTGCTCAACGAGATCAGCAAACTGCCGATCGGTCCGCTGAACGAGGAGACGTTGGAGCGGACGGCTCCCTGCGCGCAAGGCCTCGCGGACGGCATGAAGCCCGTACAGGAGTTCCGGCCGGCTATCGCTTCCAGCGGCTGGTGCCGTCGGGCCTGTCTTCGATGATGATGCCCTGTGCCGCGAGTGCCTTTCTGATTTCATCGGCCCTGGCGAAATCCTTTCGTTTTCTGGCTTCATTGCGTTCAGAAAGTTTCGCTTCTATTTCATTTCCTTGAAGTTCGAGCTGCCCCGAATCCGGGACTATGCCATAGTCCCATTTATCCAATTGGAACAATCCCAGGACGACGCCAAGACGACGAAACTCTCCCAGAGCCCGCTGCCTTCCTTCCGTGGAGAGGCCGCGGTCAATGAGTTTATTGACTTCGTTTCGCAGTTTCTGAAGCTCGGCCACCGCCATTGGTGTATTCAAATCATTGTCCATAGCTTTCTTGAAGGACTCACGCGTTTGGTTCAAAGCTGCTGTCAGAGCGTCATCCGCAACCGTGCGCTGTTCCATCTCCTGCAGCCTGTTAAACAACCCATAGAACCCCTCCAATGACTGCCTCGCCTCCTGCAAAGCTTGGTCAGAAAAATCCAGCGGACCATGATAATGGGTAGAAATGAGAAAGTATCGTAAGACCTCGCCGGTCATCTTCTCCGACCACCTCGACTTTTCAAAAATCTCCCTGATGGTGAAAAAATTCCCCAGAGACTTCGACATCTTCTCCTGATTGATCTGCACAAACCCATTGTGAATCCAGTAGTGGGCAAATTCCTTTCCCGTCGCGCCGCAGGACTGCGCGATTTCATTTTCATGATGCGGGAAGATCAGGTCCATGCCCCCGCCGTGGATGTCGAACGTCTCTCCCAAATGCTTGATCGACATGGCCGAGCATTCGATGTGCCAACCGGGGCGGCCTGCCCCCCAGGGACTGGGCCAAGAGGGCTCGCCCGGCTTGCTGCGCTTCCAGAGGGCAAAATCCATCGGATGACGCTTGCGTTCATCGACATCCACCCGTGCACCGGCTTGAAGATCTTCCAATTTTCGCTTGGAGAGGCGCCCGTAGGCCGGATACTTGTCGACTTGGAAGTACACGTCTCCCCCTATGGTGTATGCGAACCCCTTTTTGACCAAGGTTTCAGTCATCGCGATGATGTCGGCGATGTGTTCAGTAGCTTTCGGCTCCTCGGTGGGTCTTCCTATCCCAAGCTTCCCCATGTCTTCATGATAGGCCTCGATATACTTTGCCGTGATCGCATCGGAGGATACACCCTGCTCGTTCGCTCTCTTGATGATCTTGTCATCCACATCGGTGAAGTTCTTCACGAATTGGACTTGATACCCGCTGTACTCCAGATACCGGCGAAGCACATCAAAGACGAGGGCGCTTCTGGCATGGCCAATGTGAGAATAGTCGTAGACCGTCACACCGCAGACATACATCCGCACACGCTTCGGCTCAATCGCCTTGAACTCTTCTTGTTTTCCGGTGAGCGTATTGAAGAGCTTCAGCATCGTAGCTTACGAACCAGGAGTAGCGGCACGTCGAGGCCAATGGGACCATAGGAAATATCCAATGGCTAAGGCCAGGAGGAGACCGATAACGAGATCGAATTCATGGAAATATTGCCTCAACTGATCCCATCGTTCGCCCATGACAACGCCAATATAGGCCAGCCCGTAACACCAAGGAATCGATCCAATGAAGGTGAAGACAACAAACCGAGGAAAATTCATCCGAGCAATGCCGGCAGGAAGTGAAATGAACGTCCGCACCACCGGCAGCATGCGGCTGAAGAACACCGCCGCTTCTCCATACTTCGTAAACCACCGATCGGCCGTATCCAGGTCCTTGTGGGAAATCAGCATGTAGGGCCCATAGCGCTCCACCAACGGCCGCCCGCCCCACACGCCGGCATAATAGGCGACGATCGATCCGATGACATTACCGACGGCGCCGGCCAAGGTGACGCCGAGCATGGTGAACTGTCCGGTCGTCACCAGGTACCCGGAAAAGGGCATGATGATCTCGCTCGGCAGCGGGATGCAGGCGCTCTCGATAGCCATCGTCACCAGAATCCCGGCATAGCCCAGCGTCGAGATCGTATTGATCACGAACCGGCTCAAGATCGTAATGATAGCTTCGATGAGACTGCCCATAAATTATCGTTTCGTCCTGCGTGCCTTCTTGGCGCGACGCGGTCCGCGGATGGCTGACTCCCAGGCGCGCAGTTGATCCACCACTCCGTAATTCGTGCTGTCGAGGTGAAGAGGCGTGAGAGAGACAGCACCCTCCGCGATGGCCTCGTGGTCCGCATCCTTGCTCCTGCTCCATGACACACGGGTCCCAGCAATCCAAAAGTAGCTCCTGCCGTGCGGATCGACTTTCTCAATGATCGGGTTCTCGAACCGCCGCCGACTCAAGCATGTCACCCTGACACCCGTCACGGTCTCCACAGTGCGATTGGGAATATTGAGATTGACGAGCGTTTCTTCGGGGAGACCATGCCGGAGAATCAACCTGGCCACTCGTACCGCAAAATGGGCGCCGGTCGCGAATTGAAACTGCTCACGGCCTTCCTGCGAGACCGCCATGGAAGGGACGCCCAAAATCGTGCCTTCCACGGCGCCTGAGACGGTGCCTGAATACAATACGTCGTCACCGAGATTCACGCCCTTATTGATCCCTGAGACGAGCAAATGTGGTCGTTTTGGGAGGATATTCAACAATGCGAGATTGACGCAGTCCACAGGCGTCCCATTAACCGCATACACCCGATTGTCTATCTGATGAACCCTCAATGGTTTGTGCAAGGTCACCGCGTGGGCAACCGCGGTTCGTTCGCGGTCAGGTGCCACCACCCAGACTTCTCCGACGCGGTTCAAGGCCTTGGCGAGAGAGGTCAGACCGGCGGAGAGGATTCCGTCGTCATTGGTCACGAGGATACGAGGGCGTGAGTCAGACATAAAAAAAGCTGCTCGTAGGCAGCTTATACACTTCTCCCCGTCTCAACACTCAATACAGCAGGGTTGGAAATTGGTCGGGGCGAGCCGATTTGAACGGCCGACCACTCGCACCCCAAGCGAGTACGCTACCGGGCTGCGCCACGCCCCGACGTCTCTGGTATGCCTGTGCTGCGACGCCCATTGTGGCCTCGCAGCCTTCTGGATTGCAACCGCCCGATGTGCTTCATCAGTGTGACTCAAGAATTTTCAAAATGGCCTGCAGATTCCCGCGTAACTTTTGCGCCAATTCCTTAGGCTTGACGCGCTGCCCCGTCACACGACCGCGACGGGTCCAATACCGCTTCACACCTTCAAGCGTATACCCTTCTTCGTAGAGCATGCGTTTGATTTCCAACACTGTTTCAACATCTTTGCGCACGTAGAGTCGTTGATTACCGCGGCTTTTCTTCGGTTTCAAAAACGGAAATTGTGACTCCCAAAAGCGAAGGACGTAAGCAGGAAGTTTCGTCACCTGGCTCACTTCGCCGATTTTGTAAAACACTTTGCTGCCGAGCCGGGGCTCATTCCCCATGGACCGGTCCTCGTGGCGGGAGTTTTTCCGGGTGTGAAACTGTTACGAGTTGACGTATTTTTTGAATACTTGGCTTGGGCGGAAGGTCACGACGCGGCGAGGCGTGATGCCGATTTCTTCACCGGTCCGTGGATTCCGGCCTTTCCTGGCGCCCTTGCTTCTCACGACAAAGTTGCCAAAACCGGCGATCTTGACGGAATCTCCCTTTTGTAACACGGCCTTCAGCATGTTCAGCACGAGCTCGACGATATCTGCGGCTTCGTTTTTTGAAATGCCTACCTGCTTATAGATTTCGTTCGCGATATCAGCCTTTCTCATGCTCTCCCCCTCTTGCGCCAACAAGCCGTTCTTATCGAAGAGCCCGTCTCTCCGGGAGCCGGGAGACAGTTTTACCATAAGTTACGTGAGGTTAGATAGGCTGTCAAGGACAATTGTTAGGAGGAGAAACCCGCATTAACGCTCTGACATCAGAAGCTTGTACTCGATACTATCGGCCAAGGCCTGCCAACTCGCCTCCATAATATTCTCAGAGACACCCACCGTACCCCATTTGTCTTTGTGATCACCGGACTCGATGAGCACACGTACTTTGGATTCGGTGCCGCGATTCGCCGACAGCACCCTGACCTTATAATCAAGGAGTTTCACTTCTCTCAGTTGAGGATAGAACTTTTCCAGGGCCTTGCGGAGAGCATGATCGAGCGCGCTGACCGGACCTGCACCTGTCGCACCAGCCTGTTCAACTACCTCTCCGACCTTGACCATGACGGTGGCCTCGGAGTCAGAGCTTCCATCATCTTGTTTTTTCTCGACAATCACCCGGAATCCCAACAGCTGAAATGAAGGCTTGTGGGTCCCCATTGCCTTCCGCATGAGCAACTCAAACGAGCCCTCGGCGCCTTCGAATTGATACCCTTCGTTTTCTCGGTCCTTAAGGGTGGCCATCAATTCCTGCACCTTAGAATGGTTCTTGTCCAGCTTGATCCCGTAGGCCTCGACCTTTTCCAGCAGCCCGCTGCGGCCGGCGTAATCCGAAACGAGCATCCGCTGGCGATTGCCGACCAGCGAGGGCACCACGTGTTCGTAGGTCGCGGGGTTCTTGAGCACGGCATGGATATGGACACCCCCCTTGTGTGCAAACGCCGAATCCCCGACATAGGGCTGGTGCTTGTTGGGCATAAGGTTGGCGATCTCGGTGACAAAGCCTGACACTTCCTTCAAGTGGTTCAGCCGCTCGCCCAAGGCCGGGCGTTTCATCTTCAACTGAAGATTCGGAATGATCGAACAGAGATTCGCATTGCCGCACCGTTCACCGATTCCGTTGATCGTGCCCTGAACCTGCACGACCCCCATCTCAATGGCGACCAGCGAGTTCGCGACGGCCATTTCACAATCATTGTGCGCATGGATGCCGAGAGGGACCTTGCACTCATTTTGAACCACGCGGCAGATGCTTTTGATTTCCCACGGCATCGTTCCACCGTTCGTGTCGCAGAGGATCACGCGTTCCGCGCCGGCTTCCACGGCCCGTCTGATTGTCTCAAGCGCATACTCAGGATTCGTTTTATATCCGTCAAAAAAATGCTCCGCATCGTAAAACACCCGGCGATGTTTCGAGCGAAGATAGGCCACGGAGTCGGCGATGAGGTCGAGATTCGTGTCCAGTGCAATACCTAACGCATCCGTCACGTGCAACGACCAGCTCTTTCCGAACAACGTGATGACCTTGGTTTCCGCCTGAAGAAGTGCCTGGATATTGGGATCCTTCTGCACCGGGTTGCTGGCTTTTCTCGTGGAACCGAAGGCGACCACGGTGGCCTGCTTCAAAGGTGTTTCCTTGATCATGCGAAAGAACTCGATGTCCTTGGGGTTGGCACCAGGCCACCCCCCTTCAATGAACTGCACACCAAGTGCGTCCAATCGCTGCGCCACCATCACCTTGTCATCGGCGGAAAAGCTGACGTCCTCCGCCTGGGCACCATCGCGCAAGGTGGTGTCGTAAATTTCCAAGTTGGCGGAAGAGACCGACAGCTGACCCTTCGAAGCCACTTTGGTTGTGGGTTTACGGATGGCGCGTGAGGGGCGTTTGGCCATGGCGGAGAGGGTAACAGGAGCGGGTCGAGCCTGTCGAGGGTCAAATCGGCGCGGCTGTTATCGGGCGGCCGGTGCCCGGTCCAGCCCAAAGGCAGCATGGAGCGCGCGTAAGGCCAATTCCATGTACTTCTCGTCAATCACGCAGGAGATCTTGATCTCAGATGTGCTGATCATCATGATATTGACCCCTTCGTGTGACAACACGTCAAACATCTTTGCAGCGACACCTGAGTGCGAACGCATGCCGACACCCACCAGTGAGACTTTGGCGATCGCCTCGGTCACGGAAACCGACTTGGCGCCGATGTCCTTTGCCGTCTCCTGGATGATCGGCATGGCCTTTTTCACATCAACGCGCGGAATCGTGAATGAAAAGTCAGTCAGCGATTCATGGCTCACGTTCTGAATGATCATGTCCACCAGAATGTTCGCCTTCGCGACGGGGCCCAATAAGCGCGCGGCGATGCCCGGTCTATCCGGCACGCCGACGAGGGTGATTTTCGCCTGATTCCGGTCGCCCGTAATGCCGGAGACGGCGACGGCCTCCATGTCTGCGTCTTCGCGTTTCACGAGAGTTCCCTTTCCTTCCTTGAAACTGGAGTTGACCTCCAGTGTCACATTGTATTTGGCGGCGAACTCGACCGACCGGCTTTGCAGCACTTTGGCCCCGAGACTTGCCATTTCGAGCATCTCTTCATATGCAATCTTCTCGATCCGTCTTGCCGTCGGAACGATATTGGGATCGGTCGTATACACCCCGTCCACATCCGTAAAAATGACGCATCGATCCGCTTTCAAGGCGCCGGCCAATGCCACCGCTGTCAGGTCTGACCCTCCACGTCCCAACGTCGTGACGTCGGAATTTTCATTGATCCCTTGGAACCCGGCCACCACCGGAACGACTCCTCTCTCCAGCGCCTCGCGGATCCGTTCGGCCGCAACCCGAGTGATTCGCGCCTTGGTGTGGGCACTGTCAGTCATGATGCCGACTTGACGTCCGGTAAAGGACCGTGCATCCACCCCGCGTCCACGCAATTCCATGGCGAGCAACGCGATGGTCACCCGTTCGCCCGTCGAGAGCAGCATGTCGAGCTCGCGCTCGTCGGGAAGCGCCGCAACCTCATGGGCCAGCTTCAGCAGTCGATCTGTTTCACCACTCATGGCCGAAAGCACGACCACAACCTGGTTCCCCTCTTTGACGGCTTGTTCGACCCGATCGGCGACGCGATGAATGCGCTCAATCGACCCGACGGATGTGCCTCCATATTTTTGGACGATCAGCGCCATGGGTTACGCACCTTTGGAGAAAAGCCGCACGACGAACTTCGTCGCATCCCGCGGGGCAGCGGCCACGGCCTTGGCATCCACTTCGGTAAACCGTCGTCCGGCGCTGGCCGCCGGCTTGGACGTGCTGTCTTGATAGGCATAGGGCCAATGCGCATGAGCCATACGACTTTGGTGCACGCTGCCTGGATCGCTGATGGTCACCAACCGGTAGGGTCCCAATGCCGCCATGCCGTCCAAAAAGGGACCGACAAATTCTTCATCCACAGCCTCGATGGCACGCACCTTCGCTTTGACGTCCGGGTCGTACACGACCTCATCCGGCAGTTCCACATGCACATAGGCAAAGTCTTTCTTCTTCAGTTCCTCTAGCGCCACCTTGGCGTGCGTGCGCAGATCCGCCAAATGGAACGCATCAACGGCGTCGAGGCCGGACACAATGCCAAGCCCGCGATGGACGTCGCCTGAAGAGACGACGATTCCTGCGACACCGAATCGTTCCGACAGACTCGGCCTCTGGATGGCTCGCCCTTCGCCCCACAGCCATAAGCAATTGGCGGGTTTCTGACCTGCGTTACGCCGTTCCTCATTCACGGGATGATCGCGCAGGATCATCAGCGATGCATCCATGAGTTTACGCAACATATCGGCGCCGTCGCCAGCTGGCAGTGAGTCGCCAATTGGACGGCCGACCAAGGATTGGGGATCGACGCAGACGGCTCGTGTCTTGCCGTTCACCCATACCATCAAATGTCGGTGGCCCGAGCCAGGGAAAAATTGAATGATCTCAGAACCCAGCTGTTCGTTGACCGCATCGATCAGCTCGCGCGCTTCTTCGCTCGTGATCAGACCCGCGGTCGCATCGTCCATGACGACGTTCGGGCCCAGTTTCTTGATCTCCGAAGCGCTCCCTTTCGCTCCAGGCGACGTCTCGGATTTCAACGTCACCATCGTACAGCGGTAGACGACGTCGTGTTCGCCGACCGTCACCCCTAAGCTGGCGGCTTCCAACGGTCCAGGTCCTTGGTAATACTTTTTCGGTTCATAGCCAAGGATCGACGTGCCGGTGAGGCCGCTCCCATGACGCCCGTTGTCGAGCGCGACGGTCAGCAGACCCATCTCGCTCTGTTGAGCCAATCGATCGAGGTGGGGAGTGCAAGCAGCCTGGAGAGGAGTCTTGCCGGCTAATTCCTGGCGGGGATGGTCCGACATTCCCTCGGCGTGCAGAATCACATATTTCATCGACGGTCCACTCGCATCTACCTTTACACGTTGAGCAGCCGAGCCACTTCCTCCGTTGTTGCTTTGACAGTTTTCGGTTTGATCGAGACACTAATGGCCGTATCCGCATCCTTCAGTCCATGACCGGTCAAGGTACAGACTACCGTCTCGCCCTCTCTCAGGCCGCCTTGTCGGCTGAGTTTGATCACGCCTGCGACCGAGGCCGCCGAGGCCGGTTCGCAAAACACGCCTTCCGTGCCGGCTACCGCCACATACGCTTGTAGAATTTCTTCATCGGTCACGGAATCGATGGCACCGGACGACTCCTTCATCGCGTCCACTGCCGCCTGCCAACTGGCGGGATTGCCGATCCGGATCGCCGTCGCCACGGTTTGCGGATCATCGACCACGTGGCCGAGGACGATCGGCGCCGCGCCGGCAGCCTGGAAACCCATCATGCGGGGCACTCGCGTCGTTTGATTGGCGGAACGATACTCCTTGTAGCCTTTCCAGTAGGCGGTGATATTGCCGGCGTTGCCGACGGGCAACACATGCATCGCTGGTGCATCGCCTAATTGATCGCATACTTCCATCGCGGCGGTTTTCTGACCTTCGATCCGGAAGGGATTGATCGAATTGACGAGCTCAATATGATGTGCCGCAGACAGCGTCTTCACAATCGAGAGCGCTTGGTCAAAGTTGCCATCGATCTGGATCACCGTGGCCTGATGCATCATGGCCTGCGACAGCTTCCCCATGGCGATTTTGCCGGCGGGGATCAGGACATAAACGGGTAACCCGGCGCGGGCGCCGTAGGCCGCGGCCGAAGCAGAGGTATTGCCGGTAGAGGCACACATCACAGCGCGCGCGCCGTTTTCAACGGCTTTTGACATGGCCATGGTCATCCCGCGGTCCTTGAACGAACCGGTGGGATTTGCGCCTTCAAATTTCAAATAGAGATCGATGCCTGGAGCGATCTTCTTGGCCAGTCGTGACGCGCGAATGAGCGGTGTGTTGCCTTCCCCCAGCGTGATCAGCGGCGTGCGCTCGCTGACCGGCAGAAACTTGCGATACTCTTCGATGACGCCCCGCCAGCGATTCATGGCCTTACTCGTCCTTACCCTCGATCCGGATCAGGGTAGTCGGCTCGGACATGAACGACATCCGATTGATCTGGCTGAGCGCCGTTTTGATGTCACGCTCTCTTGCCGTATGCGTCTTCATGACGATGGGAACCGTTTGCCCTTCGCGCCGTCCCTTTTGCAGCATGGACGAAATGCTGATGCCGCAGCGGCCCAATTCACCGGCGATCTGCGCAAGCACGCCCGGACGATCGGTGACCATGAATCGTAGGTAATATAACGATTGTATCTCCTCCATCGGCCGCATCCGGAGCGGACGCCGTTCCTCCGGTTGAAACGATGCGGGAGGTACACGACCCGCTCCACCGTTGCGAAGGTTGCGGGCGCCGGCGATGATGTCGCTGACCACGGCGCTGCCCGCCGCGAGATCGCCGGCACCTCGCCCACTCAACACGACATCGCCCACCGCGTCACCGATCAGCTGAATGGCATTGTAGACACCCTCGATCTTGGCCAGCGGTGAATCCGCTCCCAGCATCGTCGGATGCACGCGCGCCTCCACATCACCTTCCACGAGCTTGGCAATCCCCAACAGCTTGATCGTGTAGCCGAACTCTTTCGCGTAGGCGATGTCATGCTCGGTGATATGGGTAATCCCTTCCGTATAGAGATCTTTGAAATTTACCGGCGTGCCGAATCCCAAATTCACCAGAATGGCCAATTTATGCGCACTGTCCGTCCCCGTCACATCGAAGGTAGGATCGGCCTCTGCGTATCCGGCCTTCTGTGCTTCGACCAACGTTTCGGCGAATCCTTTTCCCTCGTTGGTCATTCGCGAAAGAATATAGTTCGACGTGCCGTTGATGATGCCGTAAATCGACTGGATGGAATTGGCAGCGAGCCCTTCCTTGAGAGCATGGATCACCGGGATTCCACCGCCCACGCTTGCCTCAAAGCCGACGTCGATGCCTTTACGGGAGGCCGCCGCAAAGATCTCCTCCCCATGCAATGCCAGCAGCGCCTTGTTCGCGGTCACCACGGTTTTCCCCGCGGCGATAGCCTCGAGGATCAAGCGTTTGGCAAAATCGTATCCGCCGACAAGCTCCACTACGATGTCCACAGCGGGATCGGAGAGGACCTGCTTGGCATCATTCACCAAGACGCCCGGCGGCAAGGTGATCCCACGGTTTCGCGTAACGTCGAGGTCCGCAACACGAACGAGCTCGATTGGCACGCCGACGCGGCGGCGGATCAATCCGGCGTTTTCCAAGAGAATTTTGACCACGCCGGTGCCGACCGTGCCGAAGCCGATCACTCCGACGCCGACCCGCGAAATCATTCATCTCCCCCTTCGAGCTTCAAGGCCTTCCTGATTCCCCGAACAGCCTGGCGGGTCCGGTGCTCGTTCTCGACCAACGCAAAGCGGACGTAGTCATCACCACCCTCGCCGAAGCCGATGCCCGGGGACACCGCGACTTTCGCCTCCCGCAGGAGCAGCTTCGAAAATTCGAGTGATCCCATATGACGATAGGGCAACGGGATTCTGGCCCAAACGAACATCGTGGCCAGTGGCTTGCTCACATTCCACCCGATACGATTGAGACCACCGACCAGCACGTCGCGACGCTTTTGATACCGTTGGACGGTTTCCTTGACGCAGTCCTGCGGCCCGTTCAGGGCGATGACACTCGCGATCTGTAACGGTTGAAAAATGCCGTAGTCGAGGTAGCTTTTGATCTTGGCCAACGCGCCCACAACTTCACGGTTGCCGACGCAGAAACCGACCCGCCAACCCGGCATGTTGTAGGCCTTGCTAAGGGTATAAAACTCGACGCCGACGTCTTTCGCTCCAGGCACCTGGAGAAAGCTCGGGGCCCGATACCCGTCGAACACCAAGTCGGCATACGCCAGATCATGTATGACGATGACGTGGTGCTCCTTCGCAAATGCCACGATTTTTTTGAAAAACTCGAGGTCCACAATGGCCGTGGTCGGATTGTGTGGGAAATTGATCACCAGAATTTTGGGCCGTGGAAAGGTCTGGCGATAGACCCGCTGGAGGTCATCGAAGAAATCGCTGTCCTGACGCAGCTCGATACCACGGACTTCTCCGCCGGCAATGACGAAGCTATACATGTGAATGGGATAGGTCGGTGTGGGCGTCAGGACGACATCGCCTGGTCCGATCATGGCGAGTGACAAATGCGCCAGACCTTCCTTGGAACCAATCGTCACAATGGCTTCGGTTTCCGGATCAAGCTCGACATCGTAGTTGCGCTGGTACCAGGCTGCAATCGCATGGCGCAGTTTGGTAATGCCGCGCGAGGCCGAATAGCGGTGATTTCTGCCTTTCCTCGCCGCTTCGATCATCTTCTCGACAATGTGGTTGGGCGTCGGTTGATCAGGATTGCCCATTCCAAAGTCGATGATGTCCTCGCCTTGGTGTCGTGCATCCAGTTTAAGGCTTTGGACCTGAGCGAAGACGTAGGGAGGGAGCCGCTTGAGCCGGTAGAAATTATCTGACAATCCCATGGCTGTCTGTCGAACTCTTCAAGCCGGGAGGAAGAACCACCCTGACATGTGCAATGGAGGCCTATTGTAATTGCGGGCATGCAGCGGAGTCAAATTATCTTGTGATTCTGTGGGGTTCCGCATGCGAGTCGACTCGTGGATTACCCCGACATCGCATTCCGGTCACCGCGTGTCCTGAGCCTTGCCCCCTTCGGCGGCTTTCTGTTACAACAGCGGCGTCCGCACTATCTTCGTTCAATCTCGACTCCCCCGTCGCCAGAATCAACCGGAGGTTCGTTGTGGCCCGACTCGGTGTCAATGTCGATCACGTCGCCACTCTGCGGCAAGCGCGCGGTGGAAACGACCCCGACCCTCTCGCCGCGGCCGTGTTAGTCGAATTGGCCGGGGCTGACGGCATCGTCGTGCACCTCCGAGAGGATCGACGCCACATCCAGGATCGCGATTTTCGCCTGCTCAGGGAACTGATCCGGACCAAGCTCGACATGGAAATGGCGGCGGACGAGACCATGGCCAAGATTGCGTTGACGGTGAAGCCGGACCTGGTCACGCTTGTTCCGGAAAAGCGCCAGGAACTGACGACGGAGGGGGGGCTCGACGTCCTCGCCCACAAAGACCGTCTTCAGCAGGTCATTGGGTTGCTACACGAGGGAGGAATTCCCGTCAGCCTGTTCATTGAACCGGATCTCGGCCATATCAAAGCTGCGCATAAGATCTCCGCAGACTTCGTCGAGCTGCATACCGGCCGATATGCCAATGCGAAGCGATCGAAGGAAGCGGATGCTGAGTTCGAGGCCATCACACAGGCGGCGAAGCTGGCCTACAAGTTGGGAATGGGCGTCAACGCCGGTCATGGCTTGAACTATCAGAACGTCAAACGGTTGACCCATATCCCTGAGATCGTGGAATACAATATCGGCCACAGCATCATCGCACGGGCTGTCCTTGTCGGTCTCGATCAGGCGGTCCGCGAGATGAAAACCTTGCTGAATTGAGTTAAGCGCCCACCTTCCAACGAGCCGCAGTATGAAAATCGTGACGGCAATGCAGATGCAGGCTCTCGACCGGCGCACTATGACGGAAGGTCGAGTGCCAAGCCTGACGTTGATGGAGCGTGCGGGAGCCAGAACGGCCGATTTCATCCAGGACCGTTTCGGCCCGCTTGCCGGCAAGCGCGTCACGATTGCGTGCGGCAAGGGCAACAATGGCGGCGACGGATTGGTGGTCGCCAGGCTATTGCGTCAGCGCCGGGCAATCGTCACCGCGCTGTTGCTGGCACCGGCTGCTGAACTGAGTCGAGACGCCAAAGCCATGTATCGCCGCTGGCTCCGTATCGGTAGCTCGTCGGCGACGAAAACGTTCCGATCCGCCGATCAAGCCGAAACGCTATTCACCGACAGTGACCTCATCGTTGATGCGCTCCTCGGAACGGGCCTTTCGGCACCGGTGACCGGCGCCTATCGCGATGCCATACGATTAATGAATGGGATCGGCCGACCTATTGTCGCCGTCGATATCCCCTCGGGAATCCATGCGGATGACGGTGCGCTGCTTGGCCTGGCAGTCCGGGCCACGGCCACGGTCACGTTCGGGCTGCCCAAACTCGGACTGTATCTAGGCGCCGGCCTTGATCATGCCGGTTTCATTCAGATCGTGGATATCGGCATTCCAGCTGCCTATGTGAACGAGATCGATAGCCGCACGCTGTTGATTACAAAGGACATGGTGATGGCCGCCCTGCCCCCGCGTCTCGCCTCCTCCCATAAGGGGACCTTTGGTCATGCCGGAATTCTCGCTGGCTCAGTGGGCAAGACCGGCGCCGCCGCACTTGCAGCGAAGGCAGCGCTTCGGACAGGCGCCGGCTTGGTGACTGTCGGTACGCCGGCCAGCGTCAACGACGTGCTTGAGGGGAAACTACTTGAGGCGATGACACTTCCTCTTCCAGAAACCAAGGCCCGCACGCTTGGCCGCGCGGGCTTCGACCGGATCCTCGCCTTCATTCAAGCTCGAACGGCGGTCGCGATTGGCCCGGGGCTCTCGACACATCCCGAGACGGTCGAGTTGGTGCAGTCGTTGATGAAACACCTTGATCGCCCTTCTGTGCTGGACGCCGATGCCCTTAATGCTTTGGCAACCCGCGCGGCCTTATTGACGGAGTGCAAGACTCCCCCCATCCTCACTCCACATCCGGGTGAAATGGCTCGCTTGGAAGTCGACTCGACACCACAAACCGTGAATGCCGATCGTCTCGGCACTGCCAGGCGTTTTGCCCGCGAACGAGGGGTTTTTGTGGTGCTGAAGGGCGCACGGACGGTAGTGGCCAGACCCGATGGGCTGCTCATGATCTGTCCGACAGGTAACCCGGGAATGGCTACTGCGGGAACCGGAGATGTGCTCACCGGAATGCTTGTGAGTCTTCTCGCCCAAGGTGTTCCCTCCTGGGAGGCGGCCTGCGCTGCGACCTACTTGCACGGAGCCGCAGGCGACCTGGCAGCTCGTCGACTGGGAGCTCCCGGCATGATCGCCGGCGATCTCATTGAACACATCCCCTATGCCATCCAGGCAGTCAGTGGCTAAAAGCCCACCGGCGTCTCGTGCCGCTGTCCTACCAACGAGCTGGATCTGGCGGCAGTCGCTGCCTTCGCTGCGCCACACGGATCGCCTGGGCCGAGCGATCGGTTCGGTGCTGAAAGGCGGAGAATCACTGGCGTTATCCGGTGCGTTGGGAGCCGGCAAAACCGCGCTGGTCCGGGGCATCGCGACAGGTCTCGGCGCCCCGGCGGAAGCCGTCAGTAGTCCGACCTTCGTGCTCTTGCACGAATACCGCGGCCGGCTGCCGTTGGCTCACATCGATCTGTACCGTCTCAACTCCTCAAGAGAGGTCGAATCCATTGGACTCGCCGATTATCTCTCGGGACCAACCGTCGTTGCCGTCGAATGGGCCAACAAGGCACCCGGAATTCTGCCGGACGACCGCCTCGAATTGGAGTTGCGCCACCGCAGCGTTCAGAGTAGAAGTATCCAACTCAGGGCCACCGGACCGCTGTCTGCCGCCTTATTGGCTCGCATCAAACACTATACGGCGCTTCCGACGACACGTCCCCGCGCCCAGCGGCGGCGGAAACGGAAAGGGAAACCATCCTCATGATTCGTGTCATTCTCGTCGGCACGTTGCTGTTGTTGTGTCTGGCATTTTTTCTCCAAAATCAGGAACAAGAAGTCACTCTCCGTTATTTCTTCGGATTGTTTGAGGCATCCACACCCATCTACAAGCCAATCTTAGCGGGCTTTGGCGTTGGCCTCTTGGTCTCCGTCATCCTCCTCTTCCCGCCCTGGGTCAAAGGCCGTATCGAGCTGCGCCGAAAAACCAAAGCATTACAGGAAGCTGAGGTGGATTTGGAACGTCTCCGCCATTCGGTGGAAAAACTCACGGGCCGAATGGCACCGCCTGTGCCGGGAGAAGCCCCTCTGCGAGAAGGCACTGATGAGTGAGCATGATGACACGCCGTTGATGCGGCAATACCGCGAGATCAAACGCGGCTATTCCGAGGCCATACTCTTCTTCCGCGTCGGCGATTTCTACGAAATGTTCTATGAAGACGCCGAAGCCGCCTCGAAACTGCTGTCCATCGCACTCACCTCCAGAGACAAGTCGAGTTCAGATCCGGTCCCGCTATGCGGCGTGCCGTACCATGCGGCTCAAGGCTATATTGCCAAATTGCTCAAAGCCGGACGCACCGTGGCCTTGTGCGAACAGGTGGAGGACCCTAAACTGGCCAAAGGTCTTGTGCGTCGCGAGGTCGTGCGCCTCTATACTCCCGGCACGCTTGTCGACACGGAATTCCTCGATCCCGCTGAATCCAGCTTTCTTGCTGCCGTCGCGCGGGTCGAGCGCAGAGGAAGCCGTTCCGCTTGGGGCTTGGCTGCGCTCGATGTCACGACGGGGGAATTCTGGGTCATGGAACACGATGGAGCGGACCAGCAACTCATAGACGAGCTGGCACGGCTCCAACCCAGAGAATTGCTGTACGCTAAAACGGATGCAATGGCGGCATGTCTTCGTTCACAGCTTCAAAGCGTCAGAATATGCGAGTGCGAGACCTCCTGGTTCGATCAGCAGGACGCTTCAAAGACGCTGACCAGGCATTTTGGTGTGCAATCCTTGGAGGCATTCGGTTGCCATGACCTCACGGCTGCTCTCGGAGCAGCAGGGGCGATCTGGCGCTATTTTCGAGAAACTCAGCCGGCCGCAGCTCCAGACCATATCCGATGCCTCCGTCGTCGCCGGAACACAGAAGCGATGCATCTGGATAGCGCCACGATACGGAACCTTGAGTTGGTACGTCCGCTGGCGCAAGCAGAGGAAGGATCCGGCAACCGAGGCCCTACCCTGCTCTCGGTGATTGATCGAACCAGCACCGCAATGGGAAGCCGGTTGCTTCGCGAGTGGCTTCTTAGACCATTGACTGATGGTGACGCGCTGGGTGCCAGACAGGACGCTGTCGCCGAGCTCAAAGACCGGATCGCCCAACGCGTCGCCCTTCGAACGGCGCTCCGCACGATTCAGGACATCGCCCGTCTGAGTACCCGACTTACCCTCGGCCTGACCGGCCCGCGCGAGTTGCTGGCCTTGAAGGATTCTCTAAGCGCGCTCCCGGAATTGCGGGAACAGCTGGCGCCTTGCCGCACTGCCTTGTTGGCCGAACAGTGCGATCGATGGGATGACTGCCGGGATCTCTATGACCTGATCGAAGCGGCAATCAGTTCCGATGCTCCGTTGGCGATGCGCGAAGGAAACGTGATTCGGCCGGGCTACCACCCCGGAGTCGATGAACTTCGGAAGGCACGTGCTGAAGGGAAAGACTGGATGGCGGCGCTCGAGGCAAAAGAGCGAGAGCGTACGGGCATTGACTCCCTGAAGATCCGCTATAACCAGGTGTTCGGCTACTACATCGAAGTCACCAAAACTAATCTCTCGAAAGTCCCTCCCGACTTCGTCCGCAAACAGACGCTGGTGAATGCCGAGCGATTCATGACTCAGGAACTGAAGGAATTGGAAGAGCGGGTCACAGGTGCTGAGTCGAGGCTTCTGGCTTTGGAGGAAGAGCTGTTCGTTACGTTACGGCAACGGCTTGCCAAAGAGGGATCACGATTGCAGTCGATGGCCCAGTCACTTGCGCAGATCGATGCCTTGGCCGGATTGGCCGAAACGGCGGCATTGAATCGTTATGTGCGGCCGACCATCGATGACTCTGGCCTTCTCCGCATTCGCGGCGGCCGTCATCCTGTGGTCGAACAACTGAGCTCTGACCTGGCATTTGTTCCCAACGATACCCTGCTGGATGATCAGCAGAACCGTTTGGTGATCCTGACCGGACCAAACATGGCTGGCAAGAGCACCTATCTGCGGCAAGTAGCCCTCATCGTGCTGCTCGCCCAAGTCGGCAGCTTCGTCCCCGCTGCAGAGGCTCACATCGGGCTGGTAGACCGTATTTTCACCCGAGTGGGAGCGTCAGACAATCTGGCTGCCGGGCAGAGCACCTTTATGGTCGAAATGATCGAGAGCGCCCAGATCCTCAACTCTGCGAGCCGCCGCAGTCTGATCCTTTTGGACGAGATTGGACGCGGAACGAGCACCTACGACGGATTGAGCATCGCGTGGGCGATTGCTGAGTACATACACGATCAACGGCATCTCGGCGCACGAACACTATTTGCCACGCACTATCATGAGATGACGCAATTAGAATCGCTGCGGGAAGGGATCCGCAACTATCGGGTCGCTGTGCAGGAGCGCGACGGCGACGTGGTGTTTCTCCGAAAAATCGTGCCGGGTGGAGCCGACCGGAGTTACGGAATCCATGTGGCGAAGTTGGCGGGCCTCCCTGCCCTGGTGATCAACCGTGCGCAGGAGGTGTTAGCGCAGTTGGAGCGATCGAATACCGACCTCAAGCCTCAGGACGAGCCGTCGCGTGCAACGCTTCCCCATCCCCATCCACTCATCGATGAAGTCAGGCAGATCGACCTGTTCTCGCTCACGCCGCTCGACGCACTCAACCGATTGGCTGAGCTTCAAAAGCGCGCCGCCGATTCACATTGAGCTGGCGGCTATTTTCAACAGCCTGTAAATAAAGAAAAGGCGGTAACTCTCACAGGAGCTACCGCCTTTTTTCACTCGTGCCAGCTGAACCGGACTACTTACCGGTATTGTACTTTGCCGTCCAGGGGATCAAGCCGCCGAGCGGCTTCTTGTCCGGAGTCAGCACGTCGTACTGCATCGGCACCGTGCCTTCACCCTTCGGTGACGTGTTCAACCCTTGCTTGGCCGCGGCACAACCAGGTTCCGCCTCATTCTTTCCCGCACAGTCCTTGAGCCGAAGCGCTGATATGCTCATCGTCTTGCCAGGGCCGCCCGCAATTTCCGGAAGTTTTTTGACCGCCGTAATTACGCGGTGATTCTGCTCGGTCTCGACGGCCGTAAACTCAATCAGGTCCGTCGTGCTGCCCGGGGGCACTTCTTTGGCCGCGGCAGGTCCCGCATGTGGCCGGCCCATCTTCTTAAGCTCTTCCCAGGCACCCTTGTCGGCATAAAACTTCACATTCTTGCCTGGATGGATCTTTTGCCAGAAGAGGCCGCTCTCCGCATTACCTCCGAAAACCGCAATATTGATCCACACAGCTTCATCATAAGGATCGAGGACGATCACACGGCCTTGGAGGGTCGTCGGCTTGCTCATATCCCCCCACTCGAAACGCTCTTGAAACGATTCGATCGCCAGGGCGGTGGAGGCGATCGACACCACCAGCGCAACGGCGGCCGCAAAGGCCCAGCCTTTCATATGAAACTTCATAATCGGATCCTCCTTCAACAGTATGAAAGTATGAAATTTCGTCGAAGTTTAGTCACCTTTGAGGACCTTAAATCCGGTAATCGTCCGGCCATCCAAGCTCACTTCCATCGCAACCAGTTCCTGAGAAGCCTTGATGATCTGGTCCATCAGGGCCTTGTCCTTGACCGCGAGACGAACCGTGGTGGCGGCGTGGTACCAGCCGGCATAGGGATTGTTCTTTTCCGTCCCGCCGGTAAAGCCCCAGGCGCAGCAGACAAACAATGGATCGGGCGGCTTCACATCGAGATCAGTGGAGGAACGGCCAGCAGGAGTCCCGGAGGCTGGTTCGCCGGTGTTCCAGTACTGAATACCGAAGAGGAGTTCACCGTCCGGATTATCGGCCCACTGTGACCAGACACGACCCTTCAAGGTCTTGGTGACTTCACCCTTGAGGGGCTTCCCTCCGACAACGATGTCGGTCGGGCCCGATGGGCCGCCCGGCGCATCTGCGGCGGCGACGAACTCAGCCGTCACCAAGCCGAGCACAGAACACACTGCAACTGCGGCTAGAAGTACGACCCTTTTCATACCAAATCCCTCCTTCATAAAAATGACCAACACAAAACTAATAACAGCTCATTTAAGTACGATAAATATGTACCGTGTTGTGACGAATCGGCGACAGAAGAGCGGCCTTTTTGTCACCTCCTTGTTGTGGGCTCTCACGCCGTATTCGCCGGTGAAAGAGTCTTCAGGGGAAAACGCGGCCATGGTACTGAAAAATGTAAAAGCGAGTCAAGGAAATGTTTACCCTGTGGATATCTCGGGATTCAAGCGGACTTTATTTCGTAAAACCAATGCCTTGCAAATAATTCCGCAAATTTATATCGCCCCGGTTTCTCTGCGGATTTGGCTGATCTATTAGAAGATTCTCATTTATAGGCTTGAAGGGCTTGCGAGGGGAGTGGACCCAAACCGGTGATCGACAGATGGTTCATTCCAAAGAGTTCGCGTCCGACCGTGGATACCTGATCCACTTTCACCCGGTCGATGTGCTTCAACATTTCTTCCAGGGACGTGCGAGTGCCGTAGATGAGTTCGTCTTTCGCCAGTTTGCTCATCCGGCTATGGGAACTTTCCAGGCTGAGCATCAGACTGCCTTTCATTTGATTTTTTGCTCGGTCGAGTTCTTTGCGTTCAATGCCCTGTTTGCTGATCCGCGCGATCTCCCGGCATACGAGGTCGACAACGCGCTCCACTTCCTTCGGTCTGGTCGCTGCATAAACAGTGATGGTGCCGATGTCCGAGTAGCCTGAGAGAAACGAATAAATCGAATAGGCGAGGCCGCGTTTTTCACGTATTTCCTGAAACAACCGGGAACTCATGCTTCCACCCAACACGCTGTTGAGCGCGTAAGCGGCGTACCGGTCGCGATGCCCGGCAGCAACCCCTTTTAACCCCAGGCACAGGTGCACCTGCTCCAGAGGTTTTCGTTTTACAAGCACCCCTCCATGGACTTCCGGAGGGCGACGTGCCGGTCTCGAGAGGCCATTGAGCGGTTTCTTCCTGCCGAAGAACCGTGCGACCAATCGCTCGACCGCGGCCTGCTCAAAATTGCCGGCAATCGCGATCACGATCTGGCAGGGATCGTAATGCGCGTCGATATAACCCAGAAGATCCGGTCGTTTCAGGCTCTGAATCGTCTCTTCGCGGCCCAAGATCGACCGGCCGAGCGGATGGCGGCCCAACACTTGACCAGTGTGCAGCTCCTGCACGAGATCTTCGGGGTCGTCCTGGACCATGCGGATTTCTTCGAGGACGACCTGCTTTTCCTTTTCCACTTCCCTGGAGTCGAAACGGGAATGATGAAACAGATCCGCCAGGAGTTCGAGGGCCTGCTGTAGTTGTTGGTCAAGGACCTTGACGTAGAAGGTCGTCGTCTCGCGGGTCGTAAAGGCATTCATCTCACCGCCGAGGCCGTCGATTTCACGCGAAATCTCCGTCGCCGAGCGTGAGCGCGTGCCCTTG
>Ga0081455_10001264_pt1 | contig 31592 bp, 30 predicted proteins | sample TabmetS3T2R1_FD_70207 | JGI IMG/M metagenome (GOLD analysis project Ga0081455, IMG submission 70207) | Tabebuia heterophylla rhizosphere microbial communities from the University of Puerto Rico - S3T2R1 | ecosystem: Host-associated > Plants > Roots > Rhizosphere ... | reverse complement strand
TTCAGGAAGGCCAGCAGGAGCAGCGGCACGCCGGCGCCGGAGAGCACCCCGAACACGCCGTCCAGCGATTGCCGCCGCCGCGCCAGATACCACGTCGCGAGCAGCGCGCACGGCAGCACGAACATGCCGATGCTCAGCACCCCGAGCAGGCCGAACGCGTACGCCGCGCCGACCACCGCCCAGCTCGCGAACCAGATCCAGCCGTTCAGTCGTCGTCCCCCTCGAGGTCGCCCTCGGTCGCAGATGGACCCGCGGCAATGCCGCTAATGTATCCGGATCAGGAAAATCCCACAGCTGTCCGGCGGCCGACGCCGGGAGCAGGGTCGAGCTGCCGGGCGCTGCCGAACACCACCTCGGCCGCGGTGACCGCGTCGATCGGGTACATGATCGTGTCGTCGACCTGCGACCAGGTGGCCAGCCACCGGTCGTCCCGCCGCCGCACCAGCGCGCACAGCAGCGGCTGCAGCGCGCACTCCTGCCGGATCGTCCGCGCCACCCCGAACCCGCCGGTCGGCTGCGCCTCGGCGTCCAGGATGACCAGGTCGATGCCGCCGTGGTCCACCTCCGCGACCACAGCCTCACCGGTCGCCGCCTCCAGGTACTTCACCCGCCCGAGGTCAGCCGCCGGCCGCGGCCCGAGCGCGGTGCGTACCTGCTCGCGTACGGCCGGGTCGTTGCTGAAGACCAGCACGGTGTGGGCGGCGCTGCTCGGGGTGGAACTCATCGCGGCTGGCTCCCCGGTGGACTCGGACGGGCGCTAACGCTTCGGATCGTAGTGCCCGCCCGCACCCCGGATTCCAGCGCGGCGCCGGTTCAGCGGGTGACGCGCCGCAGCGGCGTACCGGTCCTGCTCACGGCCGTTGCCGAGTGCGCGAAGCAGTTCGGGCCCGGGTTGTAGGTGGACAGCCGCTCACCGCACGCCGTGCAACGGCGCTCGGTGGCGGAGGTGTACTTGCGCGCGGGCTTGCGTGACGCCCCGTGTGGACGCGTGCCGGCAACCAACCCGAACCCTCCTCAGGTCCTGCCCCCCGAGTGCGGATGAATTGGAGCACGGTAGGCCGGTTGGCCGATGCCGGTCAACGCCTGGAGCGGAACGATCTACGCGTACGCCGCTGCGCCGACCGGTCCAGCCAAACCCGGCGCGCAGCCCGTACGCCCTCATCTTCGACACGCTGTAGCACCCCGCCGCGAGCGCCGAACCGGCGAGCGCAATAATGGCGCGCGTGACGGCGACTTCGGTTCACACCAGCGGCTTCGAGCCGGGCAAGGTCCATTCGCTGACCCGTCCGAACATGGTCAGCGTCGGGACCATCGTGTGGCTGTCCAGCGAGCTGATGTTCTTCGCCGGCCTGTTCGCGATGTACTTCACGGTGCGCGCGGCACACGCCGGCAACTGGCCGATGGAGCCCACGCACCTCAACATCCCGTACGCGCTGCCGGTGACGATCATCCTGGTGGCCTCCTCGTTCACCTGCCAGTTCGGCGTGTTCGCGGCCGAGCGCGGCGATGTGTACGGGCTGCGCAAGTGGTTCGCCTTCACCTTCGTGCTGGGCCTGCTGTTCCTGATCGGCCAGGCGGTGGAGTACCGCAACCTGGTCGAGGAGGGCACCAGCATCTCCAGCACCGGGTACGGGTCGGTGTTCTACCTGACCACCGGCTTCCACGGCCTCCACGTGGCCGGCGGCCTGCTGGCGTTCATCTTCCTGCTGATCCGCACCACGATGGGCAAGTTCACGCCCGCGCAGGCGACCGCGTCCATCGTCGTGTCGTACTACTGGCACTTCGTCGACGTGGTGTGGATCGGGCTGTTCGCCGTGATCTACCTGATCCAGTAGTGCCTCCCCTGTCCGCCACTACTCGCAAGGTGTGCACATGACTGAGCCGACCGCCCCACGGTCCGCGGACGAGTCGGACGAGGGCGTGGACGGTCTCGAGGACGCGGAGGATCTCGAGGCCGCCTTCGACGAGTCCGCCGAGGACGTTGAGGACGACCAGGACGACCACGACGAGGACGACGAGGACGACGACGAGGACGGCGCCCTCGAGGACGAGCTGGACGCCGCCGTCAAGGCCCGCCGCACCGACGTCGTACGCCGCCGCCGCGCCGCGGCCGGTACGCGCCTGCACCGGATGCGCCGCAGGGCCTCCGGCGCCATCGTGCTCGGCATCGCGCTGTCCTCGGTCGGCATCGGGTACGCCGCCCTCGCGCCCAGCGCCAGCAGCGCCCCGACCGCCGACACCGACGCCGGCCAGGACCTCTACGAGAACGCCTGCATCGTCTGCCACGGCCGCAACCTGCAGGGCATCCCGGGCCGCGGCCCCAGCCTGATCGGGGTCGGCGAGGCGGCGGTGTACTTCCAGGTCGCCACCGGCCGGATGCCGCTGGCCCGCCAGGAGGCGCAGGCCGCCGACAAGCCGCGCGACCAGTACACCGACGAGGAGGTACGCCAGCTCGCCGCGTACGTGCAGATGATCGGCGGCGGCCCGCTCATCCCGGCCAACCCCGACGGCATCCTGCACAAGAACACCGACGAGCTGGCGATCGGCGGCGAGCTGTACCGGCTGAACTGCGCCCAGTGCCACAACTTCGCCGGCCAGGGCGGCGCGCTGTCCTCCGGCAAGCACGCGCCGGGGCTGGGCGAGGCGAGCGACGAGATCCTCTACACCGCCATGCTGACCGGCCCGGAGAACATGCCGGTCTTCGGCGACAACCAGCTCACCCCGGACCAGAAGGCGGCGATCATCACCTACGTCCAGACGCTGAAGGCCAGCAAGGACCCCGGCGGCCACGGCCTCGGCCGGCTCGGCCCGGTGCCCGAGGGGATCGTGCTGTGGGTGGCCGGCATCGGCGCGCTGATGGTCATGGTGCTGTGGATTGGATCGAAGTCATGACAACCACCAACCCGCCGCACGGGTCGCGGGAGCTGTCCGCCGAGGAGCTGGCGGGCAGGTCGGACGCGGAGCTGACCGAGGTCGGCGCCGGGCTGGACGGCGTACGGATCATCCACCGGGAGCGGCGCTTCGAGCCGGGCTCGGCCGGTGACCGCAGGGCCGAGCGGATCGTGGCCGGGTTCTTCCTGCTCACCGCGATCAGCGCGGTCGCGTTCATCGTGGTGTTCATCGCGTGGCCGTGGAAGTTCTCGCTGACCGACGACAGCTACTACCTGTACACACCGTTGCTCGGCGTCACCATGGGCTTGGCGCTGCTCGGCCTCGGCGGCGGCATCGTGGCGTGGGGGAAGCTGATCATCCCGCACGAGGAGGCGGTCCAGGACCGCCACGACGGGTACTCCGACGAGGTCGACCGGCTCACCACCGCGGCCAACCTCAAGGACGGCCTGGAGATGACCGGCGTGGCCCGGCGCTCGCTGCTGAAGAAGTCGCTGGGCCTGGCCGGCGGCGCGCTCGGCCTGATGGCGGTGGTCCCGCTCGGCGGGCTGCTGAAGAAGCCGAACGCCGACCCCAAGAACGACCTGTTCACCACGCCCTGGAAGGAAGGCGTCAAGCTGGTCACCGTCAACGGCGTGGGCGTACGCCCGGAGGACCTGCGCCCCGGTGGCCTGGAGACCGTCTTCCCCGACGTCGAGGGCGGCGTGCAGTCCCCCGACGGCTCGGTCATGCTCATCCGGATGTTCCCGGACGTGGTGCGTACGCCCCGTCCCGGCCAGGAGGACTACACCTGGCCACGGGACGCCAACGGCAAGAGCGTGCTGACCGGGGCGTACATCGCCTTCTCCAAGATCTGTACGCACCTGGGCTGCCCGACCTCGCTGTACGAGCAGGAGACCGACCACATCCTGTGCCCGTGCCACCAGTCGCAGTTCGACGTGCCCAAGGACGCCAAGCCCATCTTCGGGCCGGCGACAAGGTCACTGCCCGTGCTGCCCATCGACGTGGACGAGGACGGGTACTTTATAGCCAAGGGCCCTTTCCGCGAGCCCATTGGGCCGTCGTTCTGGGAGCGTCCCAACTATGACTAGGTCAACCGCAGCACCCGCCGGCCGGGGCCGGCCGCGGCCGAAGCCGCGGGGCAACGTCGCCGACCGCGCCGCCAACTGGACCGACGAGCGGCTGACGATCGCCAACCCGGTACGCCGGGCGCTGAACAAGGTCTTCCCCGACCACTGGTCGTTCATGCTGGGCGAGATCGCGCTGTACTCGTTCATCATCCTGCTGCTCACCGGCACGTACCTGACGCTGTTCTTCGACGCCTCCATGGGCGAGACGAAGTACCAGGGCTCGTACGACCCGCTGCGTGGCGTGGAGATGTCGCGGGCCTTCGCCTCCACGCTGGCGATCTCCTTCGACGTGCGTGGCGGCCTGGTCATCCGGCAGATCCACCACTGGGCGGCGCTGCTGTTCATGGCCGCGATCGTGGTGCACCTGCTGCGGGTGTTCTTCACCGGCGCGTTCCGCAAGCCCCGCGAGATCAACTGGCTGATCGGCGTGGTGCTGCTGACGCTCGGCCTGGTCGAGGGTTTCGCCGGCTACTCGCTGCCCGACGACCTGCTGTCCGGCGGCGGCCTGCGCATCGCGGCCGGGATCATGCTGTCGATACCGGTGATCGGCACCTGGGTCTACTTCCTCGTCTTCGGCGGCGACTTCCCGGGCGAACTGATCATCGGCAGGCTCTACATCCTGCACGTGCTGCTCATACCCGGGCTGATCCTGGCGCTGATCGCGGTACACATCGGCCTGGTGGTGAAGCAGAAACACACCCAGTTCCCCGGTCCCGGGCGGACCGAGAAGAACGTCGTGGGCGTCCGCGTGATGCCGCTGTTCGCCACCAAGGGCGGCGGGTTCTTCATGCTGGTGTTCGGCGTGCTGGCGCTGATGGGCGGGCTGGCCCAGATCAACCCGATCTGGCTGTACGGGCCGTACACGCCGGCCGCCATCTCGGCGGGGTCGCAGCCGGACTTCTACATGGGCTTCCTGGAGGGTTCGGCGCGGATCTGGCCGAACTGGGAGTTCCGCGGCTGGGGTCACACCATCCCGTTCGAGGTGTTGCTGCCCACCGCGATCCTGCCCGGGATCATGTTCACGCTGCTCGCGCTGTACCCGTTCCTCGAGGCGCGGATGACCGGCGACCGGGCGCTGCACAACCTGTTGCAGCGGCCCCGGGACGTCCCGGTCCGGACGGCGCTGGGCGCGATGGGGCTGGCGTTCTACGTCTGGCTGTGGTTCATCGGCGGCAACGACCTGTGGGCCTCCCGGTTCGACATCTCGCTGAACGCGACCACGTGGATCGGGCGGATCGGGGTGATCGTGCTGCCCCCGGTGGCCTACTGGGCGACGTACCGCATCTGCCTCGGCCTCCAGCGGCACGACCGCGAGGTGCTGGCGCACGGCATGGAAACGGGCCTGATCAAGCGCCTGCCGCACGGTGAGTTCATCGAGGTGCACCAACCGCTCGGCCCGGTCGACGCGCACGGACACAGCACGCTGGAGTACGCCGGCGCGCCCGTGCCGAAGAAGATGAACAAGCTGGGCGGAGCCGGCCGGGCGATCCGGGGCTTCTTCTCCCCGGTCGAGGAGCCGCCGGCCCTCGAGCCCGCCGAGCACACCGAGCAGCGCGAGCTGGCCGGCCGACCCAAGGCCGACTGACCCGCCGGACGACACAGGCCGGCGCCCCACCTGGTGGGGCGCCGGCCTGTCGTCATACCCACCGCGACCTGGGGTCCGCCCGCGCGGTGGGCCGCTGTGATCAACGCCGAGCTACTACTGGAACCCGGCAACAGGTCGGCGTTGATCATGGGCGGACATGGGCCCGCGGCGGGTGAGGTGTCGTGCCCTCCAGAACGACATCTCACCCGCCGCGGTATCCGGCCAAGCCAGGGTGTGACTGGTGGAGGTTAAACGCGGGGCCCCGGCCGGCCGGAGGCCGGGGCCCCGCTCCCCCGCAATGGTCTGTAGGCGTGGTGGCGGTTGCTGGTTCAGCCGCCCAGCGGATACCGGGCGCGGCGCGGGTCGCCGGAGCGGCCCGGGCCGTTGGTGGCGGTGAGTCGACCCGCCGACCGGCGCGTACTGGCCCGGTTGGCGACCGACCGGTACGCGGCGGTCCGGTGGGCGGCAAGGCAGGACCGGCTGGTGACCGGCACGCCAAGGCCATTGGAGTCTGGGGGTCCGGCGTACCCGGCCCACACCGGTATCCCGGCTGCGCCGACTGCGCGACCCCTCACGTGCATGAGTCCCCCGCTCTGGTGGAGGGGGCAGACCTGCCGGCCAGCCCCCAGCCACCTCCCCCGTGACGGTTTACCCGTGCCGTCGAGTCGCCCGCAACATTGAGCCGTCCGGCGTATCTCGACGTAGCCCAGACGCTAGTCCATAACTCTCCGCAACGGAAGCGCTACTGAGGGTGCCCAGCACGGTGTCACCCGATCGGGTGATCAGCAAGTCGGGTCACACCGCGAACTTCCCGGCGCAGCGGCCGGACGCGGCGACCCACCCCTATCCCCCGGAAACGGGCTGAACGACAGGCGCGTACGGATGTGGACGCACCAGATCATCGCTCGACCCCGGCCGAGCGTTTCAGGGCAGGCTCAGTGCTCCAGGCTGCTGTGGCTGGCGCCCGGCTGGGACACCTCGTTCTGCCCGACGTAGTACTCGAACAGCAGCCCGCCCACCGCGAGCAGCACCAGCGCCACCCCGATGATCAGCAGCCAGACCTGCCAGAACGCCGCGGCCAGGCCGGTCACGGTCGCCGCACCCGCCAGCGCGATCGGCCAGTAGCTGCCCGGGCTGAAGAACCCCAGGTCACCGGCGCCCTCGGCGATGTCGGCGTCCGGCCGGTCCTCGGGCCGCGCGTCGATGCGCCGCGCCACGAACGAGAAGTACGAGCCGATGATCCCGCACAGCCCCGCGGACAGGATCAGCCCGACCACGCCGACCGGCTCCATGCCCTTCGGCTCGTACGCCCACGTCCACCAGCCGTACCCGATGGTGGCCAGCACCAGGAACGTGGAGACGATCAGGAAGATCCGGGCCTCGATGCGCATGGCTCAGCTCCCGCCGTTCTGGCTCGCCTGGCGGGCCGTCCGGTCGGTGTCGAAGGGGTAGGTCGTGGTGGCGTGGTCGACCTCGCCGATCGCGGCCAGCGCCTTGCGCTGCCGGTCGGGGTCGGCGCCGCCCAGCCGGTCCAGCTCGGCGAGGTAGGCCTGGTACTTGTCCCAGCTCACCGCGCGCACCTCGAAGTTCATCTCCGAGTGGTAGGTCCCGCAGTACTCGGCGCAGCGGCCGACGTACGCGCCCTCCTTCTGGATGGTGACCTCGAACTTGTTGTCCACGCCGGGGATCACGTCCCGCTTGAACAGGAAGTCGATCACCCAGAAGGAGTGGATGACGTCCGCGGACTGCTCCTCGATCCGGACGGTCTTCCCGACCGGGAGCACCAGGACCGGGATCTCCTCCACGCTGCCGACGGTGTTCACCACCGGGGTGACGCCCTTGTCCGCGGCGTCCTGGGTGACCGTGTGGTCCTTCTTGTCGAGATAGTTGAACTGCCAGTTCCACTTGAAGCCGACCACCTGCACGATGGTGTCCGGCTTGGCGGACAGCTTGTTCACATCGCTCTCGATGACCGCCGTGTACGCGAACAGCACCGCGATGATCAGGAACGGCACGATGGTGTACGCGATCTCCAGCGGCAGGTTCAGCGCGGTCTGCCGGGGAATCTCGTCGTCCTTCTTGCGGTGGAAGACGCACACCCAGAAGGTCAGCCCCCACACGCCCACGCCGACAGCGAGCGCGGCGACGCTGGACCACGTCCACATCTCGCGCATCTGCTGGGCCTGATCGGTCACGCCCGTGGGCCAGCCGAACCTGAGCTTGTCCTCCACGCCGGCCCGGGTGCAGCCGGTCGTGACGACCGCCAGCACCGCGGCCAGCGCGCTCAACCGGGCTACCCGGAGCGGGCGCCTGCGAGTCCTCGACACGGCCGGAAGCCTACTCGACAGCTTGTCGAAGACAGCGCTCACCCCCGGTACCGTCGCGGGGGTGAGCCGGTACTTCGACGCCGCCTCCGGCCTGCCGCTCCACCCGGCCGCCCGCGAGGCGCTGCTCGCCGCGCTGGACGACGGCTGGGCCGACCCGGCCAAGCTGTACGGCGCGGCCCGGCGGTCCCGGCTGCTGCTGGACGCCACGCGGGAGAGCATTGCCGACAACCTGGGCGTACGCCCGGATGAGGTGACCTTCTGCGCCAGCGGCACCCAGGCCGCCCACCTGGCCGTCCTCGGCGCCCTCGCCGCCCGCCGCCGCGCCGGCACCCGCCTCCTCCACTCCGCCGTCGAACACTCCGCAATCCTGCACGCCGCCGAAACCCACACCGCCACCCTCGCCGCCACCTCGCCACCCGACCCCGGCACGCCAGCAGGCGGGGCCAAGGCGGGTAACGCGGCCGGGGCCGCCGGGGCGCGGACGGGGCCGGCGGGCGGTGCGGCGGAGCCCGCAGCGCGGGCGGGTGGGCGGTTGGGTCCAGTCACGGTTGTTCCGGTGGATCGGTGGGGGGTCGTGGACGTGGCGGCGTACGCCGCGGCGCTGGGCGAGGGCGGGGTGGGGCTCGCGGCGTTGCAGAGCGCCAACCACGAGGTGGGCACGGTCCAGCCGGTGGATGCCGTTGCCGCGCACTGCGCCGCCGCGGGCGTACCGCTGTACGTCGACGCCGCGCAGACCGCCGGCTGGCTGCCACTACCCGCCGGCTGGTCGCTCGCCTCGGCCAGCGCGCACAAGTGGGGCGGCCCGGCGGGGCTGGGCCTGCTGCTGGTCCGCAAGGGCACCCGGTTCCGCTACCCCGGACCGGCCGACGAGCGCGAATCCGGCCGCGCCCCGGGCTTCGAGAACGTCCCCGCCGCCGTCGCCGCGGCCGCCGCCCTGCGCGCCGTACGCGCCGAGGCCGCCGCCGAGGACACCCGCCTGCGCGCCCTGACCGACCGCATCCGCGCCGACCTGCCGCGGACGATCCCCGACGTCGAGATCGTCGGCCACCCCACCCAGCGGCTGCCGCACCTGGTCACCGCCAGCTTCCTGTACGTCGACGGCGAGGCGCTGCTGACCGAGCTGGACAGGCGCGGCATCGCGGCCTCCTCCGGCTCCTCCTGCACCTCCTCGACCGTGCGCCCCTCGCACGTCCTGGAGGCGATGGGCGTGCTGTCCCACGGCAACCTGCGGCTGTCACTGCACCGCGGCACCACCGAGGCCGACGTCGCCGCCCTGCTCGCCGTACTCCCCGAGGTGGTCGGCGCGATCCGCGAGTCGGCCGGGGTGGTGGGGCTGTGACCCTGCTGGTCGACGCGGTCGGCCGCCGCTGCCCGCTGCCGGTGATCATGCTGGCGAGGCGGTTCGCCGAGGTGCCGGTCGGCGGCCTGGTGACCGTACTGGCAGATGATCCGGCGGCCCGGCTGGACCTGCCCGCGTGGTGCCGGATGCGCGGCCAGGAGTACGTCGGGGAGGACGAGCGGGACGGCGTGCCGGCGTACACGATCCGCCGGGTCAGCTGAGCCCGGGAAACTTCGCCGAACCCAGGCAACCATTGCCACCAGCAGGGTGTCTTGGTGGGTAACGGAGGGAGGCCGGGTGGCACTTGACCCGGGAGTGGAGCAGTTCGCGCGCGAGCACGGTGCCGCGCTGCTCCGTTTCGGCCTGGTGCTGACCGGCAATCGACACGACGCGGAGGATCTGGTGCAGACAGCCCTGATGCGCACGGCGTTGCGCTGGCGGACTGTCCAGGATCCGGTCCCGTACGTCCGCCGCGCCATGCTCCGCCAACACCTGAACTGGCGTACGAGGCTGCGCGCGCGCATCTCGACCGAGGCGGTGCCGGAGCTGGCCAGCCCGGCGGTCGACTCCGACACCAGGCTGCTGGTCTGGCAGGCCCTGGCCACCCTGCCGCCGCGGCAACGCACCGTCCTGGTGCTGCGCTACTACGAGGACATGGGCGAGGCCGACATCTCCGCCGCGCTCGGCATCTCCCGGGGCACCGTCAAGAGCACCACGGCCCGCGCCCTGGCCAAGCTCCGCGCCGACACCGGCCTGCGCGACGGCGCCGGCCGGCCCGCCGCCCTGCCGGCCACCACCAGCGACCCCGACACCGAGGCCGGGGACGGCATCGCGGACCAGGTCGCCGTCTCCGTGGACGGTGACCGGTGAGCGAGCTGGAGCGGGAGCTGCGGGCGGCGCTGTCCGACCCGCCGGGCGGCGCGGACGAGCTGGACGGCTTCTCCCCGCTGGACGAGCTACGGCGGCGGATCGACGCGCACGTACGCCGCCGCCGGATCATGGCCAGCGCGGCCGCGGTGGTGGCCGTGTTCGCCTTCGGCGCCGCCGGCGTACGGGCGCTGAACGGCGGCGAGGTGACAAGCACCGCCCAGTCGGCGAACGGGTACGCGGTTCCGGCGAACGGAGATGCCGGCCACGAGCTCGGTTCCCGCGGGATCCCGCCGCCCAGCGTGCTGACGCCCTCTGGGAGCAGCGCGCCGGCCGAGGTGGTGGCGGCGGCCCGGATCGCGCTGACCAAGGTGGTGAACGGCAAGCCCGCGGGCGTGCTGCGCTGGGCGCCGGTCGGCGACACGTACCTGGTGCAGATCCCGCTCGCCACCACCACGCGCTGCAAGGTGTGCCGCGACCCGGGCGGCATCCCGGAGACCGGCGCGGTCATCGAGCTGCGGGTGCCGCGGGCCATCGACGCCAGCGCCGGCGGCCACTCCCCGGTCCCGAGCCCGCCGGCGAACAGCCCGCAGGCAGGCACTCCGCCGGGCGGCGGGACGCCGACCATCCACCCCCCGGCCGCCAGCGGCTTCCCCGGCTACCGGCTGCTCAGCACCCAGGCCGCCACCGACCTCAGCAAGCTGGCCGGCGCGCAGCAGGCCCCGTTCCACGGCTGAGGGCGTCAGGTCCCGGCGAGGACGGCGAAGGTAGGCAGCCAGTGCTCCCCGACGAACTCGCCGCTGGCCACGTACGGCAGCGCCGCGGACAGGTGCGCCGCGGCCGCCGCCTCCAGGACCGGACCGGCACCCCCGGGGCCGCTGGCCGCGGCGAGTTCGCGCAGGCACCAGGCCCGGGACAGGTTCAGCCCGTCCCGGTGGACGCCCTGCGGGTCGGCCCGGTCGGTGACCAGCACCGGTGACAGCAACGCCGCCGGCTCCCCCGCGGCCAGCCCCGGCAGGAACCCGGCCAGCCACCCGGCGAACCGGTCGCCCAGCACCCGCGACATCAGCACCGCCTCGACCAGCCCCGCGGACAGGAAGTCGTGCGCGGACGGCTCGTACCGGCCGTCGTAGCCGACGTCGCCGAGGTACCAGCGCTGCGCCGCCGCCGCGACCGCCGGCCGTACCGCCGGGTCCGCGTCGTGGGCGAGGGTGAGCGCGAAGGCGGTGTTCCCGTGCGTCCCGTGCCGGATCGGGTACGGCTCGGCGGTCACCCAGTCGGCCAGCCGGGCGCTGAACAGCGCGGCGAGCGGATCGACCGCGGCGGCCCAGGACGGCGCCGACGGGTGCGACCACGATTGCAGCTCGGCGTGCAGCGCCAGCAGCCACGCCACCCCGTACGGCCGCTCGAACCAGGGCCGCTCCGCGCAGTACGCCACCTCCACGGCCAGGTTCGCCGGGGTGAGGTGCTGGTCCAGCACCTTCACGGCGACGCCGGCCACCAGCGGGTCGTCGGCGAACAGCCGGGCCAGCCGGGCCAGCAGCCAGTGCGTGTGCACCGCCGAATGCCAGTCGTAGCAGCCGTAGAAGGCCGGATGCAGGGTCCGCGGCGGCGCCAGGTCCGCGGGACCGGTGAGGAGCAGTTGCGGCGCGTTGGGGTATTCGCGGCAGGCCCCGGCGGCGGCGAGCCCGACGTACTGCGCGGCAACCTGCGAGGTGATCCAGGTCACCGCACGATGGTCCCGCGTCCGGAGCGTACCGGGGGGTGTTCTATCTCACCCGGCGTGGCGAAACGCCGCCGGGCCAGCTCAGGCGGCCCGGATCAGGTCCGGAATACTGGGTTACACCCGTCCCCCGACCGATCGGATGTGAACGCCCGTGTGCGGCCTGCTCGGCTTCCTGTCCTCCACCGGATTCGCGGTCGGCTGCAAGGACGACATCGAGGCTGCGCTGCCGAAGATGCGGCACCGCGGGCCGGACGAGGCCGGCGTCTGGAACGACGACGACGCCTTCTTCGGCTTCCGCCGGCTGGCGCTGATCGACCTGGCGCTCAGCCACCAGCCGCTGCCGTACGACGACGGGCGCTACCAGCTGGCCTTCAACGGCGAGATCTACAACTACCTGGAGCTGCGCGAGCAGCTGACCAGGGAGTACGGCGCGACGTTCCAGACCAACGGCGACGGCGAGGCGATCCTCGCGGCGTACAAGTACATGGGCGAGAAGTGCGTCTCGGCGCTGCGCGGCATGTTCGCGTTCCTGATCTGGGACTCGGTGGAGAAGGTCACCTTCGGCGCGCGCGACTACTTCGGCATCAAGCCGCTGTACCACTACGCCGACGACCGCGGGCACTTCTTCAGCAGCGAGAAGAAGGTGCTGCTGGAGCTGGCCGAGGACGTCGAGGTCGACACCCGCTCGCTCCAGCACTACCTGACCCTCCAGTACGTGCCGGAGCCGGCCAGCATGCACACCAAGATCAACCGGATCGAGTCCGGCACCTGCTTCACCGTGCGCGACGGCCGGATGACCACCCGGCGCTACTTCCGGCCCACCTTCCCGATCCAGCAGCCCAGCTCCCCCGCGGCCCTGTACGGCGAGATCAGGGCCGCGCTGGAGGACTCGGTCAAGATGCACATGCGCGCCGATGTGACCGTCGGCGCGTTCCTGTCCGGCGGCATCGACTCCACCGCGATCGCGGCGCTGGCCAAGCGGCACAACCCCAAGCTGCTCACCTTCACCGTCGGGTTCGAGCGCGAGGGCTACTCCGAGATCGACGTGGCCGCCGAGTCCGCCGCGGCGATCGGCGTGCGGCACATCACCCGCGTGGTCACCCCGCAGGAGTTCGCCGAGGCCGTGCCGCTGATCGTGTGGTATCTGGACGACCCGGTCGCCGACCCCGCGCTCGTACCGTTGTGGTTCATCGCCCGCGAGGCCCGCAAGCACGTCAAGGTGGTGCTGTCCGGGGAGGGCTCCGACGAACTGTTCGGCGGGTACGCGATCTACCGGGAGCCGCTGTCGCTGCGCGCCTTCGCGCCGCTGCCCGGGCCGCTGAAGAAGGCGCTCGGCGCGCTGTCGAAGCGGCTGCCGGAGGGCATGCGCGGCAAGGATCTGCTGCGCCGCGGCTCGGTGCCGATCGAGGAGCGCTACTACGGCAACGCCCGCATCTTCCGCGACGCCGACCTGGGGTTCCTGAAGACCCGCGACCCCGGCGTGTCGTACATGGACGTGACCCGCGAGCCGTACGCGGCGACCCGGCACCTGGACGACGTGACCCGCATGCAGTACGTCGACCTGTTCACCTGGCTGCGCGGCGACATCCTGGTGAAGGCCGACAAGATGACGATGGCCAACTCACTGGAGCTGCGGGTGCCGTTCCTGGACACCGAGGTGTTCCGGATCGCCTCCACGCTGCCGGTGGACCAGAAGCTGGCCGAGGGCACCACCAAGTACGCCCTGCGCCAGGCGCTGCGCGAGATCGTCCCGCCGCACATCTACGACCGGCCCAAGCTCGGCTTCCCCGTCCCGATCCGCTACTGGCTGAAGGACCAGCTGTACGACTGGGCACGCGAGATCATCCAGGACTCGCAGGCCGACGCGCTGCTGGACCGCGCGTACGTGCTGAACCTGCTGGAGGCCCACCGCACCGGCCCGCACGACTACGGCCGCAAGCTGTGGACGATCCTGGTCTTCCTGCTGTGGCACGGGATCTTCGTGGAGCAGCGCATCCGGCCGGTCGTCCCCGAGCCGGTCTACCCGGTCGAGCTGTAGAGGCGCCGCCGCCGCTCCGGCGACGGCGCCACCCGGGACTACTGCGGCAGGTGCGGCCGGACCTCGTCGGCGCACTCGGCGCCGTAGGACTCGGCCAGCCGGTCGGCGAACTCGCCCGGCTTCACCGCGTACTCCTGGCCGCCCACCGTCTCCAGCACCAGCGTCGCCAGCAGCGAGCCCACCTGCGCCGCCCGCTCCAGCGACAGCCCCCAGGACAGGCTGGCGAAGAACCCGGCACGGAAGCCGTCGCCGACACCGGTCGGGTCGGCCACGTGCGTCTCCCGGGCCACCGGGACGTGGATCGTGTCCAGGCCGCGGCCCTGGATCTTCGCGCCGTTCTTGCCGAGCGTGGTGACCCAGACCCGGACCTTGTCCAGCACCTCGGCGTCGGACAGGCCGGTCTTGGACTCCAGCAGCTCCTTCTCGTAGTCGTTGGTGATGAGGTAGTCGGCGCCCTCGATCAACCCGACCACGTCGCTGCCGGACATCCGGGCAAGCTGCTGCGAGGGGTCGGCGGCGAACCTGTACCCGCGCTGCCGGCACTCCTCGCTGTGCCGGATCATCGCCTCGGGGTAGCTCGGCCCGACCAGCACCAGGTCCGGCTCGCCCACCCGGTCGGCCACCGGGGCCAGCTCGATGTTGCCGGACTCGGCCATCGCCCCGGCGTAGAACGAGGCGATCTGGTTCATGTCCTCATCGGTGGTGCAGACGAACCGGGCGGTGTGCGCGAGCTGGCTGACGTACACCGAGTCGCAGTCGACGCCGTGCCGCTCCAGCCAGCTGCGGTAGTCGTCGAAGTCCGAGCCGACCGCGCCGAGCAACACCGGCCGCAGGCCCAGTTGGCCCATGCCGAAGGCGATGTTCGCGGCCACCCCGCCGCGCCGCACCACCAGGTCGTCGACGAGGAAGGACAGCGACACCTTGTGCAGCTGGTCGGCGAGGAACTGCTCCGCGAATCGCCCCGGGAAGTGCATCAGGTGGTCGGTGGCGATGGAGCCGGTCACGGTGATGGCCACGGTCGATTCGGTCCTCACGTCAGTGGATGCCGGTCAAACGACCAACGAACCTACCCGTACGCCAGGTGGCCGCTGGTTGTGGGGTGCCGGTCCTCCAGTTTACGTGCGGGTTCACCCCGCCGCCGCTCCGGCGCCACAACCCCCGAATCGTGCCAATTTCCTGGACGGAGGCGGAACCCGGGCCGCCCGCGCGAGGTCCAACTCCGGTCCCACCCTTGCCCTGGCGCCACCGGGAGGCCGGCATGTCGGATTCAGAGCACCCCATCACGCGGGCGCGCTGGCGTAGGTACGCGCCGGTCCTGGCGTTGTTCGCCGTAGTCGCGGTCGCGCTCGGCACGGTCGCGGTCGTCCGGCCCGGGTCGCACTCGGCTGCCGACCCCTCCGAGCCACCGAAGCTGGCCGCGGGCGGGCCGGGGATCGGCACCGCGGAGGACTCGCTGCTCGGGGCGTCCGGTCCGGTGAAGATCGAGGGTACGTTGCCCACCTCGCCGACCTCGGCGGCCGCGCGCAACCTGCCCCGCGGGCCGGCCGCGGTCGAGGTGGTGACGGCGCTGGCCAGGGCGCTCGGCCTCACCGGTACACCGGTGCGGTCGGGCGCGGGGTGGCAGGTCCCGGACGGGGCGCGGACCCTGCAGGTCTCCGACGCGCCCGGCATGCCGTGGTCGCTGCTGTCGGCCAACGGCGTGCCCGGCTGCGCGGTGACGCCGAAGGGCGTCGTGCCGGACTGCCCGGTCGGCACCGTGCCGGGGGCGGGCGACAACCCGGTCATCGTGGCGCCAGGCCCGGGTACGCCCGGCGGCCGCAAGCACCCGGGCGGGGTGGTCGAGCCCACCGGGCCGCAGACCGTACCCGCGCCGGGCAAGCCGGCCAACGACGGCACCGAGCCGGGCGGATCGGGCGGCGGCTCCTCGGGTTCGTCCGGGAACACCGGGGTCGGTGGCGGGCCGGCGCACCTGCCCCCGGACGCCCCCGTGCACGGCCAGCCGGTGCCGGTCCCGGGCAAGACGCTCCCGGTGCCGACCAAGCCCGCCGACGACGACGCGCTGACCGCCGCGCGGCCGGTCCTGTCCGCAGCCGGCATCCCCGACGCGCGTACCCGGGTGCAGCGGCTGCCCGGCACCGTCAGCGTGCTCGCCGACCCGGTGGTCGACGGCCTGGTCACGTGGGGGTACGGCACGAGCGTCACGGTCGCCGCGGACGGGAAGATCACCGGTGCGTCCGGCTGGCTGGGGCGGCCGACCGGCGGCGCGACGTACCCGCTGGTCGGGGCGGCCGACCTGCTGAAGACGCTGGCGTTCCCGGCGATCGCCCGCATGTGCGGCCAGAAGGTGTGCCCCGAGCAGCGCCTGGAGGTCACCGGCGCCGAGTTGGGCCTGTCGCTGGGCTTCCAGGCCTCGGGCGTACCGGTCCTCCTGCCGGCCTGGCGCTACACCCTGCGCGACCGCGGCACCCCGCTGGTCCTGGTCGCCGTCCAGCCCAAGTACCTGGGCGACCGCTCCGACCGACCCAACGTCCCCGGCGGCGCCGTACCACCGCCCGCCGACCCCTCCGGAGCCGCCAACAACGGCGCCGGCGGAGGCGCCGCCCCCGCCAACCCCAACAGCGAACCCGCCACCGCCCCCCAAACCAGGTAAGGGCCTCACTCCCTCCGGCGCACCCACACCCGGTGCGCCGGAGGCACCACCCGGCACCACCGCGCCACCCGGCACCAGCCGCTGCGGCGCGACCCCACACGCACGCCACCCGTTGACCTCGCGTCGTGCGGAGCGGGGATCGCGGTGTATGCCGGGAGAAGTCGAAGGCCCGCACCGGTGTTCGGTGCGGGCCTGGGTGGTGCTGTTGCCCCGGGTTCGCCGGCGGGGCTGGCGGGTCTAGTGGAAGGAGTCGCCGCAGGCGCAGGAGCCGGTGGCGTTGGGGTTGTCGATGGTGAAGCCCTGCTTCTCGATGGTGTCGACGAAGTCGATGGTGGCACCGAACAGGTACGGAGCGCTCATCCGGTCGACCACGACGCCGACGCCCGAGAAGTCGGTGACCTGGTCCCCGTCGAGCGAGCGCTCGTCGAAGAAGAGCTGGTATCGCAGGCCCGAGCAACCGCCGGGCTGCACGGCGACCCGCAACCGCAGGTCGTCGCGACCCTCCTGGTCGAGGAGCGCCTTCACCTTGGCAGCAGCCCCGTCGGTGAGGGTCACGGACTTCGAGGTCTCGGTCGGGACGGTCACCTTGTATCTCCCTGGATGGCGGTCTGCACTGGTTCGAACCGGAACGCACGTAGCGTCGCCAGCCATTCCCCATCGTACGGCGGCGCCTGTGTGCTGACAGCCCGGGCGCCCCGGTTGTTCCCGCCACCCGGTGTGACGATGCCCTCCAGGGTAGTTTTCCTCAACCTGACACAAACTGTGTCAGGATGAAGCTTCCCTCATCTCGGAGCGGAGCGGACATGAGCATCGACATCGGCACCGGCGTCGAGTTGGACCTGCCCGAGGGCGTACGGCCCACCCCGGTCGCCCTGCTGCTGCTGGGCCGCGGCGCCGACCGTGACTCCGAGCGCGGGGTGGAGTGTCCCGGCGACCTGCCCGCGGCATCCGACCCGGACCTGGTGGCCCGCGCGGCGGCGGCCAAGGCAGCGCTCGGCGACCGGGTGTACGTACTGGGGCACCACTACCAGCGCGATGAGGTGATCGCCTTCGCCGACGTCACCGGCGACTCCTTCAAGCTGGCGCAGCAGGCCGCCTCGCACCCCGAGGCCGAGTTCATCGTGTTCTGCGGCGTCCACTTCATGGCCGAGTCGGCCGACATCCTCACCGCCCCGCACCAGCGGGTGGTCCTGCCCGACCTCGCCGCCGGCTGCTCGATGGCCGACATGGCCACCTTCGACCAGGTCGAGGAGTGCTGGGACGTCCTCACCGAGGCCGGCGTCGCGGAGGTCACGGTCCCGGTCAGCTACATGAACTCCTCGGCCGACATCAAGGGCTTCACCGGCCGGCACGGCGGCACGATCTGCACCTCCTCCAACGCGCGCCGCGCGCTGGACTGGGCCTTCCAGCGCGGCTCCAAGGTGCTGTTCCTGCCCGACCAGCACCTGGGCCGCAACACCGCCGTGCTGGAGTTCGGGATCGGGCTGGAGGAGTGCGTGGTGTACGACCCGCACCGGCCCGGCGGCGGGCTGACCGCCGAGCAGCTGCGCGCGGCGAAGATGATCCTGTGGCGCGGGCACTGCTCGGTGCACGGCCGGTTCCGCCGGGAGTCGGTGGAGGAGGTGCGCGAGCGGATCCCCGGGATCACCGTCCTGGTGCACCCCGAGTGCCGGCACGAGGTGGTCACCGCGGCCGACCTGGTCGGGTCCACCGAGTTCATCATCCGCACCATCGAGCAGGCGCCGCCCGGCTCGGCCTTCGCGGTCGCGACCGAGCTCAACCTGGTCCGCCGGCTGGCCAACCAGCACCCCGACAAGACCGTGGTCTTCCTGGACCGCACCGTCTGCTTCTGCGCCACGATGAACCGCATCGACCTGCCGCACCTGGTCTGGGCGCTGGAATCCCTGGTACGCGGCGAGGTCGTCAACCCGATCACCGTCGAGGCCGGCACCGCGGCCCACGCCCGGGCAGCCCTCGACCAGATGCTCGCCCTCCCCTGACCCCGGGGGCTGCCTCGGCGTGTGGGATCAGAGAGTGGTTCGGATACCCTGCTGGCCGTGAGGTTGCTACGCCGCAGTTCCGCTGACGAGCCGTCCGAGGATGGGTCGGAGGAGACCGAGTCGCATACCGGTCTGGCCGGCCACGCGCCGGGGTCCTCGCCCGGCAAGGGACGCCCCACGCCCCGGCGGTCGCAGGCGCAGCACAAGCGCACCGGCCCGGTCCCGCCGCCCCCGCGTAACCGCAAGGAGGCGCTGCGGCGGCAACGCGAGCTGGGTGCCCGCGCCCGGGCCGACGCCAGGGCCGGGCGGGTACGGGCCGGTGGCGACGACTCGGCGCTCCCCCGCCGCGACCAGGGGCCGGAGCGCGCCCTGATGCGCAACCTGGTCGACTCCCGCCGCAACGTCGGCTCGGCGTTCCTGCCGGTGGCGTTGCTGGTGCTGGCCAGCTACGCGGTGCCCGGGCAGGCGTTCAAGGCGGTCGTGCTGTACCTGTGGATCGGCACGTTCGCGCTGATCGTCTTCGACGGCGTGCTGCTGGGCCGGCGGGTCAGCCAGCTCATGCGCGAACGTTTCCCGAAAACAAGGCAGCGAACGGCCTCTCTGGTCTTCTACGGCATCAACCGGGCATTCCTGCCGCGCCGGTGGAGACTTCCGAAACCCGTGGTTAACCTCGGCGACCAGATCTGAGGGTCGCTCCCCGCTTCGTGACGAAGCGTAGGTCAAGAACTACCTGAGGTAGCAGGAATTACCCCCAATCGCCGTGATTATCTGCCGATCAAGAGATGTAATGGGCAGCGCCGTAGAACAATTGGGGGTAGTTGCGTGCCCACGCACATCGAGAACTTCTCGCATGGCTGGTTGATCCCGGGCCTTGCGTACACAATGTCCTGCATTGGGGCTTTACTCGGCCTGCTCGCCACCGCCCGCGCGCGCAGCGTGACCGGCCCCTCGCGTGCTGGCTGGCTCATCCTCGCCGCCTTCTCGATCGGCGGGACCGGTATCTGGGTCATGCACTTCATCGCGATGCTGGGTTTCGAACTTCCTGCCGCCGATGTCCGGTATAGCCTCGGATATACCTTGGTCAGCATGCTGATGGCAATTGTGATTGTTGGCATCGGCCTATTCATGATCGGTTTTTCGCCCCGTACGCCCCGGGTTCTGCTGATCAGTGGCGTGGTGACCGGACTCGGCGTTGCCGCGATGCACTACACCGGCATGGCCGCGGTGCACGTGAACGGCCACATCCAGTACGACACCGCGCGGGTGCTGACCTCGATCCTGATCGCGGTGGTGGCCTGCACCGCGGCATTGTGGGCCGCCCTGTACGTACGCGGGGCGCTGGCCACCATCGGCGCCGCCCTGGTCATGGGGCTCGCCGTCAGCGGCATGCACTACACCGGCATGTCCGCGGTGACCATGCTGCTCGGCCCGGCCAACACCGAGCCGCCCGGCCTGGAGGCGTGGTCGTTCCTGCTGCCGCTGATGGTCGGCATCAGCGCGCTGACCGTGGTCGTGCTGTTCATCCTGGTGCTCTCGCCCACCGAGCACGAACTGCTGGACGAGGCGCGCCGGGCGCAGCCCCGCCAACCGCACCGCGGCCCGGCGCCGACGTACCCGGTGCAGGCGCCGCAGACCCCGCCGCCGGCCGAGCGGTCGCTGTTCGACCCGTCCTGATCCGGTCCAGCCGCTGGCCGGTCCCGGCCCTGGCCAGGCCCGCGCCGCGGGCGTACACCCTAGGGTGGCGGGCATGGAGTTTCGCAGACTGGGCAACAGCGGGCTGACGATCAGCGCCATCTCGTACGGCAACTGGATCACGCACGGTTCGCAGGTCGAGGAGGATGCGGCAGCGGCGTGCGTACGGGCGGCGCTGGACGAGGGCATCACCACCTTCGACACGGCCGATGTGTACGCGCAGGGCCGCGCCGAGGAGGTGGTGGGTCGCGCGCTGCGTGGGGTGCGCCGGGAGAGTATCGAGCTGTTCACGAAGGTGTACTGGCCGGTGGGCAGCGGCCGCAACGACCGTGGGCTCGGGCGCAAACACGTCATCGAGGGCTGCCACGCCTCGCTGCGCCGGCTCGGCACCGACTACGTCGACCTGTACCAGGCGCACCGCTACGACGCGACGGTCCCGCTGGCGGAGACCATGCAGGCGTTAGCCGACCTGGTACGGGCGGGGAAGGCGCTGTACATCGGGGTGTCGGAGTGGCGCGCCGAGCAGATCGAGGCGGCGCACGCGATGGCGACCGATCTCGGCATCCCGCTCATCTCCTCGCAGCCGCAGTACTCGATGCTGTGGCGGGTCATCGAGGCCGAGGTCGTACCCGCGTGCGAGCGGCTGGGGATCGGCCAGATCGTGTGGTCGCCGCTGGCGCAGGGCGTACTGACCGGGAAGTACGCGCCGAACCAGCCGCCGCCCGAGGGGTCGCGCGCCACCGACGAGGTGGGCGGGCGGTTCATCGCCGAACTGCTGCGGCCGGAGGTGCTGACCCGGGTGGCCGGCCTGGCGCCGATCGCCGAGCGGGCCGGGCTGAGCATGGCCCAGCTCGCGGTCGCCTGGGTGCTGCAGAACCCGAACGTGTCCTCGGCGATCATCGGCGCCACCAAGCCGGAACAGGTGCGGGAGAACGTCCGGGCCGCCGGGGTGAGCCTCGACCCGGCGCTGCTGAAGCAGATCGACGAGGTGCTGGGCGACGTGGTGGTGGTCGACCCGGCGCAGACCGGCTGAGGTCTTCTCGTGCGACCCCGCCGCCCCAGGGATTTCGCGGCCCCGGGGCGGCGGGTCGGTTCACGTCTGTTCGAGGCTCATCGGGCCGTAGACGGCGGCGCCGTCCTCCAGCAGGACGACCTGGCCGACACCGCCCTCGCGCAGCTCGCGCCAGTGCTCGCCCAGCCACGACTCTGCGTCGGACTGGCTGGAGAAGGTGTCCGCGCGCGGCTTGTCCACCGCGTTGCCCTTCGGGTCTTCGTACCGCCATGTCCAGCTCATGGGTGTGCAGCCTATGTGCCCGCGGCCGCCCGCGCCGGGCGGCGCTCCGCATCGCCGCCGCCGGCCGCCCGACTACGCTGGCCGGGCGTTTCCCCTTTCGCGGCAAGGAGACAGGATGATCGACCTGGCGGCGCTGGCTCAGCAGGTGCCCACCCCGTGGGTGGAGCGGCCGGAGCGGTCCCGCGCGCAGGGGCGGCTGGACGAGCTGGCCGGGTGGCTGGCCGCCGCGCAGGGGACGTGGCCGCCGGCCGAGCCGCGGTCGGTCCGGCTGGTCGCCATGGTCGAGTCGGCCGAGGTCGCCGACGGGCTGGCCGGGATCCTGGCGGCGGCCCGGGTCGTGGACGTGACGCCGGTGACGGTGCTGCCCTCAGGCGATGTGGAGGACGCGCTGGCGTTGGGGGTGGCCACCGCGGACGCGGCCGCCGACGAGGGCGTGGACCTGATCGTCGCGATGGGGGCCGGCCGGACCGTGCCGGCGATCACCGCGATCGCGGCGCTGTCGCACCTGGAGCCGGTCGAGGCCGTGACGAGCCGGGTGGACGACGAGGTGTGGCGGCAGGAGGTCGTCGCCGTACGCGACCTGCTGCTGCGGGTACGGCCGCACCACGACACGCCGTACTCGCTGCTGTCGGAGCTGCGCAGCCCGGTCCTCGCCGCGCTGGCCGGCCTGTCGATCCAGGCCGCGAACCGCCGTACGCCGGTCGTGCTCGACGGCCTGGACGCCTGCGTGGCGGCGGCGAGTCTTTACCAGATCGCGCCGTTCGCGACCGAGTGGTGGGCGGTGGCCGACTGCGCCGGTACGCCTGCCCAGCGCGCCGCGGTCGACCTGCTGCGGCTCACGCCGGTGCTCAGCCTGGGTACCGCGGCCGGGTACGCGGGGCCGCTGGTCGCTCCGCTGCTCCGGGCCGCCGCCCGCCTGGCCACCCATCCCGCCTGACTCGCTCCTCCGTGCTCTTGAGGTGGGTTGGGTGGGTTGGTGTTGGTTTGTTGACTGGACGTTACCGGATTGTTTTCACGGGGTTCCGGGAAATTGGTGGGCGGCATGGTTTTCCGGAGCGTCACCGGTCTGTCACTCTGTCGTGATGGCTGACCCTTCCCCGATCCTGATCACCGGCTGCTCGTCCGGGGTGGGCCACGCGCTCGCCGCCCGGCTCGGCCGCGCCGGCGAACTCGTGATCGCCACCGCCGCCCAGCCGGAGCTGATCGCCGACCTGGAGCGTGCCGGGTGCCGGGTGCTGCGCCTGGACCTGACCGACGAGCGGTCGATGGTCGAGGCGGTCGAGGCGGTGCAGGAGGAGTACGGGCCGGTGTGGGGGCTGGTCGGGGTGTCCCGGCAGCAGCGCCTCGGGCCGGTCTCCGGGGCGTCGCTGGCTCGGGTGCGCCGGCAGTTCGAGGCCTCGGTGTTCGGGCTGGCCCGGCTGTACCAGCTGGTGCTGCCCGGAATGCGGCAGGCCGGCGGCGGCCGGATCGTCGCGCTCGGCCAGACCCCGGACCCGCTGGCCGGCTACCAGCTCGCCGCCCGGGACGCCCTGCGCGCGATCACCGAGGCGCTCAGCCACGAGGTCCGGCCGTACGGGATCGCGGTGTCGTTCGTCGAGCCGGGGCCCGCGCCGCTGGACCAGCCGGTGACCGCCGCGACCCGGCAGCTCGGCCTGGCCGGCGTGCTGCGCTCCACCGGCGTACGCAACCCGCTGCCCGCCGGGCCGGACCGCGTGGCCGCCGTCCTGGAGAGCGCGCTGCTGAGCCGGAACCCGCGGGCGCGGTACCACGTCGGCGTCGCGGCCACGGTCACCGCCAGCGCCCGCAACCTGCTCCCGGACCGCCTCGGCGGCCACCGCACCGGCCGCCACCCCGCCCTACTCGCCCCGAACTGACCACCTCGAAACCACAGCCGCCCCGAAACCGGCGCCCCAAGGCGACCGCCGGAGACCGGCTACCCCGAACTGACCACGCCGAACCGGGCCGCCCGAACCCGGGCCACCCGAACCCGGGGCGCCTCGAGTTGACCGTCCCGAAGCCGGGTCGCGACCGGCCCGCGCTACCGGGTGTGGAGCGGCACGAAGGGCGGCTTGACGACGCGGACCGCCGACTCGCGGCCGCGGATGTCGATGATCAACTGGTCGCCCTCGGCGATGCCGGCGGCGGTGTCGAGCAGGGCGAGGGCGATGCCGTGCCGCAGGGTGGGTGAGAACGTACCGCTGGTCACCTCGCCGACCTTCTCGCCCGCGCGCAGCACGGTCATGTGCGGGCGCGGGATGCCGCGGTCGAGGGAGGCCAGCCCCCACAGCAGCCGGGCCGGGCCGTCGGAGCGCTCGGCCAGCAGCGTGTCCCGTCCCCAGAAGGCCGGCTTCTTCCAGCCGACCGCCCACCCGGAACGCGCCTGCACGGGCGTGATGTCCAGCGACAGGTCCTGGCCGTGCAGCGGGTACCCGGCCTCGGTGCGCAGCGTGTCGCGCGCGCCCAGCCCGCACGGCTGCCCCCCCAGGTCCGCGCCCGCCTCCAGCAGCGCCGCCCACAGCGCGGGCGCGTCGGCCCACGCCGGCAGCAACTCGTAACCGTGCTCGCCGGTGTACCCGGTCCGGCACACGACCAGCTCCCGCCCGGCCCACTGGCCGACCTCGAAGCGCATGTAGTCGTGCTCGGTGGGAAGCCCGAGCGCGGCCAGCAGGTCCGCCGACCGCGGGCCCTGCACGCCCAGCACCCCGTACGCGCGGTGCTGGTCCTCGACCGCGATCCCGTCCGGGGCCACCGTGACCAACCGGCGCACCACCTCGGCGGTGTTCGCCGCGTTCGGCATCAGCAGCACGTGGTCGTCGGCGAACCGGTACGCCAGCACGTCGTCGACCACGCCACCGCTGTCCGGGTCGCAGCACAGCGTGTACTGCGCCTGCCCCGCCCCGATGCGGTCCAGGTCGTTACTCAGGCACGAGTTCACGAACGCCACCGAACCCGGCCCGCTCACCAGCGCCTTGCCCAGGTGACTCAGGTCGAACACGCCGACCGCCTCGCGGACCGCCGCGTGCTCGCGCAGCACCCCACCGCCGGAGGCCCCGTACTCGATCGGCATCAGCCAGCCGCCGAAGTCGGCCAGCTTCGCGCCGAGCGCGGCATGCTGCTCGTACAGCGGTGATCGCTGGAGGTCGCTCATGCCGGCAGACGCTACCGGCCGGCGGCAACATCTCCGGTACGACCCCGCGGCGGGTGCCCGGTGTCGCGGTCCGCGTCTGGACAGGTACCGTCCGGAAGTGCCCAGCACGCAACTGGCGTACCGTGCCGAGGTCAGGGTCACGAGCCCGGCTCCCCTCCGGCGCCGCGTCGCATGCGACCACGCCGGCCCCGTACTGCTCGGATCGCCCCGTACCGCGCCGCGAGGGCACCCGACCGTGCTACTTCGGTGCCGGCCCGTCACGCATCCGGCCTCACCGGGCACGGTGCGTCGTAGCATGCCGGCTGAGCCACCCACCGCACGCTGCCCTACCGCGACACCACGCCTGCCCACCCCTCGCCGTACCCCATCGAAACGATCGGACTGACCGTGGCAACCCTCGCCCTGCTCGACGCCGCCCCGCACACTCACTCTGCCGACGCGCTCATCATCGGTACCGCCGTGGGTCCGGACGGGGTACAGCTCGCACCGGGCGCCGAGTCTGTCGACAAGGCGCTCGGCGGCCGGTTGGCCGAGGCGCTGGCCAGCCTCGGGGCGACCGGCAAGGAGGGCGAGGTCGTCAAGATCGCCACGCTCGGCCAGCTGCCGACGCCGGTGGTGGCCGCCGTGGGGCTGGGCAAACCGGGGCTGGACGCACCGGGAACGGGCGATGAGGACATCGACGGCCAGTACGCCCCCGAGGCGGTACGCCGGGCGGCCGGCGCCGCGACCCGGGAGCTGGGCGGGCGGCTGTCGGTGCTGAGCCTGCTCTCGCTGGTCAACGGCCCCATCCCGGACCCCTCCGTGCTGGTCGCGGCCGGCGAGGGCGCGCTGCTGGGGGCGTACCGGTTCACCCGGTACAAGAGCGACACCGGTCCGGCGGCCCCGGCCACCATCGCGCTGGCCGTGCCGGACGCGAAGGACAAGACCTCCCGCGCCGCGATGAAGCGGGCCACCGCGGTGGCGGCGGCGGTGGCCGCGGCCCGCGACCTGGTGAACCTGGCACCCAACGAGCTGTACCCGGCCGAGTTCGCCGCCCGGGCCGGTGCGCTGGCCGAGAAGGCCGGGGTCACCTTCGAGGTGCTGGACGAGCGGGCGCTCAAGCGCGGTGGGTACGGCGGGATCCTGGGTGTCGGCGCCGGCTCCTCCCGTCCGCCGCGGCTGGTCCGGCTCAGCTACCGCGGGCCGCGTGCGACCACGAAGGTGGCGCTGGTGGGCAAGGGCATCACCTTCGACTCCGGCGGGCTGGACATCAAGTCGGCTTCCGGCATGGAGCAGATGAAAAGCGACATGGCCGGCGCCGCGGCGGTGATCGTCACGGTGACGCTGGCCGCCGCACTCAAGGTGCCGGTCGAGGTCGTGGCCACGGTGCCGATGGCCGAGAACATGCCGGGCGGCTCGGCGTACCGGCCGCAGGACGTCCTCACCATGTACGGCGGGCAGCGGGTCGAGGTGCTGAACACCGACGCCGAGGGGCGGCTCATCCTGGCCGACGCCATGGTCCGGGCCGGCGAGGACTCCCCCGCCTACCTGCTGGACACCGCGACGCTGACCGGCGCGCAGGTGGTGGCGCTCGGCAACCGCACCGCCGGGGTCATGGGCCACGAATCGCTGCGCGCCCGGGTGGTGACCGCGGCGGCCAAGGCCGGCGAGTCGGTGTGGCCGATGCCGATGCCGGCCGAGCTGCGGCCCGACCTGGACTCGCCGGTCGCGGACATCGCCAACATCACCGGGCACCGCAACGGCGGGATGCTGGCCGCGGCGCACTTCCTGGCCGAGTTCGTCCCCGACGGGGTGCAGTGGGCGCACATCGACGTGGCCGGGCCCGCCTACAACCCGGGCGAGGCCTGGGGCTACACCCCCAAGGGCGGCACCGGGTCGCCCGTACGCACCCTCCTCGCGCTGCTGGAGGACATCGCCGCCAACGGCTGACCACAATCCGACTGACCCCAGTCCGACCCGCCGCCGAGCCACTCGACGGCGGCTCCCAACCGACCATCCCGGGCAGCCCGCTCCTGGCCAACTCAGGCCATGACAGCCCAGGCGGGAATGGCCCGGGCAGGGGCGGCCTAAGCGGGAGCGGCTCGGGCGGGGACGGCTCGGGCCGCCGCGGGGCGGCCGGTCAGTTGAGCGGCGGCAGGTCGGAGTCGTCGACGGGGCCGGCGGGTGGCTGTCCGGCGGCCGGTGGGCCGACCTCGCCGGCCGCCTTGCGCCGCGCGGTCCACTCCCGCATCCGGCGCGGGTAGCCGACCAGGTTGGTGTCGTAGACGGGGATGCCGAGTTTGCGGCCCAGATCGCGGGCCGCATCGGGCCCGGAGATGCGCCGCCGGGTCCACTCGCCGTCGGCGGCCACCAACACCACGGTCGCCTCGGTGACCGCGGTACGCGGCTCGACGTACGCCTCGACGCCGCGCCGGCTCCGCGCGAACTCCTCGAGGTGGCTGGTGTCCTCACCGGTGGACCTGCGCAGCCCTCCGGTCCGCTGCTTGCGCCGCCGGAACAGACCCACGGCTGGGCTCCTTCCCCGACCGCTGTGGAGGCCCACCAAGTCGGATGTTCTCCCGACGCGCCGCGGCTGGTCACGCGGCGCCGGCCCCCAGCTTGCCATGCCCGGGGCCGGCGCGTCAGCGAGGTATGCGACCCTCCCCGGGGGCGGCGCACCCTCATCGCGCCGTCACCCCGTGCAGTGCCAAGATGAACGGTGATCCCGGCGGGGTCAGCGCGGCGGAACGGCGGCGAAAGACCAGGCAAGGAGTACCGGTGACGGACACGAGCGTCGACCTCGTCATCCTCGGCGGGGGCAGCGGCGGGTACGCCTGCGCGCTGCGCGCCGCGGAGCTGGGGATGAGCGTCGTCCTCATCGAGAAGGACAAGGTGGGCGGCACCTGCCTGCACCGTGGCTGCATCCCCACCAAGGCGCTGCTGCACGCCGGCGAGGTCGCCGACGCCGCCCGCGACAGTGACCAGTTCGGCGTGCTGGCCAGCTTCGAGGGCATCGACATGGCCAAGGTCAACGCGTACAAGGACGGGGTCATCAAGAAGATGCACCGCGGCCTGTCCGGGCTGATCAAGGGTCGCGGCATCCAGTACGTCGAGGGTGAGGGCCGGCTGGTCTCGCCCACCGCGGTGCGGGTCGGCGAGGACACCATCACCGGCGGCCACGTCGTGCTCGCCACCGGCTCGTACGCCCGGACGCTGCCGGGGCTGGACATCGACGGCGAGCGGGTGATCACCAGCGATCAGGCGCTCCAGCTGGATCGGGTGCCCGGCTCGGTGGTGGTGCTCGGCGGCGGCGTCATCGGCGTGGAGTTCGCCAGCGTGTGGAGGTCCTTCGGCGCCGAGGTCACGATCGTCGAGGCGCTGCCCCACCTGGTGCCGCTGGAGGACGAGGCCAGCTCGCAGCTGCTGGAGCGGGCCTTCCGGCGGCGCGGTATCGGTTACAAGCTGAACGCCCGCTTCTCCGGGGTGGAACGCACCGACTCCGGCGTCCGGGTGTCGCTGGAGGGCGGCGAGTCGCTGGAGGTCGAGCTGCTGCTGGTCGCCGTCGGCCGCGGCCCGGTGTCGGCGGACCTGGGTTATGCGGAGGCCGGCGTCGGGCTCGACCGCGGATTCGTCGTGGTCGATGAGTACTGCCGGACCAGCGTCCCGACCATCTCGGCGGTCGGCGACCTGATCCCCACGCTGCAACTGGCCCACGCGGGGTTCGCCGAGGGCATCCTGGTCGCCGAGCGGCTGGCCGGGCTGCCGGTGGTGCCGATCGACTACGCGGGCGTCCCGCGGGTCACCTATTCCGACCCCGAGGTCGCCTCGGTCGGGATCACCGAGGCACAGGCGGTGGAGAAGTACGGAGCCGACAAGGTCGCGACCCAGGTGTACGACCTGACCGGAAACGGGAAAAGTCAGATCTTGAAGACTGCCGGCTCGGTGAAGCTGGTCGCCGTCAAGGACGGCCCGGTGCTCGGTGCGCACCTGGTCGGCAGCCGGGTCGGTGAGCTGATCGCCGAGGCACAACTCGTCTACAACTGGGAGGCCCTGCCCGGCGAGGTCGCCCAACTGATCCACCCGCACCCGACCCAGACCGAGGCAATCGGCGAAGCGCACCTCGCGCTGGCCGGCAAGCCGCTGCACATCCACTAACGACCAGCTCGCTGCCTGCAAACCGGCAGAACGTAAAGGAGTCGCAGACCAATGCCGGTCTCCGTCACGATGCCCCGCCTCGGCGAAAGCGTCACCGAGGGCACAGTCACCCGCTGGCTGAAGAAGGAAGGCGAGCGGGTCGAAGCCGACGAGCCGCTGCTCGAGGTCTCCACCGACAAGGTCGACACCGAGATACCGTCCCCCGCGGGCGGCGTACTGACCTCGATCAAGGTCGGTGAGGACGAGACCGTCGAGGTCGGCGTCGAGCTGGCCACCATCGACGAGTCGGGCACCGCCGGCGCCAGCGCGCCCGCCGAGCCGGCGGACAAGCCCGCCGAGGAGCCGGCCCAGGCCGCCGCGCCCGCGCAGGCACCCGAGCAGCCCGCCGAGGCCCCCGCGTCGGAGCCCGAGCCCGCCGCCGCGACCGCCGAGCCGGCCGCCGCGGGCGAGCAGCCGTTCGGTACCGGAGAACCGCAGCCTTATTTGCCGCGCGAAGCCCAGCCGTTTCCCGCGCGCGAGCAACCTTACGGTGGCCGCGAGCACCGGCCCCAAGGCGGGCGCTCTCAGCAGGCCGCGCCGGGTGGTGACCAGCAATCCCCTGACTTGCCCGCCTTCATCACTGGCGGGGCACAGCCGCAGCCGCAGGGCGAGTCCTACCAGGGCTATCGCCAGCCCAATGGCTTCGACGGCAGCCAGGGGGACCGCTTCCCGCTGCATCGCCGGCGCCGCCGTCATCGCCGCTGCGGGACGGGGTGCCCCGCCAGCCGGCGTCGAAGACTCGAGCCAGGCTGGGTTCGGGAATTCCGCCGCAGCTGTCGACCACCGCGACCCGGATGTGGCCATCGTCGGCCCGTCGGCCCTCGAGCCGTACCACCAGTCCTGGATCGGTGTGGCGAATCGCATTGCTGGTCAAGTTGCTCAGCGCGCGTGCCAGATCGTCGGACGAGCCGAGTACGGCCAGCCGGTCGTTCTCGGGAAGATCAACCTCCAGCCGTACGCCTTGGGTGCCAGCCGAGGCGACCGACTCCGAGGCAACGTCGCTGATCAGCTCGGTCAGCGACACCATGGTCTGAGGTTTGGCTCCGCGGGGCCCCTGTACGCGGGAGAGCGCGAAGAGATCATCCACCAGGATGCTCATCCGAGCCACTGTGGCTCGCAGGTGGGACATCGCACGCGGCACGTCGGCGATGACGCCGTCCTCCAGTCCCTCCGAGAGGGCCCGCAGTCCTGCCAACGGGGTGCGCAGGTCGTGGGACATGAAGCTGACGAGTTCTTGCCGCGACTGCTCAGCGGCTCGCGCCCGAGCTCGGGATTCGGCAAGCGTTGTGCGGGTCTCAGCCAGATCCTCCAGTACCTGAGCTAGCTCCCGTGGCGCCGCGATCTCAGCCGGTGCAGCGGAAATCGTCACGGGCGGTCCGCTCGCTGAATCCGAGACCAGTTGAGAAAGACCGGCCCCCAAGCGGCGTGACGCGCGCGAAATCCGCTGCACGACCAGCCACCCGCCAATCAACGCCAGCAACAGTGAAACCGACAATGCGATCAAGATCACCAATGAGTCGTGGGTGGAGAGGAACATCAGCTGCACATTGATCAACACCGTGGCCGCCACCGCTACTACCGGCAGCAGTGTGGCGATCATCAGCTGTGGGCGTAGTGATCGGTAGCGCACCAGGTGTAGCAAGGCGAAGCCGATGAATCCAACTACTATGCAGCTCGCGAGCGTCAGGCCAATGATGATCATGAGATCTGTCATGGCCGCTTGTCCTCGTCGATCAGCTCATCCTCGGCACCGAGCTCGTCCTCACGCGCCATCCGATAGCCGAAGCGGCCGACCGTGAGCACCAGCGTCGGATCGGATGGGTCGCGCTCCAACTTCTCCCGGAGCCGTCGAACGTGCACCGTGACGGTCGAGGTGTCACCGAAGTCCCAGCCCCACACCCGTCGCAGCAGCTGATCCTTGCTGAACGTCTCGCCGGCGTGGCTGGCGAGGAACGCGAGCAGATCGAACTCCCGCATCGTCAAAGCCAACCGGCGTCCGGACCGGCTGGCTTCTCGGGCAGCCGAGTCGATCTTCACCGGTCCCAACGTCACGATGGAATTCAGCAGCGGCGTGCCGGCAAGTCGCTCAGTACGCCGCAACAGTGCCTCGACGCGCAAGACGACTTCACGTGGCGAGAAAGGCTTGACGACATAGTCGTCGGCACCAGTCTCCAGACCGACCAGGCGATCCTCTTCCTCACCACGTGCGGACAGCACGAGAACGCACGCCTGATCGCCGCTCCGCCGTCGGCGGCGCAGCACTTCCAGGCCCGAGAGGCCGGGCAACATGATGTCGAGGATGACGACATCGGGACTGCTGCGCTGCCAGAGCTGTACCGCCTCGCTGCCGTCACCGCTCCAGTCGACCTGATATCCCGCCCGAGTGAGGTAGGCCTTCAGCACCTCCGCCATGGTCACGTCGTCCTCGACCACCAGAACCCGCGCTGCCATGATCATCAGCCTAAGCAGCCGAGATTGTCGTTGCCACATTGCTCTGGGGCCGGGCTCAATGGCGTAAGCGAGCCGAAAGCGATCGCTCCTGCCGTCGCGCGGCGTAGCCACAATAGCGTCGAATGCGTGATCAACCCCGCTTCCTACACCCCATGAGCGATCATGCAGGCACCGTCATCGTGCTGGCCAAGGAGCCCGTGCCGGGCCGGGTCAAGACTCGGTTGCAACCGACTTTTGATCCGAGCGCCGCAGCACTGCTCGCTGCCGCCGCAATCGAGGACAC
>Ga0081455_10001263_pt1 | contig 31603 bp, 27 predicted proteins | sample TabmetS3T2R1_FD_70207 | JGI IMG/M metagenome (GOLD analysis project Ga0081455, IMG submission 70207) | Tabebuia heterophylla rhizosphere microbial communities from the University of Puerto Rico - S3T2R1 | ecosystem: Host-associated > Plants > Roots > Rhizosphere ... | reverse complement strand
ATGCTCTCGCTTGGCGAGCAGCAGCGCCTAGGAATCGCCCGAGCCATTCTGCAAGCGCCGGACTATCTCTTTCTCGACGAGGCTACGGCCTCGCTCGACGAAGCGGCGGAAGCTGCGCTCTACCGCCTCCTCAATGCGCGGCTCAAGGGCGCCACGATCGTCTCGATCGGGCACCGCGCGACGCTTGCCGCGTTCCACGGCCGCGGTCTCGTGCTGGAGCGCGATGGCGAGGTCAGTCGCTTGCGTGAGGCCGTGCTCGAGCCGGCGGCGGAGTAGCACTTCAGCTCATTGCTGTCGTCCCCGCGAAAGTGGGGACCAATGATCACCGGCCGCTGGAACATCGTTCCCCGGCATAAGCGCGTTTACGCGCGTCTTCGACGCGCTATGCGCGGGGGCGACATTGGCGATTCCTTTCTCTCGCTTGCACCAAAAGCAACGGGCGACGGCCCGTGAGGAACCGCCGCCCGCAGATGATGTCATATCGGCCTACTTCAGATTGGCTATGGCCGTCAGGTCGAACTTGCCGGTCGCCACGAACGCCGCGCCGCACCAGTTGGAGCCGAACCCGCCCGGGTTGATCGGAGTGAAGCTCGACGTGAAGGTTGCCGTGTGGTCGCTGGTGAAGGCGTTGCAGTCGCCCTTGTTCAGGTCGGTGTCGTAGTAGCGCAAGTCGAGCGTGAACACGCTCTTGGTGATGCCGATGCCAACGTTCCAGTTAGTGTAGCTGCGGTAGGGAATGCCGTTCGGATACGGCGCCGTGCAGCCCGGGACGCCCACTTGCGTGCAATAGAAGTTGTCGCTCGTGCCCAGGAACCAGTGGCCGGCCTCGCCGGACAAGAAGAGCCCCCACCCTTCCGGCATGGCGGCGCTGGGCGCCGTGAACTTCGCACCGCCGGACACGTAGGTGCCCTTGGCACCGGAATTGAGCACGGACGGCGAATAGTATACCGCACCGCCGTATTGGACTTGATCGTTCACCGTGAAGGTCCCCTTGGCATAGCCCTCCACGAAGCTCAGGTCTTTCTTGATGACGTTGCCGTTGACCGGAAGATAGCCGTTCGCGAGGCAGTCGGTGCCGAACACCGGGGCGACGCTGCCGTTGAAGCACTGCCCGCCCGGATACCAGTAGTACCAAACGCCGAAATCGAGCGCGAGCGGACCGAACTTCGGGCGGAAGCCGCCAAAGAAATCGATCTCGGCCGCCGCGCGGTTCGGGAAGGAGATGCTCTCGCCCGCGATGCCGACGTAGTACTGCAAGTAGTCGCTGACGTTGTAGCGCGGCTCGAAATAGGCGGCGACCGACGGCTTGTGATTGGATTGGGTGATGCCGCGGAAGATGTAGTCCGAAGTGATGCCGGCGCCGAAGGCGACGTCCCACGGATTGTACGGCGCCACCGGCGGCGTGACCCCCTTGACCTTCTTGTCCGCTGCCAGCGCCGGCGTCGCCAGTGCGATGACGGCAAGTGCCGATAAAATGATCTTTCTCATTTGCTGCCCCTCTATCAGTTGTCACGCCACCCGGCGGCTTATGCTCTTCGTCAGAACGCGACCTGTCCCGGTCATCGCGTCCTCGTCACCTAACAACGCGCTAGAAAATGTGAGAAGGAGATTCCCGCAGCAATTGCTGCATTTTTAGGCGAATCCAGCCGTTTTGGATCGAAAGAATTGGAGTGTTGCGATTCCAACACAAAGCGGCCTTAGCCGGGAACGTCCGACTAAGGCCGCAAAACCACCAGCGTTTTAACTACGAGATTTGCCTTAGGCGGCGGCCGCCTTCTTGCGGTTGGCCTCGAGCCTGGCGTCGACCAATGCCACCGTTGCGTCGATGACGGGATTGCGCAGTCCCTTCTGCGCCGCGATCGCCTGCACCAGCTTGTCAGCCCGTTCGATGTTGGGCACCCCGTTATTGAGCGCGCGGGCCGCCGACGACGGGCGCGTCAAGCTCTGCGCGGCCGCCGCGTATTTCTCGAACGGCACCAGATCCTCCCGATCGGCGCCGAGCTTGACGCAGAGGTCGACCACGAAGTTGTAGACGCTGCGCGATGCCTCGATGTCGCGATGCACCGCATCCTTGATGTCGATGGCGCCGTCCTTGGTGACGCAGCGATAGTTGCCGGTCAGCAACATCGCCCATTTCGCGAGCGGCACGAAAATCGACTCGTGCACCTTGAGCTTCACCGGCAGCTCGATCTTGCCGTCGCCGGCATCGAAGCGAACCGCCTCGATGTCGTCCTGCAACCGGCGAAGAATGGCGGTGTGCGCGTCGGACTCGAAGCGCGCCACTTTGAAGTTGGTGGGCAGCGTGACCAGCAGCACGTTGACCTTTTCCTCGGGTGGACGGATCGCCTGCGGGTCCGGACTGCACAGCGTCAAAACAGCGGGGTCGAAACTGTCCCAGACGCTCGAATCGGTATAGGCCACCTTCAGCGGCTCGGTGTTCAGACCGGGAATGCGCTTGAGGTAAGGCAGCGGCGGCATGTTCATGATCGACATGCACGGCACCTTCGATCTCGCAACCGCATCGAGCAGCTGCCGCACGCCCGGCGCGCGATACTGCGGCTCCTGCATGGCGAGACCGACGAGGTCGTAATCCGTCGGATCGACGTCGGCGGGACCGGCGGCGGACACCTTGCCTGGTAGCTTGCGCGAGTCGATCTCGACCGGCTCCTTGCGGCTCCTAACGGGCAGGCGCACGCGGAACCCCTCGGCATTAATCAGATCCGCCTCCGCCGGCAGGCATACCAGCTTTACCTGATGACCCCCGAACAGGAGCTTGGAGGCGAGCAGCGAGCCGTAGGACGCGCCCAAGATCAGGATGTTGTAAGTCGCCGGCATAGCGAACCTCCTCCGCGTTGGATGGAAGAATGAGAGAGTTCTTCCCTCTCGCGCCGGCAATGCTATTGCGCCGGCCATCCGCATGCAATCCGCACGGCGCAGCGGTGACTGCGCTTGGGGCGCAGCCACGGCATCGCGGCTGACTCTGCGATTCAGTTAAGGGATAAGGGAAACGATCGGCTCGCTTCGCGCAGGGAGCGAGCCGATCCGGTACGCGGTAGCTTGCTGCTACATGGCGGTACCGCCGCCCGAACTGCCGCCCCCGGACGTGCCGCTCGGCGGCCACGAGGGCGGGGTGTAGGAGGGTGCCGGAGCCGGTGCGGGAGCGGGCTTCGGAGCAGCCTTGGCCTTCCTCGGCTTCGCCTTCCTGGCGGCGCTCTTCTTCGCCGCGACGCGCTTCTTCTTACGCGCCGGCGCGGCTTTTCTCCCCGCCTTTCGCTTCTTGGTCTTCGACTTCGCCTTCTTCGCTTTCTTCGCCATGGATCGCCTCCCAATCGTTGTGGCTACGGTCACTTTGTCGCCGCGACGGCCGCTGCCGCCGCGCTAGAGCCCCGTTTCCCGGCGAGCGCCTCGGGTTCGGGGCCTCCGGTCGCCCAGTCGATCAGCTCGACGGTGTGGACGACCGGGATCATGGTGCCCGCAGCGATCTGCATCATGCAGCCGATATTGCCGGCGGCGATCACGTCGGGCTTGAGCTTTTCGATATTGTCGACCTTGCGCTCGCGCAACCTCCTCGCAAGCTGCGGCTGGAGAATGTTGTAGGTGCCGGCCGAACCACAACACAGATGTCCTTCCGGTACATCTTTCACGACGAATCCCATCTTGCAAAGCAATTCTTTTGGCGCGCGTACAATTTTCTGCCCGTGCTGCAGCGAGCAGGCGGAATGGTAAGCAACGACGAGACCGGATGGGCCGCGTTCGGGTGACAGTTCGAGCCCGCTCAGGTATTCGCCGATGTCCCTGGCGAGGCGCGACACGCGCATCGCCTTGTCCGCGTAGGCCCGATCAGTCCGCAACATGTAGCCATAGTCCTTGACCGTGGTGCCGCAGCCGGAGGCCGTGACGAGGATGGCATCAAGGCCTTCCTTCTCGGCGGTCCAGGCATCGATCTGGCGGCGCGCGGCGGAGCGCGCCTCCTCTTCGCGGCCCATGTGGTGGACGAGCGAGCCGCAACATCCCTCGTCCGCCACCACCACCTCGATACCGTGCCGGGTGAGGACGCGGATCGCGGCCGCGTTGATCGCGGGGGCAATGACCGGGCTGACGCAGCCGGTCAACAGCGCCACCCGGCCGCGACGGGGGCCAGCCGGCGGGAAGCGGCGTCTCCCCTGTCCTGCCCCGGACGGAGGCAGCCGCGCGGGCGCCAATCGCAGCATGGCCGCCAGCGGCGTCAGTCCTATCGCAGCAAACAGGCCAGCGAACGGCTTGCCCAAGCGTGCCGCGCCAAGTGCCCGGCGCAGCAGCCGGTTGTTCGGCAGCACGCGGGCGAGGGTTGCGCGCAGCAAGCGATCGATGCCAGGCCGGGTGTAAGTGTTCTCGATGTGAACGCGGGCATGATCGACGAGGTGCATGTAATGCACGCCCGACGGGCAGGTGGTCATGCAGGCCAGGCACGAGAGGCAGCGGTCGATATGCTTGACCACGTCGGCGGTTGCCGGCCGGTCGTTCTCCAGCATGTCCTTGATGAGGTAGATGCGCCCGCGCGGGGAATCGAGCTCGTCGCCGAGCAGCACGTAGGTCGGGCAGGTCGCGGTGCAGAAGCCGCAATGAACGCAGCTGCGCAGGATGCGATCCGCTTCCGCGAGATTCGGATCTGCAAGTTGCGCCAGCGTGAATGAGGTCTGCACCGGGACGAAGCCACCTACTCGGCCGTCATGCGCGGACAGAAGCGCGTCCTTAAGGGCGTTCACGCCCGTCTTCGACGGGCTATGGACGCGCGTGAACGCGCTTTTGCCCGCGCATCCATCTTACCAAAAGATGATGGAGTGCATCGGAACTCGGGCTTGCCCGAGTTCCGCATTATTAAGCGCCGCAAGTCGGGCAAGCCCAACTTGCGGTGTCAAGTGCGGCAATGACGAAAAATCGGATTACACCCCGGCCCACATCCGTCCCGGGTTGAGCACGCCTTGGGGATCGAAGCTTTCCTTGACCCGCTTGGTCAATGCGGCAAGCGCGGGATCCTGCGGCGCGAAGACATCAATCGTGGCCCGTACCGAAGTCGGCGCGCGAATCAGTGTCGCATGCCCCCCAAGGGTGCGTACCGCGCGGTGGATCAGTGCCGCACCCGCGTCGGCCGCGGCCTCGATGGTCAGCCAGATCAAGCCGCCCGCCCAATCGTAAAACATTTGCGTCGGCGCGGACCTTGCGATGGTTGCCGTAAGCTCGGCGCCATGGCTCGGCGCCGTCGAGATGCGCCAGAGCGGCGGCTCGCCTTCCCGCGGCGAAAGCGTCGATGGATGAACTGCGAATGGAGCCACATCGCGGATTGCGGTCCATAGCCCGCGCGAGCGGGCCTCGTCGGCGGTGGCGAGTTCGCCGAACGGTTTCATCAGCGCCTCGAGCACGTGCTTGCGCGCGGCCACCGAAGGGGAAAAACCTTCGAGCCGCAGCGCCGTGACGGCACCACCGGCGATCTCCTGCGCTGGGAGGCGGGCAGCAATATCCGCCGGCAGGTGCGCAGCCCCAGACACGTCACAGGGTGATCCCATGGCGTTGCTCATGGCCGCGATCGCCTGCGCCGGTTCGAGCCCGCGGATCAACAGCGTTTGTTCGGTCTCGGGACGGGGCAGCACTTTGATGGTCACGTCAGTCATGGCGCCAAGGGTGCCCCAGGAGCCCGCCATGAGCTTGCAGAGGTCGTAGCCGGTGACGTTCTTCACCACGCGGCCGCCGGATTTGAAGCTTTCGCCGCGGCCCGATACTGCGTTCAGCCCCAGGAAATGATCGCGTGCGGCACCGGCCTTGATCCGGCGCGGCCCAGAAATGTTGGCCGCCAGTGCGCCGCCGATCGAACCGCGCCCGGCATGGCCGCCGAGGATGACGGCATAGTCCATCGGCTCGAAGGCGAGCTGCTGGCCATTGGCGGCAAGTAGCGCTTCGATCTCGGCAAGCGGCGTCCCTGCTTTGGCCGAGAGCACGAGCTCTTCGGGTTCGTAGAGGGTCACCCCGCTGAGGCCGGACAAATCGAGGCTAAGATCGGTTTGCGCCGGCCGGCCGATCACGCGTTTGGAGCCGTGGCCGACGATCTCCACCGTCTTGGCCGCCGCCAGAGCCGATTGCACCGCGGCCTCGACGTCTTTGGCATCGCGCGGTCGCAGCGTATCGGCCATTGCCCGATCAGAATCTTGGAATATCCGGAAAGGCGACCCGCCCGGCGTGGACGTGCATGCGCCCGAGTTCGGCGCAGCGGTGCAGTGTCGGGAACACCTTGCCCGGATTGAGCAGCCCCTTGTCGTCGAACGCGCATTTGAGCCGCTGTTGCTGCTTGAGATCGGCCTCCGAGAACATTGCCGGCATCAGGTCGCGCTTCTCCACGCCCACCCCATGCTCGCCGGTGAGCACCCCGCCGACCTCGACGCAAAGCTTGAGGATGTCGGCGCCGAATTTCTCCGTGCGCTCGAGCTCGCCCGGCTTGTTGGCATCGTAGAGAATGAGCGGATGGAGATTGCCGTCGCCGGCATGGAACACGTTGGCGACGGCAAGCCCGTAGCTCTCGGACAATTCGCGCATGCGCTTGAGCACCTGCGGCAGCCGCGCCCGCGGGATGGTGCCGTCCATACAATAGTAATCGGGCGAGATGCGGCCGACCGCGGGGAACGCCGCCTTGCGTCCGGCCCAGAACAGGAGCCGCTCTTGCTCAGAGTTCGAGGCGCGGCAGGTCACGGCACGGCACGATCGGGCGATCGCCTCGACGCAGGCGATGAGGTGATCGACCTCGGCCGGGGGCCCGTCGACCTCGACGATCAACAGCGCCTCGACGTCGAGGGGGTATCCCGCATGCACGAATTCCTCGGCGGCACGGATTGCCGGGCGATCCATCATTTCCATGCCGGCGGGAATGATGCCGGCGCCGATGATCTTGCTCACGCACTCGCCTGCGTCCTCGGAGGAAGCAAACCCGACCAGCACGGCGCGCGCGCCGTCGGGCTTCTTCAGGATGCGCACGCTGATCTCGGTGACGACCCCGAGCAGCCCCTCGGAGCCGGTGATGATGCCGAGGAGATCGTAGCCGCCGGAGTCGAGATGCTTGCCGCCCACACGCACGATCTCCCCCGTCATCAGCACCAGCTCGCACCCGAGCAGGTTGTTGGTGGTCATGCCGTATTTGAGGCAGTGCACGCCGCCCGAATTCTCCGCTACGTTGCCGCCAATGGTGCAGGCGATCTGCGATGAGGGATCGGGGGCGTAGTAGAAGCCGGCATGCTCGACTGCCTCGGTAACGGCAAGGTTGGTCACGCCCGGTTCGACCACGGCGATGCGATTGGCGAAGTCGATCTCGCGGATGCGATTGAATTTGGCCATGCCGAGCAGGACGCCGTCGGCGAGCGGCAGCGCGCCGCCGGAAAGCGAGGTACCGGCTCCGCGGGGCACGACTTTGATGCCCTCGGCGTGGCAGAAGGCGAGCACGCGGCTGACTTGCGCCGTCGTGTCGGGCAGCACCACAACCATCGGCAACTGCCGGTAAGCGGTCAGCCCGTCGGCCTCGTAGGGACGCATTTCCCGTTCGGCAGCGATCACCCCCTCGCCGGGCACGATGGCGCGCAGCGCCGCCACGATACGCTCGCGGCGCGCGAGCACGGCTTCATCCGGCGCAGGCATGGCGACCGACACGTAGGCGTCCCTCGCTTACACACAACTAGGGGGCCGATCGCGGCCCTTTCGTTACGCCGTGTTTATAGCGCCAACGCGGTACGAAATCGCGCTGTTCCGCACAAAATTAGCGCACGTCATGGTAGCGGGACCCATTGTCTCGTTTGGGGCGTTGACACTGCGAGCACTTAACGCCATTCGAACAGGCGGTTGCAATCGCAAGTCGGCTCAAGCCGACTTGTGCGTTTATGAAAGCCGATTTCGGGTCAAGTCGAGGTCGGCGCCGAGCCGGGCGCGGTGCCGACTCAAAGAGGAGAAAAAATGATGAGAACGTGGGTGATTGCTGGGATTGCGCTTGCGGCTTCGACCGGGACCACGTTGGCACAGGATGCTACCCACGGCGAGCAAGTGTTCAAGCGATTGTGCTCCCCCTGTCACGACATCGGGCCGGATGCCAAAGTCAAGCTTGGCCCGCCGCTCAATGGCATCGACGGCCGCAAGGCCGGCACCATCGAGGGCTTCAATTATTCTCCAGTCAACAAATCCTCCGGCATCACCTGGGGCGGGGAGGCGTTCGACAAATATATCCGGGCGCCGATGCAAGAGATGCCGGGCACCCGCATGGCCTTCGTCGGCATCAAGAACGACAAGGACATCACAGATCTGTGGGCCTACCTTAAGGAATTCGCGCCGGATGGGGCGAAGAAATGAACACCAAGTGGCGAGCGCAAGCGGGTGTGAGGGTCTGCGTCCGCCAATGGGCGGCGATCAGGCGCACGCATCCGCGTTGCAACGCAGCCGAGCCGGCTTAGACTTGCGTAAACTTGCGTGACGCTGCTTGAGACGCCGCAGGCGCGTCGTGAGGGAGGTCGGCCCATGCTCAAGGACATCGTTGTCAGCCTTTCCGGCCGTGCGCCGCGCGACTTTGCGGCGGAGTACGCGATCTCCATCGCGGCAACGCTCGGTGCGCATATCACGGGCATCTCGTTCGTCTACGAGCCGGTGATCCCCGACGGCACGCTCGGCGGCATTCCCGCGGATTTGATCGAGCTGCAGCGCGAGGAGAACAGCAAGGTTGCCAATGCGGCGGTCAGCCGGTTCGATGCGAGCGTCAAAAAGGCGGGAATTTCCTCGGAAACGCGCGTGCTCGATGCGACCTTCGGCGGAGCAGCCACGCGATTCGCCCAAATCGCGCGTCGCTTCGACATCGCAGTGGTCGGCCAAGCGCAACGCGAAGGCGGAGCTGGCGACGAACTCATGATCGAGGGAGCGCTGTTCGAATCCGGGCGCCCCCTCGTCGTCGTGCCCTATATCCAGCAACGCGGATTGACGCTCGAGCGGGTACTGGCGTGCTGGGACGGCAGCCGCACTGCCGCGCGGGCCATCGGCGATGCCATGCCCTTCCTCGAGCGCGCCAAGGCCGTCGACATCGTGATCGTGGCCGAAGAGCGCAAGAGTGAAGAAATGACCGGCACCAATATGGCCGCGCACCTCGTGCGGCACGGCGTGGCGGCAAGCGTCAAGCGCGTCACCAAGGGCGATATTGCGATCGAGGACGTCCTTCTATCCTACGCCGCCGACAGCGGGGCGGACTTCATGGTGATGGGCGGCTACGGACATTCCCGGTTGCGCGAGTTCATCCTCGGCGGCGTGACGCGCGGCATCCTCGAGTCCATGACAGTGCCGGTGCTGATGTCGCATTAGCCGTCGGTCTGCCCGCAAGCTCTTGACTGGACATTCATTTTCGTAGGGGAGGAACTTCGCCTCCTCCGCCGCGTTATCTGCGCACTTTTCCTCGCTGTTACGTCGTCCGCAATCGCGTCAACCGTTGCTGCATCTGCTCGGTGGTCGGCTCAATGGATTACGTCCTCGCAGAAAGACCGAAGACGCAAGGTCTACGAATGGACGGTGCTTTCACCTTCGGAATCGAGGAGGAATATTTCCTCGTCGACGCGGAGACGAAGGCCCTTGTGCGCAAAATGCCGCAGGCGTTCTTGCAGGCTGCCAAAGCTGCAGCGAAGGGCCGCATCTCGCCGGAATTCCTGCAGCCGCAGATCGAGGTGATCTCGTCGCCACATCACAAGACAGCGGATGCGCGCGCGGAGCTGCGCGAGTTGCGGCAAACGATCGCCGCCGTGGCGCGCGAACACGGTCTCGCCATCCTCGCCGCGGGTACCCATCCGACCGGCACCTGGCGGAGCGCGCGGCAGACCGAGAAACAACGCTACGACGCCGTGATGCACGACCTGCAGATGATCGGCCAGCGCGATCTCCTGTGCGGCCTGCACGTACACGTCGAACTGCCCGATCCGGACGACCGGGTCGACCTGATGTACCGAATGCTGCCCTATCTGCCGCTATTCCTTGCGCTCTCGACGTCCTCGCCGTTCTGGCAGTCGCGCCGCACCGGGCTCAAGGGCTATCGGCTGGCCGCTTACGACGAGCTGCCGCGGACCGGTGTGCCGGAGCTGTTCCGCACCCGGCAGGAGTTCGACGCCTATGTGGCGGCGCTGGTGCGCGCCGGCGTGATCGCGGATTCGAGCTACGTCTGGTGGGCGATCCGCCCATCGCTGCTTAATCCGACGCTCGAATTGCGCGCCCCCGATTGCTGCACCCTGGTCGAGGATGCGATCGCCATCGCCGCGCTCTATCGCACGCTTGTGCGGTACCTCTATCGCAACCGTTGGCGCAATTCCCATCTCGATGCGGTCGGCCGGGCCATCGTCGTCGAGAACAAATGGCAGGCGCAGCGCCGTGGGGTGCACGCCGTCTTCGCCGCCGAGGAGGGTGCGATGACGGTCGCGGAGATGCTCGAGCGCGTGATCTGCGAGACTGCGGCGGACGCCGAAGCGCTCGGCTGCTCAGCCGAGATCGACCGCTGCCGGGACATCGTGCGCTCCGGCACCTCCGCCGACGCGCAGCTCGCGATATTCGCGGCGCACAGGCGAAACGGAAGCCATGGCGTCGCCCTGCGCGCGGTCACCGACTGGATCGCAACCGCAACGCTGCAGTGAGGCTCGTGGCTGACGGGCCGCAATCAAACCCATCCGCCGGCACCTATTGATTGTGCCTGCAGCCGCCTTCCAACTCCCCGATCCTTATCAGCGGAGCGGCACATAGGCGTCACATGTGGTCCCGTTCGACTCTTCGCAGGAGCGACCCCTCTTCCCGGTAGTCGGTCAATCCTATTCCGCTGCCTGGCGAGCCTCCCGATTGACGGTGGATTCCGCCAACTCGGTCAGCGCCTCGTCGGTCTTCTTTTCCTCCTGCAGGGTCTCCTGCAAAAGGATGGCGGCATCATCCAAGCCGAGCTGTTTCGCCCAGGTCTTCAGTGTCCCGTAGCGGGAAATCTCATAATGCTCGACTGCTTGCGCGGAAGCGAGGAGACCGGCGTCAAGGGCAGCGCAACCCCTGAACTCCTTCATGACCTCCTTGCCTTCGTCGATCATTCCGTTGATGGCGTCGCAGGTCTTGCCTTTGGCCGGCTGTTTGATCATCGCGAAAACCCGCTCGAGGCGGTCGACTTGGCCTTTCGTCTCTCGCTCGTGTTTCTCGAAGGCCGCCTGCAACTCTTCCGATTGCGCCGCCTTGGCCATTTTCGGAAGCGCGGTCAGGATCTTCTTCTCGGCGTAGTAGATGTCCTTGAGAGTCTCGTGAAACAGGTCATCGAGTGTTTTCTGCTTTTTTGCCATGGCGGTCTCCTCGCACGTTTGCCGATTGCGAGGATGCAACGCCGGGCCGCGACCGGCGTTCCGACGCCACTGCGCCGACGACACATTTTTCATACCCCCCGATTGGTGAACTCGGAGCGCGCCATGCCCCTAGAGGTTCGCGCCCGGCTCCGGCAGGACCGTCTGCACCACCAAGCCTCGCGCGCGGGCATCGACCACGCCGAGCGCGCGCAGCGCAAACAGCGTGAGCATCTGAACTCGGGCGCGCACCTGACCGGGATCGTCGGACACGTCAGGCGCGTGCGGGCCGATCAAGGCCGCGATGAGCGCCCCAAGGAGCCCCGCCGCCGCGAGCGCCGCGTCCTGATCGGGCAGGCGCCCGGCGTCGAGAGCGCGTCGGATCAGCTTTTCCACTTCGGCGGCGAGCGCTTGGCGATAGGAGGCGCGCACACGGTCGATCTCGGGCTCGACCGGCTCGGCAATCAGTGCAAAGGCAAGGCGCCGGTTGGCGAGCGCGCGCGCCGCGAAGGTCACAATCGCCGCCGCCAACGCCGACAGCGGTCCGGGCGCGGCGTCCGCCGCGCTTTCGAGCGCAGCCATCTCGCGCTCGGCGAGCGCAGCCACCAGCGCCGCGACAAGTTCGCTCTTGGATGGGAAATAGCGATAGACGGTTCCGGTGGCGATGCCGGCACGTTCCGCGACCCGCGCAATCTGAACCGTCGCCATTCCCCCTTCCGCCGCGACCTCGCAGGCCGCCGCCACGATTGCGTCATGGCGGGCGGCAAGCTTCCGGACGACGTTCTCCGTTCGGCGGTAGGGCATCGCGAATCCCCGGCAGCAAAAAATGAAGCATGATTCATGAGCGCGCAACGGTCATGCCCATTGCGGCCAGATGGGGGACGGTTGGGACGCGAAGAAGAGGCCTATCCGCCGGCTTGCGCCTTCTCGCGCGTGGCGGTGAGCGACATGGTTGGGGTCAGCGCCTCGGGATCCACTTTGACGTGCACAATCGCGGGCTTGCCGGACCTTTGCGCCGCCTCGAAGGCGGGCCAGAAATCCGCGGTCTTTTCCACCGTCGCGCCATAGCCGCCAAAGACGCGGGCATAGCCCGCGAAATCGGGGTTCTTCAGGCTGGTCGCCACCACCCGCCCGGGATAGTGGCGCTCCTGGTGCATGCGAATGGTGCCATACATGCCGTTATCGACGACGATGATGATGACGGGCAGTTCGTACTGCACCGCCGTTGCCAATTCCTGGCCGGTCATCAGGAAGTCGCCATCACCGGCAAAAGCAATCACGGTGCGTTCCGGCGCTAAACGTTTCATTCCGATCGCAGCCGGCACGCCGTAGCCCATTGAACCCGAAATCGGCGCGAGTTGCGTGCCGTAGCGCCGATAGCGAGCGTAGCGGTGCACCCAGACGGAGAAATTGCCGGCCCCGTTGCAGATCACCGCGTCGGCCGGAAGCCTGTCGCGCAAGCCGACAATGATCTCACCGAGATTGACCGGCCCGGGAACGGCGGTCGGTTTATCGGTCCAGGCGAGAAAGTCGGCGTGCGCGATCGCAGTCTTGTCGCGCCACGCAAGCTCGCCCGGCGGTTCGAGCCCTTCGAGCGCGGCGGCAAAGGCAGTCGGGGTGGCGTTGATGGCAAGATGCGGGCGATAGACGCGGCCGAGCTCCTCGATGCCCGGAAACACGTGCACGAAGGTCTGGCGCGGTCCCGGAATATCGATAAGCGTGTAACCCTGCGAAGGCATCTCACCGAGCCGCCCGCCGACGAGCAGGATGAGGTCGGCGCCCTTCACCCGGGCGAGCAGTTTGGGATTCGGTCCGATGCCGAGATCGCCGGCATAGCAGGGATGCTCGGGGCTGATGAGATGCGCACGACGAAATGTGGTGGCGACCGGCAGCGCAAAGCGTTGCGCGAAGCGCGCGACCGCGGCGCAGGCTTTCTCTGACCACCGGCTGCCGCCCAGCAGCATGATCGGTCGCTCGGCCGCGCGCAGAAGCTTGTGCAGCCGAGTCATGTCGGCCGCGCCAGGCCAGATTTCGACCGGTTCGAAGGCAGGCGCGTCGGGCACGGCGAGGCGCTCGACCAGCATGTCCTCGGGCAGCGCGATGACGACCGGTCCGGGCCGGCCGCTGGCGGCCGTGTAGAACGCGCGCGAAATGAGCTCGGGAATGCGCTCGGGATCGTCGATCTCCGTCGCCCATTTGGCGATCGATCCAAACACTGCGCGATAATCGAGCTCCTGGAAGGCCTCGCGCTCGCGCGCTTCGCGCGCGATCTGCCCGACGAACAAAATGAGCGGCGTTGAATCTTGCCGCGCGATGTGAAGCCCCGCCGCAGCATTGGTGGCGCCGGGCCCGCGCGTGACGAAGCAAATGCCCGGCCGGCCGGTCGCCTTGCCGCAGGCTTCCGCCATGATAGCGGCGCCGCTCTCGTGACGGCAGACGGTGATGGCGATATCGCGATCGTAAAAGGCATCGAGCGCCGCGATATAGCTCTCGCCAGGCACGCAAAACACATGCCTTGCCCCGTGCACGACGAGTTGGTCGATCAGAACTTCGCCGGCCGTCCTCGTGCCGTCATTAGCCCGCATTCCGCGTCTCCCCTGGCTGTGGCGCGATGGCAAACAGCATAGCATGATGAGCGCGTCGCATGCGCCGAGGTCGACCTGACTCGATGCGGAGAAGAGGAGGTCAATGGGGATCAACGGATGGCGGCGCGAAGGACCGCTCCATGAGTGACGGCGACAGCCAGGAGGCGGTCTTCGCGCTTCTAGCCGACCCCGCCACTCATGGCGGGGTCGCCGTCAAGCGAATCGATACCCACGCGGCCTCGGTTTTCCTCGCCGGGGAGCGTGCGCTCAAGGTCAAGCGCGCCGTGCGTTTTCCCTTCCTGGACTTTTCGACTCTTGCAAAGCGCAAAAGCGCCTGCGAAGCGGAGCTTCGCATCAATCGGTCATTCGCGCCCGACATTTACCGCCGCGTCGTCGCGATCACGCGGGAGGCCGACGGCCGGCTTACCCTCGACGGCACCGGCACCCCGGTGGAATGGGTGCTCGAAATGCGCCGCTTCAACGAGAACGCAACCCTCGACCGGCTGGCGCAGGCGGGCAAAATTGATCGTGCGCTCGCCGATGCGCTCGGTCGCGCGGTGGCAGCGCTGCACGGCGCCGCCAACGCCGTTGAGGCCGAGCCATGGATTGCGGCGCTTGCCGACTATATCGAGCAAAACGACGCCGCATTTCGCGAGCGGCCTGACCTTTTTCCGAAGGCGCAGGGGGAGGCGCTGACGCAGCGCAGCCGCACCGCCCACGCCCGCATTCGTCCGCTCCTCGTCGCGCGCGGCCATCGCGGGCTCATCCGGCATCTCCATGGCGACCTGCATCTCGGTAATATCGTGCTGCTGGGCGGCCGGCCGGTTCCTTTCGATGCGATCGAGTTCAGTCCGATGATTGCGTCGGGCGACGTGCTCTACGATCTCGCGTTCCTGCTCATGGACCTGGTCGAGCGGGGTCTTAGGCCTGCGGCGAACGTCGTCTTCAACCGCTATCTGGTCGAGACAAAGCGGACCGAGGATCTCGACGCGCTCGCAACTTTGCCTCTGTTTCTGGCGCTGCGCGCCGCAATTCGCGCCAAGGTGACGGCGGCACGGCTCGAACATGCCGCATCCGATCAGAAAGCTGCCATCGCCCAGAGCGCGCGCGCCTACTTCGACTTTGCCCGGCGGTTCATTGGGCCGAAGTCGCCTCGCCTGATCGCAATCGGCGGACTCTCCGGCACGGGCAAATCGGCGCTCGCCCTTGCGCTCGCGCCGGAGCTTGCGCCCGATCCCGGCGCGGTGGTGCTGCGCTCCGATGTCGAGCGCAAGACGCTCTTCGGCAAGGACGAGACCGAGAGGCTGCCGCCGGATGCCTATGCCCCCGCCGTGACGGCGAGGATCTATGCGACCATTACCGACAAGGCGCGCCGCGCGGTTGCAGCCGGTCACTCGGCCATCGTCGATGCGGTTTTCGCGACACCGCAGGAGCGCGCCCTCGCGGCGGCGTCCGCCAACACCCTTCGCGTGCCCTTCCAGGGCTTTTTCCTCGACGCCGATCTCGACACCCGCGTCGCTCGCCTCGCCGCGCGCCATCGCGACGCCTCCGATGCCGATGCCGCCGTCGCCCGCAGCCAGGAGGGCTACGATCTGGGTGCGCTCGACTGGACCCGCATCGACGCCTCCGGCACGCCGGGGCAGACTCTCGAGCGCGTATGCAAGGCGATGAACCAATGAACATGACTGCCCGTGCGCGACAATCTTGATTGCAGCCGGATGATCCGCGACGCGCACAACATACGCTAGCGCCCATGGCCATCGATTCCCGCAAGGTCGCCGTCGCCACCGCCGGCTTCTGCACCTTTCTCAATCTCTATTCGCCGCAAGCGCTGTTGCCGGCGCTGTCCCATGAATTCGGCGTCGGCGCCGCCGAGATCAGCGCGATCATGACCGCGAGCACGCTCGCGATCGCCTTGGCGGCGCCGTTCACCGGCGCCGTTGCGGACGTGTTGGGGAGGAAACGGGTGATCGCCGCCGCCATGCTCGCAGTGGTCGTGCCCATGGTCGGCGTTTCGTTCGCAGCCGACGTGCAGGCGCTCATCGCTTGGCGCTTCGTTCAAGGTTTGCTGTTGCCGCCCATCTTCGGGGTCACCGTTGCCTATATCGGCGACGAGTGGCCGCCGGCGCAGGTGGCCGGTATCGCCGGCATCTACATCGCGGGATCAAGTATCGGCGGATTCTGCGGCCGCTTTGTTCCGGGCTTGCTCGGCGATCTCTTCGGCTGGCGCGCCGCCTTCTTGGCGCTCGCAGGCCTGTCGCTCGTCGGGGCGGTCATGGTCGCGTTGCTGCTGCCGCGGGAAAAGGGCTTCGTGCGCTCGCCCGGCCTGTCGGCCTCTGTGCGCCAGATGCTGCGGCACTTAAGGAATCCGCAGCTGCTCGCCACCTACGGCATCGGCTTCGGTGTGCTGTTCAATTTCATCGCGGTGTTCACCTACGTGAGCTTCCATCTCGCCGCGCCGCCCTATCATTTTTCCTCGACGCTGCTCGGTTTGGTTTTCGTGATCTATCTCGCCGGCACGGTGATCGCGCCGATGACCGGTTGGATGATGGCGCGGCTCGGGCGCCGGCGCTTTGTCCTTGCGGTCATTTTCGCCTGGGCAGGCGGCGCGCTGCTCATGCTGCTCGCGCCCCTTCCGGCGATCATCGCCGGACTGACGTTTTGCGCGGCGTGCGGGATGCTGTGCCAGACGATTTCGACCGGCTATGTGACGGAAATTGCCAAGGAAGGCCGCTCGTCGGCGGTGGGTCTTTACGTGACGTCGTTCTATGCCGGGGGCAGCATGGGCGCCTTCCTCCCCGGTCTCGCCTGGGAGTGGGGCGGGTGGCCGGCTGCGGTCGTCATGGTGCTCGCGATGCTCGCGACCATGGCTGCCATCGCCGCGCTCGCCTATCGGAGCGCGAGGGCCTAGGGTCGACCTTCCAGCTCAAGGGGGACATGAATGACCGCGCCGAGCCGAAGCCACTTCGAGTTTCTGCAATCGATCGACACACCGACGGTATGTAACCTCATCGAGATCGTCGCGCCGGAACGTCGCGGCTGCGGCTACACCGTCAAGCACCTGCATTGCCCGTTTCCCGAGCTTCCGCCCATCGTCGGCTTCGCCAAGACCGTGACGTTCAAGGCGAAGGACGCGGTTCCGCTCGGAGAGGCCGGCTATATGCAGAAACGGCTCGATTATCTCGATTATGTCGCAGGCGCGCCGCAGCCCAGCATCATGGTGATGGAGGACCTGGATGGCGAGCACGCCGGCTATGGCGCGTTCTGGGGCGAAGTGCAGTCGAACGTGCACAAGGCGCTCGGCTGTCTGGGCGTGGTCACCAATGGATCGATCCGCGACATTCCCGCGATCGCGGGGGGTTTCCAGATGCTGGCCGGCTCAATCGTTCCCTCCCACGCCTATGTGCACGTCGTCGATTTCGGCATCGAGGTGACCGTACACGGCATGGCGGTCAAGAGCGGCGACCTCGTGCATGCCGATCGGCACGGCGCGGTGGTCGTCCCCGCCGACAAGATCGATGCCATGAAAGCTGCGCTTGAAGCGCTTGCCGCGCGTGAAGCAAAGATCATCGCGGCGGCAAAGGCCGGCGGTGACGTCGCGGCGATCAAGGCAGCGATGAAGGGATAGGAGGCCGATGAACTCACGCTAAATTCGCTTCCTTGGAGTCGCCATCGGTCTCATTTAGAAGCCGCAGGAGCGCCCATCGGCGACAGGAGGTGCAATATGGACAAGTCCGAGGACTTCCGCCTTTGGCACGCGCTTTATCACCTGGAGGCGAGATATTGGCACGAGGTCGACTGCCATGGCGGGCGCCGCGCCCATGAGTTCTATTCGGCCGATGGCGTGATGTGCGTGGGTCACAACCGGTTCGAGGGACGTGAAAAGATTCGCGAATTTTACACGTGGCGTGAACGCCAGGCGCTCACCGCCATCAGCAGCGTGAAGACCACGCGGCATCTGATTAACAATTTCATCGTCGAATCGAGCGATGAAGGCCGTGCGAAGGTCTTAGGGATTATCAGTTTCTACGGAGCCGCTGTCCGCCCGCCGGCGCCACAGTCCAAGCCGCCGATGTTGATCGCAGACCTGATCAGCGAATGCGTGCTGGATGTGCAGGAGGGATGGCAATTCAAGTCACACCTGCTGCAGCCGGTGTTCATGAGCCACGAGGCGCCGCCGTCGATTGCGGTCGATACGCGCCGCTAGACGGTGGGCGCGTCGTGCGGGGGCTTGCATCACCAGTCATGATGCGCCTGTCGTGGCCGGCCCAGCCGCTTTGCACCGCAACCCGCCACGGACTAGGAGTGGCGCGATGAAAGACGCCCGCGGCCTGGATGTGACCACCAGTGACCCGGCTGCCGTCACCGCGGCGGACGACTTTGCCGCGCGACTCTTACGCCTCGACCGGGGCGTCGAGGCCATTCTCGATGCGGCGAAACGCTGGCCCGAGACGCCGATCATTCAACTCTACGCCGCGGCCTTCTGGCTCTACGGCCAGACCGACGATGCCCGCGCGACCGCCGCCGCCCGTCTGCACGCCTGCGAGGCACTCGCAATGAACGCGCGGGAGCGCGCGCTGCATCGAGCGCTCGCGCTTTGGCACGGCAACGATAACCTGCACGCCGTAGCGGCGCTGGAAGCGATTACCGGCGAATGGCCGGGCGATCTCTTCACCGCCAAGCTCGCGGAGTTCCTCTATTACGTGCTGGGGCAGCAGTATATGGGGCCCCGCTTTCGGGCGCATATGGAGCGCCTCGAACCTGTCCACGCGGACGATCCGGACTTCCTCGCCATGGCCGCCTTCGCCAGCGAGCTCTGCGGCGACTACGCCGACGCCGAGGCGCGTGCCGAGCGCGCCCTCGGTCATGAGCCGCGAAACCCGTGGGCGCAACATGCTCTCTCCCACGTTCTCATCCGCCAAGGTCGCGTGCGAGAAGGTCTGGCGCGGCTTGAATCGTTCCTCCCGCTGCTTGCGACCTGCGGCCGGCCGATCCACTCCCACGACGCCTGGCACCTTGCATTGCTCCACCTCGAGCAACTCGACGTGCCCGCGGCGATGCGCGTCTTTCACGCGCACATCTGGGGCATCACTCCGGACTTCGTGGTCGAGCAACTCGATGCCATCGCGTTGCTGTGGCGCATCGAGATGAGCGGAACACCCATGGACGCGGAGTGGCGTTCGATCGCCGACCATGTCGCGCCACGCGCAGTCGAGACTCTTATGCCGTTCATGAATGCGCACTACGTCTACGCGCTCGCCCGGGCCGGACGTACCGATGCGCTGGAAGCGGCGCTCGCCCGGGTCCGCGCACGCAGCTCAGCCGGCGACGAAGAAGCCATACGCGTATGGGCGCCGGTGGGGCGCGCGGTGATCGAGGCCGCGGCCGCATTCGGCGCAGGAGAGCGCGCGAGCGCTGCCGCCCTGCTCGATCCGGTTATGCCGATGATGACGTCGATCGGCGGCAGCGACGCGCAGGACGAGCTGTTCCGCCAGGCCTACCTGCGCAGCCTGCAGGCCGCGGGTCGCCGCGCCGATGCCGCCGCATATTTCGAGCGTATGACTGCGGACAAAACTCGCTCGCCGCTCGATCGCGCGCTGGCGAATTGAAAGCGGGACGATAAGGACGCGCGGCGAAAAGCCTCAAGCCTGCGGCTGCGGCTCGAGGCCCCCTGGTTCGGGGCGCGGGCGCGGCTTGCCGGCGGGCGGCACGGCGGAACCTCGCGGAGTTGCCGGCTCGATGACCGATTCGCGCGAGGGGCGCTTGCCCGCGAGCAGATCCTTGATCTCATCGCCGGTCAGCGTCTCGAACTCGAGCAGCGCCTTGGCGAGTGTCTCGAGATCCCCGCGCTTCTCCTGCAAGATATGGTGCGCCTCTTCGTAACCGGCCTCCACCAGGCGCTTGATCTCGGCATCGATCTTGCGGCTCGTCTCCTCGGACACATTCTGCTGCCGCGCGACCTGGTAGCCCAGGAACACCTCGTCCTGGTTCTCGCCATAAGCAACCGTCCCGAGCGCTTCCGACAGACCCCAACGCGTCACCATCATGCGCGCGAGCTTCGTCGCCTGCTCGATGTCGGAAGCAGCGCCCGAGGTGACCTTCTGTCTGCCGAATACCAGCTCCTCGGCCACGCGCCCGCCCATCATGATTGCCAACCGCGAGGTCATCTGCTCGAGACTCATGGAGAGCTTGTCGCGCTCGGGCAGTTGCATGACCATGCCGAGCGCGCGGCCGCGCGGGATGATGGTGGCTTTATGCACCGGGTCGGTCGCCTGCACGTTCAGCGCAACGATGGCGTGACCGCCTTCGTGATAAGCGGTCAGGAGCTTCTCCTCCTCCGTCATCACCAGCGATTTGCGCTCGGCGCCCATCATCACCTTGTCTTTGGCGTCCTCGAACTCGACCTGCGTGACCATGCGCTTGTTGCGCCGGGCCGCCATCAACGCCGCCTCGTTGACGAGGTTCATGAGATCAGCGCCGGAGAAACCGGGGGTGCCGCGCGCGATCGTCTTGAGGTTGACGTCGGGCGCCAGCGGAACCTTGCGCACGTGGACCTTGAGGATCTGCTCGCGGCCGACCACGTCCGGATTGGGAACGATCACTTGACGGTCGAAGCGGCCCGGTCGCAGCAACGCCGGGTCGAGCACGTCGGGGCGGTTGGTCGCGGCGATCAGGATGATGCCCTCGTTCGCCTCGAAGCCGTCCATCTCGACCAGGAGCTGATTGAGGGTCTGCTCGCGCTCGTCATTGCCGCCGCCGAGACCGGCGCCGCGGTGTCGGCCCACCGCGTCGATCTCGTCGATGAAGATGATGCAAGGGGCATTCTTCTTGGCCTGCTCGAACATGTCGCGCACGCGCGAGGCACCCACGCCGACGAACATCTCCACGAAATCCGAACCGGAAATGGTGAAGAACGGCACGTTGGCCTCGCCCGCGATCGCGCGTGCCAGCAGCGTCTTGCCGGTGCCCGGCGGGCCGACCAGCAGCACGCCGCGCGGAATGCGCCCTCCCAACCGCTGAAATTTTCCGGGATCGCGCAGGAACTCGACGATCTCCTGCAAGTCTTGCTTGGCCTCGTCGACGCCGGCCACGTCCTCGAAGGTGACGCGGCCATGCGCTTCCGTCAGCAGCTTGGCCCGGCTCTTGCCGAAGCCGAGCGCTTTGCCTCCGGCACCCTGCATCTGCCGCGAGAGGAAGATCCACACGCCAATGAGCGCAATGAAGGGAAGCCACGAGACCAAAAGCGAGACGAACCAAGGGACGTCGTTCTGCTGCGGGCGGGCGGTAATGGACACGCCCTTGCCGTAGAGCCGCTGGATCAAGGTCGGATCGTTAGGCGCGTAGGTCTGGAAGCTGCGCCCGTCAGTGAATGTGCCGTGGATTTCCGGCCCCTGGATTACAACCTCGCGCACGCGCCCCTGATCGACCTCGTTCAACAGCTGCGAGAAGGAAATGTCCTGCGACGTGGCGCGCTGACCCGGGTTCTGAAACAGGGTGAACAGCGCGAGCAGCAACAGAACGATGATCACCCAGAGGGCGAAGTTGCGCAGATTGGCGTTCATCCCGTGTCCTTCACGGCCCCGCGGAAGTTCCGCAGCCCGTTCATATGGCAACTTATAGGCCGATTCACGGCCGTTCGGATAGAATTGCGCTCAGTCCCCAATCTAAGTGCCAAGGCCACCCCTGCCAAGGGAACCGGATTAATTCTTGCGGGCCATTCTGCCGCGCCCGGGCGGCCTTCCGCGGGCCGCTTTGTCCTCCCTCGAGCTGGATGAGGACGCTCTGCGCGGCGGGGCGCGCTCGACCACAAGTCTTAACGGACCGAGCGTCACCAACGCTCCTCCCAGCGTGCGACGCAAGCGAAACGCTTTGCTTCTCTGCGCGTTGGCGAGCGCCTCATAGAGGCTCTCGAGTTTGCCAAGCCGGATTGTTCCCTCCGCTCCAACGGATGCGATCGCTCGGCCGAGCAGGCGCACTGCCACTTCCGCGGGCAGGCGGATGAATTTCTCGGCATCGAAGACGATCGGCTGGTGATCGGACCGAGACGAGAGCCGCGCCATCGCCTCGTCGGTGGCCGTTTCGATCGCGGCATCCGCGCGCCGCAGCCGGCCCGCAAGGCGAGAAAGAGTGCGTGCGCTGATCCCTTCGCGTGCCAAGGCGGGCATCAGCGCGCGCAGGCGCGCGCGGGTGAACCGCGGATCACGATTGGATGCATCGTCGGCAAATTCGATTTTGGCGCGCGCGAGCGTCGCAATGATTCGCGCCTTGGGAACGTCAAGCAGCGGACGCACGAGCGCGATGCCCTCGTCGTTCACGGGCAGAGCCGACTCGCGCGCCATGGCGGCAAGCCCGCTCAGCCCGCTGCCGCGGCCCAGGCGCAACAATAGGGTCTCGGCCTGATCGTCGAGCGTGTGTGCGGTAACGACGGCGCTGGCCTTCGCCGATTTCGCCGCCGCTGCCAGCAGCCGATATCGCGCGTTGCGCGCCGCCTCCTGCAATCCGCTCGCCGGCTTCTTGCCTTCCCAACGCACGGTGCGATGGGGCACACCGAGCCGGCGTGCCAGACGCTTGACGGCGCGCGCCTCGGAGGCGGAGGCGCGGCGCAAGCCGTGATCGACCGTGAGCGCGATGAGCTTCGGCCCCCGCTTCAGCGCGCGGCGCCAGCGCGCCATGAGCAGCAGCAGCGCCGTCGAATCGGGACCGCCGGAGACGGCGAGGACGAGGGCGGGCGCATGGACGAGCGGAGCAAATAGTGCCTTCGCCTCGGCGGCGGAGACGGGCGCCGCATCATCAGCAGCGGACACGCTTTTGTTCTCGCTCGACCCCCTGCTTCACCGCCGCCGACGCGCGCGGGAATTTGCGCACCACTTCGCCGAGCGACGCGCAGGCCGCCTCCTTCTCGCCGAGCGCGGCGAGCGATTGCCCGAGGCGCAGAAGCGCATCGGGTGCTTTGGCGATGGATTCGTATTTGGTCGAGACGTTGAGGAAGGCTTCCGCGGCGTCGCGGTAGCGTTGGCGCTGGAACATGCTTTCGCCCAGCCAATAGGTGGCATCCCCGACGAGCCGATCATCGGGATATTTGCTCAAGAAGCTGCGGAAGGCGTCTTCGGCGAGGGCGTAGTCCTTGCGCAGCACATAGCCATAGGCGAGGTCATATTCGTCGCGCGGGGTCTGCGACGGCGCGAGCGTAGCAAGCGTGCCGCCGCCAGCCGGCCCGCTGCGCGGCGGTTGCCCCGGCACGGCGCTGTTCGGCGGCCCCATGCTCGCGAGATCAAGCGGCGCGCCGGCGGCACGTCCACCGAGCGCGCCGATCGGCGGCTCGGCTGGATCGGCGCTCATGGTTGGCGCCGCACTCGTGCTTGGTGCCGCAGGGGGCCCACTGATCGAGCCGAGCGTGTGCGGCGCACCCGGTGCGTTCGGATTCTGGAGGGGATCGAACGCGTCGCCGCGCTTGCCGGGCATTGTCGCCGGCGGCGAATTTTGCGGGCGCGATTGCACCGCTGGCCGCGGTCCCCCGTCCTCCTGCATGCGCCGGATCTGGGCCTCGAGCTGCTGGTTGCGAAATTGCAGCTGTTCGATCGCTCCGGTGAGCTGCCGAATCTGCGCTTCGAGGCGCTCGAGGCGCACGACGAGATCGGGACCCGAGACCTGCGCGGTGCGATCGGCGGACGCGGACGGCGCTGAGCGCTCGCCGTTCAGCCGCTCGCTGCCGCTGAAAAGACCGAATAGTCCAAACGGCCGCTCGCTTTCCTGCGCCAAGGCTTGGCCGAGTGCCACAGGCGCCGAGGTCATCGCGACCAAGACGAGCGCGGATGCCGTCATCACACGAAACGGGAACCGGGTCATGGTTTTTGAGGTGTTCGAGCCGTGGAACAGGATACGAATCCCTGCGTCCAAATTGTGACTGAGGCCCGTTAACAAATTCCGTAACTGCCCCAACGAGGGCGCTGCGCCGGCAGGCAGTTACTCCGCCGGCTTCCCTGCCGGCGACGGAACCTTGCGTGCTTTGCGCCACTCCTCGAAACGCTGCACCACCACGAAGAACGGTGGCACGAACAGCACCGCCAGGCAGGTCGAGGCGAGCATTCCGCTAAACACGGTGATGCCGATCGACACGCGCGCGCTGGCGCCGGCGCCGCTCGCGAGCACGAGCGGCACCACACCGAGGATGAAGGCGAACGAGGTCATTATGATCGGGCGAAAGCGGGCCCGCGCCGCCTCGCTCGCCGAGTCGAGGATCGGTTTGCCCGCCGCACGCACCTCCCGCGCAAACTCCACGATGAGGATCGCGTTCTTTGCCGAGAGCGCCATCAACAGAACGAGCCCGATCTGAACGTAGAGATTGTTGTTGAGTCCGCTCTCGGTGAGCGCCGAGAGTGCCACGACCGGCCCGATGAACGACAGCGGAACCGCCAGAATGACCGAGATCGGCGCGTACCAGCTTTCGTATTGGCCGGCGAGCACGAGATAGACGAGCAGCAGTGCGAGAGCGAACACGATGTACATCTGATTGCCGACGAGCTTCTCCTGATACGACATCGCGCTCCATTCGAAGCCGGTGCCGGGAGGAAGCGTTCGCCGGGCAATCTCCTCCATCAGCGTCAGCGCCTCGCCGGACGAGACCCCCTGCGCCGGCAGGCCGATGATCGTGGCCGTTGGGCGAAGATTATAAAGGCTGATCAGGGAGGGGCCGACGGTCGGCGTGATTTTCACGAGCGTGCCAAGCGGGATCATTTGTCCGTCCCTGTTGCGCACGAACATGTTCTCGATGTCCTCGAGGCGTACGCGAGATTGCGAGTCCGCCTGGACATAGACCTGAAATACACGCCCGAACTGGTTGAATTGGTTGACATAGGTTGATCCGAGATAGCCTCCGAGCGCGGCGAAGACCTGATCGAGGGAGACCTGCAGCGCCTCCGTCTTCACTCGGTCGACTTCGAGCCGGTATTGCGGAACGCTCGAGCGGAACGACGCCAGCACCAACTGCAGGGCCGACTGCGTCTTAGCGTTGGCGACGATCGCATTGGTGACGCTTTGCAGTTTGGCCATGTCGAAACTGCCGTCGCGCAGTTCGACCTGCATTGTGAAGCCGGCATCGTTGCCGATGCCCTGGATCGGCGGCGGCGGCATCACCAGGATGTCCGCCTCGGGAATCGCGGCTAGATCGGCGTTGAGCTTGTTGAAGAGCGCCATGAGATCTTCGCCCTTACCGCGCTCGCTCCAATCCTTGAGGATAATGTAGGCGACGCCGGCGCTCGACAATGTCGCGCTGTTGTCGAGCGCCGACACTCCCGCGATATTGACCACCCGCGCAACGCCTGGCGTTTTGCGCGCGACCTCGAACACCTTATCCAACGTTTTCTGGGTGCGTTCGAGGGAAGCGCCATCCGGCAGTTGTACGATCGCGATCAAATAGCCCTGGTCCTCGATCGGGAGAAAACCCGTCGGCACACGCGAGAACCAGTAGCCGGTACCGGCGATCAGCGCGAGCGCCATCGCCACCATCAGCGCGCTGCGCGAGACCATGCGGGCGATCAAGCTCGCATACCAGCGCTCGATCCTGTCATAGACCCGATTGAACCCACGGTAGAACACGTTGCGCCGTTCCGGTTTGACTGCCGGACGTAGCCACATGGCACATTGCGTGGGCTTCAAGGTCGCGGCGTTGATGGCGCTGAGCAATGCGGTTGCCGCGATCACCAGCGCGAATTGTGCGTACATGCGGCCGGTCAAGCCGGGCAGGAATGCCGCCGGCAAGAACACCGACATCAGCACCAGGGTAATGCCGACAATCGGGCCGAACAGCTGGCGCATGGCGACGCTCGCCGCCTCGCGCCCCGACATGCCCTTCTCGATGTTGTGGACGGCGCCTTCGACCACCACGATCGCGTCATCCACGACGATGCCGATCGCCAACACGATCGCGAACAGCGTCGAGAAATTGATCGTGAACCCGAGCGCCGCCATCGCGGCAAAGGCGCCGATAATGGTGACCGGCACCGTCGTCGCCGGGACCAGCATCGCGCGCCAGTCCTGCAGGAACATCAGGATGACGATGAGCACGAGGAACGCGGCTTCGTAGAGCGTCTTGTACACCTCGTGGATCGACTGCTCGACGAATTTGGTCGTGTCGAAGGGAATTTCGGCGATCAGCGCCTGTGGGAACTCCCGCTTGAGCTCGGCCAGCTTCTCGCGCACTTCGGTCGCAACATCGAGTGCGTTCGCGCCCGGCGCCTGATAGATCGCCAGTCCCGCCGCCGGTTGGCCGTCGAGCGTGAACACTTGGCTGTAGGTCTGCGCTCCCAACTCGACCCGACCCACATCGCTGAGCCGCGTGATCTCGCCCGCGCGGCCGGTCTTGACGATCACCTTTGCGAATTCGGCCGGATCGCTGAGTCTGCCGAAGACGTTGAGGGTATATTGGAACGATTGGCCGGAAGGCGCGGGCGGTGCTCCGATCTGACCCGCCGTGACTTGCGTGCTCTGCTACTGCAGCGCCTGGATCACGTCCTGCGGCATCAGCCCGCGCGCCTGCATTTTGTTCGGGTCGAGCCAAACGCGCATCGAATATTGGCCGGCGCCGAACACCACGACGTTGCCGACGCCGGGCAGGCGAGCGATCTCGTCCTTGAGGTTGATAGTGGCGTAATTGGCGAGATAGAGGCTGTCGTAGCGCGCGTCGGGCGAAGTCAACGTTACGATCTGCAGGATTGCCGTCGAATTCTTCTGCACGACGACGCCCTGCGCTTGCACCGCCTGCGGCAGCTGCGACAGCGCACTCGACACTCGATTCTGCACGAGCACTTGCGCAGTGTTGAGATCGACGCCGATCTTGAACGTCACCGTCAAAGAATAACTGCCGTCGGCACCGCTGTAGGACTGCATGTAGATCATGCCCTCGACGCCGTTCACCTGCTGCTCAATCGGCAAGGCGACGGTATCGATGACGGTGCGGGCACTTGCGCCGGGATAGCGCGTAGTGACTTGTACCGTCGGCGGCACGACATCCGGGTACTGCGCCACCGGAAGCGCGAATATGGCGACGCCGCCGATGACCATCATCAGGATGGCAAGGACGTTCGCGAGAACGGGCCGCGCAATGAAAAAATCGGAAATCATAGCTGGTGCTATTTGCCGCCCGCGGCGGAACCCGGCGTCGCTGCCGCGGTCTGGAGCTGTGGATCGACCTTCTGACCCGGGACTGCGCGCAAGATCCCGGCCACGACGACGCGATCGTCCGGCTTGAGCCCGCTCTCGATCACGCGCAGATCCCCCACCCGGGGGCCGATCGTGACCTTGCGCTGCTCGACCGTGTTGTTCTTGTCGAGCACGAGCAGGTATCGCCCGCCCTGATCGGTACCCAGCGCGTCATCGGGTACCAGCAAGGAATCGTGCTCGTCGGCGGCACCTATCCGCACGCGCACGAAATTGCCGGGCACAAGCACCTGTTCCCGATTGGGGAGGATCGCGCGCACGGCAAGCGTGCCGGTGGCCCGATCGATGGAGGGTGCAACGTAATTGAGCGTGCCGCGATACGGATATCCTTGGTCGGTCTGCAGTCCGACCTCGATCGGATAGTCCTTGAGCTCTTCTTGCGTAACGCCCAGGCGACGCATGTCCGCCCGGATGGTGAGGACTTCCTGCTCGTTGTATTGAAGTTCACGTAGATCGGCGCGGTTTGGACAATGGTGGCCAGGTGGGTCGGACCATTGGCTCCCACCAGTTCGCCCAGCGACACCAGGCGTGCGGTGACGATGCCATCGAACGGGGCCTTTACCTCCGTATAGCCGAGATTGAGCGCGGCCTGCGCGGTGTCGACCTCCGCCTGCTTGAGCCGGGCGCGCGCGGAATCGCGATCGGCCGTCGCCTTGTCGAGCGCCGCCTTCGACGTAACTTGGCGGCTCGCCAGCTCGGCCTGGCGTTCGTACTCCGCCTCGGCTTGCTTCAATGTCGCTTGAGCGCCGGCCTCCGCGGCCCGCGCCTGTTCGAGCTTAAGTCTGTACGGCTCCGGCTCGATGATGAAGAGAACGGCCCCCTCCTTCGCCTCCTCGCCGTCCTTGTAGTTGATCTTCTGCAGAAAACCCTGCACCCGCGCGACCACGTTCGTGGTGCTGATGGCCGAGGCGTAACCCGTCGCCTCGAGGTAGCGGGTGACCTTCTGCTGCACCGGAATGGCGACGGCGACCTTCGGCGGCGGCGGCGCCACGTAGCGGTTCTCCTCTCCGCAGCCCGAGAGCGCCGCCGCGAGGACGCCTGCCGCAGCGCACGCGGCGAGTTGCGCGCTCGCCAACCGATCAATCCTCATTGCGCGACCCTCAAATGACCATCGCCGAGGACACCGGATTATTGTCGAGGCAACCGGCTTGCTTCCCGCGCCGCTCTCGTGCGCCGCGCAATTCCTCGCGGGCCCGAAGTTACGATCCCGCGTTTCAAAGTGGAAGCCTCGCAGCCTCGAAAAACACAGCCGGCGCCCGAAGGCGCCGGCTGTCCCCTTCCCCCGTGTTCCTGCGCTCAGGAGCTGGTATTGAGCACCGTGACCGCGCGGCGATTTTGCGACCAGCATGAAATGTCGTTGCACACCGCGACCGGCCGTTCCTTGCCATAGGAGATGGTGCGCATGCGTTGCGGATTAACTCCGCGTGACGCCAGATAGTCGCGCACCGTCTGCGCGCGCCGAGCGCCGAGCGCGATGTTGTATTCGCGCGTACCGCGCTCGTCAGCATGGCCTTCGATGGTGAAGGTGTATTGGTTGTAGACTTGCAGCCATTGCGCCTGCTTCTCCAGCGTGGCGATCGACTGCGACGTGAGTTCGGACGAATCGGATTCGAAGAACACCCGATCGCCGACATTGACCACGAAATCCTGCTGGCTGCCGGGCGCCGCGCTACCCCCGGCCTGCGGATCGTTCGGCCTGTTCGCGCAAGCAGACACGGCAAGGGCCAAGGCCAGAAAGCCGGCGAGCTTTGCCGCACGGACGACGCGTACTAACACATTCGTCATTCCGCTGCCCCCATAGTTGCCTTGTTATCGCACATGCCGCAGGTCTAGCAGGTGCGTGGTTAAGCGAAGGTTCTTGTTGACCTTGATCGGGTGTTGCCCGGATCGCTCAACGGCAAAGAAAAAGCGGAAAACCCCTTCCGGTGGTTAATGCGCGGTGAATGCGGCGCCTTGTAGGCCCGCCGAGTTCCATTTCGACGCTGCGCCCCCAAGTCATGCGCGCTACTGCAACAGCGGCGACCACGCTGGATCGGACGCGTAGCTCGGCGTCTTCAGCATCTGTTCGTTGCGGCCGGTCACGTCCACGGTGAAGAGCATTGGCCCGGCGTTGCCGCCCGGATCGCGGAAGAACATGATCACGCGGCCGTTCGGCGCCCAGGTCGGCCCTTCGTTGTGATAGCCCTCGGTGAGAATCCGCTCGCCTGATCCGTCCGTGCGCATGATGCCGATCGCAAACTTGCCCTCGGTCTGTTTGGTGAAAGCGATATAGTCGCCGCGCGGCGACCACACCGGCGTCGAATAGGCGCCCTCGCCGAAACTGATGCGCTGCGGCTGCCCACCGGTCGCCCCCATGACGTAGATCTGCTGCTTGCCGCCGCGGTCCGACTCGAAGCTGATGCGCGTGCCGTCCGGTGAATACGATGGCGCGGTGTCAATCACCTGTGTGTCGGTCAAGCGCGTGGTCGCCTTCGAACGCAGGTCCATCACGAACAGATTGGAATTGCCGCCGCGTTGCAGACTGAAGATCACGCGCTGCCCGTCGGGCGAGAAGCGGGGGCTGAACGTCATGCCGGGAAAGTTGCTGACGATCTCGCGCTGCCCGGTCTCGATGTTCATGAGATAGACTTTGGGATCGCCCTCCCTGTAGGACATGTAGGTGATCGTGTCGGCCGACGACGAGAATCGCGGCGTGAGCACGAGGTCGTCCCCACGCGTGAGATAGCGCACGTTGGCGCCATCCTGATCCATCAACGCCAGCCGCTTGATCCTGCGCTCCTTCGGACCGGATTCGTCGACAAAGACGATGCGGCTGTCGAAATAACCCTTGTCGCCGGTGATGCGCTCGTAGACGGCGTCGGAAATGATGTGGGCGATCCGCCGCCAATTGTCGGCCGTGGTGTTGTACTGCTCGCCGCGCAGCTGCTGCCCGGCGAAGACATCCCACAACCTGAACTCCGCCTTGAGGCGGCCCTCGGATTGGGTGATGCGGCCGGTGACCAATGCCTGGGCATTGATCTGCCGCCAGTCGGCAAAACGCGGCAACGTGTCGACGCTGGCGATTTTCTCGATATAGGCGGCCTGATCGATCGGAGCGAATAAGCCGGAGCGGCGCAGGTTCGAGGAAATGATCTGGCTCACATTGCGCCCGCCGGCCGGGTCCTGCAGTCCGACCCCGATGAAATCCGGGATCGCAATCGGCACCGGCTGGACGTTGCCTTGAGTTACGTCGAGCTTGAGCACCGCCGCCGCCGGCCGCGACGAAAGGCTCGCGAGCGCGCCCGCCGCTCCTCCCAGCATGATCAGGCGACGACGGCTCAGGAGGCTTGCCGTCGAATCGGCATTGCCCGTCGCGCCGTTGCCTTGCGTGACGGCCGCGACACCTAGCCGCGGATCATGTCGCGCGGGTCGAAAGTGATCTCGACGTCTTTCCATTGCTCGTAATGCTCGGGCTTGAGCATGTCGTAGGGCTGACCGCGGAAGAGAGCACGAACGGCGCTGTCGCGGGCGGCCATGAACAGCGGGCTTTTTCCGCTGCTAAGCACGATCGGCGGAGAGGCCAGCGTGCCGTCGGGCTTGAGCTTGATCCTGATCAGCACCACCAGCTCCTGCGGGTCCTTTGCACCGGCGGGTACCGTCCACAGCTGCGCCAGCCGTGCGCGCAGCGCGTCCAGCTCGCTCAGCGACAACTGCGCCGCCGCGCCGTTCGACAAGCCGAGCGAGGTCCTGCTGTTCAGCGTCTCGCCGGCGGCGGCGAGGCGCGTCGAGTCGCGCTTGTCGAGCAGCGCCGCGACCTGTTTGGGATCGAATTTGGGCGCTGGCGGGGCGGGCTTCTTCGGCGGGGTCGGAGGCTTGGCGTCGGCCTTCTTCGGCTCCGGCTTCTTGGCTTCTTCTTTCGCCAGCGCGTCCGCGATCGGATCAAGCGGCTTTTCGGCTTGTTTCTTGTCCGGCTCGGATTCGACGGGCTTCGTTTCCGGAGCGGGCGGCGGCGCGCACCGCTTTGGATCTTTGATGGGCCGCGTCGGCCGTCTTGTGGGCCTCATGGATCTGCCCGTGCAACTCTTCGGCGGTTTGCTCCAGGCGCATGGAGGTTCTCCGCAGCTCATTGGTTTTTTGTTTCAGCCCGTCGGCGGTCGGTAACGGGCGTTTCAATTGGGCGGAGGCGACAGAGGCCTGCGGGGGAGAGTTTGGGCCGCGGCTGTTCGTCGAGCGTTTCCGCGATTTCGCTTTCATAGAATCGACAGAGGTTCTTGTGGTGGATCGAGAGGCGACATAGCTCAAACGCTAGCGCCTTGTCTGGGCGACCTAAAGAAGTTTTTTGCGATAACTCTGCGACCGAACGCACCTCAGTTTCTTGCAAACGTCCGCGATGGGAGCGCGGAACTCTCGCTCGGCGCGAACTACCCTGGGAGCGCCGGCATCCTGCCGGCGAGTTCCGCGCCTGAGTGCCGGCAAGATGCCGGCGCTCCC
>Ga0081455_10001262_pt1 | contig 31608 bp, 31 predicted proteins | sample TabmetS3T2R1_FD_70207 | JGI IMG/M metagenome (GOLD analysis project Ga0081455, IMG submission 70207) | Tabebuia heterophylla rhizosphere microbial communities from the University of Puerto Rico - S3T2R1 | ecosystem: Host-associated > Plants > Roots > Rhizosphere ... | reverse complement strand
GAGCCGGTCGCGTCGGCGATCGCCGACGCGACCGGCGTGGACGATGTCCTGCGGCGCCGGGCGCATGACTGGCACCTGCTCGGGCCCTGGCACGAGGTGCTCTACGGCTTCGACATCGGCGACGACGCCTATGTGACAAGCGGGCTCGCCGGCGTACGCAGGCGCCTCGCGACCGCCGGTCCGTGAGCCCGCGCTAGCTCAGAAGCCGGAGCCGCCGGAGTGGTAGGTCCTCGACTGGTTCGTCTGGTAGTGGACGTTCTTCTCCGCCTCGGTCAGCGCACGGTGCTCGCTGCGCCGGAGCGGCCGGGCACGACCGCTGCTCCACCAGGCGAGAGCGCCCAGCGCGATAACCACGACGGCGACGGCGATGACGATGATCCAGACCATGAACGGCCCCCTAGCCCCAAACGGATCGATCTGACGTTGCGCGGAGCAGCTCAGCCCATGTTGGGCGGCTGCGGAACATACCCGGTCGCGTTCTTCTCCGACTGGGTCATGTGACGGTGCGGCGGATACCGCTTGATCGGCTCGGCGCGCCCGCTGCTCCACCAGGCGAGCGCCACCAGGCCGGCGATGACGGCGGCGATGACGATGAGAACGATCCAGACCATCAGTTGGCCTCCCTACCCAACGGATCGGAACTGAATTCTACCCGTTCCGCAACGCACCGGGTAAGTACGACATCGCAGCCGATGCGCTACCGACGCCGCTTGCGTCGCGCGCCCCAGGCGGCCGCCAGGTTGACGCCGACGATCCCCGCCCAGGCGATCGCGATGCCGTAGACGTCACCGAAGATGCCGGCCACCACGGTGATCGGGATGCCGAGACCCATCGAGGAGAGGGCCATCTCCTTGTCGAAGCCGTCGTCCCCACGCGCCTCGACCTCGGCCTCGACCCGCTTCTCGACCGCCTCGTCGACCCGTTCGAGAAACGCCTCGACCAGCGCCGGCTCGTAGCTCGGATCGAGATCGTTGCGGGCGGCGACGATCGCTTCCAGGTCCTTGGCGAGGCGTTCCGAATCCTCGGTCGCGGACATCGGAAGCCGTCGCTAGAGGTACTGGCCGGTGTTGGCGACGGTGTCGATCGAACGGCCCGGCTCGGTGCCCTCCTTGCCGGAGATGAGCGTCCGGATGAAGACGATCCGCTCGCCCTTCTTGCCCGAGATCCGCGCCCAGTCGTCGGGGTTGGTCGTGTTGGGCAGGTCCTCGTTCTCCTTGAACTCGTCGACCACGGCCTGCATCAGATGGTGGACCCGAAGGCCCTTCTGGTTGGACTCGATGAGGTCCTTGATCGCCATCTTCTTGGCCCGGTCGACGATGTTCTCGATCATCGCGCCGGAGTTGAAGTCGCGGAAGTAGAGGACTTCCTTGTCGCCGTTGGCGTAGGTGACCTCGAGGAAGCGGTTCTCCTCGGTCTCGGCGTACATCCGCTCGACGATGCGCTGGATCATGCCCGACACGCAGGCGTCGCGGTCGTCACCGAACTCCTTGAGGTCCTCGGCGTGCAGCGGCAGCTCGGGTAGGAGGTACTTGCTGAAGATGTCGCGGGCGGACTCGGCGTCGGGCCGCTCGATCTTGATCTTGACGTCCAGCCGGCCGGGCCGAAGGATCGCCGGGTCGATCATGTCCTCGCGGTTGGAGGCGCCGATCACGATGACGTTCTCGAGCCCCTCGACGCCGTCGATCTCCGACAGCAGCTGCGGGACGATGGTGTTCTCGACGTCGGACGACACGCCCGATCCGCGAGTACGGAACAGCGAGTCCATCTCGTCGAAGAACACGATGACCGGCGTACCCTCGCTGGCCTTCTCCCGAGCGCGCTGGAAGACCAGCCGGATGTGCCGCTCGGTCTCGCCGACGTACTTGTTGAGCAGCTCCGGACCCTTGATGTTGAGGAAGAAGCTCTTGCCCTCCTCGCCCGTCTTGGCCGCCACCTCCCGGGCCAGCGAGCTCGCGACCGCCTTGGCGATCAGCGTCTTGCCGCAACCGGGCGGGCCGTAGAGCAGGATGCCCTTCGGCGGCGTCAGCCGGTGCTCGGTGAACAGGTCGGGGTAGAGGTAGGGCAGCTCGATGGCGTCGCGGATCGCCTCGATCTGGCCGCGCAGGCCGCCGATGCTCTCGTAGTCGATGTCCGGGACCTCTTCGAGGATGAGCTCCTCGACCTCGGTCTTCGGCACCTTCTCGTAGACGTAGCCGGCCCGCGAGTCGAGCAGGAGCGAGTCACCGGCGCGGAGCTTCTCGTCGCGCAGTGACTCGGCGATCCGGACGATCCGCTCCTCGTCGGCGTTGCCGATGACCAGCAGCCGGTCGCCGCCGGGCATCGTCTCCTTGAGCATGACGACCTCGCCGACCTCTTCGAACTCGAGGGCGGCGACGACATTGAGCGCCTCGTTGAGCAGGACCTCCTGGCCCTTGCGGAGCTCGTCGACCTCGACCGACGGGCTGACCGACACCCGGAGCTTGCGTCCGCCGGTGAACACGTCGACGGTCTCGTCGTCGTTGCGATTGAGGAACGTGCCGAAGCCGGTTGGCGGCTGGGCCAGCCGGTCGACCTCTTCCTTCAGCGTCAGGATCTGGTCGCGGGCCTCGCGCAGGGTGTTGGTGAGCCGGTCGTTCTGGGCCGACAACGTCGACAGCCGGGCCTGCGTTTCGGCCAACCGGGCCTCGAGGCTCCGGCTGTCGCTCGGGCCTGAAGACAGGCGCCGCCGCAGGTGCTCCACCTCGGCCCGCAAGTACGTGATTTCGCTCTCGGCTTGCTCGGGCGAGCGAGTCTGATCCGGCTGCTCCGACATCGCGACACCTCCACCTACGCTGGTCCTCTCCGACCCTACTCTGGGTACGCAGCGTACGGCCCCCGTCCCACAATCGTGTCGAGATCGTCACGATTGTGTTCCTGGGCACAATGGGCGCCATGACGAAGCTGGAGCTGCGCCCAATCGGAGTGGTCGAAGGGGGCCGTGACGAGCTCTTCGAGGACGGCTGGGGATCGGTCGAAGCACGCATCGTCCTCGACCCGGAGGTCGTCGGTGCCGACGCGACGGTCGGCCTCGAGGAGTTCTCGCACCTCGAGATCCTCTATGCCTTCGACCGGGCTTCGAAGGTCCGCGTCGGCACTCGTCATCCGCGTGGCAACCCGCGCTGGCCGAAGGTCGGCATCCTCGCCGATCACTCGCCGATGCGGCCCAATCATCTCGGCATCTCCCGTTGCGTGCTGCTCGACGTGGACCTCACGGTTCTGCGAGTACGGGGTCTCGACGCCCTTGCCGGGAGTCCGGTACTCGATGTGAAGCCCTGGTATGCGGAGTTTGGCCCATTAGGTCCGGTACGTCAACCGCCGTGGACCAGCGAGCTCATGGGCGCCTACTGGTAGGTGGGGCGCCGGTCACTGGGGCCACCGGTTTCCCATGAGCTCATGGGAAACCGCACTCACCACGGGTTACAACCCATGCGGAGTGACAAAGTCCCATGACCTCATGGGAAACCGACGGCGCCCCCGACCGCTGCTATGTGCCGGGCGGACGCGGGCCGGTGTAGTCGGGGCCGTACGCCCCCGGGGCGGGCCGGCGCTTGCGCATCGGAGCCTGCTGCCCCGGCGCCATCCGGCGTGCGGTCACCAGGAACCCGGTGTGGCCGACCATCCGGTGGTCCGGCCGGATCGCGAGCCCCTCGACGTGCCACGGCCGGATCAGCGACTCCCACGCCTGCGGCTCGGTGAACCCGCCATGGGCGCGCAGGGTCTCGACCAGGCGGCCCATCTGCGTCGTGGTCGCGACGTAGCCGCACAGCACTCCCCCGGCGACCAGCGCGTCCGCGACGGCGTCCACGCACTCCCACGGGGCGAGCATGTCGAGGATCGCCCGGTCGACGTCGCGGTCGGCGAGACGGGAGCTCAGGTCGCCGACCGTCAGGTGCCAGGCCGGATGCGGCTCGCCGAAGATCTCGGTGATGTTGCGTTGCGCGATCTCGGCGAAGTCCTCGCGCCGCTCGTATGACGAGACCAACCCGGACGGTCCGACGGCGCGCAGCAAATGGGCGGTCAGGGCGCCGGAGCCGACACCAGCCTCGATCACCCTGGCACCAGGGAAGATGTCGGCCATCGTGATGATCTGGGCGGCGTCCTTCGGATAGACGACGGCGGCTCCACGGGGCATCGAGACCACGTGCTCGTGCAGCAGCGGCCGCGACACGAGGTAGTCCGCGCCCCCGCTCGACAGCACCACGATGCCTTCCGGCTGGCCGATCAGGTCGTCGTGGCCGATCGAGCCCTTGTTGGTGAAGAACTGCTTGCCGGCCGTCAGATGCACGCTGTGCCGGCGGCCCTTGCGATCGGTGAGCCGCACCCACTCGCCTTCGACCAGCGGTCCGCGGCGGGCCCCGGCCCACTCCGGGTTCGGGTCGATCGAGTCGTCTGCCATGGCCGCCACCTCAGGACTGCGAGAACGCCGCGTCGACGTCGGCCGTCACGAGTACGCCGAAGATCGAACCGTCCGGCTCGACCAGGAGGTACTCGCTCGCCGGCCGGGCCTGCATCGCGCGTACGAGGGTCTCGCCAGTGATGTCGGCCGGCAGGGTCATGCCGCGCTCGAGCCGAGTGGTCACCGATCCGGTGCTCATCCAGGCCCGTCGGTCCTCCGGTGCGGCCACCACGGCCGGCTCGTTGACGATGCCCAGGGGTCGATCGTTGCCGGTCACGACGACGATGCTGCCAGCCTGGGCCTCGCGGGCCTGTCGCAACGCCTCGGCGAGCGGCACGTCCGCGGTCACCTGGACGGCCCGGCGGGCCAGCTCGCGGGCCCGCAGCGCCGGAATCTTGCTTCGGATCTTGGCCACGACCAGCGCCTGGCTGGCGCCGGTCCACAAGAACATCGCGATGATGGCCGAGATGACGAAGTCGATGATGGTCGGCTGAACGTCGAAGATCGCCGGCAGCAGCAGCGGGTAGCCCAGGGCCAGCACTGCGACGACCCGGCCGGCCCAGCCGGACACCGTGGTCGCCACCAGCGGCCGACCGGTGATCGCCCAGACGATGGAGCGCAGCACCTTGCCGCCGTCGAGCGGGAGCCCCGGCACCATGTTGAGCACGCCGACGACGAGGTTGGCCGCCGCCAGCGACTCGAAGGCGAATCGGACCAGTCCGTCCGGCGTGATGACGGCGGCCCCGAGGGCGGCCAGCCCGATCGCCAGGGACGACAGCGGCCCGACGACCGAGATCCAGAACTCGCGCTTCGGCGACTCGGCCTCGCCCTCGATCTCGGTCACGCCGCCCAGGAAGTGGAGTGTCATGGACCGCACCCGCATGCCGAAGAACTGCGCCATCAGCGCGTGCGAGGCCTCGTGGGCGAGTACCGACAGATAGAGGAGTACGGCGAACGCCAGACCCGCGACGTAGACGAGCACGCCGCCGAGGTTCGGTGCGACCTCGTCGATCCGGGGCGCCAGTAGGAACGCGATCAGCAGGGCGACGAACAGCCACGACCGGTGAACGAGCACGTCGACGCCCGACACCCGTCCCACCCGTAGGGTCCCGGGCGCTCGATTGACCGAGGAGGGATCTGACGCCACACCGCAACGCTATCCGAGGAGTGTCGGGCATCTGGCGTAACGTCACCATCATGACCGTGGAGTTGCTGCACGACCCCGAGACCGAGGGTCCGCCGCGCACTCCGGTCGACGGGGTCAACGTGCTCGGGAGTCTGTCCCCCAGCCGGGCCTCGGACTTCATGTCGTGTCCGCTGCTCTATCGGTTCCGGGTGATCGACCAGATTCCCGAGACGCCGGATCCGATGGCCGCCCGCGGCACCCTGGTGCATGCCGTGCTGGAGCGGCTGTTCGACCTGCCGGCCGGCGAGCGAACCCTCGACGAGGCAGCGGCCCTGCTGCGTCCGGTGTGGGACGAGCTGATCGAGGCCGAGCCGGAGTCGGCCGAGCTGTTCCCCGACCCGGACCAGTTGGCGGGCTGGCTCGAGGAGGCTCGCTCCCTGCTCGAGACCTACTTCGCGCTCGAGGATCCACGCTGCCTGGAGCCGGCCGAGCGCGAGCTCTATGTCGAGCACGTCCTCGACTCCAAGCTGCTCGTCCGGGGCTATGTCGATCGGCTCGACGTCAACCGCTCCGGCCAGATCCGGGTCGTGGACTACAAGACCGGCCGGTCGCCGAGCGAGATCTTCGAGGCCAAGGCGCTGTTCCAGATGAAGTTCTACGCGCTGACGATCTGGCGCAGCCGCGGCGTGATCCCGGCCCTGCTGCAGCTCATCTACCTCGGCAACGCCGAGATCCTGCGCTACGAGCCGGACGAGGCCGACCTGCTCGCGACCGAGCGCAAGGTCAACGCCTTGTGGGATGCGATCGCCCGGGCGATGGAGTCCGGCGACTGGCGGCCGCGGAAGTCGGCGCTGTGCGACTGGTGCGACCACAAGTCGCGCTGCCCCGAGTGGGGTGGCACGCTGCCACCGCTGCCCGACCCGGCGGCGCAGGAGTCCGAGGCCGTCGGCCAGTAGCAGCGGCCGGTCCGCTCCGCGCACTCTGCATGGCCCGTACCCACTCCGCATGGTGTCGACGCCGTGCAGAGTGCGCAGACACCACGAGAACGTGGTGTCCGATCCAGCCACCCGACGCGGTCAGTAGAGGTGGCAGGCCACTTCGACGCCGCCGGAGGGCCGAAGCTTCGGGTCCTCGCCCTCCTGGAAGTCGACCTCGACGCCGCTGTCGGTGACGCGGCGGGCGTGGACGCCCTTCCAGAACGGCTCGGACGGGTCGTCGGACTCGATGGCGTCGAGGACGCGCTGCACATCGGCGCCAGTGTGGCCCTGTCCGGCCGGCAGCACCGACTTGTAGCTGGGCTCGTCGAGCTCGCCGATCTCGCCGATGATCGCCCGCTCCTTGTCGTAGTCCGACTCCGGAACCTTGGTCCAGTGGGTCTCCAGCAGGGTCCGGAGGTCGCGGCTCTCCCAGCCGCACCGGTCGAACGCCTGCGGGCAGCGGGGGTGGAAGGAGCACCCCAGCGGTGGACTCGCAGCGTCCGGGATCTCGCCTCGCGGCAGTTCGCGAGCGGCGTCCCGGTCGGGGTCCATGTCCGGGATGGCACCGACCAGCGACTTGGTGTACGGGTGCTTGGGGTCGGCGAAGATCTCCTCGGTATTACCGACCTCCACCACCCGCCCGAGGTACATGATCGCCACCCGGTCGCAGAAGAACTTCGCGCTGGCCAGGTCGTGGGTGATGTAGATGTAGGTCAGGTCGAACTCGGCCTTGAGGGCAAGCATCAGTTGCAGGATCTTCGACCGGATGCTCATGTCGAGCATCGAGATCGGCTCGTCCGCGATCAGCAGCACCGGGTCGAGGATGAGCGAGCGCGCGATGACCGCCCGCTGCTTCTGGCCACCGGACAGATCGCTGGGGTACTTCTTCAGGAACTGCTCCGGAGGCGAGAGCCCGACCCGCTCGAGCACGTCGATGACCCGCTTGTGCAGCTCCGCGCCGCGAGCCAGCTTGTGGATCTTGAGCGGGTGGCCCACCGCGGTCTCGATGTCCATCGCCGGGTTCAGCGCGGCGCTCGGATCCTGGAAGATCATCTGCAGGTCACGGCGGATCTCGCGTAGCCGCCGACCGGACAGTTCCTGGATCTGATCGTCCTCGTAGGTGATGCTGCCCGCCGTGATCGGCGCCAGGCCCAGCACGGCACGTCCGAGCGTGCTCTTGCCGCTTCCCGACTCACCGACCAGGCCGAGCACCTCGCCCTTGGCGATGTCGAGGTCGACGCCGTCGACGGCCTTGACCGTCCCGACGTCACGGCCGAACAGGCGCGCCATGCTGCCGCCCCGAAGGGCGTAGTGCACCTCGAGGTCGCGCATGGACACCAGCGTCTCGGCATGGGCGGCGCGATGCGGTGCACCCTTGGCCTCAGGCTTCGTCGGCAAGGCTCAGCTCCTCCCTCATGACCTTCGGCTCACGGCCGCCGGATGGGATCTGGTCCTCAGGTCCGTGCAGCCAGCACTCGACGCGTTGGCCGCTGTCGAGCTGGAGCGGAACGGGGCGCTGCTCGTAGCACACCTCCATGGCGCTCGGACAGCGCGGATGGAACAGGCACCCCGGCGGAGGCATGATGAGATCCGGTGGAGCGCCGGGGATGTAGGTCAGCCCGGTCGTCTCCAACGAGATGGTGGAGCGCAGCAACTCCTGCGTGTACGGGTGCTCGGGGTTGCGGAACACCTCACGGGCCGCACCCATCTCGACGATCCGTCCCGCATACATGACCGCGACTCGGTCGCAGGCCTCGGCCACGATGCCGAGGTTGTGGGTGATCAGGAGCAGTGCGGTGTCGAACTCGCGGCGCATGTCGGCCAGGATCTTGATGATCTGTGCCTCGACCAGCACGTCGAGCGCGGTGGTCGGCTCGTCGGCCACGATGAACGCCGGTCGTAGCACCAGGGCCAGCGCGATGGTGAGCCGCTGCCGCATGCCGCCGGAGAACTCGTGCGGGTAGGACCGGTAGCGGGTCGGCGGGATGCCCATCACCCGGAGCACCTCGAGGGCGGCGTGCCGCACCTGATCCTTGGAGATGCCCGGATCATGAGCCTGCATGGTCTCTTCGAAGTGCTCGGAGATGCGCATCAGCGGGTTCAGCCTGGTCATCGGCTCCTGGAAGATCATCCCCAGCTCGGTGCCGCGCAGCGCACGATGCTCCTTGCTGCCCAGCGGCGGCATCGGCTTGCCCTTGAAGGTGATGTCGCCGTCCACGAAGGCACCTCGCGGCAGCAGGCCGAGCAGCCCGCGGCCGAGGGTCGTCTTGCCGCATCCTGACTCGCCCACGAGCCCGAGCGTCTCGCCCGGCATCAGGTCGAAGCTGACGCCGTTGACCGCCTTGGCAGCGCCCCGCTCGGTGCCGTACCAGACCCGCAGGTCTCGGACGGACAGCATTCCGCGGCGCTCATCGGTCACTTTTGGGTCTCCTCAACCGTGATCTTGCGCAGCCGGCGCTTGCGCAGCACCGGGTTGATCGTCTCGTTCAGCCCCTCACCGACCAGCGTGAGACCGGTGACGAGTAGCACGATCGCGAGTCCGGGCCAGAGGCCGGTCCACCAGATGCCGGAGCTTACGTCCTCGAGTGCCCGGCTGAGGTCGAAGCCCCACTCGGCTCCATCGGTCGGCTGGATCCCGAGACCGAGGAACCCCAGCGCGGCCAGGGTCAACAACGCGTCCGCGGCGTTGAGCGTGCCGATCACGGGCACGCTGTGGATCACGTTGCCGAACAGGTAACGACCGACGACGGTGCGTCCCGGGGCCCCGAGCGCCCTTGCGGCCTCGACGTAGGTCGACTCCTTCGCGCTGATCGTGCTGCTGCGCACGACCCGGAAGTACTGCGGTATGTAGATGACGGTGATCGCGCCGGCCGCCGAGATCACACCGGCGCCGATCTTCTCGGCGAGCAGGAAGCCGAAAACGATGGCGAGCAGCAGGCCCGGGAACGCATACAGCACGTCCATGATCAGGACGAGGACCCGGTCGATCCAGCCGCCGACGTAGCCCGAGATCAGCCCGAGCACCAGGCCGATGACCAGCGACACCGAGACCGCGAGAATGATGACTTCCAGGGCAGTCCTGGCGCCGTAGACCACTCGCGACCAGACGTCGAAGAAGAGCCGGTCGGTGCCCATCAGGTGACCAGGGCCCGGTGGCGCCGCCTTCTTGAAGTCGACACCGTTGGCGCTCTGCTGGGCGAAGCCGTAGGGCGCGATCCAGTCGGCTCCGACCGCCAGGACGACGAAGAACACGACGATGACCAGGCCGATGAGCAGCATCCAGCGGGCAAACCCCGTGGTCTCCCGGAACGGCGCGAGGATGCCCTTGAAGGTCGCCATGTCAGTACCGCACTCTCGGATCGATCAGTGCGTTGATGATGTCGATCAGGATGCTGATCACGACGACGACGATCGCGAACAGCGTGATGATGCCCTGGACCGCGGCGTAGTCACGCTGCTCGATATAGGTGATCAGCTGGCTGCCCAACCCGGGCCAGGCGAAGGTCTGCTCGGTGAGCACGGCGCCGCCCAGCAGCAGTGCGACGAGCAGGCCGATGATCGTGATGACCGGGACGAGTGCGTTGCGGAACGCATGCGCGGTCACCACCTTCCGCTCCGGGATTCCGCGGGCGCGGGCCGCCTCGACGTAGTCGGCCTGGAGGGTCTGCAGCACGTTGACCCGGGTGAGCCGGATCAGGATGCCGCAGATCAATAACCCCAGCGTGATCGCCGGCAGCATCAGATGTTTGAGTACGTCGACCGTGGCCGAGCCGTCACCGGCGATGATCGAGTCCAATAACAGGATGTGCGTGTGGGTCGGCACGGTGAACTCGGTGATCGGCGTGCTCTGGCCGAGCAACGGCCACCCGGGGAAGACGTTGAGGAAGAGCAGCTGGAACAGGATGCCGATGAAGAAGATCGGTGCCGCATACGACACGATGCCGAACAATCGGATGCCGCCGTCCGCGGCAGTGTCGCGGTAGCGGCCGGCGAGCAGTCCGAGCGGTAGCCCGATCACCAGCGCGAAGAGCATCGCGGCGACCGTCAGCTCGAGGGTGGCGCCCCCGTTGTCCTTGATGATCTCGGTGATCGGCGTGTTGTCGGTGATCGTTTTGCCCAGATCGCCTTGGAGCACGCCGCTCAGATAGTCCCAGTACTGCTTGATCAGCGGCTCGTTGAGACCGAGCGCCTCCCGACGCGCCTCGAGGGCCTGTGGCGGCAGCCGGCCACCGACCGAGGCCGTGACCGGGTCACCGGGAGCGACCCGCATGAGCAGGAACACCAACGTGAGTGTCAGCCACACCATCGGAATGAGCAGCAGAAGCCGCTGGACGATGTAGCGCGGCAGTGAGCCTGACTGCGCGGCCATAGTCGAACCCTCTCACAGGCATGACAGAGGGGCAGCCCCAGTCGGCTGCCCCTCCGTCGTCGTCGTTAGCTTCCCTTGGTCACGTCCCAGAACCGGAAGATGAAGGCGGCGTCGAGAGTCTCCTGGACGCCATTCATGTCCGGTCCCGCCACGGCGACGTTCGGTCCGATCCAGCTCGGGATCAGGGGAACGTCCTGAGCCACGATCTTCTGGATCTGCTTGAACGCGGCCTCACGAACCGACGGCTCCGTTGAGCCCTGCTCCTTGGCGACCAGATCGTTGACCTGCTTGTTGGTGTAGCCGTTGGAGAAGAATCCACCGTTGACGAAGAACGGCGACAGGTAGTTGTCGGCGTCGACGAAGTCGGGGAACCAGCCCAGCTGGAACAGGTCGTAGGCGCCCTGCTGGTAGAGCGTCTGGTACTGCTCCCACTCGGCGCTCTTCAGATCGACATTGAACAACCCGGAGTCGTTGAGCTGGGACTGCAGCTCGGTCGCCTCGTCGACTGCGTTCGGCCCATAGTGGGTCGGCGTGTAGCCGAGGGTGATGTCGACCGGGGTGTCGATGCCCGCATCCTTGAGCACCTTCGCGGCGGCCGCCTTGTCAGGCGCGGCACCGTAGACGTCCTTGAACGCCTCGGTCGAGCCCGGGAAGGACGGCGGCACGATCGAGTAGAGCGGATCCACGGTTCCCGAGTAGGCCCGGTCGGCGATCGCCTGACGGTCGATCAGGTAGGCGACTGCCTGGCGGACGGCCAGCTGGCTCGGGGTCTTGTTCTGCAGCCGCCACACGAAGTAGCGGATCTCAGCGCCTGCGCCCGAGTAGACGTCGACCGAGTCGTCCTTCTTCAGATCGGCGATGTCGGTCGGACTGAGGGCGCGCCAAGCGACGTCGACCTCGTTGTTCTGGATGGCGACCTTGAGGTTCGACGCCTCGGGGTAGTACTTGACGAACACCAGTGGCGACTGGGGTGGCCGCGGACCCTGGTAGTCCGGGTTGGCCTCCATGCTCGCCTGCTCGTCCTTCTGGTAGTCGGACATGATGAACGGACCCGAACCGACCGCGTCTGCGTCAGGCAGGATGGAGTCCGCCGGGAAGACGTCCTCGTCGACGATCGACCCCGCCGATGCGTGGGTGAGCACGAACTGGAACGTGGCGTCCGGCTTGTTCAGGTGGAAGATCACCGTGGTGTCGTCCGGCGTCTCGATCGCGTTCGGGTCGACCGCAAGCGTGCCGTCCTTGTTGACCTTCGCGACGCTCGCGAGCAGGCCGGAGGCGCCGTCCGGGTCGGCGATCGCGATGTTTCGGTCAATCGAGAACTTCACGTCCGACGACGTCAGCGGGTCGCCGTTGGAGAAGGTCAGTCCGTCGCGCAGTGTGCACTGGAACGTCGACGGGTCGGTGTACTCACACGATTGAGCCGCGTCACCCTCTGGCTTGGTCGTGCCGGAGGGCACGGTCAGCAGCTGCTGGTACATCGCGTACTGCAGGGTCGACGAACCGAGGTCGTAGGAACCAGCAGGGTCGAGCGCCGTCACGGAGTCGGTCGTCCCCATGGTCCATTCCGACCCGGTCGTGTTCGCGCTGCTGCTCCCCCCGTTGTCATCACCGCCGCACGCGGCTAGGCCCGCTGTGGCGGCGCCAAACGCCGCGAGCACCGCCAGTGCTCGTCTCTTCCGGAACACTCTCCACCTCGCGTTTTCCCGCCTGCCTCGGTTGGTGGCAGGCGCTCCGAAACTACCGGCATCGGCCGCAACTGTAGTGGTCAGGGAGTTGTCGGCTGGTCGCGATCAGGCAACGATTCGCGTCGGACTTCGACGGACCCTACACATGTAGGAGGGATCCGTCAGCCTCCCTCAACGCGCGTTGTAATACACGGCCTCGGGGTGGTGGATGATGATCGCGTCGGTCGATTGCTCGGGGTGGAGCTGCAGCTCTTCGGAGAGGTTGACGCCGATGCGCTCGGCCCGGAGCAAACGGACAAGCGTCGAGCGATCCTCCAGGTTCGGACATGCCGGATATCCGAAGGAGTAGCGCTCGCCCTGGTAACCCTGCTTGAGGATTCCGGCGAGCTCGGGCGCGTCGCCGGCCTCGATGCCGAGCTCTCCTCGGACCCGGGCGTGCCAGAACTCCGCCAGCGCCTCGGCGAGTTGGACAGACAGCCCGTGCAGCTCGAGATAGTCGCGGTAGGCGTTCGCCTCGAACAGCTCCTGCGTCACCTCGCTGACCCGCGACCCCATCGTGACCAGATGAAAACCCACCACGTCGAGCTCGCCGGAGTCCTTGGCCCGGAAGTAGTCGGCCAGACACAGGAACCGGTCGCGTCGCTGCCGCGGGAACGTGAACCGGGCGATCTCGGCCGACTGCGTCTCGGCGTCGAGCACGACCAGGTCGTCGCCCTCGGACCAGCAGGGCCAGTAGCCGTAGACCACGGCCGGCTCCATGATCGCGTCGGTGTGCAGCCGGTCGAGCCACATCCGCAACCGCGGCCGGCCCTCGGTCTCGACCAGTTCGTCGTACGACGGACCGTCGCCGCGGCTGCCGCGCAGTCCCCACTGCCCGAGGAACGTCGCGCGCTCGTCGAGCCAGCCGGCGATGTCGCCCAGCGGGATGCCCTTGACGATCCGGTCGCCCCAGAACGGCGGCGCCGGTACCGGGTTGTCTGTCGCGACATCGGACCGCTCGGGAATCTCGACGGGCTCCGGCGTCCGGGCGGCCCGCGACTTGACCCGCCGGCCCCGTGGCTCCGGCAGGCTGGCGCCCTCGACTCCGCGCTTGACCGCCATCGCGGCGTCCATCAGCCGGAGTCCCTCGAACGCGTCGCGGGCGTAGCGCACCTCGCCCTTGAACAGCCCGGCGAGATCCTGCTCGACGTACGACCGGGTGAGCGCGGCTCCACCGAGTAGCACCGGCCAGCGGTCGCCGAGGCCGCGCTGGTCGATCTCCTCGAGGTTCTCCCGCATCACGACGGTGCTCTTGACCAGCAGCCCCGACATGCCGATGACATCGGCCCGATGCTCCTGGGCGGCGTCGATGATCGTGCTCACCGGCTGCTTGATACCGAGGTTGACGACGTTGTAGCCGTTGTTGCTCAAGATGATGTCGACCAGGTTCTTGCCGATGTCGTGGACGTCGCCCTTAACGGTGGCCAGGACGATCGTGCCCTTGCCGTCCTCGTCGGTCTTGTCCATGTGCGGCTCGAGATAGGCCACGGCCGTCTTCATGGTCTCGGCTGACTGGAGCACGAACGGCAGCTGCATCTCGCCGGCTCCGAACAGATCGCCCACGACCTTCATGCCGGCGAGCAGGTCCTCGTTGACGATGTCGAGCGCACCCTTGCCCTCGGCCATCGCGGTGTCGAGGTCGTCGGTCAGCCCGTTGCCCTCGCCGTCGATGATCCGGCGCTGCAGCCGCTCGGCCAGGGGTAGCGCAGCGAGCTCGGCCGCCCGGTCGGCCTTGGTGTCCGCGACACTGACGTCGGCGAACACGTCGAGCAGCTTGGCCAGCGGGTCGTAGCCCTCGCGGCGCCGGTCGTAGACCAGGTCGAGCGCCACCTCGCGCTGCTCGTCGGGGATACGAGACAGCGGCAGGATCTTGGCGGCGTGGACGATCGCCGAGTCGAGCCCCGCCTCCACGCACTCGTGGAGGAAGACCGAGTTGAGCACCACCCGGGCCGCGGGCGACAGGCCGAACGACACGTTGGACACGCCGAGCGTGGTCTGCACGTCGGGGTAGCGGCGCTTCACCTCGCGGATCGCCTCGATCGTCTCGAGCGCGTCGCGGCGGGTCTCCTCCTGGCCGGTCGCGATCGGGAACGTCAGGCAGTCGACCACGATGTCCTCGACCCGCATCCCCCAGTTGGTGGTGAGGTCCTCGATGAGCCGAGTGGCGACGCGTACCTTCCACTCGGCGGTACGGGCCTGCCCCTCCTCGTCGATCGTCAACGCGACGACGGCGGCGCCGTGCTCCTTGGCCAGCGGCATCACCTTGGCGAAGCGCGAGTCGGGTCCGTCGCCGTCCTCGTAGTTGACCGAGTTGATCAGGCAGCGGCCGGCCAGATGCTCCAGGCCGGTGCGGAGGACGTCCACCTCGGTGGAGTCGAGCACGATCGGCAGCGTCGACGACGTGGCGAGCCGGAAGGCGGCCGTCTGCATGTCGCCGGCCCCGTCGCGGCCGACGTAGTCGATGCACAGGTCGAGCAGGTGGGCCCCGTCGCGGATCTGGGCCCGGGCGATGTCGACGCAGTCGTCCCAGCGGTCGGCCAGCATCGCCTCGCGAAACGCCTTGCTGCCGTTGGCGTTGGTCCGCTCGCCGATCGACAGATAGGACGTGTCCTGCCGGAACGGCACGTGCTGATAGAGCGACGACACCCCGGGCTCGGGCTGCGGGTCCCGCTGCCTCGGCGTCAAATCGCGTACCCGATCGACGAGCCGCCGGATGTGTTCCGGCGTCGTGCCGCAGCAGCCGCCGACCAGGCTGAGTCCGTACTCGCGGACGAACGTCTCGTGGGCGTCGGCAAGCTGCTCCGGCGTGAGGGGGTAGACCGCCCCGTCGGCGGTGAGCTGTGGGAGACCGGCATTGGGCATGCAGCCAAGCAGCACGGTGGCATGCCGCGATAGGTAGCGCAGGTGCTCGCTCATCTCGGTCGGGCCGGTGGCGCAGTTGAGTCCGATCGCGTCGATGCCCAGCGGCTCCAGGGCCGTCAGCGCGGCGCCGATCTCGGTGCCGAGCAGCATGGTGCCGGTCGTCTCGACCGTGACATGGGCGATCAGCGGGATGTCGGAGCCGGCCGCCGTGAGCGCCCGCTTGGCACCGAGCACCGCCGCCTTGGCCTGGAGCAGATCCTGCGCGGTCTCGACCACGATCGCGTCGGCGCCGCCGGCGATCATGCCGCGGGACTGCGCTTCGTACGCGTCGCGCAGCTCGCGGTAGGACACGTGGCCGAGGGTCGGAAGCTTCGTGCCCGGTCCGGCCGAGCCGAGCACCCACCGCGGCCGGTCCTCGGTGGAGTGGCGGTCGGCCGCCTCGCGGGCCAAGCGTGCTCCGGCCTCGGCGAGCTCCTCGATCCGGTCGGAGATGCCGTACTCCCCCAGGTTCGCCAGGTTGGCGCCGAAGGTGTTGGTCGTGACGCAGTCGGCTCCGGCCTCGAGATAGGCGTCGTGGATGCCCGTGACGACATCGGGTCGGGTGACGTTGAGGATCTCGTTGCAGCCCTCGTGGCCGTCGAAGTCGTCCAGCGAGAGCTCGTACTGCTGCAGCATCGTGCCCATGGCTCCGTCCCCGACCACGACGCGCTCGAAGAGTGCGTGGCGCAGGCTGGGGTAATCGGTCACCGATCGGCCTTTCGTCGATTCGCGGGCTGTGCCAGGTCCTTGTCAGCGTAACCATCCGCCGTCCAAAGCCGGGGCAGCCGTTTCGACCTGCGGACTTTATGGGCTGTGTGGGGGTGGGCCTAGGCTGGAGACGTGACCTCAGAGCTCGAGCCCGCTCCCTCGCTGATCGATCCGGTGATGATCGCCGCGTTCGAAGGCTGGAACGACGCCGGAGAAGCGGCGAGCGGTGTCATCGACCACCTCATCGACGAGTGGGGTGCCGTCCTGATCGGCGAGGTCGAGCCCGACGACTACTACGACTACCAGGTCAGCCGGCCCGCGGTCGCGTACGACGAGAACGACGACCGCGTCATCACCTGGCCGACGACCCGGCTCTATGCGGCCCGGCCGCTGGGATCCGACCGGGATCTGCTGCTGGTCCGCGGCATCGAGCCGAACATGCGGTGGCGGCAGTTCTGCACCGAGTTGCTCGACACCGCCGACCAGGTGGGCGCGTCCCTGATCGTCACGCTCGGCGCGCTGCTCGCGGACACGCCGCACACCCGGCCGGTGCCGCTGTCCGGCCACGTGAGCGGACACGAGCTCGCCGAGCGGTTCCCGGTCGAGCGGTCCCGCTACGAGGGGCCGACCGGGATCACCGGCGTGTTCACCGACGCGGCCGCCAAGCGCGACATTCCCTGCGCCTCGCTGTGGGCCGCGGTGCCGCACTACGTGGCGCAGCCGCCGTGCCCCAAGGCGACCCTGGCGCTGCTGGGCCGGCTCGAGGACATGCTGGACGTGTCGATCTCGGTGGCCGACCTCGAGGAGCAGGCTCGCGCCTGGGAGGAGACCGTCGACGAGCTGGCCCGCGAGGACGGGGAGATCGCGGAGTACGTCGAGGCGCTGGAGCGGGCCCGTGACAGCAGCGACCTGCCCGAGGCCAGTGGCGAGGCGATCGCCCGGGAGTTCGAGCGCTACCTCAAGCGGCGTCACCCCGACTCCGACTGAGTATCTCGTCCGTACGGGGGTATCGACGACTGCAAGGAGCCCGCGATGCCGACCATCGAGCTACCGCCCGGACCGCTGGACTACGAGGACCGAGGCGATGGTCCGCCGATCGTGTTCCTGGCCGGTGCGCACATGGACAGTGGGCTCTGGCGCGGCGTCATCGACGAGCTCGCCGACCGGCATCGGTGCCTGGCGCCGACGCTGCCGATGGGCGCGCACCGGAGGCCGGTCAGCGCCGACGCCTCGCTCAGCCTGACCGGGCTGGCCGCGATCGTGTACGAGTTCCTCGCGGCGCTCGACCTCGACGACGTCACCCTGGTCGGCAACGACACCGGGGGTGCGGTGGCCCAGGCGGTGGCGGCAAACCATCCGGAGCGCATCGGCCGGCTCGTCCTCGCCTCCTGCGAAGCCTTCGACAACTTCCCGCCAGGGCTGCCCGGCCGGGTCGACAAGCTCTCCGCCGCCCTTCCCGGCGGCATGTGGCAGGCCGGCCAGCTGATGAAGTTCGCGCCGATGTGGCGACTGCCGTTCACGTTCGGCAACCTCACCAAGCGTCCGATCGACGAGGAACTCCGGACCGCCTGGTTCGGCCAACTGCGGTCCAGCCCGGCGATCCGCGAGAACACCCGGCGCTTCCTCCGGGCAGTCGACGCCGACGAGCTCCGGGCCGTGACCGAGCGACTGGCGGCCTTCGAGCGTCCGGCGCTGGTCGTGTGGGCGACCGAGGACAAGATCATGCCGCCGGATCACGCCGAGCGGCTGGCTGCGCTAATGCCGAAGAGCGAGCTGGTCTGGATCGAGGACAGCTACACGCTGATCGCGCTGGACCAGCCGAAGGAGTTCGCGCGAGCGATCCGGGACTTCGTCGGCTCCTGAGCCGTCAGAGGGGGATGCCGAGCAGGGCGTCGGCGAGCGCCCGGACGGTGGCAGGCGCGTCGGAGTCGTCGCCGACGCCGCCGAGCGCGGCCTCGGTCCAGCCGTCGATCGCGGCGAGTGCGCCCGGCGTACCGAGGTCGTCGGCCAGCGCCTGCCGCACCTGCCGTACGACTCCGGCGGCATCGGGTCCCTGGGACTGCGCCGCCGCCTGCCGCCAGCGAGCCAGTCGACCCCCGGCCGCCGGCAGCTCGGCCTCGGTCCAGAACCACTCGCTTCGGTAGTGGTGTGCCAGCAGGGCGAGCCGGATCGCGGCCGGATCGGCGCCATCGGCCCGCAGCTGTGACACGAGGACGAGGTTGCCCAGCGACTTCGACATCTTCTCGCCCTCGTACCCGAGCAGGCCGGTATGGACGTAGTGCTGGGCGAACGGCCGCTCCCCCGTGGCGACCTGCGCCTGCGAGGCGGACATCTCGTGATGCGGGAAGATCAGGTCGTTGCCGCCGCCCTGCAGATCGAAGCCCATGCCGAGCCGGTCGAGCGCGATCGCCGCGCACTCGGTGTGCCAGCCGGGCCGGCCTGGTCCGAACGCAGCGTCCCACGACGGCTCCCCGGGCCGAGCCGCTCGCCATAGGAGCGCGTCCAGCCGGTCCCGCTTGCCGGGCCGATCGGGGTCGCCGCCACGCTCGGCGGACAGCGCCAGCATGGTGGCTTCGTCGTAGCCGCCGAGCGAGCCGAAGCCCGGATCCTTGTGGACCTGGAAGTAGAGGTCACCATCGACGTCGTACGCCGCGCCCTGCTCGACGAGGCGGGTGATGAGCTCGGTGATGATCGGGATCGACTCGACCGCGCCGATGTAGTCGGTCGGCGGCAGCACCCGCAGGGCGGTCATGTCCTCGCGAAACAGCTCGGTCTCGCGCGCGGCCAGGTCGCGCCAGTCTTCGCCGGTCTGCTCGGCCCGCTCCAGCAACGGGTCGTCGACGTCGGTCACGTTCTGGGTGTAGCTCACCTCGAGACCGGCGTCCCGCCAGATCCGGCAGATCGTGTCGTAGGCCAGGTAGGTCGCCGCATGGCCGAGATGAGTCGCGTCATAGGGCGTGATGCCGCAGACGTACATCCGGGCCGGGGACTCCGGTGTGGTCTCGGCGACGGAGCGGCCGGCGGTGTCGTAGAGCCGAAGGCCAGGCCCGTGACCATGGCCGAGATCCGCCAACTCGGGCACGGGTGGTGCCATCCATGACCGCATGTCCGCCAGCCTAGACACCCCGATCGACGGCCAGTACGGGGTCTCTGGTCAGAAGGCGGGCCACGGGATCGCCCGGCCACCGTGGGGCGGTCCGGGATGGCGTCGCGAGCGCAGCAGGCGTTCGACGCGCGCGCCCAGCCGGTCGATCTCGTCCTCGTCCAGTCGTTCGCCGAGCTGACTCAGGGTCGCCGGGTCGTGCAGCGCCGAGGTGAGGCGCTCCAGGGCCTCGATGTCCCGATCCGGCAGCGGCTGGCCGGCCCAGCCCCACAGGACGGTCCGCAGCTTGCGCTCGATATGGAAGGTGAGGCCGTGGTCGCAGCCGAGCACCCGGCCATCGACGGACAGCACGTGGCCGCCCTTGCGGTCTGCGTTGTTCGCTACGGCGTCGAAGACCGCCATCGACCGCAGTCGCGGGTCGTCGCGGTGCACCAGGATCACCGGCTGGTCGCTGACGTCGACCGCGTCGAGCACGTGGAGCCAGCCGTCCGGCAGGTCCCCGGCCGGGAGCACGTCGACGAACTCCTCGCCGTCGTCGGTGATCCAGGCCTGCACCATCCCGGGTCCGAACGGCCCGTCGCCGATCACCGTCGGGGGCACCACATGCCAGCCGGCCAGCTCGGACACCAGGTACGATGCGACCTCGCGATCGGCGAGCGTACCGAGCGGAAAGTCCCACAGCGGCCGCTCGCCGCGGATCGGCTTGTACACGCAGTCGACCTTGGTGCCATCGAGGCAGACCGAGCCGTAGAAGGTGGCGTTCGACGCCTCCACGAGCCGACCCTCCAACTCGACCGAGCCGTGCCGGAGCACCGACTCGACGTCGGTCGGCGGGAGCGGCTCGGGACTAGTCAAGGCTCAGTCGCTTGTGGCCGTTGGAGCGTGGGCACACGTGACCCTCGGGGTCGATCGGCTGGCCGCAGAACTGACACGTCGGCCGACCCGCCGACACGACCAGCTTGGCCCGCTCGGCGAAGCCGCGCGCCATCGCGGGCTGGAGCTGTACGACGAGGACCTCCTCGGCCTCGTCGTCCTCGCTCTCGGTCGCCGCGAACGCCTCGATGACGACCGCCTCGGCCGTCTCGTCCCACGCCAGCGTCATCGTCCCGACCCGGAACTCCTGCTCGATCGGCTGGTCGAGCGGCTCCGAGTCGGTCGTCGCGTCACCTGTGCCGATCGCGCTGTCCGCACCGACCTGTTCCAGCAGGTCGTCGAGCCGATCGGCCAGCACCGCGACCTGCTCCTTCTCGAGGGAGACCGACGTGACCCGGGCGCCGTCCTTGGCCTGCAGGAAGAACACGCGCTCTCCGGGCGGGCCGACGGTGCCGCTGACGAACCGGTCAGGCAGGTCATAGCGATGCACGAGCATGGGATCGACTCTATTGCGCCGGTCTGCGAACCGGTCAGGAGCCGCCGCCGACCGACGCGTCGGAACTGCCCCGACGGCGACGGCCCTTGGCCGGCTTGGTGCCGTTGCGGAGCGCGCTGAGGTCGCTGCCGGTGTCATTGATGTGGAACACGAACGGGCGGGTCGCGGTGTACTCGATGACGCAGACCGCGCCTGGGCCGATCACGATCCGCTGGAACTGGTCCAGGTGCAGTCCGAGCGCGTCGGCGACCACGGCCTTGATCACATCGCCGTGGCTGACGGCCACCCAGACCCCGTTCGCGCCGACTGCGGCCTCAACCTCGGCGTTCCAGCGCCGGACCGACGCGAGTGCCCGCGTCTGCATCTGCACCATCGACTCCCCGCCCGGGAAGAGCACGGCGCTCGGATGCTGCTGGACGGTCTTCCAGAGCTTCTGCTTGGCGAGGTCCTTGAGCCGCTGGCCGGTCCAGTCGCCGTAGCCGCACTCGATCAGGCCCTTGTCGCGCCGGACCCGTGGCCGTGGCGACTGCTGCTGCGCGCGGGCGATCACATGGGCGGTCTCGAGGGTGCGTTCCAGTGGACTGCTGACGATGCGGGCGAGTGGGAGCGCGGCGAGCCGTTCCCCGAGCTGGTCGGCCTGGGTCCTTCCGGCGTCGTCGAGATGGATCCCGGGAGTACGCCCGGCGAGTACGCCGTCGGCGTTGGCAGCGGTACGGCCGTGCCGGACGAGGATCGCGAGGGCCACCGCACCAGCGTACGGGGGAGCTTGAGAGTGGCGATCGACGTACTCTGCATGGCTTGTCGGCACTCTGCACGGGCTCGATGCCATGCAGAGTGTCGACATACCACGAGAACGTGGTATCGCGACAGATCGGATCAGGTCGGCGTCATGACTCCGGTGGCGAGCAGGATGACGAGGAGCGAGCCGAGTGCGACGCGGTACCAGACGAACAGCATCAGACTGTGGCCGGCGACGAACTTCAGCAGCCAGGCGACCGCGGCGTACGCGACGATGAAGCTCACGACGGTCGCGACCAGGGTCTGTCCGACGCCGATGCCGCCGCCGATGGCGTCCGGCAGCTCGTAGATGCCGGCGCCGACCAGCGCGGGGATCGACAGGAAGAACGACATCCGGGTCGCGGTGACGCGATCCAGCCCGAGCATCAGGCCGGCCGAGATCGTCGCGCCGGACCGCGAGACGCCCGGGATCAGCGCGATGCACTGGGCCAGGCCGATCAGGACGGTGTCGCGCAGCCTCATGTCCCGCTCGCCGCGCTTCTGGGTCGCAACATGCTCGGCGAGGACGAGCACGCCACTCCACATGATCAGCGAGACGGCGACCCACCACAGGTTGCGCAGCGGTCCGGTGATCAGCGGTTCGGCCGCCAGGGCGACGACGACGATCGGGACCGAGCCGGCGATGACGTACCACCCGAACCGGTAGTCGAAGCTCTCACGGTGCTCCGGTTTGAAAAGCCCTAGCACCCAGGCCCGGGCCATCCGCCAGATGTCGGATCTGAAGTAGACCAGGACCGCCAGGATCGCGCCGACCTGGATCACCGCGGTGAAGGCGGTGATCTCGTCGGCGTCGATCGGCAGGCCGAGCAACTTCTCGAAGATGGTCAGGTGCCCGGTGCTCGAGATCGGCAGGAACTCGGTCAGTCCCTCGACGATCCCGAGGACCACCGCATCGAAGTAGTCCAACATCGGTCAGGCGGCTCCGAGTCCCTCGGTGGCGAGGACGTCAGCGACGGTACGCAGCGTCTCGACCCGACCGGCCTCGTCCGCGGCGAACGGCGTCACGTTGATCGTCGTGACACCGGCCTCGGCGTAGGCGTGCAGCCGCTCGGCGATGCGTTCCTTCGGTCCGATCAGGGCGGTCTGGTCGATCAGGTCTCGTGGCACGGCGGCCATGGCCTCCCGGTGGCGCTTGTCGAGATAGAGGGTCTGGATCTGTTCGGCGGCCTCGTCGTAGCCCATCCGACGGGCCAGCGCGTTGTAGAAGTTCTGCTTGCGGCTGCCCATGCCGCCGACGTAGAGCGCGGTATAGCCCCGCAACGGCTCGGCGCAGGCGTCGAGGTCGTCGCCGATCACGACGGGGACATTGGCGACCAGGTCGAGATCGGCGAGCGTACGGCCCGACCGCTCGGCGCCGACCCGCAGTGGACCGAGTGACGACTCGGCATGCTCAGGCGCGAAGAAGATGCCGAGCCAGCCGTCGGCGATCTCGCCGGTCTGCTCGAGGTTCTTCGGTCCGATGACCGCAAGGTAGATCGGGATGTGCTCCCGGTACGGATGCAGCATGAGTTTGAGCGCCTTGCCGGGCCCGTCGGGCAGCGGCAGCGTGAAGTGGTCGCCCTCGTAGCGCACGGTCTTGCGGGACAGCGCGAGCTTGACGATGTCGACGTACTCCCGCGTGCGCGCCAGCGGCTTGGCGAACCGGACCCCGTGCCAGCCCTCCGATACCTGCGGGCCGGAGACGCCGAGGCCGAGCCGGAAGCGGCCTTTGGTCAGCGTGTCGAGCGTGGCGGCCGTCATCGCGGTCATCGCGGGCGTACGGCCTGGGATCTGCATGATCGCGGTGCCGATGTCGATCGACTCGGTCTGGGCCGCGATCCAGGTGAGCAGCGTGATGACGTCGGAGCCATAGGCCTCGGCCGCCCAGACACTCGAGTAGCCGGCTCGCTCGGCCGCCTGCGCGAGTCGTACGTGCTCGCCGCCGGCGTCGGTCGCGACGTAGCCGATGTTGAGTCCCAGACGCACCCGTGGAGCCTAGAGGGCGAGCCTTGCCGTCACTGCGCCGACCCATCCCATTAGCCTTCGGCCATGCAGCAGCGACGGCTCGGCCGCAGCGGCCTGTCGGTCTCGTGTCTCGGACTCGGCACGTGGTTGTGGGGCCAGGACACCGACGAGCATGAGGCCAAGGACGCACTGACCGCCTACGTCGACGCCGGCGGCACCCTCGTCGACACCGCGGCGGGCTACGGAGACGGCGCCTCGGAGCGGGTGCTCGGCGCCCTGCTCGGCCAGGTCGTGCCCCGCGACGAGCTTGTGATCGCCACCAAGGCCGGCCTCGGCACCCGGCGTGGCGAGTGGGGCGCCGACACCTCGCGCGGCGGCCTGCTGCGCCAGCTCGACGAATCGCTGCGCCGGCTCCGGGTCGACCACGTCGATCTGTGGCAGGTGCACATCTGGTCGCGCAGCGCGCCGTGGCAGGAGACCCTTGCGGCACTCGACCACGCCGTCACCACCGGCCGCACCCGCTACGTGGGGATCTCGAACTGGACCGGCTGGCAGACCGGCCTCGCCGTCGGCTGGCAGTCCGCGGTTCCGGACCGCGCACCGGTGATCTCGACGCAGGTGGAGTACTCCTTGCTCAACCGCGCGGTCGAGGACGAGGTGCTGCCGGCCGCCCGCGCCCTGGGCATGGGCGTGCTGGCCTGGTCGCCGCTGGGCCGTGGCGTGCTGACCGGCAAGTATCGCGCCGGCATCCCCGCCGACTCCCGCGCCGCCACACCTCACCTCGGCAGTAACGTCGATCCCTATCTCGACGAGGGCTCGCATGGCATCGTCGAGGCGGTGATCCGAGCCGCCGACGGACTGTCGCTGTCTCCTATCCACGTGGCGCTCGCATGGCTGCTCGCCCGTCCGGGCGTCAGCTCCGCGCTCATCGGTGCGCGTACGACCGCCCAGCTCGCCGCCTCGCTCGAGGCCTGGGCGGTCGATCTGCCCGAGGAGATCGTGGCGGCGCTGGACGACGTCTCGGACGAGACGGTCGCGGCGGAGTGACCGGAGGCATGGAGTCAGAGGCTGCGTTGGACGGCGCGGTTGCGTCGGGAGGCCCTGCGGCCGATCCGTGGCTGGCGCTGGACGAGCCACATGCCTCGCCGACCCGGGTCGATGCCCTCGCCAAGGAGCAGATCGGCCGCTTCGCTCTCGACGACGTACGCCGGTCGGCCGGGCTCACGAGCTGGTTGGTCCGCCGCGCCGCCGCCGACGGGTCGACGGTGCTGGACGGGACCAGCTGGGCGGCGGCGCTGCGCGGGTTCGGCATCGACACGCCGCGACCGGGTCTCGACGCCGCCGCTGCGGCCGGTCGAGTGCTCGCACTGCCGTCGGAGCGGGCGATCGCACATCCGCAGTGGGGGCCGCTCGAGGAACGGCTCGCCGACGACCTGCATGCCGTGCTGGCCTCGGGCGGACCCGACGAGACTCCGTCGGACCCGTTCGACGCCGCGCTGGCGATGCCGTTCTGCATCGTCGTGGCCGGCCGTGGCACCGAACCCGACGACTGGGCCAGGCGCCTGGAGAAGCGCGGCCAGGCGGCCGGCCGGCCCGTGACCGTTGTCGGCGACGCTCACCGGCTCGACCTGGCGACGGCCGACGGACTCCTCGAGGACCACGACGTCGACGCGAGCCTCGTGCTGGTCGGCGACCCGGACCTGCTGGAGCCGGAACAGCCCGGCCGGTTCTTCGGCGACCTGGTCGCCAGCGGAGCCGTCCCGGTCGTCCGGCTCCCGGTGGACACCGCCGGCGACGACGCTCCGATCGTGAGCCTGGTCGAGTCGCTTCGCGATGGCGAGTTGCCGCCGATCGCGGCCGAGCAGCAGCAGGTCGTGGTGTGCGCCGTGGCCGACGCCGGCGAGGCGGTCGCCCACGTGGTCGAGCTGGTCACCGAGTCACTGCCGCGCGATGCTGGCGTCGGTCCCTCGGATCTTGTGGTCCTCGGCATTCGGTCCGCGGGCGCGGCTGGAGTCGAGGCGCTGCGCGAGGCGGTCGGCGCTGGCGCCGAGACGGTGGCCGTGCACGAGGCGGTCGGTCGGCGCGCCGAGGCGGTGGTCCTCGTGCTCCCTGCAGAGTCGGCGGGCTCCCTGACCCGGGCGCATCTGATCACGGCGGCATCAGTGGCGCGACGACAGCTGACGATCGTGCACCAGGCCGGACCGGCGCTGGCTGACGCCGTACGCCGCCGGCCGCACCGGCCCCGTCGCACTCGGCTCGCGGCGCTGCTTCGCGAGTAGGCCCGTCGGTCAGGCCCGGTCGAGCAGCCGGTCCATGACCCGGGCGCCGAAGGCCAGGGCATCGACCGGTACGCGCTCGTCGACGCCGTGGAACAGCGCGGTGAAGTCGAGGTCCGGCGGCAGTCGCAGCGGCGAGAAGCCGTACGACGGGATCCCGAGCCGGTGCCATGCCTTCGCGTCGGTGCCGCCCGACATCAGGTACGGCGCCACATAGGCGTCTGGGTCCTCGGCCAGCAGCGAGCCGACCATGGCGTCGACCAAATCACCGGTGAACTCGCCCTCCAGCGCCACGTCCTCGAGCTCGATGTCGACCTCGACGTCCGGACCGGCCCGCTCGCGGAGCCACTCGACGAAGTCGTCGCGCTCCCCTGGCAGGAACCGCCCGTCGATCCAGGCCTGCGCCTCCCCAGGCACCACGTTGACCTTGTAACCGGCCCGCAGCATCGTCGGGTTCGTCGTGTTGCGGATGCCGGCGCCGATCATCCGGGCCGCCGGCCCGAGCTCGGCGATCAGCTTGTCCGGATCGGCATCGGGCGAGTCGGCGAGCTCCCGTACCTTCTCGAGCAGCAGCCGCATCGACGGACCTGGCTGGGCCGGCCACTCGTACGTCCCGATCGCCGCCACCGCCTCGGCCAGCCGCGCGATCGCGTTGTCCGGGTGCCGCATCGACCCGTGACCCGCGTTGCCGCGAGCGATCAGCCGGATCCAGGTCATGCCCTTCTCGCCGGACTCGATCAGATAGAGCCGCCGGCCGGCCACGTCGGTCGAGAAGCCGCCGACCTCACCGACCGCCTCGGTGCAGTCCGCGAACAGGTCCGGATGCTCGTCGACCAACCAATGCGCACCTCGCCGGCTGCCCGCCTCCTCGTCGGCGGTGAAGGCCAGCACGATCGGCCGCCGCGGCAACCACCCTGCCTGCTGCCGTGCCTCCAGCACCGACAGCACCATGGCGTCGAAGTCCTTCATGTCGACGGTGCCGCGACCGTAGAGATAGTCGTCGACGATCTCGGCCGCGAACGGCGGCACCGACCAGTCGTCGGCCTCGGCCGGCACCACGTCGAGATGGCCGTGCACCAGCAGCGGCTCGGCATCGGGCTCCCGGCCGTCCCAGCGCGCGATCACGTTGGCCCGCCCCGGATACCCCTCGATCAGTTGCGGCTCCAGACTGGCCTCGGACAGCCGCTCGGCGACGTACTCCGCTGCCTTCCGCTCCCCCGGACCCGAGTCGTCGCCGAAGTTCGTGGTGTCCATCCGGACCAGCGCTCGGCAGTGTTCGAGCACGCTGCCCGCCGGGTCGTACGAAGGTCGCGAATGGCTCGTCGTCATCCCTCCATCCTGCCTGCTTTCCAGGGCCGATGCGACGATGGAGCACAGGGCCGGTTTTGATACAGTGACGCCGCGCTCCGGGCCCCCGGCCGGAGCACTGTCCGGGTGGCGGAATTGGCAGACGCGCTAGCTTGAGGTGCTAGTCCCCTTAACAGGGGGTGGGGGTTCAAGTCCCCCCTCGGACACTTGGCCTGGTCTGATCGAGAGGCGGGTCGATCGTGACTTTCGCGGTCCGCTCCGATGGACGTATCGGATGTGACCGCGATCGGTGGTGCCCGTGACGCAGGACGCCCAATCCCAAGCCTTGCTGGCGCCGCCCGCTCATGCGGCGATCTTCCTCGTACTGACCGTGCATCCCGGGGCCGAGGACGAGGTACGCGACGTCCTGGCTGACGTCGCCGGGTTGACCCGCGCGGTCGGCTTTCGCGAACCCGAGGCGGGTCTGAGCTGCGTCGTCGGCGTCGGCGCCGAGGTGTGGGATCGGTTGTACGCCTTGCCCCTCCCGACCGGCCTCCATCCGTTCCGGGAGCTTGCCGGCGCCAAGCACACCGCGGTTGCTACGCCGGGTGACCTGCTCCTCCATTTGCGTGCACGGCGGCTGGATCTCTGCTTCGAGTTGGCTCGCCAGCTCATGGCCCGACTGACCGGACACGCTGACGTCGTCGACGAGGTACACGGCTTTCGCTACTTCGACGAGCGGGATCTGCTCGGCTTCGTCGACGGCACCGAGAATCCGGAGGGCGCAGCGGCAGCGGCAGCCGTACTCATCGGCGACGAGGATCCCGCGTACGCCGGTGGCAGCTACGTCATCGTGCAGAAGTACGTCCACGACCTCGACGCCTGGAACGCCATCCCGGTCGAGGAGCAGGAGCGGGTGATCGGCCGCCGCAAGCTCAGCGACATCGAGCTTCCCGACGAGGAGAAGCCGTCGAACTCCCACGTTGCGGCCAACACGATCGTCGACGCCAACGGAACCGAGCGGCAGATCGTTCGCGACAACATGCCCTTCGGTTCGATCGGCGCCGCCGAGTTCGGCACGTACTTCATCGGCTACGCGGCTGACTCCGGCGTGATCGAGCAGATGCTGCAGAACATGTTCATCGGCGATCCACCGGGCAATCACGACCGGATCCTGGACTTCTCCACAGCACTCACCGGCAATCTGTTCTACGTACCCACCGCGGACTTCCTCGAAGACCCACCCACCGACACCGTCGTCACATCCACCACCGTCAGTGCCGAACAGCCGTCGCGGGAGGACGGCTCCCTGAAGATCGGCAGCTTGAGAAGGGATGGCATGTCATGAACAACCTGCATCGCGACCTCGCTCCGATCTCGGATGCCGCATGGGCGGAGATCGAGGAGGAGGCACGCCGCACCTTCACCCGCAACCTCGCCGGTCGCCGTTTGGTGGATGTGGTCGGCCCAGAGGGCCTGGCGCTGTCAGCCGTTGGGACAGGACATGTCCGTGAGCTCGATTCGCAGGACGACGGGGTCATCGTGCATCAGCGTGAAGTCCAGTCGCTGATCGAGCTTCGAGTGCCGTTCACGGTCGACCGGCAGGCGGTGGACGACGTCGAGCGGGGCGCCAAGGACTCCGACTGGCAGCCGGTCAAGGACGCCGCGAAGCAGATCGCGTTCGCCGAGGACCGGGTGGTCTTCGAGGGCTCCACGGCGGCCGGAATCGTCGGCGTGGCACCGAGCAGCTCCAATGCCCCAAGGGAGCTTCCGTCGGAGGTTCGCGACTTCCCCGACACGGTTGCTCAGGCGCTGAGCGCACTGCGACTCGCCGGAGTCGGTGGACCGTACGGCCTGCTGCTCTCCGCCGACCTCTACACCGCCGTCGCCGAGACCACTGACCACGGCTACCCGATCCGGGATCATCTCGCGCGGCTGCTTCAGGACGGCGAGATCATCTGGGCACCTGCCCTGACCGATGCCTTGGTGCTCTCGACCCGCGGCGGCGACTACGAGCTGCATCTGGGCCAGGACCTCTCGATCGGCTACCTGTCCCACGACGCGAACCACATCGAGCTCTACCTAGAGGAGTCTTTGACCTTCCTGGCGATCACGGCGGAGTCCAGCGTCGCGCTTCCCCGAGGCTGATCGGGCACCCGTCCGCGCAAGCGAGGCCGCGGCCTGCCGCGGTCGTACGCGGCGTACCGCTCGGGCACGCGTCCGCCCGAAACCCCCACGTACGAAGCGCCCCACGATGTTCCTCACCGACCGACTGGTCGATACACAAGTGGATGGATGGGGCATTGAAGACGTCTGCCGTAGGGGCCCATGGCACGTCGATGCGAGGTTGCTTGGGGGTGGTCCGGTGAGCTGCGGCTACGGCCGGTCGACTCGGCGGGCCACGGAGCGCCACGAGTGGTTTCCGCCGCCGTCGCTCGGATCGTGGCGGATGGCGGCCCGCGACGATCCGATCAGTGGCCTGGTCGCCTGGCCGGGTTTCTTCGCCCGTCTGCCAGCACAGCTCGGCGAGCATCTGCAGACCGGCCGCTCGGTCGGACTTTGCATCGGTCAGGTCGACGATCTGTCCGGCTACGTCGAGAGCATGAGCGCGGTGGACTCCGGCTCCTTCGGGCATCTGGCCGGCGTCGAGCTCGTGACCCGGTTTGGGGCGACGGCGCGGGAGTGGCTGCTCAACGACGACGTACGGCACGGCTGCCTGGCCACCTTTGGCGGGGGCGAGATCGTCTTCGTAGCGGAAGCGCGGTCCGAGGCGGAGTACGTCGAGCATGTCGGACGGTTGCGGGCGGCACTCGTCGACGCGTTGCCACGCAGTGTCTCGTTCGTGGCGACGCAGCTCGATTCGAGCGCGGTGTCGGCCTTGGTCGTCGACGACGGGTGGCGGGACTTCTGCGTCCAGGTCATCGCGCGGATGGAGCGGGTGCTGTTCGCCCAGTTGAGCGCGCGGCGACACCATCGTCCGAACCTGCCGATCGTCACGATCTCGGTCCGGTGATGGCGCCGACACACCGGGTAGGTGCCGCAGCGATTTGTCAGAGGTGCCCCTTAGCTTTGTCCATACGCGGCCTGTGACACCTCGGTGTCACAGGCCTTTGCCATCTCAAAATCGATGGGGGTTTGCCCGGGCACAGGCAGGGCCGGTGTGAAGTGTGGGCTTCACACCGGCCCCTCATCCCCTTCCTGCAAGACCAGGAGGAGACTCGTGGGTACGGTACCCATCCCGTTCGACCCGGAGGCAGGGCTGCCGGGCTATCTCTACGTCAAGCTCGCGGACTATCTCGCCGATCGGATCAGGGACGGCACCCTGCCGCGCGGCGCCGTGCTGCCCAACGAGCGCTCGCTGGCCGCCGAGCTCGAGGTGTCGCTCGGCACAGTCCGACGGGCCACCCGGCTGCTTCGCGACCGAGGGCTGGTCACCACGGTGCCCAGCCTGGGGACGTTCGTGCGCGCCCGCTCCTGAGCGGAGTACGCCGGGTCCGACCGCCGCAGCTGTCGGCGTCAGCTCATCGCGTACTCGGCCTCGAAGGACGCCACCTGGTCGAGCCAGCGCACGACGGTGCGGCCGGCGTGGCCGTGCACGGTGATCATGTCGTCGACGCAGTCCCAGACGGTGGTGGACGGATGGGCGCAGACCCAGCGCAGGGCGACCGAGCCGTCGCAGAACTCGACGCCGTGCGCGACGACCCCGGTGCCGCTGACTCCGGAAGGGTCGTCGTAGCGGACCAAGACGAATCGTCGCATCAGGTGACCGTCCGCTCCCAGAGGAGTTCGTGAGGCAGGTTGGTTTCGGCCATGGCAGGAGTGTCGTCGACGGTGACTGTCAGGCCGGCGAAGCGCCGCCCCATCAAGGCGGCATATCGCTCCGCTTCCAGGGGTTCGGCGACGTGCGTACAGATGACTTCATTGCCGAACCACACCCGTACTCGGCGTCTCTCCCCTACCTGCTTGGACATCCCATCCGCCTTCTCGACTTCTGGCAATACGCGTCCACGGCTCGACAGCATCAAGGGGTTCAGGGCCGCTTTCGCGATCGGACCAGTAGTTCTCCTACTGTTCACCGCTTGGTTGACAGACTCGACGCGGGTGCGTCGGAGACAAGGTTGTCAACGACCATCCGCAACTTGTCACGGGCCGCCCAATCGCCTTTGTCCGTTATCGGCCGTACTGCTCTGATCTTCAAGGACTATCAGTGCCAGCGACATCGCGGAGCGTGACTGCAATCGACAGCCGTGCCGCGATGACGTCACAGCAGGTGGGACGAGGGGCATCGCCTGGTGTGGCCCCTCGTCCCACCTGCTGGTGAGCAACGACGGCGCTAGTGCGTCCCGACATGGGTCTTGACGACGATCAACCGGTAGTGGCCCGACATACCGACGGCGTAGACCTGGTAGGCGTTGCCCGCCCGCAGGGCGAGTCGTCGCGGACCGATCACCGGCTGATTCGAGCCCGGCAGCGTGACCTTGACGCGATAGTGGCCGCGCGGCACCGCGAAGGTCCGGCTGTCGCCCCAGGTGAACCTGTGGCCGCCGATCAGCTTCGCTCCGTTGGCCCACACGTTGACGGCGGGCGCCTTCGCGGTGTGCCTGACGACGAG
>Ga0081455_10001261_pt1 | contig 31623 bp, 32 predicted proteins | sample TabmetS3T2R1_FD_70207 | JGI IMG/M metagenome (GOLD analysis project Ga0081455, IMG submission 70207) | Tabebuia heterophylla rhizosphere microbial communities from the University of Puerto Rico - S3T2R1 | ecosystem: Host-associated > Plants > Roots > Rhizosphere ... | reverse complement strand
CCCCACCGGCGGCTGCAAGCGGAACTGGAGAAAAGCCGCCAGGACCTGGAGACGGCCTATGAGGAACTCCAATCCACCAATGAAGAGCTCGAGACGACTAATGAGGAACTCCAGTCCACGGTGGAAGAACTCGAAACCACCAACGAGGAGCTCCAATCCACTAACGAAGAGCTGGAGACCATGAATGAGGAGTTGCAGTCCGGGAACGAGGAACTCCAGACCATCAACGACGAGCTCCGTGAGCGTACCGACGAGGTCAATCGGTCCAGGGCTTTTCTAGAGTCCATCCTGGCCAGCCTGCATGCGGCGGCAGTAGCGGTTGATCCCAATTTTAATATCCTCATGTGGAATGCGGAAGCCAACGAGCTATGGGGTCTGCGGGACGACGAGGTGCAGGGAAAGTCCTTAATGAACCTGGACATTGGCCTGCCGGTCGAGCAACTACGGACCCCGGTGCGGGCCGTGCTGAGTAGCAGATCTACGTTCCAGGAGGTCGTTCTCGAAGCCACGAACCGCCGTGGCAAAGCCTTTCAGTGCCGCATCACCTGTGCGCCGTTAGTTGGTGCGGAGCGAGATATGCAGGGAGTCATCTTGCTCATGGAGGAGTGGAGAGGACATGCCTGAGCGTCTTATGGACAGTCGGATTGCGGCTTTGCACCAGCTCATCGCGGCTTTGCATCAGCGGATGGCGGCAGAGTCAGTGCAGGTAGCAGAGGTGTTGCCAGAACTCCTGGAAGATTTGCACACGGCGCTCGAAGAGCTGCATGTAGCAGAGGAGGAACAGTACCAGCAGAACGAGGCTCTGGCCGCTGCCCGCTTGACCGCGGAGGTCGAGCGCCAGCGCTACCAGGAGCTGTTTGACTTTGCCCCAGACGGCTACCTGGTCACTGACGCCGATGGCATTATCCAGGAAGCCAACCGCGCTGCCGCCGCCTTGTTGGGCGTGCCACAACCACATTTGCTTGATAAGTCCCTGACTGACTTTATAGCTGAGGAAGAGCGCCCGACCTTTAGCGCCTTCCTGCCGCGGCTGCGGCAGCTCGAATGCATGCAGGACTGGGAAATCCGCCTGCAGCCGCGGGCAGGCGCGACTTTTCCAGCCGAGCTCACTGTGGCCACCATACGCACTCCGCAGGGCGTGGTCGGTCTGCGCTGGCTGCTGCACGACATCTCGCTGCGCAAGCAGGCCGAGGAGGCCCTCAAGCAGGCCCACAAAACCCTGGAGCATCGGGTCGAAGAGCGTACAGCCGAACTGCAACGTATGAATGCCCAGTTGCAGGTAGAAGTTGCCGAGCGCCAACACGCCGCCGTTAAAGCCCAGCAGGCTGAGCAGGCCTTACGCAGTTCACGCGAACAGCTCCAGAGTCTGGCCATGCATTTGCAAAATGCCCAGGAGCAAGAACGCGCCTATATTGCGCGGGAACTACACGATGACCTGGCGCAAGCGCTCACCAGCATGCGCCTGGACGTCTCCTGGCTCGCCGGTCGAGCGCTCACGGCACCGACAGAGTGGCGCGCCCGGCTTGCCACCATTGCGACCACCATCGACGCCCTGCACCAGACCATACGCCGTATCGGTACTGAACTGCGTCCCAATGTCTTGGATAGCCTTGGGCTGACCGCCGCTATTGAATGGCAACTGCAGGAAATCCAGCAACGTACCGAACTCACTTACACCTTGCACAAACCGGCACAGGAGTTGACTGTAGAGCAAGCATGCGCCACGGCCGTATTCCGCATTTTCCAGGAAGCTGTCACGAACATTGTGCGCCATGCTGAAGCAAGCCACATCTCTGTCCGGCTCGTGCAGCATGCCAATGCCGTGCTGCTCGAAGTGGCGGATAATGGCAAAGGTATTTCCCGCCGGCAGGTCACCGATCGCAACTCCCTAGGTATTTTGGGGATGCGCGAACGAGCGCGTCTGTGGGGAGGCTACGTGAGCATCAACAGTACACCGGATGTGGGTACAACGGTGACGATCTGGATGCCGCATGAGACCGCCCGCAAGGAGGTAGGCACCGGGGGCACCCGTGTGCTCGTAGTCGATGACCATGCCACCGTCCGCGAAGGCATCCGGCGCTTTCTGGCCGATACCCCTGACCTGGCGGTCGCTCGCGAAGCCTGTACGGCATCCGAGGTCTTTGAGGCCGTGGCTGCCGGGGACTGCGATGTGGTGCTACTCGATATTTCTCTGCCAGGCAGAGATGGGTTAGATGTCTTAAAAGAACTCAAGCAACACTACCCCACATTGCCTATCCTGATGTTCAGCGTGTACGCCGAGGAGCAATATGCCATACGCGCTTTGAAGACCGGCGCCGCTGGCTATGTCACCAAGAGTAGCGAGCCCGAAGTCTTGATTACGGCGCTCCGCAAGGTGGCGCAGGGAGGGCGCTATGTCAGTGCGTCTCTAGCCGAGCGCCTGGCTATGGAGATTATTGCTGATGTGGACAAACCCTTGCATGCCACACTGGCCAATCGGGAGTATCAAGTGCTGCTCCTGCTGGGGGAAGGCAAAACTGTTAAGGAGATTGCCGCCAGCCTCTCGCTCAGTATGAAAACTATTAGCACCTACCGCACGCGGATTTTGCATAAATTGCATTTGCACACGACGGCGGACATCATCCGGTATACAATCTCCCAGCAATTGCTTAGCCAACCCTCCTCTCGTTCTCTACCTGGGTAGGATAGGCGTAGGACGTAGACCGACTTCTAGCTAAGGCAAAAGCTTACCCAAAAAAGCGCCCCAGGCTATCTGGTGCTCCCCTGGCGTTCGCCTTACTCTCAGTTCTCCTCAGATATTTCCATAGGTGGGCTCAAGCTCCTGCTTAGGAGACAAGCGGTATGTCTCAACATCTGGACGCTCAGAAACTTGACGGACACCTGGCAATGCTGGGGCGTCTCGCCAGTACCTTGTCGCACGAAATCCGTAATCCGCTGGGATCTCTCTTCCTCCTTATTGACGTACTCGAAGGGGAGCTGCACCAGCCAATGGCTAACCATTCTGCACAAGTCACGCGGATCCTGGTGGACATGAAGACGGTGCTCAGCCGTATGGATGATCTTGTGCAAGATTACCTCTCACTGGCGCGTCTGGCCGATCTGCGCCTGGAGCCTATGGAACTCGGCACAGTCGTGGAGACCTATGCGCAGGAAATGTACAAGCAGTGCTCCTGCCGTGGTATTACACTCCGCCTGGATGGCCTCTCGAGCCTGGGGCAGGTGAATCTGCATCAGAATGCCTTTCGCCGTGTGCTCATCAACCTGATGCAAAATGCCATTGATGCTATGCCCCAGGGCGGGGCGTTGACACTCTGTGGCCGGCAGGCCGGCTCCTGGGCATCCTTGGAAGTGCAGGATACGGGCAAAGGTATTCCAGCAGAACAGCTATCCGAACTGTTCGTGCCGTTCCATACCACCAAGTCTGACGGCACTGGACTGGGCCTGTATGTCGTGCGTGAGATTCTTGCCGCCCACGGCGGAGCCATTACCGTGACCAGTACGCCCGGCACCGGTACGACATGCCTCGTGATGCTCCCGCTCGCAACACCAGAGTAACGATTGCAAGCCACTTGGCGCTGCGGGGCTTACGGCTCCTTCCCGCGCTCTTCGCCCCTACCTTTCCCCTATACTATTCGGTATGAAATTCTTCCGCCTCGCGCTTTGAGGGTTCTGCTTAGAGCCTGTCACAGTGTGTAGGACTAATCCGACACGAAAATTAGCTTTTTCCTGTCTGTTGTAATATGGGATTTCTTAGTATGCTTGAGATATCCGAGGGCAGTAGCTCCCCCGGATGTCTGTAGAGGTTCCCCTTGAGCTCAGGGCGACGGTGATCTCTGCCGCCAAGCTGGACACCGGCGCTCTGCTTACGCCACCCCCGCCTAGAGTGGTATCTTACTCCGCGCATAGCTCCATCTATAGTAAAGAAAAAACGTTTGCCGCCAGTCTTTGGATGCATGGCTCTGCCCGCCCATGCTCGGCACTATCCCCAAGCGCCTTCCGCATAAATGCCCTGGCTTCCTTGGGCTTGTGGAACACCTCAAGGCCTTGCCATCCCTGGGAAGTGCAGGGGAGGGACTAGGCTCCTTCCCCCTGGATCCCCCTTGTGCAAAAAGAGAGCCGAACAGTATTGGGAGAAGGTTGGGATGGAGGGAGAAGCGAGGGGGAGAATAGCGCCGGTTCCAGAGACCAGATTTTCGCGTAAAATCCCTGTTTATATTGAGGTTATTGCTTTACTTAGGCAGCGAATTGGCCTATAATTTGTGGCGGTGTTAGGCTATGTGCCTCCACCCACCGTAATGTGTCCTTGGGCTCCGCTTGCAGCACATACCAGGAGCATTCCTACTGTCGGAGACGATCCGGAACCTTGTCTGGCTTATGGCCGCGAGCAGGTGCTTGTGTCTCAATACAACGGAGGCCAGGAGACTCCCGCCAAGAACTCCCCTGGCCCCTTAAGACTCCCACTGCGTGTCCTACAGAAGGAGCACGTCCATGATAGCAGATTCTGTGTCTTCAGCCTATAGCGTTGAAGACAGGCTTAATGCTGACTCCCTGGCTCAACTCCTATTCCGCGAGGCAGTCGTCGAAGTAGGCGAGCGGGCAAAAGGTGTCTTGCCTGAGTGTCACGCTCGCATCGAGCAGGCAGTGCAGCTTTTGCTCGCTGGTGAGGTCCAATGGCTGCCCGATGGCAGCGTGCAAGTGCAAGGGCCGGAGCAGGAAGACGCCGTCTACGGCATGCAAGATACCTGTCCGTGTCCAGAGAACGCCCACACACCGCGGGGCTGGTGTGTGCATCGCCTGGCAGGGGCGATTGCCAAGCGGGCTTCTGTCCTGGTGCAGACACGACTGGAGACCCTCAGCGCTCCATGGCAGCCAGGGCCTCCTACCACGCCTGAGGGGGAGGGCAGTGAAGCCCTCGGCAGGGCGACCATTCCGCCGCAGTACATCCAACTTATCCACGGCAAGCCGTTTGTGCGCTATGCGGGTTTGCTGGCTATGGCACACGAGCGCGGGTTGCAAAAGCTCGAGGCGACATTCGTCAGCGTCACCGACGCTCTGGCGGTAGCCCAGGCCACGGCGACCTTCCTGGATGGACGCCGCTTCGTCGAGAGCAGCGACGCGAGCCCTGAGAACGTGCATTTTGGGGTACGGCCTCACTTCGCTCGCCTGGCGTTGACGCGCGCCAAGGCTCGCGCCTTACGAGACGCTCTCAACATTGGGATGTGCGCTGTCGAGGAACTGGAGTAACTCAAGTTGTGAGGCACCAGGCCCGCTCTCAGGGCAACGATTTGAGATACGCCACCACCGCTGCCGCGTCTTCCTGGGTCATGCGAAACGGCGGCATGGGAGGACGCGGGGCATAGCCCTTTGCACTCCTACCAGTCTGGAGCAGGCGCACCGCGTCCTCGGCCATCCAGCCAGGTAAACCCGCGATCTTGGGGGCTTCGAACGCCCACTGCGACATTTGGAATGGCGCTGGGACTGGGATAGGGGCCCCTTGCAACAGCCGCGTACGGTCGAGTTCCCCTTGGGCATTGCGTGGCGTATGACACTGGACGCACATTGCGACATGCGCCACAAGATATTGCCCACGCTGGAGCTGCTCCGCAGAGGACGTATGGGGTGACAGCTGCGCCGCGCTCACCCCACATGCCGCAATGACCACCAGTAGGATGAGCCCACCTCTCAACCTAGCGCCGCTCATGGGTGGTGTCACTTTGCCAGGAAAGAGAGCTTCGGCGTTGGCTACGCCTCTTCTTCATCACTCAAGACCTCCCGGATTTGATCTTCAAGCTTATCCAGATCCCACTTGCCCTGATCGCGGATGATCGAGCGTAACAACGGATCAATTTCGGTGATCGTGTCCAGAATATCGCTCAGCAAGAGGTATTGCTCCCTGGTTTTGGTTACTTCCTTCGGTTGCTTGACCAAGTCACCGAGAATAGCGCCTTCGGAACGCGAGGCAATCACCGGGGCGCTTAGCGCCTCCACATAGACCTTGGTACGATGACCCGGCCCTCTGCCTTCCTCGACCGGTTCCAATCCCACAATCTTCTCAGAGCGAAAGAACTTGCCGTATCCTAGCGGCACCATAATGTCTTTTTCGATTTTCATGGCCCTCCCTCCTCCGGTACCAGGAAAACTGCAGTGACAACACGGCATAACATGTGTAGTACCTCCTGGCTGAACTCCCTACTAAATAACCTCTGCACTCTGCTTACTGCAAGACTGATACCACTACTCCCTCTCTGGCAGAGGGCAGCGGGTGGAGGAAGGCGCAAAACCCTTCTCCTGAGGGGGAGAGGGAGAAAGATGGGAAACGTGTGTGAGGTCCCATCACAGGTGCACTTTGTTTAGCAAGCCCAAAAGTCCAATAATAATCAAATAGATAGCCACAAAATAATTTAACAACCTTGGCACCAGTAAGATCAAGATACCCATAATCAGGGTGAATACAGGCTCTATAGGCACCTGCATACGGTCTCCTTTCCAAGCACGCTCACGTAGTACTCCTGGCTGCACTCCTCTCCGTGTGGCTCCAATGCGACTCGCCAGCGCTGGAGGAGAGGGCCTTCCCCGGTTTGTGCAACTTTATACCACAAATGGGCTGCCCTTGCGGACTCAGAAACGCCCTATCCTGACATGCATTACGTCTAAGCATGGCACGCTTCTTGCTCTCTCTCAGAAGTGTCTTACGTTCGTCCGACTTTCTGAGGCAAGAATAAGAAAGGGACCGTGATGCATATACTATGGCTCTGCAGCTCCATTGTCGTGGGCCTTGTCCTCACATGGGTGGGGAGCGCTGCTCAGGCGGCCACACCGGAACAAATCTTTGCTCGGGCAGCCCCGAGTGTAGTGGTAGTGGAGGTGATGGATGAGAGAGGGGTGCCTGCCGCCCAGGGGAGTGGGGTGATCGCTGGTCCTGGCCTCATCGTCACTCCCTGTCATGTGGCTCAGGCAGGCCGACACCTGCGGGTCTGGCATGCGGAGACTCCATTTGCCGGTACTCTGGGCTACGCCGACCCCGAACACGACCTGTGCCAGGTGCACACGCCGAAGCTGCAGGCGCCGTCCGTGGCACGCGGTTCCGTAAAAAATCTCGCTGTAGGGCAGCCGGTCTATATCATCAGTGCCCCTCAGGGACTGAGTCTGACGTTTACGGCGGGGATTATTTCCGCACTGCGTCCTGTTCTGGGCTCCTTTTTGATCCAGACGGATGCGGCGGTCTCGCCCGGCTCAAGCGGGGGTGGTCTGTTTGACCGGGCGGGGCGCCTCATTGGGATGCCTTGCTTTCAGCTGCAAGAGGGCCAACACCTTAACTTTGCCTTACCCGTGGACTGGGTCGTGAACGTTGCCATGCGGCCCGTCCGGCATACGGCGCCCTTGCCTGGTGCCGCCCCGCCAGATTGGGTGCAGCGTTCCACAGCACTGCGCACCAAAAGCTTGCTGGCACCAGTCAAACCGGGCAGCAATGACTGAACTGGGCCCAACTCGGGCTCCTGCTCAAGGAGTGAGGTTGCTGCCATACCGGGACGTCTCTCAGTCTGAGAGACATCTTTCATGTCACAACAGAGGAGGTTCTATGCAAGCCTGGTATAGACATATACTCAGGTGGGTACTTGTTGGCAGTGTGATGAGTGTATTACTGGCCAGTAACGTTATGCGGGCGGACGCCGGTGAACCCCTGGATAAGGTCCGCCAGACCATCGATAACGTGTTGACTATTGTGAACAATAAAGCTCTTCAGCCTCAGGAGCGCCATGCGCAGATTCGTCAAGCAGTGCTGCAGCGTTTTGGCTTTGAAGAGATGGCGCAGCGCTCTATGGGGCAGCACTGGCGCACGCTCACCCCGCAGCAACGGCAGGAGTTCGTGGAGCTGTTCACGGAGCTCCTGGAGCGTTCCTATACTAGTCGTATTGCGAACTATAAAGCCGGTCCGCAGGGGGTACGCTATCCTAAAGAGGACATCACTGGTGACCATGCCGTCGTGTATACCGAGATCACGAGCGAGCGCGACCCGCAGCCTGCCAAAGTAGACTACCACTTGCTGCATAAGGATGGCGACTGGAAAGCGTATGACATTGTCATTGAGGGGGTTAGCCTGGTGAATAATTATCGTACGCAGTTCAATACGATCATCCTGAAGGATTCCTACGCAGGTCTCGTGAAGCAGATGCGCACCAAACTCGCCCAAGAGCAAGCCGTCCCTGAAAAGGGGTAGGAGGTGAGACGGTTGTCCAGAAGGCCTGCCGTTAGCCCCGCACGGAGCGTGACAAGAACTCTATGGCGCGCTCCAACTGGGGATCTTGGCCCTGGGCATATTCCACAGTAAAAGGCACCTCAATCGTTGGGGTCACCCCCACGCCTTCCAGGCGCTCACCATCGACGAACACATCATTGACAGCCAGGACCAGGAGACCCCCGTCGCTTAAGAGGAAAGCACGTGCCGCTAGGACTGCTCCCGCAGTCCGTGTCCCAATAACCTCTCCCATGCCATACTTTTTGAAGCCATAGGCCAGAATCTCTTTGCCACTCCGGGTCCCACCGTTGATCAGCATGACCACTGGTTTGCGCCACTTCACATTGGCAACTGACACGTCACCGTGGCGGTCCGCCATGGTGACCGTGGGGCCCTGCGCATTGAAGAGATCTAGATAATGGGCCTGCGCCCCACCCCAGCCATCACGGAGGTCCAGTACCATGGCCTCCGCCTCCTTGAGCGTCCCGGCAAAGATCTCCTGCTCCAGCAATCGCTGATACTGCGTGCCAGCGTAGGACCACACGCGAATATAGCCGATCGCGACGCCATGCGTGTGGATAACACGTGCGCTCTCCTGCATGGCTTTCAGAAATGCCTCGTTGGGTTTGGTCTGCTGCGGCACGACCACGACCTCATGCGGCGGTGCATCAAGGCTCCGGCGCACCTGCAGGGTCACCTCCTGATTGACTTTTGCCGTCAAGGATCGGATAGGATGATAGGGAGTGCCATCAGCAGCCAGGAGTTCATCGCCCACGCGAAGACCAGCTTTTGCGGCTGGGAATCCATCGAGGATGCCACTAATGAAGGTTTTATCGCCGATACGCTGTGTCAAAATTCCGATACTTGGATATATCACCTGTCCGTCAGGAAAGACCCGTCGTAATTCTCGCCGCAGGGGCCCTGCGAAAATATCGAGGAGCTGATAGTACGCCGGCTCGGCCGGGGTGTAATACCTCGTATGCGAAGCGGCGAGTTCGTCGAGCATGTGATTGATTACTGCCGAGCGCTCCTCGTCCGCAGCAGCTGCCGCCAGGGGCCGGTACTTTTCCCTCATGGCAGCCCAGTCGAGGTGGTGCAAGGTTGGATCATAAAAATAATCGCGTACGCTCTGCCAGACTTCGTCAAAGACTGCGAGCTTGGTCTCTGGGCGGGTCACCTCGGCAGGGGGAGGCTGTGGCTGGGGGGCAGGCGTCTGGGCCTGACTCGCGCTGCCAAGGCCCAATACGATACCCAGGATAACCAAGACTTTCGCATACCATATCATCGTGACCTCCTTGCCTGTGCTGTTTCCCCCTTTCGTAAAGGGGGGAGGAAAATCTGCAGAGGTCCCTGGGTTATCCATCAAGGCGACGGCGCCGCAGGAGGCTTGGCGCGATCGAGTGCCTGTCCTAGCGCATCGTGCAGCTCATTGGCTCCACCCTGCGGGGGCGGTGCAGTCTCCGTCTCAGCCTGAGACTCTGTACGTGCCTGACCAACGCGCACATATGGCCTGTGCCGGGCTTGCCAGGCAGGGTGGGTACGCAGACGGACATTCAGCCCGCCGGCCCCAAAGTCCACCTCAACTTGCATCAACTGCGGGGTCGGGGGCTCACCGGGGTTTGCCGTCGTCTCCTCGGACGGTGGGGTGAGGGGTGACCGAGGTGGTTCTTGGGCCAGGAGACTTGTCCTGCCACTCCCGAGCCATGCCAGGACAGCAGATAAAAAGAGGATATGCAGGTGCTTCATCGCGAATCCTCCCTAATACGAGATCATAATTGTGTCTTTAAAGAAACTATACCGCAGCAGCGGACTCTAGCACAACCAATTCTGTGCCAGCGGTGACCTGGTCGCCTTCGTGGCAGAGGAGGCGGGTCACCACACCGTCTTGCGGGGCGATGATGTGCTGCTCCATCTTCATCGCTTCGAGGATGAGCAGTGTGGCGCCGGCTTTGACATGCTCGCCGGATTGTACGAGGACACGAATGATCTTTCCAGCCATGGGAGCGTGCAGGTCACCAGCGCGAGAGGGGGCAGGCCGTCGACGCTGACTGGCGTCAAAGAGGCGATATTCTCGCCCCTCAAGCTGGAGCATAATCTCTCCAGCTTCTTTGTAGAATGCCGCCTGGTGCAAGAGTCGCTCGGCCAGCTCGAAGACGTGCTCTCCCACCGTGACCCGGTAGCTGCCTTGGCGCTCTGGGACAGGCATAATGTCCACCTCAATAACCTGGTCGTCCGTGGCGCTGCGCCGGTACGCAAATTTCACGTCTGCCCTCCGATACGCCAGCCATCATAGCGCTGCCAGGGGGTAGTCAGGCCTGCTTCAGGAGCTACGAATGCGGTAGCCGTTGGCGCGGCAGGGAAGGGCACACGGCGCTGCACGAGTTCTCCCAGCGCTGCCAGTGCCAGGATCTCGTCAGGGACCTCTGCCGCCGGTTGCCAGTTCGCGAAGTGGCGGTTGAGAAAGGCTGTATCCGTTTCCCCGGCGGCAAATGCGGCGGAAGTCATAACGTCGAGTAAAAACTGGCGGTTCGTTGTGACGCCGAGGATGGTGTACTCGCGCAGGAGCGCCTGCATACGCAGAAGCGCTTCCTGGCGTGTGGCACCATAGGTGATTAACTTGGCCAGAATAGGGTCGTAGTAGGGAGTAATTTCCTGGTGCAGGGCAATACCGCTATCGATCCGTCGTCCTGGGCCGTGCGGCTCGCGCAGCACCTGGATACGTCCGGTGGCTGGCAGGAACCCCCGCGCAGGGTCTTCGGCGTAGAGCCGACACTCGATAGCATGACCGCGCTGCTGCACGTGCTCCTGCGCGAACGCTAAGGGTTCACCGCGGGCAATGCGGAGCTGCTGATGCACAATGTCTATACCAGTAACCAGTTCGGTAATCGGGTGCTCGACCTGCAAGCGCGTATTTACCTCCAGAAAATAAAAATCTCCCTCAGCTCCCACTAAAAACTCCACCGTGCCAGCATTAGTGTACTGCACTGCCGCCGCCAGGCGCAGTGCGGCGCTCGTCAGACGCTGCCGTAGGGCAGGAGCAACCGCCGGTGCGGGCGTCTCCTCGACAATTTTCTGATGCCGGCGTTGGATCGAGCACTCGCGCTCGCCCAAGTGCACGCGCTGGCCAAGGTGATCGCCGAGCACTTGCACCTCGATGTGGCGCGGGTTGGGGATGTACTTCTCTAGCATCAGAGTGGCATCGCCAAACGCCTGCTGCGCTTCGCGGGCTCCGGCCTCCAGGGCGGGCAGCAAGTCGGTGGGACGCTCGACAATACGCATGCCCTTGCCGCCCCCGCCGGCAGACGCTTTAACGAGTACTGGGTAGCCTAGATGGGCTGCGGCTGCGGGTCCCTCCTGCACCAGCGTGGCCGCATCAGGTGCATGGTAGCTGGGGACAACCGGCACTCCAGCGCGCTCCGCAATCTGCTTCGAGAGAATTTTCGAGCCCATCTGCTGGATCGCTTCCACCGAGGGCCCCACGTAGAGTAGGCCAGCGCGCCGGCAATCCTCAGCAAAGGCAGCATTTTCGGCGAGAAAGCCATAGCCCGGGTGGACTGCATCCGCGCCACTGGCGTGGGCGATGTCAAGCAGACGGGCACTATCCAGGTAGCTCTGCGAGGGTTCCGGGGGACCGAGCAGGTATGCTTCATCGGCAAGGTGCGTATGAGGCGCGTCGCGGTCGGCTTCAGAATAGACCGCGACGGTGCGCAGGCCGAGCTCGCGGGCAGCGCGTATGATGCGCACGGCGATTTCACCACGGTTGGCAACGAGGAGCTTTTGCATGCGTCCAGGACCCTCACCCTGTAATAAAACCCTCTCCCAGAGGGAAGGGGGCACGTTAACGCGGGCAGCGCGTATGATGCGCACGGCGATTTCACCACGGTTGGCAACGAGGAGCTTTTGCATGCGTCCAGGACCCTCACCCTGTAATAAAACCCTCTCCCAGAGGGAAGGGGGCACGTTAAACTGTGCCCCCTCCGCCGTCGCAGACGCGGGGAACGGGGCACCGTTAAGCTGGCGCCCCTCCGCCGACGCAGTCGCGGGGAGAGGGAGGAAGATTTCACATGCGGAAAATGCCGTAGTGTGGCGATGCCAGAGGCTGCTTCATGGCCATGGCGATGGACAGGCCCAGGACACGCCGGGTCTCCAGGGGGTCGAGAATACCGTCGTCCCAGAGCCGCGCCGTGGAGTAATAGGGCGAGCCCTCATGCTCATACAAGTCGAGAGTCGGCTGCTTGAAAGCCCGCTCTGCGTCCTCGGTCATGAGTGCTTGACCCTCTTTGCGGAGCTGCTCCTGCTTTACCGTAAAGAGCACGCCAGCAGCCTGCTCGCCGCCCATAACCGAGATGCGGGCACTGGGCCACATGAAGAGCAGGCGTGGAGAGTACGCCCGTCCGCACATACCATAGTTGCCAGCTCCAAAGGAGCCTCCCACGATCAGGGTAAAACGCGGTACTTGCGTATTGGCCACGGCCATGACCATTTTCGCGCCATCTTTGGCGATGCCGCCACTTTCAGCCTGCACGCCGACCATGAAGCCGGTGATGTTCTGCAGAAACAGAATGGGCATCTGGCGCTGGTCGCATAATTGGATAAAATGCGTCCCCTTCAGGGATGAGTCAGAAAACAAAATCCCATTGTTGGCGAGAATGCCCACAGGATAGCCCTCGATGCGAGCAAAGCCACACACCAGCGTGGTGCCATAGAGCGGTTTGAATTCATGCAAGCGCGAGCCATCAACTAAACGGGCAATCACCTCACGCATATCAAAGGGCTGGCGTGTCGTGGGGGGCAAAATGCCGTAGAGTTCGTGTGGATCGTACAGCGGTTCCTCCGGCGTCGTCAGGCTACATACGGGACGACGCGTATCGTTCAGATTTTCGATGATACTGCGGCACAGTTCGAGGGCGTGCTTATCATTATCGGCGAGATGATCGGTGACCCCGGAGCGCGTCGAATGCATTAGCCCCCCGCCCAAATCCTCAGCGCTCACCTCTTCTCCAATGGACGCCTTGACCAGAGGGGGACCACCTAAAAAGATCGTGCCCTGATTGCGCACAATGATGGTCTCATCCGACATGGCTGGGACATACGCCCCCCCGGCCGTGCATGAGCCCATGACCACGGCAATCTGCGGAATGCCGGCCGCCGACATGGTCGCCTGGTTGTAAAAAATACGACCAAAATGGTCACGGTCAGGGAACACCTCGGCCTGCAGTGGCAAAAAGGCACCTCCGGAATCGACCAGGTAGATGCAGGGCAGGTGGTTCTCACGGGCAATCTCCTGGGCGCGCAGGTGCTTTTTGACGGTCATGGGAAAATAGGTGCCACCTTTGACGGTGGCGTCGTTGGCGACGATCATCACCTCAGTGCCGTGCACCACGCCAATGCCTGTGACAATGCCAGCGGCAGGCGCGGCGTTGTCGTACATGTCATACGCTGCTAGCGCTGAGAGCTCCAGAAACGGGGCGCCAGGATCGAGCAGCGTATCGATGCGCTCACGGGCCAGCAGCTTGCCACGCTGGCGGTGCAGCGCCACGGCACGGGCACCCCCGCCCTCCTGGACGTGCTGAAGTCGCTCACGCAGGAGGCGCACCTGTTCCAGGTTATGGGCCATATTGCTTTTGAAGGTCGCGCTGGCAGGATTAATCTGAGATTGCAAGACCTCCATACGACTCCTGTCCCTTCTGTTACTGGGGGACGTCCATACGTCGAAACGCCTCAGCGTAGCGGCAACCGATCTGCTCACCGCTCTGACTGGCGAACTGCCGGACGTACTGAGCAATCTCCTCGGGCTCGGTCAATTGACTGCGGTGACTGAGCAGCGCCTGAATTTTGAGTTCAATAGTCTCCGTAATATCGACATACGTATTGGGATGCCTGGTGCCACTGAAGTAGACCTCACGCACCTTGTGCGCTGGCCAGCCGTCATCGGGCTGTGGCACGTAACAAGGGGTCCCGGCGGCAGGATAGACGGCGTCAAACACGGCCAGGGCTGTGGCTCGATGGTCTGGATGGAACAGATAAAAACTGTCGAATGCCCAGCCACCCGGGTCCATGCTAATGACGATCTGGGGCCGCAGGCGGCGTAACACATTGACGATCTGATCGCGAAACGCCAGCGTCGGCTCTACCCGCCCGTCTGGCTGTCCAAGAAAGAGCACATCCTTAACACCCAGAATATTCGCGGCGAGCCGTTGCTCCGCCTCACGGATCTCGGCAATCTCCGCCGGAGGCAGAACCAGACTACGCTGGTGATCTTCACCGCTTTCCCCGCTGGTCGTCAGCACAAAGTAGACTTCTTTCCCCTCCCGCGTCCACGCTGCTGTTGTCCCGCCACACGCCCAATCCAGGTCATCGGGGTGGGCTCCGAAGACTGCTACCACCTCATTTGCCATGCTGTATTACTCTCCTATGGATCCATGGAGCCGATAAGGAAGCTGCTCTCGTTAAATATTCGAGCGCGACTGACAACCGTCTACATTGATACAGGCCCCCGTCATCAGGGAGGCACGCTCAGAGGCCAGAAATGTCACCATCGCCGATATTTCTTCGGGTTTGCCAAAGCGTCCCAGCGGCATCTCATTGCGCACGAAGTTCTCGATGAATACGGGGTTTTCTTGCTGGCGCCGCTCCCACGAGCCACCTGGAAACAGGACGGAACCTGGCGCCACTACATTTACCATAATACCGTCTTTGGCAAGTTGCTTGGCAAGCGATTTGGACCAGCTATTCATGCTCGCCTTTACGGCGTTGTAGGTCATCGCCCCACCCGCCTCGCGTCCATAGATCGACGTAATGTTGATGATACGGCCCCAGCCGCGTTTGCGCATGAGCGGAATCACCAGGCGGGAGGTCCGCACCGCCGCAAAGAGATTGAGGTACAGAGCTTCTGCCCAGTCTTCGTCGGACGTATCCCAGGTCTGTCCGCCCCGCGAGCCACCGACGTTATTCACCAGGACATCGACGCTGCCAAAGCGCTCGACGGTTTTGTCGACGAGGTGCTCGATCCCCTCAGTGCTGGTCATGTCAGCCTGCACTGCCAGGCCCTGTGCACCTAAAGCCGCGACCTCGCGCTCGGTGGCACGCAGGGCCTCCTCCCCGCGCGCCGAGAAGGCTACGTGACAGCCCTCTTTGGCCAAATCATGCACAATAGCCCGACCAATGCCCCTGCTGCCTCCGGTGACCAGCGCGACTTTTCCTCGCAGTCCCAGATCCATACGCACTCCTTTCGCACCATATTCACCCAACGAGCAAGATATGCATATCCATCACATTCGTCCCGGTCGGTCCTGTGATCAGGAGATCGCCCAGAGCGTGAAAAAAGTGGTAAGAATCATTGCGGCGCAAATAAGTCTCCGGCACCAGTCCCAAGGCTCGCGCCCGCGCCACCGTATGGCCGTCCGCCAGTGCCCCAGCGGCAGGCGTTGGTCCGTCAGTGCCATCAGTACCCCCACTCAAGATCACAACGCCATCCAGACCCGCAATATCGAGTGCCGCGGCGAGCGCAAATTCTTGATTCCGTCCTCCGAGACCGTCGCCTCGAATGCTGACGGTCGTTTCACCGCCCGTCAGCACACACGCCGGAGGGACCAGTGGCACCTCAGTCTGCCGTATCTCCCGCGCGATAGCCGCATGCATGCGAGCAATGTGCCGCGTTTCCCCCTCCAGCGAAGACGACAGGAGTAGTGTTTTGTAGCCGCGCGCCTGCGCCGCCGCGCCAGCCGCCCCCAGGGCCAGGCGATTACTGCCAATGATCACCGTCTGACAGCGCGTAAAGGCGAGATCGGTAGCTTTCGGTGTTTCCGCGAGTTCTCCGACCTGCCCGCGCTGGAGATGCATGCGCACACTCACTGGGAGTCGTGCGAGAAGATCATAGCTCTGGATAATCTCCAGGCAATCCTGATATGTTGTCGGGTCTGGCACCGTTGGGCCTGAGGCAATGACATCCAGCCGGTCGCCCACAACATCCGAGAGCACCAGGGTGATCAGCGTGGCTGGCATCACCAGGCGTGCTAACTGGCCGCCCTTGAGCTGAGACATATGTTTGCGAATGGTATTGATCTCGTCAATACTGGCACCGCATTCTAGCAACAGGCTCGTCACCTGCTGCTTTTCCTCAAGGGTGATGCCAGGACTCGGCGCTGGTAACAGCGCTGAACCTCCCCCAGAGAGGAGACAAAACACGACATCGTCTACGCCGGCCTGCTGCGCCAGATGTCTAAGCGCCTCTGCTGCCCGCATGCCAGCCGCGTCAGGCACAGGATGGGCGGCTTCATGGATGGTCACACGGGAGACAGGAGCGAGGTGCCCATACCTGACCGTGACCACGCCGCCTGTTAACCGCTCTCCCAGGACCTCTTCCAGGCCCTGCGCCATCGTAGCACCCGCTTTACCCGCTCCTACAGCGTACACGTGTGCGTAGCGCTGCAGATCATAGGGCACGCCGTCCACGTAGAGAAGGTCTCCCTGGCACACGACGGCACGCCGCACTGCGGCAACGGGATCAACCGCCGCTACCCCAGCGGCGAAGATGTGCCGGCTATCCTCGCGGAGTTGTTGGACAGTGCGTGACATCTTTTCCAGATTACGCCGTCGCAGGCGTGAAGAACGTGCTCTCCATCACCTTGAGGTGTTGCAGACGCTGGAAGGCATCGGTGCCGCCGCGACGCTCAGCCTGCTCCCGTTGAGTGCACACATACGCGGTCATCGCCTCGCGCACCAGCCCGCGGGCATCCTTCCCATAGGAGGCCAGATGCGTATCGACCCAGTCCGAGGCCTCCTCCTGGGAAATGGTCCCGTGATACAGAGCGGCCACACGCTCCTCCAAGCCTGGAATGAAGTGCTCGACAAAATCGAGCCGCTTATCGAGCGGTACCAGGCCCGAGATGCGCAGGGCGTAGTCTGGCAGGTGGACGTTGATGAGCGCCAGCATCTGGCGCGTAAAGTCATCAGCAATGCGCTGCGCCACCGCGTCAGTGTCCACTTTACAGCGTGCCAGTGCTTCCCGCCCTGCCTGCCGCCCCACCGGAGGCGCCGGGACTTCAATATACACCTTGTTTTTTGGCTCAGTACCAGACGGACGCACTAGAACGCGGGCGCCATTCTCAAGCTGGAAGACCAGCACATTACGCGACGCCCTGTCCGTCTCAGACAGAAAGCGGCCATGGCGCCCGGTTTCGTCCCAATGATCCACGTGCTGCATCACCTTCCAGCCAGCGACCGCGGTGGGTGGCTGCTGACGCAGCCCCTGCTGGATGGCCTGAATCTGCGCAGTGCCTTCCGCACCGGTCATGACCATGGAGGTGCCCAGGTTGGCATAGTAACCGTAGTGCATGTAGAGGTCGTTGAGATAATCCAGCAGGGTCTCGCCTTTAATATGCTGCAAAGCTGCCAGTTCGGCCAGTAAGAGGGCCGCGCCGGCCGCGTCCTTGTCGCGGATCTCCGGGGTGACTAACAGTCCATGGCTTTCCTCAACGGCAATGACAAAATCCTGCACCGTCCCCCACCATGCCCCAAAGCTACCATGACGCTCGAGATGGTCTAGCACGTTGGCGTGGTACTTGAAACCAACTAATAGATCCCCCACGAGCACACCGTCGAACGCCTCAGTAATGGGGCGCAGCAGTTCCGTGGTGACCTCGGTCTTGATCACCAGCGGGCGCTGCGGTAAGCGTCCGAGGTTTTTGAGCTGTTCGAGCTTGTAGTGAGTGGTCAGGACCGCGATCTCATTGCCAGTCAGAAAGCGGAAAGTGCCGTCAGCCGTCCGTGAACAGACACCGAGCCGATCCGCATCAGGATCACAGGCGAACACTGCATCCGCTCCTACCTCGCGCGCCAGCTCCATGCCCTGCTGCATTGATTCCGGTACTTCGGGATTGGGGGCGCGATACGGCACTGCCGGAAACGCGCCGTCAGGCACGGCCTGTGCTGCCACGAGATCAACCTGAAATCCGGCCTGCCGCACCACCGCCCCCACAGTCGTATTCGCCGTCCCGTGCAGCGGCGTAAATACCAGGTGCGCCTGGCGCGCCTCGGGGTGGAGCGACTGGGCCATATTGAGGGCGATGTAGGCCTCGTGCACCTCAGGCGTAACCCAGGTTATCAGCCCAGTGGCCTTGGCCGCGGCAAAATCGAGCACGTCGATGTGCGAGACGCGCTCGACCTGGTTCGCCATCGCCTCATCGTTGGGCGGCACTTCCTGAGCGCCACGCTCATTGTAGAACTTCCCGCCATTATCATCCGGATGGTTGTGAGAGGCCGAAATGTTCAGACCAGCCGTGGCGTGCAGATAACGAATAGCGAACGATAATTCTGGGGTTGACATGTACGTCGTCGCATGCTCGGGCAGCATGTAGACCCGCACACCACTGGCAATGTACACACCCGCCGCTACCTGGGCAAAGTCGCGTGAGGTCATCCCGAGCAAGGGATTGGGGAGGTCGTGGGCGTAGAGCCCGCGCAAATCGTTGAACACCCGCACATCGTAGGCAATCACCACCGCGATGTCCTGCTGCGGATAGCGCTCCCGCAAGTACAGCACGTGGCCTTGCACGGAGGAGGCCAGAGTCCAGGTATTAAAGCGATTCGGGCCGAGACCGACAGGACCGCGTCGCCCACCTGTCCCAAAAGGCAGCACGCGGTAAAAACTATCGAGCAGGAGAGACCAGCGCTGCCGCGCGATGAGCCAGGTGAGCTGGGGACGGTAGGACTCAAAAGCCGGCTCGGTAAGCCATTGTTCCAGGTGGTGTAAGGCGATCTGCCGGGTATCGTGCGCCATTGCTAAGGTGCCCAATCCCTGGGCGACCTGTTGCAAGATTTCCTGCATATACAATACCTCAGTCTCTCTATTCCTACGACAGCACGGTGATGCACAAGGCGAGCAAAGCGCAGAAGACGCCAGCTGCCGATTGTCGCAAACGTCGGGTGGTCTTGTCAATTCTACCGCATTTTTTATTGCTTTGAAGACCCTCTCGACGATCCGCTCTGCTTTTGCTATGATGTCCCCCGGCCAAGTGCCAGCCATACCGAACGTGGGTATCGGCAGCAGTACTTTTGTGGTAAAGCCCACAGAGGTATGGTAGAGTACAACGGCAGACAGCGGGGTGTGACCTGAGCAGAGAGTGCGTCGTGTGGTCACGAGTACCCCCCTGATATTGAGATTAGGAAGCTCATGCATGCGGCATGTATATATTTGTCAAGCGCAAGCGTGTTTCGCGCACGGTCGTGCGACATTCGCGGATAACGATGCGGTCGTCTATTTGGTAGACGACCGCTCGTTACAGCGTAAACTCTCGAAAGAAGGGTGTACAGCGCTGTGCGGTGACCTGCGTGATGAGAAGCTGTATCAGCGAGCCCACGTCACGGAGGATGACGAAGTCCTCATACAAGTCAATAGCCCGCAATTGACTGAGGACATCGTGCAACATCTCCGACACATTCCCAACCCACCCTCAGTGGCTGTCATCACGGAAAATGGTCACCAGCCCCAGGTTCCTTCCACCGTCAAATGCATCTCCGTTGATAAGCTCTTGTCGCAGGCAGCGCGGCTCAAACTGCGTCAGGCCCGTGACCATGAGCGGGTTCTCCAGCTGCGGGCTGTATTAGAGGACTGTGAAAATCTGTTGATTCTCATTCAGCATGATCCTGACCCGGATGCTATTGCCAGTGGGCTGGCCCTGCGTACGCTTCTGGGGCGTAATAAAGCGACGGCGCGTATCGGCTCGTTCGGCCAGGTCAAGCGCCCGGAAAACGTCATCATGGTGCAACTCCTCGGCATCGAGATTGAGCAGGTCACGGTCGAGAAGCTTCGGCACTATGACGGCATTGCGCTGGTGGACGTGCAACCGCCGTATTTTGGCGACATCCTGCCGCGCGTGGACGCGGTGGTAGACCATCATCCGCTGGTGGCGGAGTATGAGGCCCGATACTGCGATGTCCGGGACTCCTTTGGCTCCACAGCCACGATCTTTGTGCAGTACCTGCAGGCGGTCGAGGCCAAAATCACGCAACGGCTGGCCACGGCGCTCTACTATGGCTTAAAGACCGATACGCTGTCACTCGAACGGGAAACCACGGAAGCGGACGTGGAGGCGTTTTCGTATCTCTATCCTTTGGCTAACCACAATCTCATCCGGCGCATGGAACGCCCCAAACTGCCACTGCGCGACCTCGATGCCTTTGGCTATGCGCTGCGTTGCCGCACGATTATTGGCACCACCTTCTTTACCCATCTGGGTATCGTGGAACGCGAGGACGTGCTGCCGCAGTTTGCGGAGTTTTGTCTCCAGGTGGAGGGCATGGAGTGGTCTGTGGTGTCTGGGATTTTTGGCGGCAACCTGATCGTTTCTGTCCGGCGTGCCGCCCAGACCCGCAGTGCCGGCGAACTCGTGCGTACCGCTTTTGGGCCCTACGGCAGCGCTGGCGGCCATCGCTCCATGGCCAAGGCCGTGATGCCTCTAGCGGTGCTCGAACGCGCCTTTGGGCGTCTCAGTGATGCAGAGTTAAGCCAGTTTATTCAAACGCAGACGATGCAGTATCTGGGAGGAGCTGGAGTAGGGTAACGCCTCCATACTGCAGGCTGACCGTTGACGGCTGAACGCTGACATGGGAATGAGCCTGTGCGTCCCTCTTTAAAATGGTCTCAGTATCTGAAACGCGCTATAGGGCGGCGCACTGATGTGGTGCCGGCCGTGTCTGGAGACGAAGACTGGCTGGCACTTGGTCTCGAGGCCATGCGGGTGCGGGACTACGAACGCGCCTTAATGTGCTTCGATGAAGCGGTGACCGCTCAGCCTGCCTCGCATGCCGCCTGGTACAGTCGGGGGCTGGCGTTCTATAACCTCGGGGATGACACAGCGGCGCTGGAATCCTTCACACGGGCGAGCGAGTATCAACCGCAGTCCCACCTGGCCTGGTACGGATGCGGCGTCACCTTGGCGGAGATGGGGCGCACTGCGGAAGCGTTAGAAGCTTTTGACCGGGCCGTTGCTCTTGAACCCGATTCGTACCTCGCCTGGCTGGCCAAGGGCATGTTACTCATCGACCAGCAACGCTGGGAAGAGGCCATCCCAGTGCTGCAAGAAGCCATTGACCGGCACCAGGGGGCAACGCAGGCGTGGTATGGCCTGGGCATTGTCCATTTGCAGGCCAACCGTGCGGCGGAAGCATTGATGGCCTTCGAGCGCAGCGTCGAGCTGCAGGTCGATTTTGATCTGGCATGGTATGGAAAAGGCTTAGCGCTGCTCCAGGCCTCACGGGTCGAGGAAGCACTGGAAGCCTTCATAGCTGCCACTACGGCCAACCCGCAATGCACGCTGGCCTGGATGCGTCAGGCCGAAACCCTTGAACAGCTCGGACGCCGCGATGCGGCGTGTGCTGCCTACGAGCAGGTGATCCAGTACACCCCTGCTACAGAGGCGTTGTATATACAGGCGCAACGGCAGTTGCAGCGTTTGCGCCCGTAGCCTATCCTCTTGGGCGCGTCAGTGCTGGGACTGCTGGCCGGAGATGAGCGTGTGAAAATCCCTACTGTCGGAATCCATTTTTGAGCCGACAGAGGTGGCACATACGGCGCAGCGGTAGTCGTACTTATTCCCCGTTGGCAGTACCAACAGGAGATGCCGACGCACTGGGCGTGACTGCCGACAACGTGGACAAAAGAGTTCTGACGCTTCAAAGGTGCCGAACTGACGCGGTGCTTCTGCCATTGCTCTCTCCTCTGTCTGACCAGGATCTTACTGTGTGATGCTGGACAGCAGACCTCCTGGGCCATGTATCTCTCATCTACTGTACGCAAAGGACTGTGTATGTCAGAGCCGCACAACCCCGCCACGTACGCTGCGGCCGGTGTCAATCTCGATCTGGGTGATGCGGCCTCGCAGCTGCTCTATCGTGCTGCCCAGCATACCTGGGAACAGCGTCAAGGCCGGTTAGGAGAAGTAATTATACCTCATGACGATTTTTCTGGGGTACGCTGCATCGCCGTGGGCATGCTGCCTCCGGATGTGGTCATGGGCATCGGCTTCGACGGGATCGGCACGAAAATCGAGATTGCTGAGCGCTTAGGGGTCTGGAATACCCTGGCGTTTGACCTCTTTGCCATGGTATGTGACGATGCCGTAGTACAGGGGGCAGAGCCCGTCCTCATCGGTTCGGTCCTGGACGTGCGGACGTTGGGTAGCCCAACGGCCTCGCATCTCGATATCATTGCGCAACTGGCCGAGGGCTATGTCGCTGCAGCAACGGTGGCACGCGTGGCTGTGCTCAATGGCGAACTCGCCGAATGTGGCCCCCGGATCAGTGGCTATGGCCCATTTAACTGCACCTGGAGTGCTGGGGTCATCTGGTTTGCAAGACGCTCACGCCTGTTAAGCGGTGCGGCGGTGCGTGCGGGTGATGCCATCGTTGGTTTAGCAGAGACCGGCTGTCGCTCGAACGGCTACTCCCTGGTCCGCCATATTCTCCAGCGACAGCATGGTTCTGCCTGGCATACGGTACCCTACAGCCAGACCACGCTAGGAGCCCTGGCCTTGCAGCCCTCGTGCATCTATAGCGCCGCCGTTGTCGATATGCTGGGCGGCATGGACGGGGAGCCCCAAGTCGAGATCCACGGCGTGATCCATGTCACCGGCGGTGGTATCCCCGGCAAGCTGGGCCGGCTGCTCAGACGCGTCAACCTGGGGGCAGACATCACAGATCCCCTCCCACCGGGGCCATTGCTGACATATCTCCAGGCCCATGGGCCAGTGCAGGATCACGAAGCCTATCGCGTCTGGAATATGGGCCAGGGCATGCTGCTCATTACCCCGCAGCCAGAAGCAGCCGTTGCCGTTGCTAATAGCCATGGTCTTACCGCGCAGATCATTGGGGTGATGACCCCCCAGCCTGGTTTGCGTGTGCACAGTCGCGGATATTTTCATGCTGATGAGCCAATCTTGTGCTATGACGCTTAAGCACTATGCATAGCCATGTAAGGAGGAACATCATGTCCCGGGAGACAGAAAGTTACTGGCGTGAGCACGGGGTACGAGTGGTGGCCGGCAGTGCGCTCGATCTGAATACCCCCCAGACAACCGGCATGACCCGCGCTGCCGCCATCACCCACGCCCGCACCGGGGCCAGTAAGCTGTGGGCCGGCACTGTCACCATTCATCCCCATGCGAAAACGGGTGCGCACCATCATGGGGACTTGGAGAGTGTCATTTATGTGGTGTATGGGCGTGCCCGCATGCGTTGGGGCGATCATCTGGAGTACGTCGCCGAGGCCGGGCCAGGGGATTTTATCTATGTGCCGCCATTCGTCCCGCATCAGGAAATCAACGCCAGCCAGAATGAGGAACTCGTCTGTGTCCTGGTACGCAGCGGGCAAGAGCCCATCGTGGTGAATCTGGACATTATCCCCGTCGAACCGCCGGAAACGGTCTACTGGGTCGATCCCATTCATCCGCATCCGGAGGCATGAGCGGGCTTGTCAGGAGCTACACGAGGCCTGTGCTGAGGCTCTCGAAGTGGTTGCCAGCATAGTGGCGCAGAAACATCACGGCCATCTGATGGCGCGCTGCATTATGCGTGCAGAGGAACAGCACACGGGGTGTGGTGTCGGTCTCGGTCATGACGACCATCCTTCTCTAAGCGAGCAGCCCTTCAGTCGGTAGGCAAAGGCAGGGGGAGCAGCCAGCGCAACACCAGCGTGGCTGCTGCTGCCCCAAGCAGTTGCGCCAGGATGAACGCCGCGACATCGTCCGGGCGAATCCCGGCAAAGGTGTTGCTCGCCGCGCGGGCCAGCGTGACCGCGGGATTGGCGAAAGAGGTGGACGCCGTAAACCAATAGGCGGACGTGATATACGCCGCCACGGCGTAGGGCACCGCCGTGATGTGCTGGCGCACGCAACCCCAAATCACCATGAGCAAGCCAAAGGTCGCCACGAATTCGCTCCACCATTGCGCGCCACTCGTGCGCACTTTGAGGGAGGCAAAGAAGAGGGGCTCCCCGAACATCAGATGTGCCGCCGCGACCCCAGCAAAGGCGCCTAGCACTTGCAGAGCGATATAGGGCACCACCTCGCGCCAGGGCAACACGCCCTGTGTGGCCGCCGCCAGGGTCACCGCCGGATTGAAATGCGCGCCCGAGACCGGGCCAAAAATCAGAATCAGCACGACTAGGCCGCTGCCAGTCGCCAGACTATTGGCCAGCAATGCGATGGCCACATTGCCGCCTGAGAGGCGCTCACCCATGATGCCGGAGCCAATCACCACGGCCAACAGAAAGGCCGTGCCAAGTCCTTCTGCCACTAATCGGCGTGGAAGTGACATCATGCCTCCTGTCCGATCTCTTGCAGCCTGGCCTGTATCGTTGTCCTATCGAGGGTAGCAAGGGGCAAGCGTAGAAACTGCTCAATACGTCGGCGTAGGATCAGCGCCACCTCGCGAAATTTCTGCCGTTGTGCGTCCTCCGTGCCCTGAAATGCCACCGGATCTTCGACGCCCCAATGCGCGGTGATCGGTTGTCCGGGCCAGAGCGGACAGACCTCTCCCGCCGCGGCATCGCACACGGTCACGATCATATCGAGCGCCGGCGCATCCGGTCGGGCAAACTCCTCCCAACTTTTACTGCGCAGGCCGTCCACTGGCAGGCTCATACTCTTGAGGGTTTCGAGAGCCAGTGGATGCACGGCACCCTGCGGGTGACTACCCGCCGAAGAGGCCGTACATCGTGCGCCGCCGAGGCGATTCAGGAGCACTTCAGCCATAATGCTCCGGGCAGAGTTGCCCGTGCAGAGAAACAGGATATGCATGACGCGCTCACTCATGGGGCTCCTCCAGGAATCAGCGGTCTCCCACAGGCGGTGTCCTGCCCCTGGCATGCGTCCGCAGTCGTATCATAACCGCAGAGTTCCGGACGGCCGCCGCAGCACTCCTCGGTGAGGAAGGTGACGACCTGGCGAATGCCCTCGGTATCGACGGCATACAGAATGCGGCGCTGCTCGCGCCACGAACGGAGGAGGCCCGCGCGTTCGAGCTGCGCGAGGTGGGTGGACATGGTCGAGGCGGGTACCCCCACCTGCGCGGCAATGTGCCCTGCGGGTAACCCATGTGGGGCGTGGCGCACTAAGAGCCGAAAGACTTTGAGACGGTGTTCCTGCGCCAAGGCGCCGAAAGCTTTAATGGCTCCTTTCTCTTCCATATTTCGATAGTAAAGAAAATAAGAAAATATTGCAAGAGCGCTGCGGATTTTTGTGCATGAGAGAAGGGCGACGAGGAAGAGGTGCGCAGGCGCTCTGGGGATACCGTGGCGAGGGTGACCTAGCAGTATGTGCACGCTCCTGAGGCGCGCGCACGGGCTCGTGCGCATGAGGCGAGCGGGGCAGGAAGGACACATTCCCCGCTGTCGCCATCGCGTTGGGACCACGGCGGGTCTACGCCCGTGTGGCGGGTGCGTTAGGGTTTGACGGCTTCGATCGTGGCTGAGATCAGATAATCGGCGATGTTTGTACCTGGGACCCACTCGCGGATGAACGTGCGACTCTCGTCCTTGGGCTGAATCCGAATATCGACAAACCCGGCATCTGCGAGCATCCCTTCCAGGTCGTCCAGGAACGAGGCCCCAGCCACACACCCGGCGCGGAGGGCCAGATCGTGTTGGACCTCGTCGGGGAAGGGGGCAGTGGCCACGACATCGGAGACCGCCAGACGGCCCCCGTGTTTGAGCACGCGCAAGGCCTCGCGAAAGACCTGGGCTTTTTCCGGCGAGAGATTAATCACACAATTAGAGATGATCACATCAACGCTGGCATCGGCGACCGGCAGGTGCTCGATCTCCCCGAGCCGAAACTCCACCTGCGTGTACCCGCCTTGGGCGGCATTCGCCCGGGCTTTCCGGAGCATTTCATGGGTCATATCTACGCCAATGACCCGTCCGGTCTCCCCTACGGCACGGGCCGCCAGGAAACAGTCAAAGCCGGCCCCACTCCCGAGATCAAGGACGGTCTCCCCAGGCCGTAAGGACGCCAGGGCAATCGGGTTGCCGCACCCGAGACCGAGGTTGGACCCCTGGGGGACAGCGTTCGTGTCCTCGGCGGAGTAGCCATAGGCCTGGGCTTTCATATCAAGGGTCGTCGTGGTGGTCCCGCCGCAACATGAGGGACTGTCCGCGTCGGCGGAGGGATCTCCGCAGCAGGAAGCTTCGGTTGGCAGCGCCGCAGCGCCACGGGTTTCGGCAATCGTGCCATACCGGGCACGGACAGCGGTGCGAATATCATCATGGGTGAGGGTATCCATTCCGTCTTCTCCTCTTGGCGTAACAGCCTGTGATACTTCCTTGTCACACGGCACATGCTCCTCACTCCCGTAGGAGCTGCATTCCAGCGTAGAGCGCAGCCTCCCACGCGGTCGAGGTCTGCCGGAGCACCTCGAACGCGGTCGGCGGAGTGGGGAGACTCGGGCGTGGCTGGAAGGCCCGTTGCCACCAGCCGACGTCGTGCCAGCTCCCGAGTTTGTAGCCGACAGCTTGATAGACGCCCACGGGCTGAAAGCCTAGGGCTTCATGCAGACCTACACTGGCGGGATTGGGAAGCGTTATCCCGGCAAAGCCTTGATAAAACCCTTGCAGGCTCAACAACGCAAAGAGAGCGTGATACAAAGCGCGGCCCATGCCGGTGCGCCGCGCCTTCGCATGGATATACACTGAGACGTCCACCGACCACTGATACGCGGCCCGCGCCCGGTGGGGACTGGTGTACACGTATCCCAGCACTTCCTCCTGCCGGTCACAGACGAGCCATGGGAACTGCCGCAGTGTCGTGGCGATGCGCTGCTGCATCTCCACCCGCGTGGGCGGCTCGACTTCAAACGAAATGGCCGTTTCACGGACAATCGGCGCATAGATCGCTAGGATGGCCTCGGCATCCTCAGGTCTGGCCACGCGAATGATTGTGCTCATCGACAGCCTCCTTCGGCGTCCTGCTGGCTGGGATACCACCATCCCGCCAGCACCCCGACGCCCGTCAGCACACACAACACCAGGAGTCCCTGCTGTAACGAACCGGTCAACTCGGCCACTAGCCCGACGACCATCGGCCCGAGGGCGAAGCCCAGCCCTGAACAGGTTTTCATCAGGGACGTGAGCACTGCCACCTCACGCGGGTGGATGCCCGGGAACTCGAACGGCAACACTTCGATCACCGGCGAGACGATCCAGACCACCCCCACGCCGGTGAGGAGCACCATGAGGAGCCAGGGCGCAGACGTGTACGTGATGAGCACACCAAACACCGTATTGCAGAGGGCCGGGACCCACAGCAGGAGCTTGCGATGGTGCACGCGTTTGTCGATGACACCGCCCAGGAGCGCACAGGGAATGAGCCCGTAGTATAAAAAGCCCAGGAGCGGCCCACTGCGTGCAGGCGGCATGCCATCTTGCTCCAGGAGGAAGGTGGGCAGAAACGTGACGAGGGCCGTCCAGGTCGCCGAGAGCGCCAGCATCATGATACCCAGCAACCAGCCCTGGGGATAAGCACGGAGCGCGCGCAGCGGGGTGGGCTGTGGCGCCTCCAGGGCGTGCGTGAGTCCCTGCACCGGCGCGTGGTCCTCCCGCGCGATGAGCCACCAGGCCAGTGTCTGCACCACCAGGAACCCGCTGTGGAGCCCGTAGACGAGACGCCAGCTGCCGACCGTGGTGATTAGCCAGGCACTCGAGCTGATGGCCGCCGCCAGGAGCAGGCTGTGGAGCGAGAGGCCCACGGCATTCAGCAGGGCATACTGCGGTGGGGCGGCCCACTGCTGGAGAAGGAGCGGGCGTGCCGGGGTGGAGATCAAGTGACAGAGCGCAAAGCCCAACCGCGCCAGGAACAAGCTGAGGAACGTCCTTGCCAGTCCTTGCCACACAAGAAAAGGCAGGCCCAGGAGCAGCGAGACCAGCACCAGCGGCACCGGCCGGACCCGTGAGAACCAGACACTACAGGGCAGTGCGAGCAGCGCTGAGGTGACCCACCAGGCACTCTGGAGGAGTCCAGCCTCCAGCGGCGAGAGATGGAGATCGTGGCTGATGAACGGCAGAAAGACGCCGAAGGTATAGGAGGTAAGAATAATGCTACTGGTCTGCAGCCGCGCCAAGAGCACGACCATCCATCCGCGGACGGGTGTCCGTGTGAGCCCTCTGGCAAGCGACATCGATGTCTCCATACCCGCCTCCCTTCAGCGTGAGGCCCCCGAGAGCGCCAGTGCAAAGCCCAGCGTGCTCACGAGGGCGCTCCCCAGCATGGCCCACAGCATCAGCGACGGATCACCCACGGCGGACCAGAGCGCCGCCGCCGCCACCGGCGCCAGGGCTTTTGCCACCGTCGTTGGGACGGTGAGCGCCCCGTTCAGAGCCCCATAGTGCGTGCGCCCAATCAGATCAGACACGGCAATCCCTCGGACAATCGTCATGATGCCATTCCCTGCGCCATAGAGGGTGGCGACCAGTCCGAGCCAGAGGAGCGTATGCGGCAAGCAGAGCAGTATCAGGAGGGCTGCGGGCAGGAGCACCGTCACGGCCAGGCCAATCTCGCGCGTCTCCAAACGCGTGCTAAAGCACATCAAGACGACACGCCCTGCGACTTGCATGGGACCGATGATCGCCACGCTCGTGAGCATGGTCGCCGTTGCCACTCCCCAGGTCGTGAGCAGCGGCACGAGCTGGAAGATCAATGCCGACTGCGCCGCGCTGTAAGCCGTAAACCAGAGGGCTAGCCCCACGAAGACGCGTCCGCGCAGCACGGTACGCATCGCGTGCGTCGTGGGGGCCTCCTCCTCGGACGCTTCTGAGGGACGGGACGCAGGACGCTCTGGTACAAACAGGGCATGGAGTGGGAGGCACACTGCGAGGTTCAACCCGCCGAGCACGAGCAGGGTGCTCCTCCAGCCTATGGCTCCAATGAGCAGCTGCGTCAGCGGCATAAAGACGGTGCTGGCAAACCCGCCCACGAGGGTCAGGGCCGTAATGCCACGGCGTGCCTCCGATCCAAAGACCGCAGTGATGACGGCAAAGGCGGGCTCATATAACACTCCGGCCATGCTGACGCCAATCAGCACCCAGAGGAGATAGAACACCCACGGTGTCTCGACGTAGGCCCAGGCCAGGAGCAACAGACCTCCCGCCAGGGAACCGAGGGTCATGACGCCCCGGCCACCATGCCGATCAATCCAGGCACCGACGGGAAACGCCATCACTCCCGTGCTGAGTAAGCCTAGCGACAGGGCGCCGTTGAGCAGAGGACGCGACCATCCGAGGCTGGCCTGCATCGGCACCACGAAGAGCGAGAAGGCATAAAATAGGGTACCCCAGGAGATCACTTGGGCCACCGCCATGGTCCAGACCATCACCCACGGGTGCAGCCGGCGCGGGTGCACTGCGCTCTGGCGTTGCAAACCTCTGAGGGCTGTGGGCAGGTAGGCTCGCATCGTCGTTGATCTCCGTAGGGCCTCAATGCATCGATGATCGATATATACAAACAAAAAAAATTTACCGACATCCCGTCCCAGCGGTGGCGGTTTCCCCCGTCACACACTCGTTCCGGACCAGGCACTGCGTGACCTCCATCCAGGCCTCCACGGCGACCTGAAAGGCGGCACGCCCGCGCTCGGTGATCGCGTAGATCTTGCGTTGGCGTCCCTGAACGACCTCCGTATGGGCCGTCACGTAGCCTCCCTGTTCAAATTCCCGCAGTACCGGATAGATCGTACCCTCGGCCGGCGAACAGCAACCGTTCGTGGTGCGCTCCACCGCGCGCGTGATCTCGTAGCCATGCATCGGCCGCGTCTGCAGCACACACAAAATGAAAAACTTGGAGAGGCTCATTTTGATGAGACCATTCCAATACGCGCGGTCGGTATAATCCATGGCCTGTCTGCCAGGTGTCTGTGTTTGTGGTGTTGTCTGTGCCATGCTGGAAATCATATACCTCGATGGACGATGTGTCAAGGAAACGTTCGCAATCAGGCTGCGTCTGAAGCCTAGTACCGATACAGCATAGGAGTGCCAGAGATTTTCATACAGCAAGGGCCTCACGATACGACACCGTAAGGCCCTTGGGCAGACAGCCAGGGCTCGCCCCAGAGAACCTTCCTCTTACAGGATGCGCCCCACTGGCATGTTGACCCAACCGCTCATCTCGTGCGGCGGTGTCACCGGCTCTGCCTTGCAGACGTACTTCGGCGTCACCTGGCTCATGCTGGTGAGGCCCGTCAGACCCATGGCACAGACGAGTTCGTCCTCCAGGATCTCCAGCATGCGCACAATGCCGTCCATACCACCAGCGGCGAGGCCCCACGCCTGCATTCTGCCAAGGGCGACCACGTCGGCGCCTAGAGCCACTGCTTTCAGAATATCGGTGCCACGCTGCACGCCGCCGTCCACGATGATGCGCGCCTTCCCCTGCACTGCCTGCACGATTTCCGGCAGCGTATCCATGCTGCCCAGCCCGTGGTCGACCTGGCGGCCGCCATGATTGGATACCCAGATGACATCCACCCCGTGCTGCACGGCGATCTCCGCGTCCTCGGCAGTCTGGACGCCCTTGAGCATGAAGGGTAGCCCGGCCATCTCTTTGATGAGGTCCATAGTCTCCCAGGTCAGCGAGGCCAGGTGCCGTCGGTCTGGAGATACCCGTCGCGTGGGGGGCTGGTAACGCGTGCGCATGGGGCGTTCCCGCCGGCTGTAATGGGCCACGTCTACCGTCAGTGCCAGGGCGGCGTAGCCAGCCTGCTTGACGCGACCGATGATCTCCTCCGTCCATTTCATGTCCCCGTGCACGTAGAGCTGGAAGATCTTCGGGGTGGGGGTGGCAGTGGCCGTCTCTTCTAACGCCGGCTCGGTAACCGAACTCACGGCATGCATGATGCCAAATTCCGTTGCGGCCTTGGTCGAAGCCACTCCGGCTTCTGGATGGAACACCTGCAGCGATCCGATAGGCGCGAGGATAGCGGGGATACGCAGCGTCTGTCCCATGAACGTGGTGGAAGGATCGACAGTCGACACGTCGACCAGGATACGCGGCCGGAAGGCAATCCGGTCAAAAGCCAGCCGGTTCCGTCGCAGGGTTGTTTCTGACTCGGAACCGCCTACGAGATAGTCCCAGGCCCCCTGGTTCACGCGGCGACGCGCTTCCTGAATAATTTCCTCATTGCTAACAAAATCGAGACTCACCTGTTACCCTCCTTTGTCCCAAGCTGAGCGTTAGTGCAAGCGCCAGCATTCTACAGTGCGCACTGGGGGTTGTCCAACGGCAAGACATATGCAGAAGCGGGACAGGGTCAGACATTCTCTCTATCCTCCATCTCGTTACTTCTCTTTCGGTGGCACCGCCATCGTACGCACCTGCATCCCCGCCTGCAGATCGTTGGTCGGG
>Ga0081455_10001260_pt1 | contig 31628 bp, 28 predicted proteins | sample TabmetS3T2R1_FD_70207 | JGI IMG/M metagenome (GOLD analysis project Ga0081455, IMG submission 70207) | Tabebuia heterophylla rhizosphere microbial communities from the University of Puerto Rico - S3T2R1 | ecosystem: Host-associated > Plants > Roots > Rhizosphere ... | reverse complement strand
TTCCTCGATGTTTTTGATTCTCTCTAGTTCGCTCATCGAATTCCTCCTTCGCCGTCATGCGCGCACTTGCATGCAGACGGCTCACCGTGAATTTTTATCGGCAATTCGTGCTTTGCCATGGCTACTGCCGCCGCTTCTTCGGATAAGCTCGCGTTGTGTCCCGCCGTCTGGCCGGACTTCATTGGGTCGAATGATCATGAGCCTTCTCCTTCTCCTGCTTGATTTCCGGTTTACTTTTTCCTATGTCTAACGCGAGAGACTTCGGCGCTTATCGGCAGTTGGTTTTCTCCCCGCACCATTGAGCTATTACATTAAAGGGGCGCCGGATCGGATTCTCGATCAGTGTGGCTATAAGCTACACTGATAGTGGCTTTTAGCCTTTGTAATGCAAATCCTGATTGTGGGTGTCAGCGACGTCATACGCCGCCGAGTTCGCTTCATTTGGCTAGTGCTTGGCCTTTTATCTGCACTAGGGAAGGGGGAGGAGTCCAGTGGAGCTAGATCCTTACTTCACAACACGCAAGACAGCTTAGAGCTTAGCAATTGAGGCGCCATTAAACGCTGCCACGGCTTCTTGGACATTTAGTCTAGTATGTCAGTTCTTATATTTGGCGTTGGTTGAACGATTTTAGTGTCACCCTTTTTCTGTTTGAGACTTGAATCGGTACACTTACCATAGCGTGGTCCGGTTGCTCGCTTCTTGATCCTTTCGCTGGCCGCCAAATTTTCTTGATTGAAATCAGCTTTGATAGCCCTTGTCCAAATCGCCGTGGTTCAAACGTCATTGTAGTGGCGGGGCATAGCGCCCGCCCAGTAACCGTGAAGGAGATTACAGATGCAATACATTCTGATGGACTATGTGAACGAGGCCGGCTGGCCCCAACTGACACAGGCCGAGAAGGAACATTGGCTTGGGGCCTATAAAGCGTACATGGAGGCGATGACGAAGGCTGGGGTGCTCAGAAGCAGTCACGGCCTTCAGCCTACCTCGGCGGCGACGACTGTGCGGGTCTTGGATGGCAAGACTCAGGTGTTGGACGGCCCCTATGCCGACTCGAAAGAGCAACTCGGTGGCTTTCATATCATCGAGGCGCCCGATCTCGACGCCGCGATCTCGTGGGCGGCCCGCTCCCCGACCGCGCTTCACGGCGTCGTCGAGGTGCGTCCGCTCTGGGACGGCACACTGCTGACCACGGATATCAGAGATTACATCACACGGCGGAATGATTCGCGCTAACGCGCGAATCTGAGAACCACTGGGCAACTAGGATACTGACCGTCGTATTGAAAGGAGAATAAAGGTGCGGAAATTGATCGTTTTCAATCACGTGTCACTGGACGGCTACTTTGTAGACGGCGCCGGCGATATGAGCTGGGCCAAAGCGGATCATCAGGACGCGGAGTGGGATGCGTTTGTCGCAGGAAACGCGAGTGGAGGAGGCGTGTTGGTCTTTGGCAGAGTCACCTATGAACTCATGGCCGGCTTCTGGCCGACGCCCTTTGCAATCGAGAATATGCCCGTTGTAGCCGCGGGGATGAATAATATGCCGAAAGTCGTGTTTTCGAGAACGCTTGACCATGCGTCGTGGAACAACACGAATCTTGTAAAGGGCGACCTGCCGGCGGAAATGCAAAAGATGAAGCAGGCCTCCGGAGATAACATGGCGATTTTGGGAAGCGGCAGCATTGTTTCGCAACTGGCGCAAGAAGGGTTGATCGACGAATACCACATCGTGGTGAATCCCGTTGTTCTCGGCCAGGGGCGGACAATGTTCGACGGCGTCAAAGAGAAAATGCGCCTGAAGCTGACAAAGACACGGGCCTTCGGCAATGGAAATGTCTTGTTGTGTTACGTGCCGGAGGCGTGAAGCTTCGCCAGGACTTTGATCTGGGGAGCTATTCATGTCGTCGGCGCCGACGCCCGGAAAGTATGAAAATCGCATTTCGTAGTACCGCCTTTAGGCGGAAGAGTCGGATGCAAATCCATTCCGTGACGCCAAACCCTTCCGCCTAAAGGCGGGACTACGAACTGACGCCAAACCCTTCCCGCCTAAAGTCGGGACTACGAACTGACTCTCTGAGGGAGTTATGGTGAAATCTTCCCTGCCTACTGCGCAAATCTTATTGACCGGTCTCGGATTCGGCGAGTCGCCGCGCTGGCATGAGGGCCGACTGTGGTTCTCCAACTGGGGCATGCAGGAGGTCGTTGCCGTCGATCTCGACGGCAAGAGCGAAGTCATGGTCCGCGTGCCGACTACCATTCCATTTTGTATCGACTGGCTGCCAGATGGGCGTCTGCTCGTCGTCTCGGGACGTGAGCGGCTTCTTTTGCGTAGGGAGCCCGACGGCTCGCTGGCTACTCACGCCGACCTGCGGCCGCTCTCCGAACATGGCTGCAACGAGATCGTTGTGGACGGCCGCGGCAATGCTTACGTCAACGGCGGCGGATTTGACGGTCCCGGTCAGAATGCCGCTTCGGGAATCATCGCGCTGGTCACACCCGACGGCGCGGCTCGGCAGGTGGCTGATGCCATCGCCTTCCCAAATGGCATGGCCGTGACCGCTGATAATTCGACCCTGATCATTGCCGAGTCCCACGGCAAAAGGCTTACCGCTTTCGACATTGCCGCAGACGGAAGCTTGTCGAATCGGCGAACTTGGGCCGACCTCGGCGATGGCGTCCCTGATGGCATCTGCATCGACGCCGACGACGCGGTCTGGTATGCAGACGTTCCTAACAAACGTTGCGTGCGTGTGCGCGAAGGCGCCGAGGTTCTGCAGACAATCAATGTAGACCGCGGATGCTTCGCTTGCACGCTCGGAGGAGCGGATAAGAGAACGCTGTTCATCATGGCGGCCGAGTGGCGCGGTTTTGAGAAGATGATGGATGGGTTAGGAACCGGTCAGGCGCTTATGGTCGAAGCGCCTGCGCCGGGCGCCGGGTGGCCCTAGGATATTTTCGCGCGGCTGTCTAAATCGCCGGATGTGAATGTCTTCCTATTCTATAAACCGAAGACGTGAAAGAGTAGCGCAATGACCGCGCTGCGTCGTCGCGCCGTTTAAGTTGAGAATAAAACTATGACTTCAAAAAAAGCGCGACCTAAAAACATCACCGAGTACGTCAACGCCGCTCCCAAAGAGGCTCAGGAGAAACTGCGTGAAATGCTCGCGTGCATTCGCGAGGCCGCGCCTGGGGCCGAGGAAAGTCTGAAGTGGGGGAAGCCCGCTTTCTCCTATCAGAGGATACTGGTCATGTTCGCCGCGTTCAAACATCACATCGGTTTCTATCCCACGCCATCGGCAGTGAGAGCCTTCGCGGATGATCTTTCGGAATATGTCACTGGCGATAATTCGATCCGGTTTCCATTGGATAAGCCGCTTCCTCTATCTCTGATCCGCAAGATCACTGCGTTCCGCGTAAAAGAGAGTATCGAGGAAGACGGAAAATGGAGGACGTGACGGAAAACTATAGCTGTAAAGAGACTGAAATTCTGGCTCACATATGAACTCATGCGAAGGCAACGCGCAGGCGCGCGGCATGGCTGACGGGGTCGCGCGTCGCAGTTACGGCAAGCTCGTCGCTTTTCTTGCGGCGCGAGCGGGGGATGTGGCCGCCGCCGAAGATGCCCTGTCGGAGGCGTTCGTTTCTGCCCTGACGGATTGGCCGCAGAATGGTTGTCCGTCAAACCCGGAAGCGTGGTTGCTGACCGTCGCCCGGCGAAAGATGATCGATCTTGCCCGCAGACGCCGCCACAGCGAGGTTGCGACTGAGCGGTTGAATCTCCTTGCGGAAGGGTTGGACGCCGCCGCGACGGACGCTGAAATCCCGGATCGCCGTCTCGCGTTGATGTTCGCCTGCGCGCATCCGGCCATCGAGTCCGGGATCCGCGCGCCGTTGATGCTGCAGGTGGTGGTCGGGTTGGATGCGAAGATGATCGCCTCAGCGTTTCTCACGTCTCCTGCGGCCATGGGCAAGCGACTCGTCAGGGCCAAGAGCAAGATCAGGCAGGCCCGCATTCCGTTCAGCGTCCCGGAGCGCGAGGAACTTCCCGGCCGGCTGGACGCCATACTGGACGCCATTTACGCCGCATTCTCGGAAGGTTGGACGGACCCTGGCGGGACAGATGTTGTCCGCCGCGGCCTCACCGAGGAAGCGTTATTCCTGTCCAGGCTCGTGGCCGATTTGCTGCCGGAGGAGCCGGAGGCTCTGGGGTTGCTGGCTCTCATACTTCACGCGGAAGCCCGGCGTCACGCGCGACGCAACGCGGACGGCGAATACGTTCCGCTTGCCGATCAAGATACGGCGCTGTGGGATTGGGGGATGATCGTTGAGGCTGAAGGGCTGCTTCGGCGCGCCAGCGCTCTGGGCTCCATTGGCAGGTATCAGCTCGAAGGCGCCTTGCAGTCGGCGCACGTCTATCGTCAGTGCGCGGGGCAGGCCAACTGGGAGGCGGTCGCGCAACTTTACGACGCGCTGTCGGCGCTAACCGGCTCGCCGGTGATAGTCGTCAATCGCGTCCTGGCAATCGCGGAGCTGCAAGGCGCTGACGCGGCCCTCGATGCTCTGCAAGAGGTGGCCGCCGACGCGCGGCTCACGGAATACCAACCTTACTGGGCCGCGCGCGCGGAACTGCTGGCCAGGACAGGCGAGCATGACGAAGCCCGCCGAGCCTACGAAATCGCGATCGGTCTTGAGCGCGATCCTGCGGTCCGCCGCTTCCTGCAACGGCGTCAGTCGGCCCTGCCAGCTTGATCTTCATCCGATCCACACGCAATCGCCGCGCGCGTGTGGCCGCTATTGCCCCTACGGCAATGACGCCATCGACGGAGAATATGCCTTTTTGAGGAAGAGCCTGGGAGGGCTGGCGCCGTCGACGGCCGCCAGCCAGATGTTGGTGCTGGCGGAGGAGCCATTTTCAGCTTCCGGAAGTGAGTAAAGCATGTGATTGTTATCCAGCCACTCCAATTGATCGTCGACGCTGCGTTTTTCAGCTAGAGGCGTTTCCTGATTTGTCTTCAGATCCAGAATGTGCAATTGCCAAAAGACCCGGCCATCCACCGTTAATCGCTTCTTGTAAGCGACTCGGGATGCGTCGGGGGACAGGGAGGGGCATTCGACGTTGTCATGGATGACTGACGCCGAAGCGTTGGCGATGTCGCCTTTGATGAGGAAGTGCCGCCGGTTTGTGGAAAGCGTGGCGTAGAAATGCCGCGTGTCCGGCGTGAAGGTGACGCCCCAGAAATTGAAATCCTTGTTGCTGAAGGTTTGTCCGTCCCGGCTGACCGAGAATTCTTCCAGGTCTGCGATGACTCGGCCGTTATCAACCTCGATCAATAGGGTCTGCGTCGTGAAGTTCACGGACGCGTAGCCATGCCCGCTGATAAAAACGGTCAGCGCGGCCAATTTGCCGTCCGATGACATGCGGCATCGGCTTGGGACGCCCTTCAGCGGAAACTCAGCAATGACCTTGAAAGTTTTCGCGTCGAAGAGTTTCGCGGCGTAAGTGGTGAATAACCCTCGGTTGGCCGCCAGACAGATTCCGCGCCCTCCCGCGACGTGCGCCACCTCGCAGGATAAAGTCTCGATGAAATGTGGCTGATCAAGACGCTCATATGGCGCGAATGCCAGCCGGCCGTAGTTCCCATCGACGCCGTTGTAGCGGAAAAAAATCTGTCTTGACGTCTTGTTCTGAGTGGAGCCGCCCGGCGTCGCAGGCTCGCCGCCGGCTTTCGTCCCGTGCGCTTCAGCGGAGTTCGGCGGCAGCCTTGGGTCTGTCGTGGGTATTGTGGGCGGCGTCGCCTCGGTCAATGACGACGCGCCATTCGACGCGCCGGCTGTATTGTCTATGCTTCGTGTTCTCGCCCAAAGGATATACGCCGCCAGAGTGATCACGCTGGCGAGGCATAGAGCGGCGAAAATCCGGTTCGGCCTAAGCATGAGATCGCTTCCCTCCAACTAATCGAAGGCAGAATCCGGCGGCAAGCATCGCGGCCGTCAAAATCGCTCCGAATGTGACAATCGCGGATGGGGCGCCATAAGCGTTCCATATCCACCCAAACAGCAACGACGACCCCGCTTTGCCCATGGCAATCGCAGTAGCCAGAATTGCGAGGCCGCTGGCGCGCATTTGCGCCGGAACCGCCGCGCTTGCCATCGCCATGAGCACTCCCTCTGTTCCGGCATAGTAGAGTCCGAGAAGAAGCAGACAACCCGCTTGCGCAGGCAGACCGACGGCGGGCATGAAGAGCAACAACAAGTAGATGATCCCCATAACGGCGTAACCGCCAAGGAAGATCGCGCCGCGTCCGAACCTGTCGGCGCAAAGGCCGGCTGGAATGGAGAACAACGCATAAGAGGCGGCGGTCGCTACATAGAACAATGGCAAGAAGCCTGAATTTGCGCCGCCCTTTTCCAGCAATACGAGATAGATGAATCCGTCGTTTGCGGTTCCGACAGAGAGAAGCAATCCGCAACCCACCAGCGAGACGAAATGGGGCGAGGCGAACAGAACTGAAAGCGATCGCCGCGAAATCCTCCGCTCATCCAAGATGGGCTGGGGTAACAGGCCTTCCTTCGGCCTGGGAACGTATAGCCACAATACGGCCACACCGAGGATTGCGAAGAGGAAACTCGTCACCCAAAGAACATCGAAGGCTCCGGGCAATTGCGCCAACAAGATGAATGCCGTGAGCGGCCCCAATAACGCGCCGCCGGCGTCTAGCGCGCGGTGAACGGCAAAGGCGCTCGCCATCAGATGTGGAGGGGTGTTCAGCGAAATCATCGCGTCGCGAGGGGCGGTTCGTATGCCCTTGCCGATTCGGTCGAGGCCAGTTATGACGATGAGCCATCCCCATACGCCTCCGGCGGCGAGCAGCAACAACTTGCAGATGGCGGAGAATCCGTAGCCCGCCAACGCGACTTCCTTATGGCGCTTCGAGCGGTCGGCCGTCAGACCCGCGGCTAGACTCACGAGGACCACCGCTAATCCATTGTATACGCCGTCAATCGCCCCGTATTGCAACGGACTCAGGTGAAGGTGGATCACTAGATAAACGGGCAGCGCGCTATTGACCATCTCGGATGAGATGTCGGTCAAGAAACTCGTCCACCCCAGCTTCCAAACTACGGGGCTGACCTTTGCGGTCTGATCAGCGAAGGTGGGGGCTGGCGCCTTGAGCTTGCGCCGCTCGATCCATTCCAATCTGTACATGAGCGTCAGGTTCCGTCAAAAGCTATACCTACGTCGGCTTTCACTTGTATAAAGAATAGTTTCAGGCACAGACGGCACAGAGGGCACGGAGCATAATGACTCTGCGCCCTGCGGTGTCCACTGTGTCCACTCTTCATTCGCCTGAAAACCTCTGTATAGACAAAGGATTCGTGGACGCCAAACAACTTGGCGACTTCATTTCTGGTTCCGACGCCATGCTCAATGGCGTCAACGATACGTTTACCAGGGCCTAATGAATAGGCAGCCATAGCGTTATTAGTTAGAAGCTATCCTGCCTACTCATTCAAGTGAAAGCCGCTGTAGGATGTGAGTTCAATTTGAGGAGGTTCTTACGGCCTTTGAATAAGTAGAGCAACAACGCTTGGCCAGCTAAACCCAATAGAATCAGGCCACGTTGGTTGCATTTATTATTCAACCGCCATGAGAGCTTTCACTTGTACTCTATAATTCGGCCATCAATTGCCATATCGTGTTGTTGTAACACGCATGATGTTATGACTATAGAGAGCTAATATCTATAAGTTTCGAGCGGTCTCTTTATACTTTGCAGGCTGATGCCCTTATTCAAGGCGAGAAGGGTACCAGCCGCTTCCGGGTAGTTACGCACTTGAATTACGTTTTTTAATCCCATTTTTTCTTGAGTAACGTTGAGGACAGTGCAGTTCTCCTCGACCGCTATAATTGGAATGCCAAGACTTTGCGCATAGAGTGTGGGTATACCGCCCAAACAACTTGCAGGGACCACAATAGCAAATACGTTGTTCACATTAATTATGTCGGAAACCCGACTGCCGGTTTGCGGATTGATCTGCGGAGCCTTGCGCAAACCTATCAACACACATGCCAGACCACTAGTTGATGCAAATTCCCCAGCGCCTCTGGCATCGACGATATTGTTCGTCAGCTTAATATCCCTAGTATTAATGAGTGGGGCATGAGCGGAGGGCACTCGGTATCGACTTGTAACAAGATAAGAAATGACCGCCTCAACGCCGCCGACAGGGTTCGGATATGCGCCATCAAAATGGCTCGCATAGCGATCTAAGGGCAAGTCCTGTATACTGCTGGTGATAGCAATAGCATCGACTCCCATCTTCATGAGTTTTTCGCAGGAATCGAAAATTACTCGAGGGTTATCAACAGTGCCGACAAAGGCTCCGGAATCATTCTCGATGCAGCGGCCCCCGATCGGCTCTTCGGTTATCACGCAGTTTGCGATGTTCACTCCGTGTACCGCTCTCACGGTATTAATGATGTTAAATACCACGTCTAGCTTCCAATCATCGGCCCTCTCTATAATGACCCCTATCCTGTTCGAGTACGGCAAATGGAGATTCACAAGCCCCCTGCAAAATGAGTCTAGGGAGTACCCGTCGGCATAAATGACGTTGCGGTCTGTGAGCCCGATGAAGTCGGAAGCGTTTACTGCATTTGGATTGGTCACTAGATAATCGGCGGTCGCCGCCAACAGTTGGGTGGCCGGCGCGGCATCCCCGGCGAATCCCCCTACGCTACACCCGATGCCGGTTGGAACGATGTTCAAGACGACACTCTTACCGGGGTAGAATTGGTTGCTTACCTGACTTAAGTTCGAGTCCGGTTGCTGCTTGTAGATTGTGGCCTCAACCACAACCTCGTCCTCAGTCACCTGTCCGATGTACCACCTTAGGACCCTTTCTCCCACCAGCCCTTCTATTTCCCGAGCCGGAAACGGTTTGCCGATAAGTCCAGACTTTTTGAATCTATGTTGTACGTTTTCAATCATTTCATTAGTGTCCTAATAAGGCCAGCAAGCCGCCCGGACTGCTCGTTCAATTCGTTATAGGTCAATAAGCTCTCGTCGTAGACCGCGGCAACCTTTTCTGGCGTTTTATTTACTTGCTCCAGGAATAACTCCTCGATCCCGTAATTATCGGAAGAACCGACACCCGAGTTTTGTTCGGCCAATAAATGCGCCATCTCTACTTCCGTCAGGAGCGGCAGACTTGAAAGCCGCTGACCCGGATCGGCGATCACACCTTTCAGCAAAGTCTGAAAGTGATCTGCTAATCGAACGATTGTCGGAGCCTCGAACAGGTCTTTGTTGTAATGGAGCCATGCATAAGCCTCACTCCCGGCTTCAATTATTTCCAGCTCAAGGTCTACCCGCGCATACCGTCTTTCGACCGGGAGTAATTTGATCTCCAAGCCGGCGCTCGTTGCGTGCGGTCGCGCTTTTCCAATAGGTATCGGCGCTAAACCATGTCTTTGCGACTTTTGTAGGGTGAATGTGACTTGAAATAGTGTCGAACGGCCGGAGTCACGAGCCGGTTGAAGCCGTTCGATTAGAAGATGGACAGGATAATCTTGATGATCTAATGCGCAGAGAACTTTAACGCGTACCTGATCGAGAAATTCCTCGAAAGTCCTGTCGAAAGAGAAGTCGGCGCGTAAAACGACCGTGTTGAATAAACAGCCGACGATCCCTTCGAATTCGGCCCGGCTACGGCCAGAAACGGGTGAGCCCACGAGTATATCGTCCTGGCCGGTGTAACGATGGAGCAGTACCTGAAACGCCGACAGCAAAATCATATAGAGTGTGGCGTTTCTTGATGAGGCGACCCTCTTCAATTCCTGAACAAGCTCGTCATCCAGTTTGAATTCGTGCGATGCGCCCGAGTATGTTTGGATAGGGGGGCGAGGGCGCAAAGTCGGCAGCTTCAAAATTGGCAAATCACCGGATAATTCCCGCTTCCAGTATTCGAAAAGTCTTTCGCCCTCTTCGCCCTTGAGCATTTCAGATTGCCAGTAAACATAATCAGCATATTGGGGAGGAGGAGGGATCGTTCGCGGCGCGCCTGCCACCTCCGCCTGATAGAGTTCGATGAGCTCATCCAGCAACACCCAATAGGACCATCCGTCAATCACAATGTGATGCGCCGCCAACAAAAGTAGGCGCTCTTCGGGTGAGCGAGTGAACAGGCTCACGCGGCAAACTGGCCCGCGCTCCAAATCGAAGGGCCGGCACGCTTCATCGGTTATCGCCCGGCGCAAATTATCCGGGGCCAGGGCAGAAGCGGGCACTTCACAAATTTCACCCCGGAACTGCTGATGAACCCGCTGAATGGGCTCTCCGTCTACCACGTCAAAAGTCGTTCGCAAACAGGGGTGACGCGCAACCAATGTCCGAAAGGCTTCTCGCAGCGCCATCAGGTCTATGCGTGAACTGATTTGTATGGCCAGAGCAGTGTTGTATGCGGCGCTTTTCGGGGCAAGCTGATGGAAAAACCACAATGCCTTTTGCGTATAAGAGAGTGGGAACTCAATTCTCGATTCATCATCTGATCCGCCGAACCCCGTCGACATCGCACTGTCGGCTGCGAGACGTTCCAAGACATGCGATGCGATTTGACGGATGCTGTCAGCCCCGAGGAGTGTTGAAGCCGAAACCGGGACGCCAAGCTGGGTCTCTATCTGGCTCTTCAACTCGAGCGCCATTAAAGAATCCAGTCCGAAGGCGGACAACGGCCGTTCTGGATGCATTTGGGATAGGGGGACTTGCAGGACCCGCGACCCTAATTCCATGACGTAAGATTCGGCGACTGACAGCCGCTTCTCTGAGTCTATCGCTAGCAGAGCCTTGCGAGCGTAACTATCTTCGCGCAATTGACTACGGCAATCGTCTGAGACGCTGCGGTGAACTTCATCGAGGTTGCCTGAGAGAAACGCCTTCCGGCAGGCGTCGCGCTGGATTTTGCCGCTTGAAGTCTTCGGAATAGTGCCTGGTTTTACCAGGACTGACGCGTAAGCCTGTAACTCATGATTTTCGCTCACAGATTTCCGGATGGCGAGGATAACCTCACTCGGGTCAAACTTCCTGCGACCATCTACTTCCTGAACTATGACCAGTTTCTCTTCACTATTAATTTCGATGGAGAAGGCCGCTCCGCAGCCAGGACGCAGAGCCGGATGGCTGGCCTCAACAGTCAGTTCGATGTCCTGTGGATAATGATTAATTCCTCGAATAATTATCAGGTCCTTGAGTCTACCGGTAACAAACAGTTCCCGACCTTGAATGAAGCCTAAATCCCCAGTGCGCAGAAAAGGCCCCTCTTCCGTGTCCGGGATATAAGCACGGAAAGTTTGTTCGGTTTCGGCTGATCTCTTCCAATAACCCGGCGCGATACTCGGCCCGGAAACCCATATTTCCCCGACCTCTCCGGGCGGGCACTTAGCATTGGTCTCGGTATTTACGATCTCAATCTTCTGTCCTCCGAGGGCCGAGCCACATCCTACTATCGTCCTGGCGCCTTCATGACCATCGACGGTCTCGACTGCCTGGCCATTTTGAAGCGCGTCGGATCGAATCTTCTTGATTATCGGCGACGCGGATTTCCGGCCGCCGGATACAGCTAACGTTGCTTCCGCCAGACCATAGCAGGGATAGAAGGCCTCGCGGCGAAAACCACACCGCTCGAAAACTTTCGCAAATCGCTGCAGTGTCTCTGCGCGTACGGGTTCCGCCCCGTTGAACGCCACCGTCCAACTGCTCAGGTCAAGCAATGACAATTGTTCCTCCGCGATCTTGTGGGCGCAGAGTTCATAAGCGAAATTAGGGCCGCCACTTGTCGTACCACGGTAATGGGAGATTGCCCTCAGCCATTGTATCGGATGCTGCAAGAACGTTACCGGCGACATCAATACGACCTGGACTCCCGCGTAGAGCGGCTGTAACACGCCTACCATGAATCCCATGTCGTGAAAAGTTGGCAGCCACGAAACGTATCTGTCGGCTTGTGTGTGTTCGAACGCGTTGTAAATTAGGTCCGCGTTATGCAACAAGTTATTGTGCGTGAGACTGACCCCTTTCGGATCTCCGGTAGAGCCCGAGGTGTATTGGAGGAAAGCCAACTCGCCGCCGCCCGCCTCAGGAGGCTGCCAGCCGTCGGCCATTCCGCGCTCGACCTCATCGGTAGCCAACCAATTCAGAGCGGCGAGATCGTCGGCCTGGGCAAAGAGATGGTGTGTCTTAGCCAGAATTGATGAAGTAGTGAGCGCTATTTTTGCTTGGGCGTCTCTGACAATGCTTCTGAGTCGCGGGACGCCTCTGGCGTTGCGAGCCGGGTACGCCGGGACAGCAACCAAGCCCGCATATAAACAGCCGAAGAAGCCGGTAATGAAATCCAGCCCTGGCGGGTAGAGTAGAAGCGCCCGTCCATCACGGATGCCTCGCTTAATCAACGATTCTCCAATGGCCCGGGCCCGCAGATCCAATTCGCGATAGGATAAGCTGATCTCTTCTCCGTTCCCGTCGGGCAGATAAACATAACCTTTTTTCTCAGGCTCTTGCCCGGCTCTCTGCCTGAGGAGATCCACTATTGTTTTCGAACAAGGACGCTTTTGTGAAGACCAATCGATGTGAGTATCTTTGCTGTCCCGCATCTGTTCTCCGATTTAAAAGGTCTATGCCGAGTACGCTGTTTCAAAGCCTACAGTTCGCGTGTGCGACTACTTCATCACTTTCGCGGCAGTGTCGCCCGCGCGTCAGCAATCGGTCCCTGAATAGGCAAGTTGAAAGCTCTGTAGTTACCTTTGTGTGGCGGCTATTATGTATAATCAGTCAATTTATCCAGCGGCAATCCGCAAGGGTAGAACAGGTTAAAGATCGGCTGGTCTACTGCCTCTGCGAAAGACAAAAGAATCGGCGCGTAAATTTCCAGAGGCGTAATTCCATCCTCAATTGATTTTATCTCGGTGACCGGGATATTGATCTTGTCCGCCAGTTCTTCTTGTGTGATACCTCTTATCTCTCGATGCGAACTGATCAGTTTGCCGCACTGTCCCTCGACCTGCCGCGCCTGGGCGGACTTGCCAGTCTCGGCGATTAACCTCGAGGTGGGGGCCTGCAAAATAATCGCTACCTGGCCTAATCTTGGCCCCCACTCTTCGGCCGGGGAACGACCTGCTTCCATTTCTTCGTACTGTTCTCTTGGAATGCCCAGCCGTACAATCAGATCCTCTATGGTCAACTTCTTCCGCTCTCTTTCCTTCTTCAAAATATCTCCAAGCTTCATTTTCACCTCCTCGTAATTCCGTTCTTTTTCACGATTCAACTAAAAGTTTGGTCCCGCTTTAAGCTGCGGAGGCCTTTTGGGGGAGAGCGCGTCATCGCGCATTGACTGGCGAATTCGCCGAAGGCCGTACTTCGGCCGGCCCGGAGACCGGCCCTCTTTTTCATCTGTGGACGTGGATCTGTTGGCGAAGTTCTTCGGTCGTCGGGGCGGGCCTTTCCTCCGCCGGATCGATAAAGGTCAGGGGGCGTCTTCAGTCGACTTCGCGCTCGCGCCCTTGGCGCAGTGACTTGTAAATGAACGCTTCATGAGCGCCGGACAACCTGTCGCCCTCCCGCTCGGCCCCGGCCCCGCGCCCGACTGCGTCAACGATTCGTTTTCGCAGGTCGAGTGGGTATGCCGTAGCTTCATTAACCGCTATGTCACCCACTCATTCAACCGCCAACCGCCGTGGTGGTAGCTTCGCTCGGAATAATTAAATCAAGGTCGTCGGGTACTCTGAAATTCAGCGATTCCGTGCAGAACTCTCTCCAGGCTGAATCGACACTGTCGAAGATAACATTCTCGTCGTGGTACACTGCCTCGGTGACGGTAAAATCCTGGTGGATGAAGATCAACTTGTCATCGGGGAACGGGTCGCCAGCGTTGCCGTCCCCGTTGTCTTTATTGTTCTTCCAATTGACTCTTCCCTCACTCCAGGCATGGTACCTTCTTAGATCACCTAGTCGATACGCCTTGCAATATTTTTGCGCCGATCGTGGCGGTTTTTCCCCAGGGTACTCATCTTCCCGCTCTCTCAAGTACTTCACAACTGAAACTCGTCCGGCGGCGAGGGCTATCTTATAGGGCGTCCTTCGATCCCGCCCCACTTTGAAAATGTCCGCCCCATTTTCGACCAGGAGCCTAACCATGGAGAGATCCCCTTTACCCGCCGCGAAGTTTAGGGGGGTCCACCCCTGCTCATCCTGCTGGTTGACATCGGCGCCGCCATTTATCAGCTCCTGCGCCGTAGCATAGTTACCTGATTTTACGGCATCAATTAATTTTACGTCGTTCATCTGTATCTCCTTAAGTTATAAACTTTCCCGCTGCGGTCTGAAAGTTTTACTGCAATGTATTTTCCAGGCAAACACTAGCGCCGCGGACTTCGGGCGACGCTAGCGGCCGTTGAACGGGACGGCCCACTCGACGCGGCTAGGGTTTGAGTTTTATATTTTTTCGAAAGCTCAGCCCGCGGCCTGCGCCTCTACCTTGATCAGGTGGCCTCTACCTTCAAGCGTCTTTAGATCTATTTCGGCGACGCACCTGACCTTTACATAATCCAGTGTCAGACCGCCTTCGATGTGGACCGCGCCTGTGCCGTTTTCAAAATCCGCTTTGCTGAAATCGCAACTATCCCGGTCTAACCTGACGCCCAGCTCCGTTCCCCCTCTCGTGTTCGTAAATTTAACGTGCACGTAGTTACGGTCGATGGCCTCCTTAAATAACTTGACGGTCTTTTCCGGACGCAAACCTGCTTCAACCGGGTGATCACCCTCGCAAAGCCTCTCAACCAAGCTCTTTTCGCGGGGGCGGTTAGGATCAGGGGGCGGCGGCGGGGGGGGTGGATTTTTCGCCATCTCCTCCATCTTCTTCCTCAAGCTGAGGGGCCTCATATCAGTCCAGACCTCCTTGATATAGGCCAAACATTCAGCCTTGGGACCGGCCTTTCCAGCATCCTTCCACCCGAGCGGGTTTTCCTTGTACTCCGGCCATATTGAGTATTGCTCCTCGTGATTCACCACCACTTTGTAGATAGTCGTGTCTTCTCTGTCAGAATCGTTCCAGCTCATTTTCTACGCCTCCTCATGAAACAATGGTTTGTAACTCCATGTGGAAACCTGCAGAGCTCGGGGTTTCCACAACAGATCGAAGAGAAGGCCAGCTACGCCTTAGCGCGCGGCCTCGGCTTAGCCAGCTTTTTGCCCGCGATCACTATTTGACGGCCGCGTTCAATCCGGGTTTGCTAAATTGCTCATCGTTTATCATTACATTGTGCTTTATCTCAGTGAACTTGATCGTGTAGCTTGATGGTTTCTTTCTTATTATGGTAAATGGCAACTTAACTCCGTCCACCTCTCTGTAATCGTCGTATTTATAAACATACCGCAGGCTCTTTCCCTCCGGGGCCGGGAGTTCAAACTGATAATAGGTTAGCAACCCGGTTTGCGCGTCAAAAAACATTCCATCTGGTTTGCCGGAAGAAGGAGTAAGTTCTACCACGTACCCTTCGCGATCATCAGCCTTGTCTTTTTTCACCAGGGCGATTGTCGGGTATATTTCTTTGAGTCTAAGCTCCCTGTAAAAATCCCTTGAACGCTTTGACACGACGTTCTCATTCTCTGTCCAGTCGCGGAAAATACTGCGATTTTTCGGGTCGACTCCCCATCCGGCCGCCCCGTCGAAGCCTTCTCGCGATGTAAAAGGGGCTGAGCCCTCCTCGGATAGAGTGGTTACAGACATATATTTGTTGGGGGATTTTGAGTAGTACTCAACAACCCCCTTTTTTTCCCCCCATTCGATAGTCCCTTTCATTACACGACTGTTCAATTTCTCGATCGACGCTTTACCGCCCAATGCATCTACATATCTACTCAGTATCTGATCAGCGGACGGAGCCTCTTGTGATTTACAAGCAACGCCAATAATCGAGAAGGATAAAAGGAGGCTGGCAGCGATTAATATACGTTTCATGGTTAATCCTTTCTTTGGTTAGATTGTCATTGGTCCTAATCAAGCTGAGCAAGATGTGGACAAGTAGGGACACAAATCAATCAGGGCGGCGACCGATGGATGCAAAAGTGACCGTCCCAAATGGTTCAGTGCGCATGACGACGGACGGCATCGACGCAAAAACGTGTTATTCAAACTCCTGCCGGCTTTTTTTACAGAGGCCCTAAAGCCCAAGGAGTGGGCATAAAAGAATCGATGATTGTTCCTATGCTCTCCTTGAGCGCCGACTCGTAAACGAGCTGACCGACCGCAATATCAAGTATTCCCAATCCGAACGGACTGAACACAGCTAAACTATTGTTGTCTCTTCTTGCCGGCGCTGTTCCTCTTAGAATATCGGCTAAAGTACACCTGATGAAACCTCGATGGCCGACCTGTTGTTCGGTCAAGTGAACCGATGTTTGGGCGCGGCAGAGATGATCTACGTCATCGACGATGTTATCGACTAAGAGAATGGCCTGGGGCGCGAGGTCCCGCAGTGAGATGTGTAGGATTACACTGCCTGGAGCGCAATTCGAGAGGTCGAAAATATGTGGCCGCAGAGCGGTCGTCGCTAATGAAATGATGGTAGCCCGGCTTAAAACGGTCGTTACGTCCAAGGCGACTTCGCTCTCGACTCCGCCGAACAAGTCTTTACACTTCCGCGCAAATTGCTCAGCTCGCGTCAGGTCCAGATCATAAACCACCAAATCCCCGAAGTCGGGCCAAAGGACCGTCAGAAAGCGGGCTATTTCAAAGTTGATCAGACCGCAGCCGATCAGCCCGAGACGTGGGATTTGTCCACTGGTGAATAGCGACTGCGCCGCCAACGCCGCGCTCGCAGCCGTTCGTTTTGCATTAATCACAGACCCCTCGAGGACGACTTTAGGTCTGCCGGTTTGCGGCGAATTTAAAATAACGACGGCTGAGGCCCGATCCAAGCCGGCGGTTAGGTTGTCAGGAAAGGAGGCCACCCATTTAATACCAACACTCTCGCATGCGCCGCCTAAATAGGCAGGCAGGGCAATGATTCTATCCCGCGGCCTATCTGGAAAGTGTAAGAAAGTGGATAGAGGAAGCGAGCTCCCGCCACAGGCGTGCTCCTCATATGCGATCCGCACCTGATTAATAAGCTCACGCTCCCGTCCGGCAAGAAGTGCGGCGACCTCATTCCCTTTCACGATTAGGAGATCATTGTTGAGCATTCCTGCGCCTCCCCCGCTTGTTGCCAAAGGGGTCCCACTTCACCAAAATGCTCTTCCACCCACGGATCTGAATAGATCGTGTCGAGATAGCGTTCCCCGCGATCTGGAAATAGGGCGACGCAGATCGCGCCACTGGGGATCTCATCTTTTACGCGTTCGACCGCCATGAGAATCCCGCCTGATGAACCGCCAGCCAAAATCGCCTCGCTCCGTAAAAGCCGCCGGCAGCCGATAATGCATTCCAAATCTGACACTTGGATACACCGTTCGGCGAGGCCGGGTCTATACAATCCTGGCTGTCGCGCGGCGCCGTGTCCTGGGAGAAGCCGTTTTTTAGGTAATCCACCAAAAATCAAACTACCCAGGGCATCAACGGCAAATATTTTGGTTTTTAGATTATGGGCGCGCACGTATTCGGCGCAACCTCTTAATGTGCCGCAGGTGCTCGTTGAACAAAACAAGTAGTCGACCCTCCCGCCCAGCGCCGTCACAACCTCATGCATCGTTTGATGATGCGCTCGAGCATTGAATATGTTCGAGTACTGGTCAGGCCAATAACTGTTTGGGATTTGGCGAAGCAGGATTTGCACTCGACGAATACGAGCCGGCAGAAATTCTCCTGTTTGGAGATCTGGTTTTGTTACCATATCTACTTCCGCCCCATAAGCTTTAAGGATTTGAATATTCTGTTTAGTCGTTTTCGGATCTACCACACAGATGAACCTTAAGCCGTAATACGCGCAGGCCTGAGCCAAACCAATCCCCATGTTACCGGAGCTCGATTCGATGACCGTCGTTCCCGAGCGAACTTCGCCAGTCGCCAGCGCATTTCCGAGAATGCTAAAGGCCGCCCGATCTTTAATGCTGCCGCCAGGATTAAATGCTTCCAGCTTGGCGAAGAGCTGGACCTGGAGATCTTCGTAAACCCGACTTAACCTTACCAACGGCGTATTGCCGATCACCGACGTGATACCCTCGTATACCATTGACTCCTCCAACGCATGACGGTATTGGCGGGAAAAAGATTCGCGGTAGCTAAGTAATCTGTATACATAAGCCATCGGCGGTCGGAACGGCCAGATTGCGGTATGTGCCCTCACCCGCAGTCAGGCACCATTCCAGAATGGACATGGCGCTAAACATTTTATGACGCGCCTGGCGCCAGGCGAGACTCTGTGGGCCATTCAACACATCGCTGGTGACCTCTTCCCCACACACTGCGGGTAGGTCGTGAAGAAAGACTGTATCGAATGACTTGGATACCCTCTGCATTAGGGCCGCATTGACTTGGTACGGCTTGAACTTGTCAAGCCAATGTGGATCTGGATGCGGCACGCACATGGTTTGCCATCGGGTCGTGTATACGGCATCGACATTCTTAGGCAGTTTGCTAATATTATGTTGATGCTCAATTATTGCGCCGTGCCGACGAGCGTAGTGGCCAGCCGCTTCCAGAACTGAATCTGACAATCCATAGCCTTTCGGCGTCACGAAAGTGACCTTCATTCCGGGAGTATGAGCCACGGCCCAAGCTAGAGCAGCGGCAGTGTTATTGCCCTCGCCTAAATAGAGGAGATGGATGTCGACCAGCCGCCCGAATCGCCCTTTAATCGTCGATAAATCGGCGACGGCCTGTGACGGGTGCTCACCTTCGCTCATGGCGTTGATTATGGCCATGTCTTCCTGCTTGGCCATGATCTCCATCTCAGTAATCGTCTCGTTGGTCCGGACTACAAGGGCATCCAAATAGCCGGATAGCACCCGGGCCGTGTCCTCGATAGTTTCACCTGTGACAATCTGGAGATCGTTGGGGCCGTAGGTAATAGCTTGGGCGCCGAGTTTGAGCGCCCCAACCATAAACGAAGTGCGAGTACGCGTAGAAGGTTTTCGGAAGTAAATACCAACCACCTTGCCTGCCAGGGCAGTCCGGCCGCCGCCTTGGTTTGCGGCGAATTCGATGGATCGGTCTATCAACTGCGCCAAGACTTCTGATCTGAGGTCTGCAAGGGAGAGGAAGTGTTTGACTGGCATAAGAGTATCACCCCGAAAGTGTTCGGTATAGAAATTGACACAAATAGTGATTGAGCAAACGAGATTTCACCTTGCGCCGCTAATTAGTCATGGCCGGTCGAAAAATTACTTTGAGAGTTACTCCTCTTTCGGGCTGGTTTTGCGCCCCAAACATTCCTTGAGATTGGTATGGGACACAGACGAGCCTCCGGTTTCCCCTACTGCGATAGTCGAGTTTGTGCTTTCGCTTTTCAAATTGGGAAGTGACTGCGAATGATTATCTCTACAATGTCCGGAGCATGACGCTAACCATGTGGCGGTTGAATTTGACCGGGTCCGGAAGCTCCGAGCCCTCGGCCAATAAGGCGTACCCCAATAATAGGCCGGCATATTCGTCCAACGCTTCGTTCTCTGAGTTGTTCATGAAGCGCCCATGCATTTTTATGAAGAGGTCGTGGTTAGGGTTCAACTCCAGAATTCGCCGCTGCTTCGGCCCCCCGCCTTTCCCTTTCTGCAACAGGCGCTCAAGTTGAGGGGTATAATCCATCTCAGTCCCGACCAGGCAGGCGGGAGATGAGACAAGGCGGCTTGATAAGCGCACCTGCTTGACATGCTCGTCGAGGGACTGTTGCAGCAGGTTCAACAAACCCGACACCTCTTCTTCCTTTTGACTGAGTTCTTGCCGTGATTTCTCCTTCTCCTCTTCGCTCCCTAGCTTGATGGTCCCCTTGCCTACAGATTTTAACTTCTTCGATTCATAGTCGGTCAACGACTGCATAAGTAATTCATCCACGGGCTCAACGAGGTAAAGCGCCTCGTAGCCCTTCTCCTTAAATACTTCCAGGTGGGGAGAGTTTTCAACGATGCGGCGGGATTCGCCGGTAAGGTAATAGATCTCGTTTTGCCCTTCTTTCATCCGCTCGACGTAGCCCTTAAGAGTAGTGAGTTTTTCCGGATCGTTGGAAGACTGGAATAGCAATAGCGAGAGTATTTTCTCTCTGTTGTCGTAATCAGCTGAAACGCCTTCTTTGAGCGCCCTGCCAAACTGATCCCAGAATTGGAGATATTTTTCGTACTCCTTTTCTTTTAGATCTTGCAGAGTATCCAATACCTTTTTAGTGAGCCATTTACGAATCCGGGTGATGTGACGGTCCTGCTGCAGCATTTGTCGAGAAATATTCAGCGGCAAATCCGCGGAATCGACCACACCTTTCACGAAACGCAGATACTTGGGCAGGAGGTCTTCACATCGCTCCACAACCATGACTCTTTTGGCATACAGGCGAAGCCCGCTTTCAGCCCCATGGTAAAAAAGGTCGTAAGGCGCTTTAGACGGGATGAAGAGCAACGCCTGGTACTCTACTTTTCCTTCGGCCTTAAGGGAGAGCGTTTTGAACGGCTCAGTCCAATCGTTCGAGATGTGGCGATAGAAATCCGCATAATCACCCTCAGTGACCTCGTTTTGATCGCGGCTCCAGATGGGCTTCATCGAGTTCAGTATCTTGTCCTCGAAAACGAACGTCGGCTGGGCGCCCTGTTTCAGGTTTCCGCTCTCATCCCTCTCCGCCTCCTCACGCTCGAACTTGCAAATGATTGGGTAAGCGACGAAATCGGAATAACGCCTGACAATTCTCGATAGGGCCCATTGGTCGGTGAAGTCTTCAATCCCCTGCTCAGGATCGACAGGCTTTAAGTGCAGAGTAATTGTCGTGCCGTGCCCCGACCGTCGTGACTCGCCCAGATGATAGCTGCCATCGCCGGTTGATTCCCACATTGTCGCGGTTGTCTCTCCGGCCTTGCGGGTCACGAGAGTAACTTTATTCGCCACCATAAACGAGGAGTAGAATCCGACGCCGAACTGGCCGATGAGTTCGGCCGCGAGCTGAGCGGACGGGCCATCCTCGATCTTATTACGCAACTCACGAGTCCCCGATTTCGCGATAGTCCCGATATTCGTTATCACCTCCTCCCGGCTCATGCCGATCCCTGTGTCGGAAACGGAGAGTGTTCTCGCCTCTCCATCGCTTTCCAATCGAATCTCGTATCTGTTATCACCATCCAGGAGATCGGGGTTGGTCACGGCTTCGAAACGCAATCTGTCGAGCGCGTCCGAAGCGTTAGAAATAAGCTCCCGGAGGAAGATCTCTTTGCTGGTATATAGCGAGTTAATCACCAAATCCAGAACCTGCCTGGTCTCGGCCTGAAATTGAAATTCTTCAACCTCGGTCATGATCGATTTCTCCAATAGTTGTTATAGTCAATAGTCAGGGGGGCATCCCATTGGGGTATACTTGAAGCAGTATTTTAAGAAGAGAATGAGTCCCGCTAAGTACAGACCGCCATAAATATCTTTAGGGATCAGGCGGCGATTGAGAGATGCGCTCTCGAATATTCCCGAGCGTAGACGGGCTACCGCCATTGCGTTTGGAACTCCCCTCCGCCCCCGGCTTCCGAATAAGCTACCGCCATTGCGGGTTCTGCCTACCCCGTCCGGGCTTTTTTGATAGTGACGGCGAGCGAGCAACGATTGACCGAGAGAATGAATGTTAAGCTAATGCTTTGAAGTGCATCCTCTCGACTTCCACGTGAGCTTGAAAACTTACACAGTCCAGCAGTATTTTGATCCGGTCGGCGGATCTTGCCTCTCGCTCAAAAATTCCCGTTAGCCCTTTGAACGGACCTGCTTGAATCAACACCTTGGCGCCAGGCTCGAGACCTGCGCCAATTTTTACAAAACCTGCCTCATCAATTTGCGCAGCGATGATTTCGGTCACGTTGTCATCAACTGGCGCCGGGACGTTACCTACGCACACAACGCTATGTACTCCTCTGGTGAAACGAATCTTGTGAAGCAAATTATTCAGTGCGAACCGGGCGAAGAGATATCCTGGGAACAAAGGTTTAATGAAATAGGACGGCTCATATGTTAATTCATTGAAACGGCAATCCCTTATCCTGGGGAGGAATACTTCCACGTTCCAAGCCTTTAAATTGCTCTCGGCGCGATTTTCCTGCTTCGGATGCGTGTGAATTGCGTACCAACGAGGAATTTCAGTTAGTGTCGCACAGCTCATTTAGGATACCTCGAAAGGGCCTAGTCCGGCTTTTCGGACGAAAGCGCTCAGGGTCAAAACCATTCCAAACGGCTTACCACAGGCCAATACCCGTAGCGTAGATCTTGCACTTTCGGTATCGGTCTGAATTAGGCCGCGTCGATTCGTGAAATCATCGCTCTCCCAAAGATGATTTGTAGTATGTCTATAAATGAACGCCTGATAACTAACGCCCTCTTAATAGCTGAATAAGGGGCGGGCCGTCATTGACCTGGATCAAATATTTCGGTAAAAATTTAGGGGGATCCACTAGTGATTGAGGCTGATACAAATATATACCATTCCCCGGATCGACCACTGGGTTATTGGTCTGATAGTTTCACCCATTATTTCGCGCCGCCAGGAGGCGTAGCCATGTCAAATAGAATGTGGATACTGATGATTTTCTGGGTGGCGGCCGCCGCGCCGGCCGATGCGCAATATGCCGGCGCGATCAAAGGGCGGGTGCTGGATCCGCAAGGGGCCCTTGTTGTCGACGCTACGCTGACACTGACTGGCTCGGAGCTACAGGCGCGGAGGACTTTTGTTTCGGATGAGGTGGGCTCCTATATATTTCTCGGACTGCCTCCGGGCGTCTATCAACTTGAAGCCACGCGAAAGGGGTTTCAGGCCTTCACACAGCCAGGGATCAGTCTACGCGCCGGATCGACTCTAGTTTTAGACGTGAGACTGATAGTGCCGAATATAGCCCAAACGGTTGATGTTGCGGCGCGTGGCGGAGGCAAAGATATCCCGATTGTTGACATTAGTAATCCGGAGCAAAAGTTCAATGTCAGCGGTGAATTCATTAATCGGCTCCCGCTCAGCTCGCGACAAAATTGGGAAAGCGTGTGGTATCTCACCCCAGGGGCCGTGACGATCGGGCGCAACGGGACGGATGGAGTCAACTTCGATCCGCAGATTCATGGCGCATCCGAGCGCTCTAATATATACAAGCTGGATGGCTTCGATGTCGGCAACGCTTTTACCAATCAGGGGTGGACGACGCAATTCAGCACTGAAGCAATACAAGATGTGCAGATCAAAACTTCCGGCCTCGACGCTTCCACGCCCTTGGGTCAAGGCGGCTACGTCAACATCATTACCAAGTCTGGTGGCGCCGAATTTCATGGGGCGGCCTCATTTTTTTCCCAGCCACACAGTTTCAACGGGAACAATGTGCCTGGAGGCGCGCCGCTCGACCAGGAGCTTCATCAACCCGATCTCGCGCTCGGCGGCCCGCTGATCAAAGACAAGACCTGGTTTTTCGCCTCCTATCGCCGCACGTTTCTCAATCAAGGGGTGCCACGTTCCCCCGCGGTGTTGCAGGTCTTCACTGACAACGGATTCGGGCGTCCGAGCTACGACCTGAAGGAACGCAACCATCGTTTCCTCGGCAAAATCACACACAACCTCACGAACAATAATATACTGACCTTCAATCATCTAAATGATGCGGGATTAACATTGAATTCAGATTCTTTCGATCTGGGAACGCAGGAGACGACGGTTGACCTTCACAATGGCGGGCCGACTTACCAATTCTCCTGGGTCTCGACCTTTGCGCCGCGCCTGCTGCTCAATATGCAGTATGGATACCGCGCCATTAACAGCGATGTCGATCTGAACGGCGGCGATAAGCCGGCGGTCAACCGTTACGCCGCCACGACGATCAGCGCCGGCAATCTCACCGGCCAAACATTGATCCTGCAGTATGGGAATCGCGCGGGCGCCGCCAGCGGCTCGAATGGCGTGCGCGATCATCACGAGCTAACCGGCGATCTTTCGTACTTCAAAGAGGGATGGCGGGGGCAGCACATTTTCCAAACGGGCTTGCAGTGGAAGCCACGCAGCAGGGTCGAGAGTCATACTTTCTATCCTGACGGCGGCCACGTCTTCAACGATGAGGTAAGGAGGGTTATAGGCGCCGAGGTTACATATGTCACTTTCCATCGACAATTCCGCGCACCTACACGATTCCTTGCGGCCGCCGGCGTGACAACACTGCTTGGCTTTTACTTACAGGATAAGTGGTCTCCGCGTCAGAGGTTGACTTTGAATTTCGGCGCGCGCTTCGACCGGCAAACCGGCCGCGACGCCTTTGGAATCGAGCGCCTCAACGCATTGTCGGCTGACCCGCGAGTGGGCGCGTCCTACAGCTTGACGAAAAGCGGCCGCGACGTCGTGCGCGTCTCGTGGGGTCGCATTAACGACATCATATATAACCAGGCCGCGCCCAGCTTCGGCAATCGCACGCCGGAGATCCGAGATGAGTGGGACAACGATTTGGACGGCGTCATTGAGACTGTGCGCGTCACTCCGGCTGTCGGATTGACGGGCGCGCCGCAAACTCCCACCCGGCTGGTCGATCCCCGCCTTCACGCCTCACATGTAGATGAATTCCACCTCGGATATACACGGCAGCTCCCCAGACAGTTCATCTTCGACTTTTCCTACGTCAATCGCAAATATCAGGAAGCCGTCGGAACGCTCGACAGCAACATTATTTACGAAGACGGACTGTTTCGCGGATACAGGGACCCGGCGTTCGGCGCAGTCCTCCTCACCACCAATCTGACAAGCTCGTTCCAGCGATATCAGTCGCTGGAATTCAGCTTGATTCGCAACATCGGCTCGCGCCTGCAAGCCTTCTGCAACTACACCTACCAGCGGCAAGTCGAGAAGGGCGATTTCAAATACGATGACATCTCCGGTTATTTGAATCCTCGTGAGTGGTTTGAGAATGATAAACTCGCAAGGCCGCACATCCTGCGAGTCAATGGAAGCTACTACCTGCCATTCCGATTTACATTGGCGATGATTTTCTCACTGCAATCCGGTGAATACAGCGGGCAGATCGTCAAAGATTTGGCTGCCAATGATCCGGAAGTAGGCGCGCACGGGCCTAGAACTCTCACCTTATCTAATGGGCGTGTGGCGCCTAATCCGCTCTTCACCACGCGTCGCCTGGCAGGGCCGCGCAACGAAGGACAGCTACAAGCAGAATCTGTACCCAGATTGAATCTGCGGTTCGGCAAGGAATTCCGCTTCAAGGAAAATCAAACGCTCGAAGCCAATGTGGACTTCTTCAATATCACCAACGACGCCACGCCGCTCTTTTTCCGCGCCGGCGCGAACAACCTCTCATCGGCGACCTTTGGCCAGTTTCAGTCGACCATTCAATCGCCGCGCGGCGCTCAACTTTCAATCAGGTATCGGTTTTAACGATCATCGCACATCGTATCTCTCAAAGCTGAGGGCGCCCAACGTCAACAAAATAATCATTTCGGCGATCAGGATGGATAGCGGCCAGGCGGCCGCGGCCAGCCGTTTGGATAAAGTCGGCGATGGGGTTTGTAAAGGACGTAATTGAAGCCGGTCGCCCGGACTGGCTGCGTTCAGCCAGGGCTTTTGGCGGGAGCGCAGATCGAGACCTTTGGGAATGAACTCTTGCTGTCTGCATTGTTCGACCGCCACAAGGAATTCGTCATAGCTTTCCAGCCCCGTGCCGCAGAGGCTACCTAAAACTTCCTTGAAAGCCACGTAAGGCGAGAACAACGAAATGCGCCTGGCGAAAGCCTGTTGATCGTGGACATGCTCTTTCCGTTCATTGACTAGCCGTCCGATCTCCTCGTTCCTTCTTTCTATCCATCCGCGCCTGAGTTCCAGATATCGCCGCCAGGCAGCTTCGACACCGACCTGACCCGCTTTGAGATCGGCGGCGGTTTTTCTATGCTCGGCGAGCTCTTCCCGGACCAACTCCTTTTCTTTTGAGGCCATATCGCGCTGGAACGCCTCCGGCGGCGCCACCGGCTTGGATGAGGAAGCTATGTATGGTCCAAAGGTCGGCCATATCAGGATTATTACTATCCAGATAGAAGCGCACGCAAAGAGAGAGACTGATGAGCGCTGGACCGACGCGGAGACCGCGACGCCGAGAGCGGCAGTCACTATCAACACTATGATCGCCACCAGCGTGAATACTGCGAGCGCGCTCAGGTTGCCGCCGGATAGGTCAAACGTTCCTTCGCTAAAGACTGTCACCACGATTGTGTATAGGAACACTATATAGATGAGAATGACGGTCGTGGGCAGAATAACGCCTGTCACCTTGGCGGCCAGAACCGTGCGTCTCCCAATCGGACCGGCCAGGATGAGCTTGAGCGCGCCTTGCTCTCTATCCCCGGCGATAGTGTAATGGGCTAACAGAATAGTCAGTAATGTCATCAAGACGCCGATGATGAAGCTGAGGTCAATTTTAGGGAAGAGCCAGTCGAGAGGGGTCAGATCTCCGCTCGGCGTGTTGGTAGTGGCCGTATCGTTCCGCAACCTAAATTCGTCCGGCAGGCTATCGTATGCGCCGTTGAAGAATGGCGCCAGCGGTGGGGTGGGACGTATAAGGACGATACTCTGACTGCTATTTTCGGTCTGATGAATACTTTGCCGTATGGCGTAATCCTCGACCATACGCTGATAATCGCCCGCCTGAATGTAAGCGCTTAGCGGAACCAGAATCGTCATCGCGACAAGGGCGGATAGTAGAATAGAATTGGCGCCAGTTTCTTGAAGCTCTCGACGAAGGATTGTTAGGAACATATGCCTATCTCACGTCATATCGTTTGAACCGCCAGCAAGCCGCCAATCCAAAGAGTACTGCCCAGGCAAGCAGAGAAGTAATAGGAATTATAGACGAGCGTAAGTCGGCTCCAAGCGGTTCCGCGCGCCGCTGCCTGTTGGCGACCGTTTCAATAGCCTCTTGCATAAGTTTATCCGCATCCTGACGGGAAAGATCTAAACTTCGCTTAAGCGCATCGAGCATTACGTCCCGGCTGGAGCCTAATATGTCCAAATACGCGTTATATGCGTCCGTTCCAGTGCCGGCAAGGTCACTCAACCCAAAAGTCAGAGCGCCGGCAGGCGATAAAGAGGCGAAGAGCCTTGCCCGGCGGTTCTGGTCCTTTTTGCTTGCAAGGTAATTGTCTGTCTCCTGACGTTCGATCTCATAGATGCGAGGAAGCGACTGTCTGGAGGGACGGACGGTCCGCGCCGCCGAATTGTTTTCGGCCTCCTCCTGGAGAATCCGCCTTCGCGCATCGCGCAGGCGCGCATTGAGCTGGTTGTAGGAGGGGGTCGGAGTGAGCAGTTTAGCCATCAGCACGGACGCGTTGGGTAATATTAGCACGATCGTCGCCCAGGCGAGTAAGGCTGTTGTGATCGCGATTCTGGTCCGGGTTGTGATTGTCGAAATGAATAGCCCGATATGCGCGAATACAATTCCGTAGAAGGATACAAATCCGAAGATTAGCATTGCGCAGACTAAATCCTGCCGGTCATTTAGCAACCCATGCGCCAGGTGGAGGTAAATGATTTCGACGAAATAGGCTACGGCAAAAGGCGCCAGCAGGCTGATCGAAGCTCCGAGCGATTTGGATAGAATCAATTCCCGGCGGCGAATCGGCTGGGCCAGCATTGCCCTGAGCGTTCCAACCTCCTTTTCGCGAGGCGCCGCATCGAGCGAAAACATCAACGCGAATAGGGAGACCAGCAGCTTTACGACGAAAGAGGTATCGGGAGTATCGAAAAGAGCGCTTGTGGCCAGTTCACCATGCCTTGCCCCAATAACTATTCGCTGACTCACATTAGCTGAGCGATCCATCTCGCCATCCATTCCCTTGATCAGAGCGGAAAAGGGTTGGGGTGAGTGGATTGGAGGGGGATGGCTGAAACCTACTCCGTAAGAAAAGCTGCCGTCAGAGAGATCATAGCTGACTCTGCCGCCTACAATAGGATCGCGTTGACTATCCCGATTAACGGACCAATTATTCAACCTGTTCCGGTAATCGAGGGCCAGCGCGTGGGCGGAAAGAAGCAATAGCAGAGTCATAATCACAAGCGCAACAGGAGTCTTGAAATTCCTGATGTTTGCTATGATCTCTTTCCTGGCGATGAGCCAGATCAGAGACCGGCCGGGCTCCATTGTTTGTTTCCCCCCGAAGTCGCCCTTTGACAGATTATCCGGATGTTTACAGTCCTGCGTGCCTTCGATCACTCCTCACTCCGCTGATAACCGCTGGCGCATTGTCGTTCAAGCCTTCGACTCCGCTCACGACATGGCATTTGAGAATGCCGCACAGAAGGTCATAAGATATTCGATGTTTTAGCAGCGCGTCGTCCATTGCGCCGCCGACGATTTCCTTCAGCAGAGACTCGGCGAAGGCTCGCGTCATTCCAGACTGAGCGTCATACCAGTCGTCGAGCCGCGCTGTTGTGGGCCGATCATAACACTGCAAGCAACTGAATCGCTTCGTACGCGGATATAAATAAACCCGGCGATCGAAGACCTGGAAATGACGCAGCCTGAGACTCATGCCGTAGCCGTAAAACTCGGTCGCCTTTTCCCCGCAATTATGGCACATCGCGTGGTCGTCGTCGGTTTCAACATGGATCGGCGCCTCGCGTTCATTGATGTTGTCCGCGTCCAGGACTCGAACGCCGGGAAGATTCAGCAATCGTTCGATCAGTAGTAATTGTCCACTTGATATTGACATCTGTGGTCAGCGTTCAGATTGGGGCAAATCATAACATATATTATTCGGGGCGTAGCAGGAGCATGGGGCCATGCAATCATCATCTTTCTCGCAATACGCGCCAGCGCAGTAACCGACGTCGCTATTGAGCGCCAGTATCGAAATATGCGCGGTAGACACCGACAAGACTAGCCAAACGATCTGCAGTGTTGTCCAGATATTCTTTTTCATCGTCATCTCCTTCGCAGTTTTTTCCTGTTGTCATAGTTTCAACGGGATGGTCATTTCCCGCTGCCAAATTCTTGCGGTTTAGGGCAACCGAACATTCAGCGCCAGTTCAACATCCTGTTTATCTTCTTCCCGCAGCACCCCGGTCCAGACTTTCTCAACTTTGCCGTCGGCGGTAATGAGGATGGTCTGCGGCGTCAGCGCCAAGTTGTACGTCACTCTATACTTCGGATCAATTTTAGTAAGAACAGGAACCTGATTTATTCCATGCCGAATCGCATATTCCTTGAAGCCTTCGGACTGCAGTGAAACTGCGGCGAGCCGGAAGGACCGCCGGTCAAGTCCATTTATAATCGCCTCCCAGTTCGGCATGTTCTCTTCGCAGGCGTGGCATCGGGGTGAGAGAACGAGTAAAACCGTCTTCCGCGAATCTTGCCCGTAGTCAATGCTATGCCTGACGCCATCGCTGTCGAATCCCTCAAGTGGCGGAAGCGCTGTCCCAGGTTTGACCTCCAAAGCGAGATCCGGTCTTTTGGCCATAACCTTGAGCTTTTTATTTTGTTGTACGAGCAGGGCATTCACGAGTATCAGCGCGGCCCCCAACACAAACATCAGCATCGCCACTATTCTGCTATTTTCTTGACACACTAATGATGAGCTTTTCATGTTTGCCTCCTTTCTGTTGGGGGATTATTCGACTGAATGGCGCAATGACAGCTCGGCCGAATGGCGCATGACTTAATCGCAATCAACCAGGCTATGGAGCTTGCGAACGTCGGAGACGATCATACAGCCATCTTCCTCGCGCAATACGCCCTCTTGTTTGATTTGTTGCAGTACGCGGCTTAAGTGTTCAGGTCTAATGCCGATCAACTGGGCGATCTCCCAGCGCTTCAACGGCAATCTGACCTTCATTGAAGTTTGCCTCTCGTGAGCAGGCATTGATGAAAGAAATCGCAGTAACAACTTCAAGAATCGCTGTCTGGCCGATAAGTATCGAATCGCGGCCAATTGACTTGCCTGCTGGTGAACTTCACGACTGTGAACCTCATGCAGGTACCAGCAAAGTTGCTCATCGGTCTTTGCAAGGTGGAGAAACAGATCTGCCGGGATACGGCTCAGAACGCAACTTGTAACCGTAATGGCTGTAAACGGGTAAGGCTCTTGAACGATCACTGAAGCGGCGCCAAGCAACGAGCCTTGTGACGGCAGGCCGATGGCCAATTCCTGGCCATTCTCGCTCATACGTATGAGTTTGACCAAACCGCGCTCGATATAAAATACCTCGTGAGGCGTGGAGCCTTGAAGAAATAGAGTGGTAGAAGGTGAAAACTCCCGGGCGGGAACCGACTGCGCGCCCCATCGTTGGTGAGTGGTAAACTGGGTCCCGTTTACACTGCGATTTACTTCAGTTCCAATCCCAAATTTGGTATGTGTTCTAGTCTCCATCGCTGTCATCTCCCAGTTCTGTAGATGTTGCGCGTATAATCGAGATAAAGCGCCTGCAGATCCTCGCGATCAAGCTCTTCGCGTGTGCGCTCTATAACTTTCCGACCTTCTTTCATTATGCCGACGCGATCGGCAATCTCTCTGACGTGGAATATGTCATGCGCCGTGATCAGAATCGCTTTGCTGCGCTGGCGCAATTGATCAATTGTCTCCATCAACTCTTCGGTCGCCTTTGGATCTAGCCCGGCGGTTGGATCGTCAAGCAGTATCGCAGGCGTATCCCTTATCACAGCAATCGCCATACAGACTTTCTGCTGCATGCCCTTCGAGAAGAACCGCACCTTCTGCTCAAAAGCATTCTCCCTCAAACCCACTTCGCGTAAGACTGCGTAATAATCATCCCTCTTCAGCCCTGATTTGCCGCCTAGCTTGACGAAAAAGTCCAGGTTCTCACGAGCAGTATAGTGACCGTAAAGCGTGATGTCTTTCGAACAATATGAGACATACCTCTTCGCCTCGAGTGAGTTCTCATCCACCTCGATGCCATTGATTAGAGCCCGCCCGGATGTGGGCTTAACGAAATCAAGGAACAGGTCTATTACTGTTGTCTTGCCTGCGCCGCTTGCGCCGATTAGGCAATACACCTCGCCCTTCATAACATTGAAATTGATCGTGTCGAGGGCGAGCGCCCCATTGTCAAACCGCTTTGTCAGATTCTCCGCTACTATCATTGCGACATTGGTTGCTTCCATACATACTTGCGTAATAGCGACCTACCACCTGCATCCAGCTGACGATTTTGCAACTTGCATTCCAAAATCTCCGCACCCGTTACTATTGCAAAAGCAAGTAATTACTGTCAATCGACAGTCGCGAGGCGGGAAATCATTTACACACTATGAGTCAATCGCTACACAACTATTGATTCATTAGGGTAACAGGCGGCTGTTGTGGCGCTGTATCATAGACATTTACGAGGTCGACGCTTAGCGGGGATCGGCATCGGAATTGCAACAATTGAAGAAACTTGTAGACTCAGTATAGAGCATAGAAAAAGATTAAAAGAGGAGGACGATATGGTCTA